>Ga0179593_1623694_pt1 | contig 14600 bp, 23 predicted proteins | sample CZODoug2_1_08_16_FD_185931 | JGI IMG/M metagenome (GOLD analysis project Ga0179593, IMG submission 185931) | Vadose zone soil fungal communities from Angelo Coast Range Reserve, California, USA - CZODoug2_1_08_16fungal (PacBio error correction) | ecosystem: Environmental > Terrestrial > Soil >...
GTTTGGGGGGGGCAAGGAAATGTGGGTGTAGGGTGGGAGGAAAGGGGAAATAAAAAGGGGAAAGGAAGAATAGGTTCAGGCCTGCAAAAAAAAAGGTCAATGCACAATGTGAAATACCTTAGACTTTTGGGAGGGGGGGGCAGGGAAGAGGGGAAAGGAATGACAAAAGGACAGACCGTGTACGAACGTTTTACAAAGTTGATTCTGCAGACTCAGAGATTGTTAAATGATCTGGATAGAAAGTAAGAAGAAAGAGCAAAGGACCAAAGGAGAAATTAGCATGGTCCCCTGGGAAAAAAAGCATGGTTACTGGAAGAAAAATGGGGACAAATTGAAGTGGAGGAAAACTCAGGGAAGATGATGGGGGAACCGGCTGGGTGGAAAAAAACCAAAACAGGTTGGAAGACGAGCCGGAGGGAAAAGGGCCACGCAACGGCCAGAAAATGATTCAATTGGGGTCAGGTGCGAAAAAAAAAGAACTTAATGGGGGTCAATGAAGACAAATCATGGCAAAAGGGCCGGCCGCTGGGAAAAAAAAAGCGAGGAATGTGGACCCAGGAAACAGAAGAAGAAATGGAAGGGAAAACAAGAGAAAAAATTTAGACTCCGATCAATGGGAGGGGGAAGAAAAAGATACCAGGCAACGACCAAGGCAGGGATAAATGGGAATAGTCGACCTCAAGGAAAAAATCCGACTAGGCACCGACTCCGCTGGAAAAATATGGGGAAACGAGGCAACAAGCCCGCAATTGTTTTTGCAGGCGAGTTTTGAAAAAGGTAAAGGGGATGGGGAAGCCATAAAGAAGCCGAGTGTGCGCGGGGGAGAAAAAAAAAGAAACAAGGACCAGAGTCGCCAGTCCACGAAAAAAAGGGGATGAGCAAAGCAAGCTTGAAAATGTTCAGGAAGGGTCCAGGACAAAGGTGAGGGCTACGTGGAGGGGGAAAAACTAAAGAGGGCCCTCTAAACACACGCCCGAGGACACTGAAAAAAAGAACGCAGACTTTGCGGGGAAATCTGTGTGGTAAAAAGAGCGGGGGGACAGGGTGAAGGCCTTCGCAAAGCGGCCACACTCACGGGCCAGATGCGGGGAGGGGGGGAAGGGGACTTTCAGGGGGGACAGAGGGACCTGGGAAAGGGAAAAAGACCAGAACTACATAGGGGGGGAGGGAAAAAGCGCGTCGCTCATAAAAGTTAAGTTGGGGAAATAGGAAAAACAAGCCAAGAAAGGAAAAAAAAAGAAGAAAAGGGGGGCCACGCTTATCAACCGTCGACAGGAGGGGAAAAAAAACTAAATCACAAGGGGACCCTCCTAGCTCGCCCAAATGAAGGGAAAGTACGAGTAGGGAAGGGTCCAAAGGACGTAAAGAAAAAAAAAACGCTACTGTCCGCAAACGAAAAGTCGAAAAAAGGCAAGTCAGGGGGTAAATCGCGTGAGGGTGTTGCGTGGTGCGGGCTAGCGCAAGGGAAATCACATAATAGAAAAAAAACAAAATAGAGAGGAATCGGGAGGCAGCCACCCAAAAAGCCGAAACCATCTCAGATTGGGGGGGACCAAGGTGCTTTTCGAAGGGGGTTTTCTTCTTCTTACTAGTAGTGACACAACATTCATTGTTCGGGCACTGCTTCCGGGGTGGGTGATCTTAAGGGAGGGGGGGTGGGAGCAGAAAGGGGGCATCAGGCGAAGGGGGACCTCGTAGGGTTCGTAGGCAGAGGGTTCGGGGGGGACAGTTTAATTCTAGGGAGAGATAGGTGCGAAGGCCATGATCCAGAGGATTACACAGTTTGAGTCTGACCTAGAAACGCACAAAAAAAGGGGAAGACTTGGGACTTGAAAAACAATACGCAAAGGGGGGGTCTACCCAAGAAAGGGACCAGGGAACGAGAACGTCACATATTTGTTAACCAAAAAAGAAGTGGGTTTTCCAAAGAAAGAGGTTGGGGGGGGGGAGTTTTTTTTTTTCGAGGGCATTCAGGGAGGGGAGGGGGGGAAGACAATGGTCAGATTTATGGGCGTCACGGCCAAAAAACCAGTTGGGGGGGGGGTGGGTCGAAGACCAAGGAAAAGGGAAGAAAAAAAAAGGACGAATCCTCACACGTAGCCGGAAGGTGAAAAGCAGGCAACCGCACGGAAACTATCCCCAAGCGCACTGTCAAGGTCCTAAAACGAGGGGGGGGGAAGATGGCCTCCCGATCTGAAACGGACTGAAAAGGAAAATGAAGTACATTGTTGTTGCCCGGTCCCCGGTTGCACAAAAGGTTGATAAGGAAAATCTGCATCGGAAAAATGCCGCCCAAGAGGAGGAAAAAAAAAAAAAAAGAAGGAACTGGCCAAAATCCATAAACATGAACGGGGAGGAAACCGGGAGGGAAACAAAACCAAAGGGTGTGAATCGGCCTGTGGGAATGAAGGGGAGAGGGGAGACGAATCAAGCTTGATCCACCGCAATGGCGGACGCCAAAAAGCGAGAGGGGGAGGGAAAAGATAGGATTCGGCAGGTATCAATTTTACTGTCAAACAGGGGTAAACGAAAGGCGCGCCGTCAAGCTAACGCACCGCCCGTGGATGGGGAAGGGCTGGGGGGATGAAACAAGGGGGTAAAAATACACGCGGCACCATCTGAATAAACTCAAGGAAAGAAACCAGGAAACGTCCGATCATTCGCGACGTGCTGCCAAAGGAGTTAAAAAGGGCACAAAGTCCCTTCGATGAAAAAAAACTGACTCAAACCTTCCAAATACGGATAAATAGACTGAAGGGGAGGTGATACCTCGCTCGTTACCATGCTGGAAATCCACAAGGAAAAAAAAAAAAGAGGGAAAAGAGGGGAAGAAAAAAGCTTTGTGATAGAGAAAGAACGATCAAAATACAAAAACATGAGCGGAAGAATGCAACCTGTTGCTTACTGGACAGAGTCCCGAAAGAAGAAAGGAAAAAAGGGGAGGGAAATATGAAACCCTATGCACGCAAAGGGGGGAAAAGGGGGGGGGCAATGAGGCAGGCCGGGGAAGATGTCCTTTCAAAAACTGGTAGGTTGAGGACAAACGAAAAAACAGGCGGTCCCACTTCGACAACATTTTACAGGAAACCCCAGGGGAAATGAGTGTGGATGGGGGTTGTTAGTCCAAATAGGGAAAACAAACTGGGGGAAAAAAATGGGGACCCCTGTCGGGAAAAAACGAAGGTCGAAAAGCCCTGTCCAGGTGCGACCCGTTAAGGGGGGGCACTAAAAAAAAAAAAGGTTTGGGCTACTTGATTTAGCGGATAACACGACTTCCGAATTGTTAAAGGGGGGGGGGAAAAAAAGATGAAAAAAAAAAAGATCGCTGATTATCTGGATGGGGACTCCTGGCTTTCAAAAAGAGAAGGCACCCTTAACGAAGGGGGGCCGTAAATTGCCAAAGCCTTTTAAGGGGAAAAAGGTTTGTCAAATGATGAGAAAGGAAAAAAAAAAAGGTGGACGAAATTGGACTGCGAGGGCCGGGGGGGACAAGGGTCACTGTGGGGGAAAACGGCGCCCGGAAATTCTTGTCAGGCGGGGTTGACTTGGGGGAAAAAGTCCGTAAAGAAAGGGGAAGGCGAAAAAAGAAATCATCTGGGGGACGCGGACAACGAGTCCCCGTGAACAATGGGGTACAATTCAGGAAAGGGATGAGGAGAGGATATAAGTAGCCCAGCGTCTGACATTGTCCCAACAGACTTGCCACCAAAATGTCTTTCTTGGGTGATAGAAAGTGGAGGGGGAAACCGAGAGGGGAATCAAATGTCTTGAGGCAGTGAATGGAAAAAAAAAAAGAAAAGGGAACAGCCACGCCCACTCCTAAACCACTCTCATATTATGTATTGGACCGCAAAGACAAGGACGGCTTTCTGAAAAAAGACCGGCGGTGGCAATCGTGAAAAACGGGGGGGTTAGTGGAGCTACGCATTTCTGGAAGAGCCGTAAAAGATGGAAAAAAAAAAGGGCTTGGAACCAACACAGGCAAGAAGTTTCCAAAAAAAAGTGCATGGGGAAAAACCACCCAAAAAAGGAAAAAAAAAAGAGAGGGCAGACCGAGGGTCAGGCTCGTAACAAGGCGCGAAACAGGAGGGACCGAGAGAACCGCATTTTTGGGCCGGGAAAAAAAGAAGGAGTTCCAAGTTGAAAAGGGAGGGGGAAAATTGGAAAAAAATAAATACCGAGAAAAGGGTTAGGGAGGGAAAGAGAATCATCTGCCTCAAGAAAAGTCACTGGGGGGACAACAGGGAAAGACAGAAAAAAAAAAAGCTTCCAAGCTCCACAGGGGTTGGGGGAAAAAAAAGGAGCTCGAAAAAAGGAATCGCTCTGTTAAGGCCAGACAATGTTCTGAATGGGGATGGGGGCGGGGGGCTCTTGGGGGGAAGCAAAATGAGGATGGAACGGGGGGGCGATTTTGCTCCTCGAATTCGTGAGAAGGTGAGGGGGACAAAAAGCCAGTTTGACGTCGTCCTAAATTTGTGTAAGAAACAACATGGACAGAAAGAAGCGGAGGGGGAAAGTGGCACACGGGACGGTACATTGTGGAAGAAAAGAGCGAACTACCAGTTCGGAAAAAGAACATCAACATGAACCAGGCAAGCAACCACATAGAAACTGAAATGGAGGATGCGAGAAAAATAAGGGGACCAAATGGGCCAAAAAGGCCAGGAGGGGAAAGGGACGTTGTACAAAAAAAAAAAACACTTTTGGGTTTGATGGGATGGAAACAGGCAAGGAGGAAGATAAATATTTAATCACAAATCGGAACGAGGGGGGGAAAAAAACTGGACTTGGACAACTTGGGTAAAACAATGAAACATGGGGGTGAAGGTTACAGGACAAGATGGCGGGGGCAAAAAACTGGTTCACAATTGCGCTGAGAAAATCATGGATCAGGTATGAGGACAAGTAGTGGGAAAGACCAAAGGATATGGCTGAAAGCGAAATGACAATCTATGAAGGTTGCCCCGACCAGGGGGGACTACAGGTGACAAGTTGAAAAAGAAAATGTAGTAACGTAAAAACTTTGGTCAAAAGTCGTTGGGGTCTCCAAAAAAGGGATGGGAAGGCGTTCGCTGGTTATTCTACAGGATGGATCGATGGGAAAAAAGGGGAAAAGGTTGGAAAAAAGAAATATGAAAGATTCATAAGCACGAAAGCTGGTAGCACCTGAAAACGAAAAAAAAATAAAAAAAAACCAGCGTTGGCTAATATGAAAAACCAGCAGCAATGAAGAAGCGGCGGTGGGAAAAGACCAAATAAGAATTACAAGACCCGGCGCAAAAATGGGGGTTGTGTTGGGGGGCTCAGGGGGACGGCAACACGAAAAAAGAGGGTCGGGGTTGGACACACAATTAATGTCAACAGTGATGGGGGGTGCGCCCCGATAAGCTCATTTAAGGAGGTGTCGTACAGGGAAAGATTGGCAAATGCCTTCTCAAAAAAAAAAGGTCGAAGACAGAATATGAGCACCAGGAAAAAGAAAACAAAACGAGTGCACACACGGGGTCAGGATTGAAAAGCCAGGAGTGGCCAAATTCAGAAAAAAAGGAAATGGAAGCTACACGCCAAAAGGAGGGAAGGGGGAATCGTTTGGTATTTGCGTTGGGACCTGCCGTAAAAGGGACGGAGAAAGAAGGGGAAGGTGCAGTTAAAGGTGAGCGAAGCTCAGGAGTGAGGGGGGGGGGGGGGGGAAGAAAAAACCAACACACGGGGGGTTCTGCAAAAACGAAAGACTGAATTTTAGAAAGTCCATGCGGACGAAACCGAAGAGAAAAAAAAAAGGGGGAAACCAGGTACACGCGGAAAAACGGGAGATGGGGTCCACAAGGAAAACAATAGAGGGAAACCGTCGGCAAAACCATTTCCGGGGCAATAAACAAGGGTCAAAACGTCCCAGTCGGCAGACCTTGGACTACGACAGCGGAAAAAAACGGGTGCCAGAAAGCCAACCCTGTTCTCTACTCAAGGAAGATGAAGATGGGGGGGGGGGAGGGGCTCGCGTCAGACCTAGAAAAAACACAGGTTCCGGAAACCACAAAAAAGAAACAAGAAGTATGAAAAAGGACCTGATGATAGTCCAAATTAGCTGCACACCCTCGCAACAAAACCCAGGACGACGGTACAATGCTGCAAGGGGATGTGTGGGCGGTAGAACCACAAAGTGTGGGCGGTAAAAAAAGGTGCGGACCATCGTAGTCCAAAGTAGACGCGGAAACGCATGGGGGAAGGAAAACGAAAAAAATTGGAGTGGCACCGAAGGTTGCTGTGTCAAAACGCGGGTCTCTAGGGGGGGAAAAACGCGGTGGACCGTCGTCGAAAGGGGACAGCAAGCTTTGGGGGGGGAAATTTACAGGACTGGGAGAAAAAATAGATTTAGAAGGTAGTAAAAAAAAGGGAAAAGCTCGGTTGGTGGTCTCGCACTTTAACAAGATCAGACAAGATAAAAGACAAAAGGGCGGCATAAATCAGGGAGAGAAATTCTCCAGGTTCGAAACGCCAAAAAAACGAAAAAATCAAACAAAGATCCTACCATGCACTTCAGGTCGAGGGGCAGAGAAAAGATGAAACCGGCAGGGAAACAACGACCTGGAAATCTGGACTAGTGGCGGGGAAAAGCCCAAAAAAAAAAAAAGGGGGATCACTGGACGGCGACTGGAAGTTCATTGTACTGAGGGGAGAAAGCTTCCAGACCCAAGATCAGGGGGAGACGAAAAAAGAGACTAAGTGGGGGTTGGGGTGAAAAAAAATCGAGAAGCAACATAGATAAGGGCGCAAAAAAGGTGTGAAAGCGTGCCAATGGTGTCTTCGTGTAATTCGATCCGGGGAAAAAGAAGCCCCCGTGCTAGACGGGAGAAACAAAGAATTTTGTAAAGGGTGCGATGATTCCCTATAAGGGAGACACTGAGAGGGATCGCAACTGGAAACGAAAAAGAAAAAAGAATCAAAAGACCAGGGGATGGGATTTGCTGGGAATGAAAACACACCTGAACCAAACTATTCGCAAAATAAAAAACAAAAGAATAAACGGGAAAACAGGGCACTGTCCTCATCAACGGGGCGGTCAAACGGAAAGGAAAAAACAGGGTGTGAGGGGAAAAAAACCCACTACGTAGCTCATAACCTAAGTCTGGGAAGACATAAAGTGAAAGATGTAACCAATGGGGAGAAAAAGTAGCCAGGAGGAGTGTGAATCAAGTTGGAAGGATTCTCCCTGAACGCCGTTGCATGAGCCAAGGAGGGAAGAATAGAGGGGTCAGTATAAACCTCAGAATCGAAGAACCGAAAGGTTGCTAGGGGGAAAAACCAAGAGGGGGGTATGGGACGGCGGGGGGGGAAAAGACCAAATGGCCAATGTGGGTTTCAAAAGAAAGGCACATGTAAAAGGGGGGGGAGCCTGAAAATAGGGTAAAACGGGGAAAAGACCGGGCAGGGTGGGAAAAGAAACGGTATACCGCCCACGCCGCGACTGCTGAAAAGGGTGAAAGATCCCGCCTGACAACACAGTTCCGCACTTTTCCCATGGGAGGGGGGGAAAATGGGGGGAAAAAAGAAAAAAAGGAACTGGGGGGAAAATCTTTGACCACTTAACTGAGTAGGCCTAGCAAATCAAAAAATGAAGAAGGGTGCGCCAAACCTTCCTAATGGCCAACACAGGAAAAAAACAATATTGAAGATCGTAGACGATGGAGAAAATTTTAAATAAAGGTGAAGCCAGGGGGGGCCCAAAAAAAAATAAAGCGGAGCACTAGATCATTCTTCAAAAAAGCAGGAAAAAAAAATCCAAGTAGGGGGGCCGAATTGCGTACATGTAAAAGGATAGTATTGGTCAGGCCCCAGAACAAGGAAGGATTTCTAGAGAAGGGGAGCGCTAAGAGGCCGAGATCTAAGGGGGCCCACCTCAGCCCTGCGGGTTAAACAAAAACGGGAAAAAAGGAAGCTGGCCAGCTTTGGGACGACCCCATCTTCCGGGACAACCATTCTTAAAGGAGAAGCAAAAAAAGGAAAGGAACCGGGAAACATGACTGCCCGGGGCGAAGCAGGAGGCCTCGACGTGTAATCAGAAGGGTAGAATCTCTTGCAAAGAGGCCAAAATGGTTATTGTGGGGGATACTCATTTAAAAACAGGCCAAAAAACATTCGACTAGGGGGATCCCTTGACAGAAAGAAAAACAGTCCCAAAAAAAGAAGAAAGAACCAAACAGAGGTTGGAACCGCAGGGGGACCCGCCGTGACGACCCAAGCTCAAAAGGGATGAATCCTGGTCAAAGGCAGCCCTGAAGGGTGTTACAACAACCGGAAGCATGGGGCGAAAGAGGCAATAAGGTCAATGACCAGCAAAACCTGAGGGGGAACGGGGGGATGAGACGGCAGGGCAAGTTCGAGAAAAAAGACTCGGGCCCTCAAAAGTACAGGGGCCTGAAAAAAACAAAAAATACTATCCCACCTTTTAAAGGAGGGGGCTACCAGGGGGGGGGGGAGAAGGCCGAAACCCGAAAAGCTTACTGGAGGTGGAGGGGGGAAGAAGAGTCAATTTCCGATTATCAAGCTTTTTCACAAAAACTGAAGCTCACGTGGTGGGAGGGAAGGACAAAAAAAGGGGAAATGTAAAAAGTGGATCTACGGATAGCAAATCAAGGCGCCAAAGAAACTATAATAGTCCAAAAAGGGGGGGGAGGCCAAGGAAAGGGGAACAACTTGGGGAAAAAGGAGGCGCGTTTCTATTGCAAGAAAGAAGGTTAAAGACCAAGTAGGGACTATTTGTCCTACAACCACATTGACAAGCTCTACACGGTAGAGAAAAAAAAAGAAACGTGGGTCACATTGGTCCGAATAGAATGTGCAAGAGAGAAAAAAAAAACACAAACGTCTTGAAAAGACAAAAGGGACACGGCCCTGCCTCATTGAACAGTCAGTACGACTTTGCTGGAGAAGGGGGGATGATCACAAGCTAGTCCCATACCCAGGGGGTAAGAGTGGAACAGGTGTTGATTCGGTCGTTAAACCCCCATCAGACAGGGGGGGTAAGGGGGAGGGTAAAAATAAAGCACAGCCTGGCAAGGCCACGGGGTAAGAGCCAAGGAGGAGAAGTGAGAAAGGTACAGCATGGTTACACGCGGCGAGATATCATTCGTGGGTGGGGCAAGCAACACTGGGGTTTAAACAAAAGGGGGAGGGCGGAAAGAGAAAAGGGGACGAAAAAGCCGTAACGTGAAAAAAAAAAAAACAAAAGGAAAGACAACAAGACGAATGATCTTGGGGCCAGTCCCACAGCTTACCTGGTAAACAAGGGGGGTTGGGGGTGAAAGGGGATACGGAAAACGTGGAAAAAGGGGGATCTTCATTCTCCCAATTATGTTCACTGGAAGGTCTAAGCAATTGAATTCGTGAGCTGCCCACTACTTTCATTCAAGAAAAAGGAAAGGGAAAGGAAAATGATACTCAAAGCCGCCCAATCTTGAGACAAAAAGAAGAAGGCAGAAGACCAGACGCTTTGATGTCCGTCGGCCTAAAAAAAGGCAAGCAAACAGGCACGGAGTCAAACAGAGGGGGTTGGATAGTTCTTGGTCAAATGCGGGTTGCCCCGGGCGATTTTCCTGGAAAAAACACTGAAAATGAACACACCAATAGAAGCCATTGTGACGGCTTGCACCACAAAAAGGGAGCAATGCGAAACCCATTGCCAGAATCGTTCCAAGGGGAAAATAAAACAAAAAGGGGCAGGTCCAGGTGAAACAAAATGTCAGGTTGAACAAGACCATGTGCGAACGCTTAATTTGTGTTGGAGGGCGGAACCGAAACATCTCGGCCACACCGCACCGGCTGAAAAAAAAAGCACAAGGGGGCGGGGGTGGAGCCGGTGTGTGGGGTGCGGTTTGGCCTCTGATGGAAAAACAGTGCCGTTAAGGGGGTTTAAGGGGGATTTGCAGTCCGTGTACAGCTGCGGGGCAATGGGTTTAACGAAAACACTGGTGTAGGGTGACCGTACGCAGGAATCGGTCAAGACCCTGACAAAAAAAAAAAGAAGCGAAAAAAGAAGGAGCCTTGCCCACACACAAAGGGGTTCGACAAACAAGAAAGTACCACAGAATCCACGCGGCTCAAAAACAAGGGGTGCACGGAAAAAGACTTGGAGTGTGGTTCTGACAGAGTCCCTCTCTCCCTCCCGTCACATCTCGGTTGCAAAAGAAAGGACCCCAAAAGAAGCCAACCACTTCCCAACAAAGCCCCGTTTCAAATACACAACCGGAAGGGCAGCGCTTAGGATCAAAAAGCCGTCAACAAACAAACGAAAAAAAAAAGAAAAGGAGAGCTCACGCACCTCAACCGAAACCCAACGATGTATTCAGGGGACATGAGACGTGGTGGGTTTGCCGGCTTTCGTATAAAAGGGGACGACTGGGGACGCCAATGTGGGAACGACTGGGGGGGGGACACTGAATGTTTGGCCGAAGCCAGAATTGGGGGCTCGGGTGTCCGATCAGACCAGGGGAATCATGAACTTAAAGGGGGGGAGACGGAAGCGGTTCAGGAAAAGCTGGAAAATAATGAAAATAAATTCATATCGGTTTGAGCGTAACGGAGAACAACTAATAGGGGTTCGGGGGGGTGAAATCGCAAACCATCGCCGACGGAGGGAAGGGAGAAAGACACATCGTGCGAATAAAGGACCCAAACCCGCAAACGGAAAAAACGATCCCCGAACGTGGTCCTGTCGATGAGCAGAGCTACAGGTGGGGAAACCGATTTAGAGGGGATCTTCCGAAGCATCAAGGAAAGAGGGACATGATCCACGGGGGACCATAAAACATCTTCTGTTCACAAAAGGGCGACTTCTTTCATGGGGGAGAAATACTGAAAACCCAAAAGAAAATATAGAAGGACGAGGGGGGAGGGGCACAGTGTCAAGTAAAACTACAAGTGGCAAAAAACGGGGGACCAAAAAACGCCACAAGGAACCGGCCCCAGCCCCCCGGCAAACAGAACACCCCCCTCACCAACCCCACGAAGCTTACACGACACACACCCCCCCTCTCCAAAAATTGCAGGAAAGGAGCCAAGCCTCGGCAAAAGTTTCGAAGAGACGGGGGGGGAAAAAAACCCCGTTACTTTGTTACAAGAATGGATTTGTCAAGCGTTCCCTAGGGGTGCATTGCTACTTTCGATCTCACACAAAGCCGGGTCAAGAAAAAAAAAAAATTCAGGGGTAAACCTGAATGCCGACTGAATCGAAAAACGATGGGGGGGGGGGGAGTGTAGCACCGGACAGGAGGAACGCCCTGCACATGTCAAAATTGGACTGGAAATGAATCATGATAAAATGCAAAAGAAAAAAAGACCCCAATGAGAAGACGGTAAGCGCGGAAAATCACAAAAGAAGCTCTACTGCAAAAGTCAGGAGGTGAAGTGAAACCAAGGCGCCGCTATTCATCGCGAGATTTGGGCCAAACTGAAGCAAGAAACAGCCAAGGAATACCAACAGAATGATCAGAGCCAAAGTCCAGGGGAAAGAGAGTAAAGGGGAAAGGGGGACCATGACCGTGGACAACGGTTTGGATTAATAACTACGAAAAAGAGAGGGAAAATACCGACTGGAAGCAAGATAAACAGTTGCTGATGACAACGTGAAAAGAAAAGGGGTAGAGGATCATGAAGTATAGTTGTGGGGTGGTTTCGCACCGCCAAAGAAAGTAAAGGTACAGGGTTCATTGAAAGGGGGGGTCAAGAGGGAGGTCAGCTACAGGTGGGAAATGCAAAGGGGACAGTAGAAACAATGGTGTCTGGGGGAGGGGGGATCAAATAGAGGGAAAAAAATGTACGGTTGTCTGGAAGGACCAAATACGACCTCGGAACTACTGAACAGACAAAAGGAAGCGAAAGAGAATTGTCAAAAAACAGGTTCGGTCGGAACTAGTGGCTGTACAGAGGGGAATTGCAAGTGGGCTGAATTTTAGCAGTAGACACGAAGTCGAAACATTTTGTAAATCGGTGTAACGATGTGTGGGAAAAAATCCGGGGGAAAAGATGAGCAGGAGAAAGGCTGGAACTTCTTTTCAACAACCGAGACATGAGGGAAAAGGGAAAATTGGGGGGCCGCGGTACAGGAATAGGGTTTGGGAACAACCAGACAATGATTCGAGTACCCTGGACTCTCGCGGAATGAAGAATGTGGCCAAAGTAAAGACCCTGGGTCGCATCAAAAGGGTAAAGCCAAGAGGAGGGGGGGCCAGACCCCCCCCCCCCCGAACCAACCCCCCCCCCCGGCTGTTGGAGACCCATCTTCATTGACTTCAGGCGAAAGGGGAAATGAAGCTTCGAAAACCGAAAAACGGGGGGACCCACGGCAGGGTCCAAAGGGGAAGGAGCGGGGGGAGGGAAGGAAGAGGGTAAGAAGGAGGGGGGAGTGCAAGAACTTAAAAAAAACCCGAAAAAAATTTTTTGGGATCTTCTCACAAAAAAAAGGAAAAGGAGGAAAAAAAAAAAAATTTGAGGGGGGGTCTTCAAAAAAAAGCCCTACGAAGCACTCACACATGAAGAAGGAGGTGGTGGAACAGCACCTGCCCTTTGACGCGGCCGTGCAAGAAAGGTGAAAAAAAAAAAAAAAAAAACCAAAATGAATCGAACTTCAGGGGGAAGCGAACCCCCGGGGAAGGTTTTTGGAACCGAAAAAAACCAAGAAAAGTTCACGCCAAGGAATGGACATTGCCCGCGGAGGGGGCCCAGGACCTGATGCAACGTTGAGAGAAGAGTTCCGCGAGGGGAAGGAAAGGACCTCATTGTTCTGAAAAGGAAAAAGAAAATGGAGGGGGTAAAGGAAAAAAGTCGTCGGACACAAGAATTGACGTAAGCCCCTGGGAAACGGGAGAAGAGAAGAGTGGGGGGCGCCGGATTCAGCTGGGGAAAAAAAGAGGTGGGGGGAAACCCCCAGCCACGTCAAGAAGACATTACGAAGGCCGTCCTACGAGGACAGGAAAAAAAGAAAAACATGTGGGGAGGTAGTGGAGGTGCAACTCCCCACTTTTTAATTGAATGTGGAAAGAAAATCGACAGGGGTAGGGTGAAGGACAAGGTGGGGAAAAGACAATTTCCAGTTCAGGTTCCTAATTTGGCAAACAAAAAGAAATCGTGAACAAGGACGGGGGTGGTGTTTGAAGCCGGGCCAAGGAAAGGGTTTTGAAGGGAGAGCGTAGGCGACTAAAAGTCAAAAATAACATCTCTCAGGCGCAAAAGAGGAAAAACCAAGAAGGGGTTTCTTGGGGTCGGTTGTTCTAAACAAGGGGGGGGACATGAAAAAGAAGCAAAAACCGTCCATCACCGGAACTTGTAAGACGTGTGTAAAAAAAAAAAAAAAACCAAAAAAAAAAGGAAAGGGGTGGAAGTGAGATTCTTGTTCGCCGCAAAAAAAGAGTGGGGTAAGGGGTATCGGAAGTAAATTTATATTAAAAAGGCCAGTTGCAACGCACAAGGTAAGAAACAGGGGAGAGAAAGTTCCACCAAAAGGGGGGGGGGAGGTCACAGCAGTAAGCTAGAAATTCATTATGGGACCACGCGGAGGGGACCGCATTGAAGTGGGAAAATCGAGATATAAAATGCCGGGGGAGTGGGCTCAACCCCTTGGGGGGGTGGGGAGGGGGGAAAAAAAGCGCGACAATGAGAGGAGCTTGCGGCCCCACAGCAGATAGTAACGTCCTGGGGGAAAAAGGGGGGAAAAAACAGTTGCAAAAGGACATGCAGGGTTTAAATGAAAAAAAATCAAAGGCGAAGGTTTCGCTTTGATTCGGCCGGACCAATGTTTGGACTAAGGGGAAGAGGTCCAGGGAGCAAACGGCTACCTGGGAAGGAGGCAAGAAAGGGGGAGGTGGACGTAACGACCTGAATAAGCAATGCCGGGATCACGCATTGAGGGCCGTCTCACATTGAAAGGGGCAACAAGTTGTCACGATGGGTTTGGTCGCGTACTCGAAAGTTGGAAGGGCGATTTGAGGTGGCCAGCCCAGGGTGACTGCGTGGTGGAAGCACCCTATAAGCAAATCTTTGGGGGTCGGTCAAAAAGGGAGCATAGAGACCCCAAAAAGGACTCCGTCCCCCAAAAAAATGAGAAAGCCGGAAAATGTCCCATGGTGACCAGGCCATGGGGGACGTGGGCCGAAGTCGCCAAAAATCTGCAAACAAACATAACTCTGAACGAAGAGGTTCAGGGGGGGGGGCCGTTGGGACGGGGTGGGGACAATTCTTACGAAAAGATTGCTGAACCAGGCCGGAGCAAGGTCCCCTTTGTGTAATCGGCGCAGACCCAAAAAAGAGGAAAGGGGGGGTGCACGGAAGCAAAGAAAGGGAATTTATTGGGGATACAAGAAAAAAAAAAAAAAAGAGACAAAAAGAAAGTTTTCAGTCAGCTTCCCCTTTCCCAGAAGGAAACGAAGGGAACAGGAAATTCCGGCCCTAGGGCCAATCCTAAGGAAAAAATACGTACGGGTCCGAAGCGTCTCTTCCAGTAAGGAAAAAAGAACGTGGGGGGGCCGAGGGTCCAACGAAAAAACTAAGGGTCAGAACAACCGCGGGGACTGGTGTTTCGTTGCAAGAGTACAACGAATCGACACAGA
>Ga0179593_1648475_pt1 | contig 14600 bp, 12 predicted proteins | sample CZODoug2_1_08_16_FD_185931 | JGI IMG/M metagenome (GOLD analysis project Ga0179593, IMG submission 185931) | Vadose zone soil fungal communities from Angelo Coast Range Reserve, California, USA - CZODoug2_1_08_16fungal (PacBio error correction) | ecosystem: Environmental > Terrestrial > Soil >...
GTCGAATAAGGAGAAAGGAATCCCGCGAGGGACGGGAAGGAATGATCGAAAGCGGTTTTCGCCGAAAGGACCGATGAAATCGGGGAGTTTCGTTTTGCTTGTTCTTCACGGCTGGGACGGGGTAAGAAGTTGCTCGAAGGTCCTTAGCTGTTTGAGAAAAAAAGAGGGAGGGAGAAGTTTTTCTTTTTTTCAGGAAAAAGCGAGGGCGGCTGGAAAACCAAGTAGCAGAAGTGTTCGATCCGATCAAAAGACAAGAAAAAAATATCGGCGCAAAGCCAGAGAAGGGTTCCGATCGGCCCGTAGGGAACGCTTTGGCCAGGCCGCGAAAAGAGTCAGAGAGAGATTCACGAAAAAAAGGATAGAAAGAGAGAATGCTCGAAAAGACGAGTGCCGAAATGGTACGGAGAAAAGAGTTTGTCTTTTGGACGCGGGGAAATTAGTGTGATGGAGCGAGGAGAAGGACGTCAATCCCATCATGCGGAAGAGATAGAAAAGCCAAAAAGCATCTCTTGGGCGAAAAGGAGGTATCCGGTTCAGGCTGTGCGGCGGCGGATCTCTTTCAAGAAAAAAAAGGAAACCGTAAACGCCCAAAATGAAAAATGATCTCGAGGGAGCCGACACCACAGAAATGAAGAAGAGGAAAGAAGAAAGATATCGCCAAGGAAGAAGCCTGTCGGGCGAAGAGTTTCAGTCAACAACGAAGAAGCGGAAAGCAAGGAGAGCTGCAATCGCTGAAAAAATATCAGGAAAACAAAGAACGTCCAAATTATCTGCAGAACATCCTGACAGCTAAGGGAGAAGCTGTTCCTGGACGCAAAAGGGCCAAGTCCGCTTTTCCGCCATCATAGCAAAAGACGGACCGGCCTCTCCGCCTACCCTGGCAAACAAGGAAAAAGAAGAGGAACTGGACTTGGGACTTGCAGGAACGAGGCGACAACGGAGCGTTGTACAGAAAAGGAAGGAAGACCTCACCCTGAAGAAGGGGAAGGGGGGTATCACCTTTGCCGACATCCCGAGAGGAAAACGAAGGGGAACGGGAAATCAGTCAGCCTTTCAGGAAGGAAAAACACCATCAGGAGCGCTCAAGAAGATGACTTACCGTCATCTCCGTCTGACAGAAGCACCTTTTCGATCAAAAAAGGGCCGAAAACTCTGAAGAAAAGAGGGGAAAGAATGTCTCGAAGCTGCGGTCCAACGCCCGCCTTCTTAACGGCGATTGGGAAGAGAGGAGGCGAGGTCCGGAATGCAGAACTGTCTCGTTAGCGGCAGGGAGAGAAAGCAAAAACAACAAAAGAAAAAAGGTGCATAAGGACACGAAGAGCGTCATCTTTAGCAAAAATATGGAAATTAGAACTTTTCCTACACACTCTAGAAAGAAGAGGAAGGGGGGGAACAGAACGCGAAGCATCGGAAAAAAACGCATACATTCATCCTGTCTTCTGGAAGATTGCACCCGCCATATGGGGGGTTTAACAATATTCATGGGGGAGAGAATACTTCGGTCCATCTAAATAAATTCTTTTTGGGCGCGTCGTTTTAGCGGTATCTTCCCTGGGAAGAAAAGGGAATTCTAAGACATCGGAAATGTTGCCAGGTCCATCTTCTGAGAGAAAGAATGAATAGAGTTCGAAGTTCTTTGTCAAAGAAGAAGCAAGGAAGAGGAGCTAATGCTTCGGGATTCCGATTTGCGCAGTTGAGAAAAAAGCGTCGGCGATGGGGAAAGGGACGTGCTTGAGCATCGGGAACGGGATAGAGGAGGGATAAGAGAGGACCATCAGGCAGAAAAAAAAAAAGAGAGTGACCGCCAGAGAAGTGGGGGGAGGAGAACCTTAATTCACCTCGGCGTGATTATCGTTGTGGGGTGCAGTAACAAAAAGAGAAGCCCGTAAATTTTCCTGAAGAGAAGGAGAGGGGCGGAAGTAGTAGAAAGATATGCAAGAAGAAAGGTGGGGGGGTTTACGAAAAAAAGTAACACGAAAGGCCGGAGGGGGGAAAAAGGAGAAGGAAAACAACAGCTGGACCTTCCTCAAAGCTGTTTTGAGGGGGATTGGATGGTTTCATTGCTCCACAAGAGATTGCGCGGGGAGCTGGGGGAGTAGAGGGTTTCTTGCTCTCGCCCTTGGGAGGGGGACCATCGTCAGTAGAGGGGAAAAATTTTTTTCAGCGGTGGAAAAAGAGAGTAGACTGGCGCGCCTGTTGTGATGATCGAATGATAATAACGGTAATATTATCGAGAAGGGGGGGGGGCCCAACCGCTAAGGTAAAAGTCCTACCTCCGGGCAGAGACAAGGGCTCCCTGCCTCATAAAACGACTGTACTAGTAGGACGAGTGAGTGAAAGGAGAGGTGGGGAAATCCATTAACATGCCGCGCATGTAGGAAAGGTCTGGTGCGTCCATATCAAAAGAAAAGACCCTTATAGATTAAATACTGCTTGCCGGAGGACCTACCGCGGGGAGGAACCGTGGGGGGAAGGAAGTTAGAGGGAAAACATATATTTCTTGGATAGTCAGCGGGAAAGAAAATTTAATCTCGCCGCGGCAGTAGGAGAGAGTCTTCATCCTTATTATGCACGCCGGAGAAAAAGGGGAAAGGACAAATCCCAAATCAGGGAATGAGCCTTCAGCGTTCCATGTCGGCGAGATGTAAGAAGAGGGGGTTCAATTAATCTGGAAAGAAGGGGACGTCCTCGAGAGGAGGAAGAAGAGAGCGGGCGAAAGTCTTCTAAAGCCGTCGTAAAACGGGGAAAAAGAAGTATTGTGTGCCGGCCCGATGTGGAGTAGGGAGATCTGGCTCCGTTTCATCAAGAGAAAGGATTGTCCCCGCACTAAGACCCAGAGGGAGAATGGGGTGGTGTCGATGTCAAGAAAAGGGAGGAAAGAAAAAAGTCGTCGGAGTTCCATCTCCAGATGAGAGGAAAAGAGGGGGGAATGATTCCGCTCAACAACGGAGAAGAAGAGAAGAAATCATCCAGACTTTCAGATTGGACTCCGACGAAGGGGGGAAGGGAACTATGATCGCGCAAGAGGGGAAGCGCAAAAAAAGGCGACTGTGGGGAGACAATCTTGTCAGTAACGGGAGGGAATGAGGTGCTATGAAACGAGGCCGAACTGTAGTTGTACTTCCAAACCCGGCACACAATACTTCAATGTCTAGAAGGACGATTGAATACCGCTGCGGGGGAAATTTCAAAGCGATCTAGAATCCTCGACTCGCCGGAAAAGAGAGCGCAGAGGAAAGGGGAACTTCATCGGGAAAACGATAGCAAATTTGGCCACGCTAAGCGGCGAGGAACACCAGAATCAGAAGCGGGCATTTCCTATTGGGGGGGGGGGCGGATGGCAAGGGCATCATTTCCGGACGCCGCTCATCGATCCTAAAAAGGCGCGATAAAGAGCTGAACGAGAGAGAGTAAGGGATCCTTTCAGCCGGGCGTCAGAATACAAAAAAAAACAATTAGGAGGGACCTCGCAAGCAATCAAAAAGTGGAGAAATATCGAAGATAAATGCCATATATCTACTTAGACGGATATGTCACGCACCAAAAGAGGGAAGGCCTGGGGGAATTCCCATACGAGGCAAGAACCAGGTTCTGGGCCCTTCATTCAGGGGGAAAGGGAGGATCTCCTTGTGAGGACCCCTACGGGGCAAAGTAAGATGTAAGGAAACTAGAAAGTGGAAAAGCTTTTGAAGAGTCAACGCGCAAGAGCTAGCCTTTATTGAGAGGGGTCTCGTAAAAAAGGACCGCAGCACCAACGAAACTGGCAAAGGAGGAAAGAGCCAACGGGAGTTAAACAGATCAGGGGGGAAAAAAAAGAGGAAAAAGTTCGAGAGAAAAAAAACAGTCTAAAAGGACCTCACAAGCTCACACCCGCTCAAAAGCCTGTAAGGATCGAGCGTCAGGAGAAGCATTTGGGGCCAATAACGCGCCAGGAACCAGGAGGGGACAGACTTGTTTTTTTTTCACAAAAGAGAAGGGGAAAAAAAAAAGAACTTTAGAGAACTCAAGATGATCGCAGTAAATCCAAAGAACCCGGTATCTGTTTTTTAGAGAAGGAACTACTAAATATCTGCCCCTCGGCCGCTAGGCAGAAAAAGATTAAGGGGAAAGGGAACAGAGAAGACACTACCGATGGGAGGGAAAATACATCAATGCTCTGAGGGCGTCCCGAAAAGGGAGGAGGAAACTTTCTCAAAAATGGAAGAGATGTCATAGCGGAAAAAAAGGGGGGGGGATATCAGGGGGTGTCACTCAGTCGGGATTGATTCTCAATCAGGGGAGCTTCGCTCAGCAACGTAAGTAAAAAACTAAAAAGAAAAAGAGGAAGAAAAGAGGAAATATGAGGGAACCGTGCCCAAGAAAAAAGGGCAGAATCATTCTGCGAAAATACAGAGTGGGGGGGAAAGAAGAAACGGAGCGGGGTGGGGGATCTGTCCAGAATTGCAGAACCGAGGTTGGGAACCTTCTACAAAGGGACGCTAAAAAGAAGGCTTTAGATTGGAACGGGAAGGAAGAAATGAAAGGGAAGTCAGATGCAGAAGAAATCTGGCTTCCTACGTAAGTACACAGCAAGCAACGGAGGAGGGGTATGGCTTACTCGCCGGGATGACCCGCAGTGAAGGGGGCGCGGAAAGCAAAAAGATATCATTCGTGTCATGCCAACGTATCCCTAACTTTTCTCGGGGAAAGCAGGCTGATCGAGAAAAGGGTAATGACTTTCTTTTTGTTGGGAGGGTGCGTTCTCGAGATCTCCACGAGCACTGAGCAGCGATGAAGGCCCCGCGGCGGCAAGAGAGGATATGCGATGGAAGAACCCGTTCCGAAGGCGTTCGAGAAGAAAGCAGAGGGATCTACAGGAGGGACCTCATCGGCCGAGGGAGGAAGTCGTCCCCTTTCTCCTCGGAAAAAAAAGGGCACTTTATAATATCTGGAGAAAGAGCCTCGAAAGACGCGCGCTGGCGAATGGGGGGGGGCTGTCGAAAGATGGCTGCCGAGATTTCCCTTTCGGACGGCTGGAGAAAAAAGTTTACCGAAGGGAAGGCAAGGTGATAACCACAAGGGAGTATGGGTGCGTAAAAGAACGCTCCGTTGTAGGCCTAAACTGCGGAGCACGTGGCACGAACTAGGTAGGCTAAGACGTCTTCCAGGGAAAAAAAAGAGGAAGGTGCAAGGGAGGGGACATCTGAAGGAAACCTTTTTATAATAGGGGGTGGAGAACTGTAGACGGTCAGGTTGAGAAACCCCCCCCCCCCCGTCCGCGACACAGGCTGGAAAAGGATGGGGGCAGATCATAGGCTGCGAACTGAAGCTGATTGTGTGGGGGGTAGCTCTTCGGTTCATCGGGGGGGGGATGCATCTCCTCAGGAAAAGGTATTGGTGGACTAAAAGGTCGCCGACATGGGAGGAAAAAGAAAGGAGGCTACGAGGAGTTCGTTGGGGTATGAGGAGAGGGAAAAGGTGCGCGTGGTGTCGGGAAACACACTCGAGAGACTCGGAGAGAGGGTCGAGTTGGGAGAAAAAGAAGTCCAGTCCTCGGAAGGGGAGGTTCGTAGAAAAAGCTGAGTCGCTCGCCAATCTTCAACCGGAGTTCCTAAAGGGGGGGAACCAAGTGCTAAAAACGAGGGAGGAAAAGGTGGCGGGAATGCTCAGGCTCGCACAGCCTGCTTTATTATCTAAAGGGGAGCTTGTTCGGCCCCGGACCACACAATCAGATCAAAGGGAGAACAAAAAAGAAACCCCCAAAAGAGAGGATCTCCCCGAAAGGGGAAAGTCGTACTTGGTTGGGGAAAAAAAAGCAAAGCATAAGGCATCAGCCTTGCGGGGAGGGAGGATGCCCTGCTCCTCCTGGGACGTCCGTCCCTGTCCGAAAAGTGGCGGGGCCGTTTTTCCCCCAAAAAAAAGGGAAAAAAAATCCGAAGGCCGGCTTCTGCGAGAGAGATAGAATTCCGCTGGGAGGGGCGATCGGGGGAAAATCAAAGATAACAGTCTCGGAGTTGGGAATCAGAAGGCCCAAATCAATGGAACACAAAGGCACTCCTTCTCCTCAGGGAAGGGTAGAAGTCAGGGAAAGGGAAAAACGGCGGATCTTCCAACCAGAGAGGGAGAAAAAACCAGCCTCCCGCAAAACGACCTCACACAAAGGAGGTGTTCCTCCGAAAGGCGACCGAAAAAAAAATCCGCTGCGATCGATTCCAGAAGGGCGAGATCTGACCGGAGAAAACGTCAGACATCGGGGGAGAGAAAAATGGCAGCTTGATATAAAAACACGAGGGGGGAGAGCATAGCGATTGAATAGGTAAGGGAGGGAAGGGGTGCTGAAACAGGCCGCAATCCCGATCCCAAGGAACGGTCCGAGGGGGGAAAAAAAAGAAAACAACCTCCATAAAGAAGCGAAGGCTTGGGACGCGGAATAATCTGGTGACGGAAGACAGTGAGTGGAAAGGAAAGCACCTGACAAATGCCGGTGACAGACCGCTGTCAAAAAGACCTGCCAGCAACAGTGGGGAGCGGTCTCCAACAATGGGGAGCTGGTAGAGTCTCGAAATGGGGGGGGGCGGGTTCTTCGGAGGTCGGGAACCACGGGGGGAGTATGATCCGTCCAGGGAAGGGGGAGCCGGGGAGAGTAATTTGGCTAGCGGATCATCTCCCAAAAGAACAAGGTCCCTAGAAGGAGAGATAAGCGGGAACTCGGCGTCGTCCTGATAAGAAGAAGAAAAGAACTAATAACTCGAAAGGAGAAGAGCCTAGGAAGAAAGGATCACGAAGAAAGAGAATAATTCTATTGGACTCAGGAAGAAGAGGAAGGCAGAGACCGGGCGCTAACCGTCGCGGTTCATAAAGAAAAAAAGGGCTCTTAGAAGAGAGAGGGGGAAGGAGTTATAAGGGGAGCACGAGCTGGCGGCACAGGAGGCTGTACCTTCATCAAAAAGGTACTCTCAAAAAAAAGAAGATATAGGGGGAACATCAATCCTCAAGAAAAGGGGGGGAAGATGCCGATAGATCATGTCTAAGAAAATGAAGGGAAGCGCCTCTCTCTCGATAAAGAACGGTAAAAGCTTCGAGGGAGCAACGGTGGCGAGGGAATTGAGACTGAGAAAATTGGGCGGAAGTTGCTTCCCACACGCAGATGCGTGATCCTCGGGAGGGGACTTACCAAAGATGAAGGCGTCCAAGTAGAGAGGAGAGGGGAGAGGGGTTCATGAGACGCCGAGTAGACTTCCGGGAGGAGGAGCGTCGATTAGAAAAAAGTGTACTGGCTGGGGAAAAAAGATTTCCGACGCAGCAGATTGTCCGAAAACCAGGAGGGAAGGGCCGATCATCATCCGGATAGGTTGGCCGAAGATGAGGAACGGTAGCAGACCTCGAAAGGAGAGTAACAGCCATTCACTTGGGGGGAAAGAGAGGGGAAGTCGCGTGTCTGATGAAGGTCCTGGAAAAAAGCTCGGGGTGTAAAAAAAGGAGCTCCTCGCCAATGGACCAGAGAAATAGCACCATTGTGGGTGTGTTTTGGGGGAGAAGGGCCTTCGAGGGTTCGTAGGAGGTTTCGAGAGCGTCTCACCTTCACCGAGGGAAAAAAAATCTGTTGGGGACTGGCTGCACAAATATCCCGCTATTCGGATGGGGAGGGAGGCGGCGAAGAAGTCTCCTCCGATGTCAGGACGAGGGATAGGTCGCTCTCGCCCGTCTAGTAACAGGAATCGGAGGAATGTGAAGAAAGGCTCGCCCGCTTCTGGAAAAAAAAAGAGACTCGGGATGTTGCGGGGGGAAGGAACTGCTCATTACTTGGTGGGGAAGGATCCTCCGTGAGAATATCGGAACCTCCTGAAGGGAGCCCTGAGGTCTCATTAGGGAGGGTGGTTAAGCTCCAGCGAGGGAGGGAAGGGATGGCTCGCAACTCCTATAAGGGGGAGAAAAACCGTCGTCCGAAACGACGCATCTGATCTATAGAAAAAAAAGAGTAGAAAAGGCCCTAACCGATCGTGGAAAGGGGCTCACTCCGAGTTGGGGGGAAAGCCTGAGGCGGGCAGCAGGAGGACCGGGCTGCTCGGAACATAAGAGTCCTGCTTCGTTCCGAACGAGTACGATGGGAGAAAAGGCCGCCGACGGCTGGGGGAGGGGGTTTCCGCGGGGGGGAAAGCAGGAGAGGCTTTGTAGAGTGTCAAACAACAAGTCAAGGAAAAATAGCATGCGAGAAAAGAAGCGGCGAAAAAACGATCGTGGTCGGGGGAGGGGGCGGTAAGAAAAAACCCCCCGAAAGGGTCACATCCGTTTAGAGGGGTGCGTAGTAGTGGGAAAGCATTTGACGACGAGAGGAGGAAGCCGAGGCCTGGGCCGACAAAAAACAAGCCTCTCCGGAAGCTTGGTCGCTGAAAAAAAAAGGGACTCCATCCACAACTCGCGATCGCCAAAAAAACGATCAGCCAAAAGAGGGATCCAAGTCCACAAATGAATCCCGGGAGAGCTGAAAGAAGAAGAGAAAAGCCTCACCAAGGAGGAGCAACCCATCTGCAGCAAGGAAAGGGAGGCAGAAACCATCCTTTACATCTCAAAGAGAAGAAAAAGATGTCCTGGACAAAATCACGGGCCATAGGGGGGAATAGACACCGACATCGGCCTGGGAAAAGGGAAAGAGGGGGAGAAACGGACGAGAAAACTTTTTCCTTGGCCCGCCACGGGGCGAAGACAAGGGTCTATTGTCGAGGCTAAAAAGTGGGGGACATCTTCGCATTCGGTCCGGCCGGGAAAGCCTTGTAGCACATTGGGAAAACGGACGAACGGGCAATAGAAAGAAGAGGGACCGAAACAACCTCTCTTACCCCCGTTTGTTTTTCTCTACGATGGATTGAATCTCTCCGCTAGAAAAAAAGAAAACAAAGCAAGTAGGAGACCGTGGTCCTACAAAGACAGGGAGATGAAATACTCGTAAATGTCGCGAAGCTGCTAGGAGTCCTAAGACTTAGAAAAACGCAAAGCGATATCATGAAATAGAAGGGGGCAGCCGGGCTCTTGCTCGGGAGAGGGGGGGGATATTCGCTATAACGAAAAAAAAAACAAAAAAAGCCCTGGAGTCGCACGAAAAAAAGAGAGAAAGTCTGTATAGAAAGTGGAAAAAAAAGAAGGCTATTCCAAAGACCGTAACTGCACGGGGAAAAGAGGAAAGAACAACTTACTCATACATTCATCCGGGCGGAGATTGAGCCCGAATGGAGGAGCCGCATTTTGACATAGGAGAAGGACGAAGAATGCGGAGAAGGGGTTGCTGCTTCGTTTTAGCGGTAGGGAATGGCGAGCACTTCTTCATCAGGGTGAAAACTCAGTTAACATAGGGAATGGTGTAAGGGGAGCCCGCCAATCTCAAAAACAAGAAAAAGATTCTTACCAGAGGTGTGGGGAGGGGGAGGAATTCCATACCATTCATAGGCCGAAGAGAGGCCTAAGTTGCAAGGTAGGGTGGAAGGATCTCAAAAAAAGGGGGAAAATAAATCCCTCCGGCTTGCATTGGAGGGGGAGCACAGGGTGGATCGGACGGAGATAACTCCAGCGGGAGAAGAAGAGGAGAAGGGACGCCTATATCATTGCAGGGGAGAGAAAGGACTTCACCTCGGCGTGATTTAAAATTCTGAAAAGGGGTCTTTCCTAGCTGCAAAGGAGGAGTAGTGGAAGATCACACAGAAAATAAAGGTTGGGGGGATTTTACCTTCGAAGAGAGGAACTCGGCTTTACTTAAAGGTTGGGACCTAAGAAAAAAAAACAACAGTCTGAAGGGGAAAAACCTGGTATTTCTTGGGGGAAGGGGAAACCATCTCGACGAGATTTTTAGAAGACGGCCCAGGCTTGGGCCAAATCTGTGTTGGAGGGAAGTGGAAGGGTTGTAAGATAGCCCTTGAATCTTGGGGGGACGCACTGATAGAAGGTTGAAGCGCCGTTATTTAATTAAAAGGTGAATTGCTTTTGAGAGGAACGACGGGCGAAGAATGACTGCTAAAATGATAAATAACGAATGTAAGGGGGGAGGCGTGCCGTTAAGGGCCACCCGTGGATCAGAGGGGAAATATTTTACCAGTCCGTAGAGAGAAATTTGGGGGGGGCTCATAAACAGATCAAAAAGGAATTCGGTCCTAAAGGAAACTCGTCCGCCTAGGGGGAGCGTGTGAAAAAGGCCGCGGGCATGTAGGGTGCAAAGAGGGGGAGGGGCGTGCAAAAAAAAAAAAAAAACATATCCTACGGTAAGATAGAGCAGCTCGTACCGGAAAGAAATCGAGAGGAAGAGGAGAAGGTCGTGACCAGACCTCGTGGGGGGAAGGAAGGTGTGTGTAGGAAGGCTCCATACGACGAAAAGAAAGGTCTGGATAGTCGGGGAGTATACCGCCTACGTTCTCGAGGAGGAGAGGAGAAAGGATGATGCAGCCGGGCAAGGATTAGAAGACTACTCGTTTCCAAAAGAAGGGTGATTTTGATGCAGGTTGGAATGGGACGCTTCAGCGTGTCCGGGAGGGACGAGATGTTCCAGGATTGGGGGCCATGGAAGAGATAGCGTCGCGAGAGAGGGAAGCGGAGGGGAGATCGCGCCTTTATGAGGAGCGAAAATTTCCTTTATGGGACCGGGCACGATTTTTCCGTACCGAAAGCTTTGCGGTTTCAAAGGAACGTCGAATCCTTTACTACAAGAGTAAAGAAAAAAAGAAAGTTCGCCTCAGAGTCACGAACTCGGCAGGCCGCTCCATAGAAAAGGGGAGGACATCTTCCTATCTCTAACCATCCTGCTGGGCTCTCTCAACAACACAACTGATGAGGGAACTCTAATGGGGTTTGGAGAAGGGGGAACTCCGACGAATTGTACGGAGAAAAGAAATCGACACAACTAAGATGCTGCGATTGGGGCTTAGTGTCGAGAAGAGGGGAATTAAAGGATTCGAACCGAAGGGGAAGACACGGAAAAAAGAGAAGAAAACGGGATTTACTTCCAAGAAAAAACAAGACCTCTTTCAACCTTTGCCAGGGGGAAGAAAGGCTTTCGCCGCAAAAGCGCTCAAGAAGCCAGCAGGGGGGGGCAGGAGGATGGAACCATCGTAAAGCGAAAATTTGACAAGTATCTTCAGATTCCCACCGGCAGAAAGCATGGTCCTAGGGGGGGGAGGCGGATTGCAATCCTTTCCCGGCAGAAGAAAGCAAAAACTCTCATCGATCCTACTGGACGAGGAGAGGAGAAGAGAGTATACGACTACTAATAGAGAAGTTCCGCTGGTGTGAGGAAAGCCTAACTGCCGGAAAAAAAGAAACGAGGTTCTGGTCCAGAAAAAAAAGGGAGCAGATACGCTGCTTTACGATCTGATGCATAGCGCTCGATCTGCACTCACCAGAACGGGGAGCAGGGAGGTGAATAGATTTACAAAGAAAAAGGGACGCACCGAAAAACAGAGGACATGTTCGGAAAGGGAAAGGTAGGGGCTCTATCCGAAGGAGGGAAAGGTAAGGAGGGACTTGTACGTCAAGGGAGCGCGGGGGGTGGACAAACAATACAAGAATATCGATACATTACGGGAAGGTCAAAGGTCTTAAAACGTCGAAAGCACAAAAGGAAAGCTGAGAAAAGGAGAGCCTCTATCGGACGATGGGAAGGACATACTCTTATGTAAAAGGAGCAACCCTCTACAGGGAAAAAGCTCACAAAGAAGCAAGGGAGGATCTGATCACAATCTCAGGGGGGGGTGTGATAAAATGCTCAAACAGGCACTGAAAAAAAGAGTGTGTTTTTTGCAAAAAAAGGATCGTCAGGAAACAGAAATAAAGCGTCAGAAAAGCCCCCATACCCCTGTAATCTGTTTGGGGGGGGGGGGGGGGCAGTACTACTGATTCCAAGGAGCTTCCTCGAGGGGCGGAGGGCCGGGGGAAAAGAAGCAAGCAAAAAGAAGGATCCCAAAAAATAACCGGAAGGGAAAAGTAAGTAAAGAGAATCTGAGTCAAGGGAGGGGAGATTTCTCCAGATGGAGTGAAAGGGGGAGAGAGTCGAAGGATCTCCCGTGAAAAAAGGAAGCAATGCACGCCCGGGGAATTATAGGAACTGCATAAGGTAACGCTGCATTAGAAAGGGAGGCAAAAGGAACTGAAGAGAGAATATAGTCCGGTATGGAATAACAAGCACAACTCTGGTCCAGAATAGAAGGAAACCGATCATCTTGTTAAGGGGCAGGAGGCCCATAGAGGGCCTAATGCTGCCCAGGGAAGGGGGTGGAACTTAAAACAGTGCTCGCAGGAAGAATAACCGGGGGGGATAAACGACATCGCACAAAAGAGGAGGTTAGATTGGACTATTATAGGAAGAAAAAGCAGGACTGGAGGGGGGGGCTGCAATACGTAAAGAAAAGAAGGAGGAAAAATGTATAGGGGGGTGCTGTACTATGAGGTGTAAAATTTCCTGTTCCGGTGAGACCGAGGGCAACACACTTCTTCGCAGAGCTTGCGATCTCTTCGGGGGGAAAAGGGAGAAGACTGCGATGTTGTTTTGTGAGAGCGATCTCCAGCTCGCCTCAGAGAGAGCATTCCCCGCTGACGGGGGAAGGATATTCGAATGGCTAAGAACAGTTCCGAGGTCTCGGAAGGCGACTCAGCGGGACGCGACATCGAGCGGACTCATCGCCTCGGGAGCTCGGATTGAAGAGGGGTGAAGGAGCGGCTCGCTGGGGAAAGAACGTAAAGAAGGCTAATGTGAGTTGATGATGATCGGCTAGGACTCGTTCTGGGTAGTTGGACCATTCGGCCGTGGAAATGATTCCCATGGTATAACACAGGACGGGGTGCAGGTACGGCGAATGCGAAGAAGGGAACACCTTTTCGTGCCTCTAATCGCTGTTAAAAGTGGCCGTCAAAAAGAAAGCGAAGGCGAGGGCGGCGGGCCAGTGAAAAGCAAGGCCGGGGGGGAATGATGCGGAACAGAGAAGTGGCAAGGTGAAGAATCGGATGTTGTCGCTGTCCCAACGCGCTCGGGAATCAGCATTGGACGTGCTGCGCTTGGAAGGGGAAGGAAGATGATTGTTAAGCTCTTCACGTTAGAGAGGAAGGATCCTCCCTGGAAGAGGGAAAATCTTCGTTGGGGTAAAAATGGAGGAGGATGCGGCCCCTCGTTGCGATCTGAGGAGGGGGACCTCTGGCAGCGCAATGAAGGAGATCCCCCTCAGCGACGAGTACAGCGAGAGGTCATTGGGCTCAGGGAGGGGAAGGAGAGGAGGGTTCGGAAAGAAAGCAGCCAAGACGCTCTGCAAGGATGGAGAGTCTAGGGATGGGGACCGCACAGAGATGCCAAGATCAAAGCTGCGCGCAAAGGTGCGAGCGAAGGGCGATCTCAAGGTGCCGTCCTGAGAGTGGGGGGAGAAAAAATGCCAGACATCACAATCAGATCGCGAGGGGGGGGCTCACCCGAGAAAAAACCTCAAAAGAGACCCTAGAAGATAGGAAGAACGTTTGGTCATTAAAGAGGGGCGCATAGGAAAGAGTTGCTTTCTTTCGCGGGCTTGATTCCTTAAGGAAACGGGGGGAGCAAAGTTCAGGCTCCCGAAAGGCGAACGACTGGGGTCGGGGGGGGGGGGGGGGGGGGTGGGGTTTGTGGGGGGGGGGGGGGGGGGGGGGGGGGGGGGGGGGGGCGGGGGGGGGGGGGGGGGGGGGGGGGGGGGGGGGGGGTGCCCGAGCATGGGCAAACTAAAGACGACTGAGAAGAGTGGAGAGGAGGCTCGAACCGTTCAAAAAAGGACCTACCGGAGTTTCCGATAGAAACCAGCGCGTAGCGTCGAAATGTAAGAAACCTTCTCAGATAGATGGAGTACGAGCAGGTCGATGCCTGCAGAGGAGGATCCGGGACAAAAGAAGACCCCCACACCAAAACGCAACTCCTCCATCACCCGATAGCTTTGGTCCAGGCAACAGTCGTGCTAAAGAAGATCGGGATCGGATAGCTTCCCTAGAGACGGAAAAAAGACTCTGTCGGGAAAGCTTTATATTCCGACGGCAGCCGCCATCCTCATAAAGAGCATAGCGTTGGGGGGACATTCGCCGGTGCTAGAGCACGCCGGGAATTTGACTGAGATCAGGAATAAGAAGAAAAGAAAGGAAGGCCGGAGGAAAGGACTTTGATAGACACTTTTGCGAGTAAGAGAACTGGACCTTAGCAGCATCAGGTTTACAAAAGGAAGAGACCCGGCCACAACAAGAGGAAAAAGGTGCAAGAGTCAATTGTTGCTAGGTCTTGCGCAGAAGTTGATAATCTCGGAGGAGAAGGGCGATGATCCTTACAGGGAGTGTGGACAACTGGGGGGCGAGGCGTTTCGGAGAGAAAACCCGGGGGGAGAAGCTCCTTTCATAATCAAGGAAAACCGCGGCCTTCCGTAAAGAGTCCGTCCGATCCTTAACGAGGAAAATCCTTACAAGACGGAAACCAAGGAGAAAGAGCCGGGAGGAATCACGCAGAAAGAGAAGGGGCCGAATTCTTAAAAAAGGAGCGCGGAAGAAGTGCGAACGCCCGGAAAAAGTTTCAGAAATGGGAAAAATCCAGGGCGCCCGGCGAATGGGGGTAGACATAGCGCTCGAGGGAATGGTGCTGGGAAGGAGAA
>Ga0179593_1731552_pt1 | contig 14600 bp, 19 predicted proteins | sample CZODoug2_1_08_16_FD_185931 | JGI IMG/M metagenome (GOLD analysis project Ga0179593, IMG submission 185931) | Vadose zone soil fungal communities from Angelo Coast Range Reserve, California, USA - CZODoug2_1_08_16fungal (PacBio error correction) | ecosystem: Environmental > Terrestrial > Soil >...
AGAGCAAATCGCCAACAAGAAGAAACTGAAAAGGGAAAAAAGGCCGAGAGAAGAGGAAAAAAAGTTACAAAAAAGGGAAAAAACGAGCATTCCTAACGGAAAGTATCCCATTAACCAATCGAAGCAAAAGGCCGAGACGGAAAAGAAACGGGGAAGGAAGCGGACCAAGGCTGTCTGGGAGAGGACGCCGTCACGAGCGGTTCGAAATCTTTACGTCGGGGAATCTAAGAAGATCGAGTAGGAAGGGGTGAAATGCCCGCACGGAAGGAAGAACCCAGAGCAGCGCCACTGCGGCGGACTCGGTTGAAGGGAAGTAGGGAAGGAAGGGCTCGGGGGTATTTGGGGATAAAAAAGAGTACGACCTTGACAAACTCCAATTTGGACCACGGCGAGCGGACTTTTGCGAAGAAAAGAAGGTTGGAAGCGTCTTAAGGAGATACGGGAAAAAGGTGGGAGGAGGGGAGTGAATCTCGGAAAAAAACTGGGGTGCGCTTATTGTTTGTAGAGGGGTGGGTTAGAGGGGGCGAAAGAAGAGCCACGAAGGAAGGAAAATTAAGGTGATTGTAACTGAAGAGATCAATACCAACAGGGGGGACCGGTGGCAACGTGAAGAAGAAACGCCCTGCGAAAAGGAGTAGTTGAAAAAACGAAGAAAAAGGGGATGGGACCAAGGAAAAACAGAGAACGAGCCGTGGTAGAAACTGCATGGATCGGTCCAAGCCTGTTGCTGCGTAGGGGGGAGGTAGATAGAGTGGACAAAAGGGGAAGGAAGGGACTGGACGACTATACTGAGAAAAGACTATAAGGATGGAAGGGAAAATTATGTTCTGCCACTCCAGTCCCCATGAAGAAGAAGGAGGGCCGAGCCGCGACATCAGAGGTCGAACGGAGGTTCACAGGTAGGTGACTTTAGGGATCAAAGACTATGACGCCAAAAAGTCGTGCTGAAACATGATGGGGGGGAGGGGCGGGGGGGAAGTTTATTGTGAATGAAAAGAAGAAAGAAGGGAGGGGCTAGGATAGGCCGCGAACAAGCGGGGAGTACACATCTCTCTGCGGACTGAAGAACGAAATACTAAATGTCTAGGGACCCGTGAGGAGAGAATCTAAAAAGTCAATGCGTGAAAAAGTCACATCGGAGGGAGAAGGTACGATTAAAACCTGCATCGTGCCGGATCCATGAAGGCTATGCTAAAAAGACTCAGGGGGGGCAAAGGCGAATATGAAAACTGAACACGACGGCGTCTCGACGCAGTATCGGATGCCATGAAACGCGATTAAAAAAATGGGGGGGCAATAAGGAAAGACTAGATGGGAAAAGATGGAGAAAAGAAGGATGGGGAATTTTGAAGAATGCGAGAGTCGCGAAGACGCTTAAAAAGTGGGGTAAAAGGCTTGGAGAAAAAGGAACTTGGAAACGTCTAGGGAAAAGGGAGAGGAAAGTGGGTAGCGAGGGGAAAGGGGGGCAAAAAATGCGGGAATCCGGTGCTCGAATATGAGCACTGGCGAGTAGGATGTCAAGGGTCTACAAGAGTTGGAAAGGGCGTGGAAGGGGGGAAGGGACGTATTCGGGAGGGGCAGGATGATCGTAGGGGGGGGGGGCGAGCGTTTTGCATCGGGGAAGTGGATGGGGTTATTGAGAAGGAGTTATGGAGGGGAAGAAAAAAACAAAGGCTAAAAAAGGGAGAACTAAGGGAGATGGGGGCGATTTTGGGGGCTCTCACCCCGAGGACCAAAGGAATTCTAAAAAACTAAAAGATTTGAATGAGGGACAAGTACAAAGGGCTGCGGAGGGTGCAATGACGGTTTACGCTACAGTCGGCCTTGGACGATGTAAAGGGGGGGGATGACGACGAAAAGGATCGGAAAAAGAAGCGGGTTGAAAAACGCAAGGCCGAGCGCGCTGGGGGCAAGTGACTCGCTAACACTCCGGTGGCGGCGAGAGCGCGGTCGGTCAGACTTCAGGTAAAGACGTAAAAGTCGCGGGGGGGGCGCAGGCAAGGGGGGGGGAAAAAGGCAGCTCGCGCCGAAAAAGGGGGGGCGGTCTAACGCCGGGGTGAGGATGCTTCGCGTACGGGGGAGATGTGAAAGGAAGGTCCGAGAGTCAAATTTTAGGGCGGTAAGCAAAAAAGAGAAAGTCAGGGATTGGGCGCGTCGCTTCAGCCGAGGAGGAGGGGGTCCACCGCGCACGGGAGCATCTCGAATTGAAAAAAACGAGAGCATATGGGCAGGAGTTGGGAAGTGTTGGGGTCAAACAACTGGTGAGGAGGAAAAAAAGGGATAAACTTCTTTAGTCGACAATTCCCGAATCAAAGGGAAGAAATCTCGGGAGGTGGGATGGAAATCGGAGATACGAGCAAGTGAGAAAGGGCAAATCGGAAAAAAAGCACGCGAGAAAAGAGCGCGCTCACTTGAGGGGGACCGATTACCGGAAGGCAAAGGCCCGCCGAAATTGCAAAAACGCGATCTGATTCTGGAAGAAGGGCACCCAGACACTCGGAAAAATTCCAGTAAAAAGCTACGTGGAAGAGAGGTGCTGATGGAAGGGGAAAAAAAAAAACTGAGGGGAAAAACATTCAGGGAACACGTCCATAGTGGGCTTAGCGTGAAGGAGAAAATGCAGGAGACAGGGACAGGAAGGGGAGCCGGGGGAAAAGGGTGGATAAAAAAAGCCGAGGATACGAGCAAGGCGAAATAAACGTTGGGCAAAAAGCAGAAACCGATGTAAAGAGGGGGTCTATGCGATGGAAAATCAACTTGGGGGAGCAGGAGAATGTCAGAAAGGGGAACAAAGGAGTAGTCTGAACCAGGGGGCAACGCCAGCAGCCCTGGATTGTAGAGCATGGGCTCACCGGGAGGATCAGACGAGGGGACGCTGACAGAAGGGGAAAAAGAGACAGGTTGAAAAAGGCGGCGAGCCTTTTTGGAGGTTCTTCACTCCGCCGTACAACTTTGAAATGCAAAGCGCAAATAATAAGACCCCTGCAAAGAAGAAAAAAGAAGGAACTGGAAAAGGACGCTGAGGGAAAGGAGGCCAAGGTAATAAGAGCCGCAAAAACGCATATACGTTGGCATCCGCCTATTAGTGCTCCAGGGAAGAGGTCGAAGGAACGAAAAAAAAAGGGGGTTGAGCCGGAGGACTGAAAGAGGGGAGAGAAAAAACACTGTTGACGCGGATCCAGCTGACGTAACGAAAAGAATTAACAAGAAAAAAGTAAAAAGTTGAAGTTAAAGGGACGCACCTCGAAAGCGGTCCAAACTTTTCCAGCGGACCGGATTTTCTTCCTCAGGTAACTTCTCGGAGATTCACGGGAAAAGAAATAGGAGAGACAGGGGGGGATGGCCTCCGCTCAAAAGGGTCGGCGACGCAAGGTCGTGCATGTGGGTTTGGGGGGGGAAGGAGGTCTTTCAGGGAGAAGAGCCAAGGAAAGGGTATAGTGGGAAAAAATCTGGAATAGCGGAACGCGGATTTCCATCGTGATGGCGCTCGAAACGCGCGTGGAGGGGTTGTTAAGATAGTGAAAGTTAAAGAAAAAATCAACATGGTGAAAAGGGATTTCGTCCTCCCTTCCTTTCAGCGAGAGGTTGCAAAAACGCGGCAGCACAAAGAGAACAAGGTTTCGTTGAAATCACCTCCATCATCAACACCGGCTTTCAAAAGGGAGATAAGCCACAAAGGGGGAGAAAAAAAAGAAGCATGACGGAAAGGAATTCTTGAGACCATTCAACTCCGATGGTGCCACCTTCTGAAAGAGTCTGCGGGAACGGCAGGGGAGGTTCTTCAAACTGATGAAAGGGGCAAGGAGTCAGAAAGACTGGAAGGGAAGTGGTGCCGCGCGGAAGGTGTAGATAAGGAAGGAGACTTACTGAAGCCCAATAAAAGACCGAGAGGGAGACTAAGGAGAAAAGAGGCCAGGGAAGAGCACCGCTTGTGCGGCCCGATCCATGGAAATTCTCCAAAAACTAAGGGTCCTAGTGAGGGTGGGGGAGCGGGGACTGGCGAAGACGGCATAAAAAGCGCGGAACAGTGCTTCTCTGGAGGCGTTCACACTCGAACCCCGGTGGGGATAGGGGAAACTTTTTAAGATTGAACCAAAAACTGACCGGCGTAGAGATGCTGGCGCGTTTGTTGGAGCCCTGCATCTACAATCCCAAAAAAATGAAAAACATTTGAAGGAAATCCATCACAGGAAAAAAGGAAAAGCCGCAAGGACGGAAAGGAAAAGACTTAAAAAAAGGCCAAGCTCGCCGAGGGAGTTGCAATGGGTCGCACTATGACGCTAAACCTGGAAAAAGACAAATGACATGAAGGAATACAGAACGAAAGTACAAGGGGAAGGGGAAATCGGAGGGAGTTGGGGGGCAAACGGATTCGCGAGGAAAGTGTGTTACGGTCCTCATCCGGCGGGACCCGCACAGACGGAAATGGACTGGGGAGACTGGAAGGGCTAAGAAAGGCTATCAAAAATGGAAGTAAAACGCGGACAGAGGGCTGGGCCGTGTCTGAACAGGCCCTTTCTTAGGCTCGCGCACCTGGATTTGAAATTGGGCAAGGTTAAGTCGTTCGACGAGGGTTGTTTGCCACGCGCTGTTCTCATCGGGTATCGAAATCGCTCAGCTGGGCTTCCGCGTAGGAAGGGTGCTCTTGTAGAGCATCGGAAAACACGGAAGAGAGGAGGTAGGATAGAGACAAAAAACCGCGGACTGCACAAAAGACGATTTCCGAGAAGAACGGGGAACAAGCAGGTTCCCGCTCAACACAACTAGTAGGGAAAAGAAACTTAAAGAGGATCCCGGGGCGGAAGGGATGAAGGGTAGAAAGGCCAGAAGAGCCACGAACCAGCAAGCGAGAGCTTGCCCGTGTCGCTCGCTGGAAAAGCAGGATATGAACAGCTGGACAGAATAAAAAGAGGGGGGCTCGTGAGGAAAAAGTGGAGTAACGGTTAAAAATAAGAGAGAATCATTAATAAAAAAAAAATTTCATCTCCACTGATTTCTCTATGGCGTCGTCTTGACTTGCGGGGAGTCCTTTTGGGAGTGGGGGGTCATTATTGGCAAATGTCAAAAAAAGGGGGTGGGTTAAGAGATGTGACAGGCCGTAGGAGATGAAAAGAGACTGTTGCCGAAATCTTTGAGGATGGACGTGGGATATCAGAAATGGTTGGAACTTCGATGGGGGGGTCGGGGGTAAAGGAGAAACGAAAAAAGAGAAGCACGCGTAAAAGTACTGGGACCCCAATTAGAAACATCCTGGAGATAGAAAAGAGGCAAAAAAAGTTTGAAGAAGCACAAACCAGAAAGATTTCGAGGACCGGCATTTAAATCGAATCCATGTGATTGAAAGCTAAAGAACTTAGTAAAAAAGGGATGGGAAAAAAGAAAAATGCGGGGACTGGGCAGCTCGACGTCGGAAAAAAGCTTCTCGAGGATTGGGAACCGATCCGTTTCAGGGGGGTCATCGATAAGGAACGTCTACTTAAGAGAGAGGGGAAATAGGAATGAAGAGGTAGGGAAGCTGATCCGCATGAAGAAGGATACGTGACGGGGAACCGCGACATCATTGACTTGCGAGGACGAGGATGAAGAGGCACATAGGGAAAAAGCTGCGAAAAAGGGAGGGTGATGCTCAAAAGAAAATGGTGGAGGAGAGGGATCACTGCAAGCCGGGGTGGGCTGTGAAAGGCCAACCGGGCAACTGTTGGCGAAAACGCGAAAAATACCGGAAAGGGCAAAGAGCGGAAAGGCCGGGAAAAAGCTAACGAACTGTCGATGCGCTTATCGACGCTAGGGACAGTGGGACAAACAAAAAAAAACGAGGGTAGAAAAGAAAATCGGGGTTCAACGCGGGGTCATGCGGGCCTCTTACTGGAGGATTCTGGAAAACTCTATCTGGAGGCGAAAAGGAACATGGAGAGAAGGACCAACATTCCCACGACGAAGTCGCGACGCTGGAAGCTGGAGTGGAAATTCCACAACGACTTAAAGAAAGCAGGGACGGGGGAAGCATCTGGAAAAACCTGGGAAGATCCGTCTGGGACTCTGGAAAAGGTTGTGGCCGATTCAGGTATTCGCGCTCAGTCAATTGAGTGTTACTGTAGGGCTGGTAAAAGAGGGTAAGGGGGTAGGCTCGCGGAAAGAAGTGTTCGATCAGGAGAAGATCTTGGCAAATGTGGGGTCCGGGAATTCAAGTTGTGAAGAAAGTTCCGGGGGGAGGGAGAACTAGGTGCGTGGGGAAATGTAGGAGGGGGAAAAAAACATTATGAAAGGGAATTCGAGGCATGGAAAGAGGGATGATTGGGGTGCGTTTGCAGTGGCTTTGATTTGGGGTTATTCATTTGAGGGGGAGTCGGAAAGACCAAAGATAAAAAAAGCCAGTCAAATTTAGAGGAAGGTGGGCAGAGAAAACAACGCCTCGTTTCTCCGCGAATGTCCGTGCTCTACGAAATATTCATGGGAAAACGACAAAAGGAAAAGGGGAGGAGGCGTTTGGAGGGTGCCAAGCTACAGAGGGTCGCTCGGGGGCCAGTCGAAATTTAGAAGCAAAAACGTTGATCTGAGCCTCTCATAGGTTAATAGGCTGGGGGGGAAGAGTCGAAGATCGGGGAGGGAAGGTGAATCACACTCCGGTGCGAAAGTATCTCTCTGTCGAGCGGCCTTATCGCCCTGACTTGGAAGATAGCACAATATTTTCGGAAAGTGTCAGGGGGACCGAAAAGAAACAGAGAGGAAAATGGACGATATACTGTCGGAAGGATGTTTGCGGATTCAGAAATGTTACGGTTTGAGCTGGAGGATTCCATAATAGATAAACTTACAATTGGAGGCCGGGAAGTAAGCGGGGGGAGAAAAAAGAAGACGAAAGGAGAGGGGAGCTACATGAAGAGAATCGGGGGGTCAATCCTCTCACGGAAGACTCGTTGACATCAAACCGCAAATGTTTCTTTTCTTTGATTCGGGAAATCTAAGTCACAAAAAAGAGTGTGTCCTCTCTCACAAAACAAACGGGGGATTAGGGGCTGCCTTGGGGGGGGGAAATTCCCATAACAAACCGAGAGGAGGTCTGTGGGGGTCAAATAGAGATGCTTAAAGCACGGATGGACAAACTCAAGCGCATGAAAGAGCACAGCAATCAGCTTATCACGACGCGGGCAGCCTTGTTTCTCTGGCCACGTATGAAAAAAGACCGTAAAAGCACAGGGGAAGGCCGGGGTCACACCACAACGGACCAGAGCACCGCAAAAAGGGAGGGGAATATATCGAATTCGGCGCGAGATTCTGAGGATGGGGTGAAGTTCCACTTGGACACGTGGACAGGAATAAGTGGAACGCACTCAAAAAAAGCGGATACTGCCGAAAACGATTTGTAACCGTAAACTTGAAAAAGATCTCTGGAGAATGGGTCTACAGCCCCGTGTAAAAGCGATGTAATCAACGTTTTTGGGGTTGCTTGGGGGAGGAAATTCGAGACGGAGACCGTCTACCATGCAAGAATTGGCCAGCCAACAAGGGGAAATGAGAAAGAGCGGTCTTCGTATGGGGAAGTTCGACGGAGAAAACCGACGCTTGGTACTTCTCAAAAATTGGGCTAGCAGGGTCGACACTCAAGGAAAAATAAATTTAGGAGAACACCACGCCCAGAGAAATCGACCCCATAAGCTCATCTTTTCAATGCGCTATGGGGTTCATCCTAACAAAACCCGGAAGAAAGGTGGAAGGCACCGACGCGACCGTGCTCCATATTCGGAGCACCGGGAATTCCCCCATGAAATTAGGGAACTTGGGACGAGACACGGGAGACAGTACCTATGAAATCAGAACCGTGATGAAGTATCACGTTAGGTGAGAGAATTGGAGGATTCAGAAGCTAAAAGATAAGGAAACGGGGGGGGTCTCCAGCGTCAGGTTCTCCAGCGGGGTCACCGGCTCGAGGATCAAATGCAAGTTAGACTGAAAAGAAGGACGGAGGGGTGGGGGACATACTAAAACGCGTCGGCAACGTCGTGTGCATGGTGGAGTTCAGCTTTCTTGAGGGGAAGCCTCTCCACGCTTAAAAATATCAGGGAAAGGGTGGACCAGGGACAAGAGTGCTTGAGAGGGGAACAGGGGAGATCGTATACGCGCGGGGTGTTGTTCAGTCTCGGGAACTGGAAGGTCGATTCTCAGCGGATCCGCAAAGTTCCGGGATTAGGTCCCTTGAAAAAGATACAGGGGGGGCTCGGAGTCGGAAAAGACAGTTTTCGGTGGCATTCACAAAATCACCGCTTGCGTTATCACCAGCAAGCCGCCACCCTCAAACTATTTAGGAAAAAGGACCGAAAAAAAAAAGGGGAAAAGATCAATAAAAGCGGGAGGGGGGGCAAGAGGGAGATCCGCCTGTCCCACAAAAAGATGTCGCGCTCGGCAATCCTTCTTTTGTCTCGGGGATCACAAGTCGGGAGGAAAAATAAAATGTGCCAGTAGTAAATCCGTCCAGGAGGATGAACTGAAAAGGAGTGTCGTCAATCCTCGCACGAGCTTCGCTACGTCGATTCCCTCATCCACAGAGTGAGTGAGAAAACAAGGGGCGGATCGAGTTGGAGCTGGGGGGGCCCAGCACATGATTTAAAGGGGTCGTGAAATCCTGAATCACGAAAAGCGCGGCCTTTCTTCGGACGTTTCAAAGCCCGAGGGTTAGATCGGATAAGAGGGGGGGGTCAAAAACGGAATCAGGGGAAAGCGTAGCTTGCGTCCGCCTGGAAGTTGTTTTGAAGGAGCGAGACAAAACATACGCTAAAACTCAAATGCTTGGAACACAAAAAATCCTCCACAAGTCGCAACAGTCTCCAACAGGCCTACGCGTAAGCTCACAAGTCTTTCCGGGTTGACCAACTCGGGTTATGGGAAGGGAACCCGAGCGAATGAAGAGCAGGACGAAAAAAAAGAAAGGGCGCTGGCAGGACTGCGTTTTCAACTGATCAGCACGGTGCGTTGGGGTTAAAGAACGCCATAGGAAGGTGAACGTCAAAGATTTACAAAAAGCTCCGTGACTGGGAATCTAATCCAGACAGACGGCACTTACGCTTAAATCCCGTGCGGTGAAGGCTAGGGGGGCACTTCAGCGAAATTAAAAGGGGGGGGGGGAAACTGGGGGGAATCGCTTTTAGTTTCTTATTATCTGGTGGGGGAAAACTCTGGGGGGGGAAAGGGGGAAACAAAGATTTATTCTCGGGAAGAGGCTTTTCATAATAAGAATCGCTGAAAAAGGAAAATTATAAAAATCACATAGAAAAGGATGGTAAAAGAGGGAAGAATGAGGATCAAATCTCCAAAATTACCTACCTCTTACCTGTCCAATAACTTACTAATTATCTTAGACAGGGCTTCAACAAGGCGCGAAAGTAATACATGTCCCAACAAATAGGGGTCCTTCTCCTTTATAAACGTCCTTTCTACCACGGAAACCAACGAGGACCCTTAGGGCAAAGAAAAGAAAACGATATAGGAATAAATTCGGAAATCACGCTGGCTCGTTGACGAATCGGCTGATTATTTAACCCAAGCCTCACTACAGGAAGAACGCAGAAATAGAGGAATGCGGTCGGGCAGGCCTAGGTCTAGGATCTGGAGGGGGGGAAGGTAGCTGGGCTGACATGCAAAAAATTTGCGGTCTAGCGGGTTGCTGACGATCTGTAGCTTTCAATGTCGCCCAAAGGCTGAAGGGGAAGAGGGTGGAGGATCTAGAAGAAAATTGGGGGTAGGGAGGGGGTTTTTTGGCGTGATGTGTTGTAAGAGAAAGGCGCACAAAACCCGAAAAGCGACTAAGCGGGAAGTCTTTAGCTTTAAAAAAAAGGAATAATCTGGGGGGTCAGGTGAAAGCCGCCGAAGCGAAAGCGCTTTAAAGGTGTGCCGGATGCCCGAAATCGATCCATGCTGTAGAAGAACGGCGGGGAGACTTAAGGCAGACACAAGCCGTTCAGGGAAAAATCGGGCATCTCTGGGAAGAGAGTCGCGAGGATTGGACTAAAGATCCACTTGGTCATTTTCATCGATGACTTATAGGGCCGAGAAGTGGCTATTATTTCGAAAAAAAAAAGAAATAAGAGGACAGACCTCGAAAGAGAGGTAAGGTGACGAAAGTATTAAGGTGGCACAAGAGGGGGAAAGTTTACTGGCAATCTAGATTGCAAAAAAAGAGACATGGTGAGGGTGGAGGGAAAAGGGCAACTAAGTGATGATGGGGGGGGAATGCCACCGAAAACTGTATGGCGATGTTTTCAGGGGGGCCCGCGACCAAACCCTAACGAAAAAAGGGAGCGGAAAGCGATCGGGTCCAACAAGTTTCCATTCGAGTCTGAGCAAAAACGACGTATTACGAGCGAAGGGTAACTATGCAACGCCGATCGTTTCCTCTGACGAGGTAAACCGAAGGAAAGGGCGCGGCAGGAGGAAGAAAGAAACAAAAAAAGAAGGGCGAGGGAGTTGAGCATGAAGGGAACACCTCGAAAAGCAGATGGTCGAATGAACGTTAATTGGCCAAAATCACCGGGGGAATCCAGAAAGAGAAGAGGGAAAAAGGGGTGTTGGCGGATCGTAGCATCCGACGCTTAAATTTCAATTGTTCGGGGGAGAAAAGGAAAGCTACGGGTCGGTCGGGTTCAGCAAGGGAAAAAGGGGTCGGACGCGGGGAAGATCGTTAAAAAAAGTTTCCGTTAGTCCGGTTCTTCAGGGATGAGCACGAGTTCTTAGGGGAGAGGTAAAGCGGGTCGTCTAAGGATGACAAGAGATTAGCGCATGGAAAAGGGAGGATGGGGTCGAGGCCGTTGCAGAAAGGGCGTGGATTTTTTGAATTGAGAAGGAGTTAAGGCGGATACAGAGATAGACGCCGCGCCGGGGGAGATGGTTTTGGCTCCCCTATTCCATAGGTCGGCCGAGGTCGAACGGAGATAAGAAAGAATAGATACATTTGTCGACCCGCCAGGCTGTGAAAAACGGTGCCAATTCCGTTCCCGAGATCCTTACGAGTGAGTCCTCGTAACGGGGAGAAAAAGAGCATCTAAGGGTGAGAGGGGGGGGGGCTCAGGGGGCCAAGATGCCGAGCCGCGCTGGTGCGGCATTTCTCGCTCACATCAAGGCTGCTATCGAACCGGTAGAAAAAAACGAAAAGAGGGAGTAAAATGTGAAAAAGGGGACTCTAACAAAAAAAAGAAAAGCTAGAACGAACTTTCGATATCGTCGAGGAAAAAGGTTTTGCGGATGCTGAGTACGGGTTGAAGAGGTGACAGGTTCAGAAATAAAGAGGGGGTGTCGGCAGAAAGGGAGAATAGAGGAGGAGAGGAAGATAATGGGATCGAGGGGAATCATGCCGCCATCTTGGTGTCCATCCCGCAAGAAAGAGCATCTCGATTGACAGCAACAACCGCAGATTAACTGCCGAAATTGGTAGGGGTGTAGCGAGGTATAAAAGGGAGAGAATGCGGGGGACTAGAAAAGGTCCTCCGAAGAAAAATCTGCGGGCGGTTTGCTGGAACGAGATGCTCTTGAGGTTCTCTGGGTACAAACTAATGAGGGCGGATACTAAGGGACTTAAAAGAAGGTTAGAGGTCAACCCAAACCTGCATGGCCCCGCCGCCGGGGGGGCAACGCGGATCTTTTCATCCCTGTCACCAAGAAAAAGCGTCCATGCTGATCAGACAAAGAGTAGAAATAGACGTGCGCAGGGGTTCAAGGTCTAACGGACTGAAAAAACGTCGAAAATAGGGGTTCCAGTCTCAGGAGACCGGCTCTCAAGACCGCTAGATGGGGCTTCCTCATGGGTAAAGAAGGGGAGACGGCACTGGCCGAGAGGTGGCAAAATAAACCGATGTAAATAGGGGGTCGATTGCAGCAAAATTTTCGGGGGGAAGACTCAGACGAAGGATAGTAAACAGGATTGGACACGTCCATCAGCCCTACGGTTGTGAATCCAAAGGGGAGTTAGAAGGGGCGTATAACGCAACAGAACGCGGTCCAGCTCCAAAATTCAGGGTCTCCCTTTGCGAGGCGGCGACCTTTTTGGTATAAATTAAAAATCAACTTACCTGGAAGAAAAAAAATCCCGAAAGAAAATCCGCATGGTTAACATGAGGAGTACCCGGTCAGAGGGCCCGACACGGCAATAGGGGAAATCCCCGCCGCCTTCGTGTAGACGCCATCAGAAGGAGGAAGGCTCATATGCGGGAAGAAAAATCTTCTCAGCGTAAAAACACTTCTTTTCTCCGGCGGAACGTAACTATACCGGTCAGAACCTTTATCAAAAAGCACGGGTACTGTTCTCATTTGAAAAGGGGAAAGCGACTCGGGGAACATTTTGAAATCAGACAGGAGGCACATCGTGTGGACGATGCGTCAATTCGGGCGATGTTCAGGGCCGAGGAGAAGATTGTGGCTCAACACGACGTCATTGCATGGGAGTGGTCAAGAGGAAAGAGAAAACAGCCGCGCCACCCTTCCATGAAAGAGGGGGGATTGTTCAGCACGTCAGTAGAAGCGTTGCAAGGAGACGAAGTAGGAGACGGGGTGTGTCAGAAGGGAAACTGGTGCTATGTCGCGTCAGCGATCAAAGTTCGTAGATTTCGGTCTCTGCCGTCGAAGAGAGGATTGAGAGACAAATCATCGGTAAGTCGGTGGCAGGGGACTCCTCATCACCGGAAGTGATCCGCCAGCACCCTCCACAATAAAGGGCATTCAGGAAAAAGGAAAAAAAACGCGGGGGGGGGATAGAACAACTCGTTCTGACACCTTCTTCATAACGGCATCTCAAGGAAGTCTCGGCTCGGGTATAAGTTTCTCGAAACCGGGACAGAGGTAAAACATAAGGCATAAATCGCTGTGAGCGTCCTTAGGATCCGAACGGACAAAGCTCCGAAGGCTTCAAAAAGGGGCCAAAGAGAAAAGGAGACATCAAGCAGGGCTTGTGCGTTGCCCGATCCATGTCGCACAACTACTTGCTCGCGGTAGGGTCAAGCGGGTGTTAGGAAAACAAGGAAGAAAGCGCTTCGCCACCATGGGGTGCGGGAAGCTGCCCAACGATTCTGGGGTATTGATTATATGGGGGGGGAGGGAAATCAGCTGAAAGGGGTCAGGGGGGGCTGTGCAGGAAGTCGACAACACATACCGACAAAAACTAATCTCAAAACCATTTCTGATAGTCACGTCCCCATCAAAGTATGGAAGAAAAAGGGAGAAGACTCAGAAAAGTTCAGCAACAAAGCGCTAAAGGGGTGTAGTGTGATGTCCGCAAGAACTGACCTCTAACTTCCCAATACAAATGAAAGGCCCGCAGGACAAAAGGCCTGAACAACTAGAGGTGTCGGAGAAAAGCGTGAGAGGTGGGTAACGGTCACTCAGAGCAGGACCCGCGCCAGAAAAGGGCTTTCCTCGACTGAAATTACGTCTTGAGTCGAAAAGAAGCGGGGGGCATGGGCAGCTGAGTGCTGGTTACCGGGCTCTCGCCTTTCTAAGAAGGCCTCGCAGGGTCAAGTAACTTTGAGTGGAAGAGACGGTCAGACTCTTGGGGGTGCCGGAACCCGCTGTTCACATCGTGATTCTCTCTTCAGCTGGTGGAAAACTTGGCTAATAAATCTCAAACAACGGAGGATTGAAGATTCTATATGTAGCAAATCAACGCAAAGAATGTCAAGGTTCAGAGAATAACTAGAAAGAAGCGTTCCAAGAGTCTTAAAGAGAATTCCCAACATCACGAGGATAGTTTTGCATCGTCCAAGGGCTCATGGAAGGCTTGAGAAAAAAAAAGGGGATGTGCCAGGTAGGGCTCAAGTCAGAAGATGCGTAATTGACGTCGGAAAGCCAGCGTCTGATTTGAGGGCCAAAACCCGCGATCAAGTAAAAAGAGGGAAGAGAGCAACTCTGGCGGTCAGGATTTTTTCGTCCGGAATTTCGTGATCGTATTGGGAGTCAGGAGGGATCAAATTGTGCGACGGGGCTTTTGACGAATCTGTTAGCTAAAACAGTCGGCCGCACGGAGCTGTTTGAAAAGGGGGGGCATGTGACTTAGAGGGGGGTGTTTGTGCGGTATGTGGGACTCGATGCAGGCGCAACGCGCCAGCGACAAAGACTACGGGTCTGGAACGCTCGAGATAACGGGGCAAGAGAGAGGGGGCGCCCCGCCGAAGCCATGAGCAGCTTTCGGGATGCCGGATTTACGAAAGTCGACATCCATGGGGGCCCATCTCAAAAAAAAAAAAAAAGGGTCTACTAAACTTTGGCTGTCGGGGAGACTCGAAGGGAGAAGCTCGTCGCGATGATGAACACCGATCGCGTTTCAGTTGAGAGAGGACGGATACTACTAAGCTCGTCACCAGCAATAGGTCTACGAAGGCACTAGGAATAAAGCCGGACATACTTCAGGGAGTCCGCAAAAAGTGGAATCGAACGTAGTGGGACGGCTGATCAAGATCAATCGCGAAAGGGAGGCGCCTGGATCGCTGAACCGTTAGGAGGGAGGATCACGCAGGAGGAAAGGGGTACAAGAAAAACTGGAAAGGATTTCGTTAGGGAGACCAATCCGGGCGAAAAGAGAGCTGCCAAGTCCTTAGAACGCCATCTAAAACTGTGCGTTAGGC
>Ga0179593_1484276_pt1 | contig 14599 bp, 16 predicted proteins | sample CZODoug2_1_08_16_FD_185931 | JGI IMG/M metagenome (GOLD analysis project Ga0179593, IMG submission 185931) | Vadose zone soil fungal communities from Angelo Coast Range Reserve, California, USA - CZODoug2_1_08_16fungal (PacBio error correction) | ecosystem: Environmental > Terrestrial > Soil >...
TGTGTCCCGGGTGTTGTTCATTCACATATTGAAGACCCAAAAAGCACCTTTCAGAAAAAAAGTCGCCAGTCCAACGGTGAGCAATTGGAAAACCTTTCCGGAACAAACCTACTGTCAAAATCTCGGGGGTGGCCCTCGGCACGTTGGGAAGCTTGCTGACACATCCGGGCGCATTAAAAGTTTTCGGTTCGAAAAGGGACTGGAGACCCAACCGCGGCGGGCGTAAATCACGTCCCTGGTGATGAAACGCTCGTGGGGGTCGCGAAATCAGGGGGGAAAATCCCGAGCCTCGACCGTATCAGGAAACCTATTAAAACGCACTGGGAAGTGGCGACGGAAAATGAGAAAGCCGAGCTGTGATCAGACGCGGGAGAAAAGCAAAACACAAAACTGTAATCAACGCAGAGATCATAAACAGGCTCCCGGTGCGAGGCAGGAAAAGGGGGTACCGTGGGGGTCATCGGAAAAAGGGAAGCACCTCGGCTCGCGGTATGAAGTTCATACGAACGCCAAAACGAGTATAACATGGAAAACCCCTCGGGCCGGCGGCGGAGCCGCGGGGGGGTTCATGGGTAAAACCATGAACGCCTCAACCGAAAAAAAAGTTCGGGGCGGGAGAGGGGGGCAATCCAAAAATTGTAACGGGGCTCTCATGCCGAAGTTTTCGGCAGGCAAGGTACCCGGTCCCCCCACCCCCTGCGAGTCTTCCCCTAGCTAAAATCTGCGGGAAACGAGTGGGGTCAAAGAATTGAAAAACCCGGGGGCCACGGAACGTTTGGAAAGTTGAAAACAACCACGAGAAAGCGGCCGATATGGACAGGGGGGGGGAAGAAACTCAGGGGGGGAAAGAACAGTGACCCGGAACCCGGCCAAAAAACCCGGGTGAGGACGGGGGAGGCCTAAATACAAACGGGGGGAGCCCAATCACTTCGGAAAAACCTTCTGAAGCCCCTTGCAAAAAGGAGAGTCAGCAACAGGGAGGAAAGAGGGCGCCGGAACGAGGCAGTGTTTCGTAGAAAAAAAAAGTAAACCGGGGTCCTGGGAAAAGCGCCGTAGCTTTCCGATGATCGAGGGGGAAGAGAGGAAGAAGGTTGTGAAAGCGAAAAAAACAAAAAGGGTCATCCTTCTGGTGACCTCCCGAGCGACTTGCCTCATAAGGGAAAGCACTTAAAATCACGAAGAAGGGATCGGGTAGAAGGAGGCAACGTGGATGCCGCGGACCTGGCAACTTCGGACAAGGGAGAGGTGCCGTGACTTGAAAGGGAGTAAACTTCCCTTAATTTTTCTGCCGGTTCTGACAAAGGGGGACTTGGGTTTAACACGGAACAGGAAGGGGTTACTCTTGGAACGGGTCGAGAAGCACAACAATCTCGAGCGGGGAGTTGGCCTGGTGTACCGTTGGGGTCGAAATCCCAGGAACGAAAAAAATGCACGACAACGTTTGATGGTCTCGACCAGCGCCCGGGGGGTTTCTGTCCAAAAAAGTGGGGACAAAAAAACGTCGGGTTACTGAAATCGTTCAAAAAAAATGAACGCTTTCTGAGAGGACCAATACCGGCCCAAAGGAAAGGAGACTTATTTTTTCAAAAGTCTTGGGTGTGCGGAAAAAACACACAGCCAAAGGGGCCTTCTTAGGGACTCTCACGTGGAGGCATGGGGAGCAGCCCAGGGCGGAAGGACGTCCAGTAAGAAGGACGCAGGTCAAGACCACAGGGTCCGTGAAACCACCCGGTCGTGGTTAAAACTAATTGGCAAGCCGACAAGGCGTATCCTTGCCGAGGAACCTGCAACAAAGAAACAGCAGGTCACGGGGAGTCGTCGGCGGTAAGGGGGGAACTCAGTGATGGCACGATCTGACAACAGTATAACACAGAATCGCAGATCACTCCCACCAACCACAACTCATGGGCCCAACCGCAGATGGCTTAAAAACTCGGAGCCTTTGTCTGGTGTGACTAAAGAGATGTAGACACAGCGAAAAACCGAAGAAAAAATGTACAAGGGGGGGGAAACAAAAAAAAAAAAAAAAGGGGAACTCGACGCGGAGGCTCAAAGAAACGGATCCAGAAAAATCGGACTACGATGCGCCGGACGAGGTCAGAGTAAGGCGGATCTAACAAAACATCAAAACGATAGGGTCCAGGAAGGGGGGGGTGGGTTGCAATAACTTCGTTGTGTGCGGTTTTGGATGTCCTGGCACTCAGCAAAAAAAGAAAATCGGTCCTATGTAAAAAAAAAGAGAAAAATTTACTCAATCCGGGAAGACTGTGTAGGGGGATGTTTGCTGTCACTTGACTAATAAATGCCTCGGAGTACTTTCTTTTTTGCTTGCTTCTTTGCTATTGATCGCCTGATTTTTCATGCATGCTGGAAGCAGCCGACTAGCGGTGTCCCATTGTAGTTATTTGCCTTGCTTGTTCACTAATTGTTTCTCTTTTATTTCTTCTGCCCATTATAGGTTGTCACCGTCGGTCCCTATTAAAGAAATCAGGTCCTGTGCTCTCGATTCTGATTATCCATGCAGCGTCCCCGGGTCCGGTCTTTCTGTTTTTGAGTTCTGACGATAAAGAGCGTCCTTGTGCTTAACGTCAATCTGCTGGAGGACGTTGGGGAAAGGTGAAAAAAAAAAAAATGGTGGAACTGGTGTTGGCCTGGCTCGGTTTTAATTCCTGGCTTCAGCTATGTTGGGAACGGAAAACTTCGGCGGCTTGTCCTCTCCTATGTTACACGGTTTTAGCTTGGGCAGCAAAGACGTGCCAGTAAACTAGTGACTGTCTGTCCGCATCTGAAACCCTCGATCAGGAGACCCCAGAAGCCTATCCAATTGAAAAAACCCTCTGAGGTGCCCTCCTGGGGGGAGAAAACCGTGTCTCAACTTCAAGAAAAACAGGCCAAATAAATAAGTGACTAGAATAAAGGTCCGTAAAGAAAAAACCGGGAACTTAAAAAAACATATCACTGCTACAAAGAAAAGAAAGGTGGTTGGGCCCCCCAAAACTGAACAAACTAATGAAGTAAGACATTCGAGACAATGGAACATCTGCCTCACGTAATTACCTTCTCGGCTCGTATCCTGTCGGTTCAGTACGCAAAACGATCGTCCGGGGTCCAGGGGCTGGTCCAGGGCAACGACTCCAGGTTTTCAAAAAAAAGGAAGTGGTGAAAACGGGCCGTCCAAAGCTCGCAAGGATAAAGGGGAACAACTAGTTACTGGGAAAAAAAAAACTGGCAACAGAAAGGGGTTTGTGCCAACACACGGGAGACTGGGCGTTAGCGTTGGCAGGGGGCCGGCCAATGACGAAAACCAAAAGAAAAAAAGAAAAAAAACCAACGACCCTTCGAACAAGTTTAGGGGGGCGGAATAGGAAACGAGGCTCGTACAAAAAAGCCAACGCCAAGACGTTTGAGTAGGGGGGGGTGAGTTTATCCACAATCACACGCACAAGTGGAAGAAACGAAGACCGCAGGACGAAGGGGACTTCCTATCCGCTAAAAAAGACACCGTTTAGCGTTGGAACGTTTACTAAAACAGAGAGGAAACACCGGTGACAGTGGGGGGGGGACGAGTCGGAAAGGAAAAAAAAGCACCCGAAAAAATCTTGGCAACTCACGGTCTTGATGCTCCATTGGGGGCCTGACGACACGAAAACTGAGGGGGGGAACAGGGTTGTAGAAATCAAAAAAAACTAAAATGCTAAGCCAGCAAAATCAGGGGGGTGGACCACTCGAACACATGTGGGGGACTTAGAAAACCAGGCAACATCCCGAATCATAACTGCAGATTATACGCTCTGTGTGTCTCCACTTGATTGACAACAACTTTAGCCAGTCTCTGTTGTCGGATCCCACTCAAGCCAAGAAAAAAAAAGCGAGTCCCCGTCAACAAACGCGGCAAAATCATGGGGAAAACCGAACAAAAATCACCACTTAAATCAACCTTGAGAACAACAACGAATCAAGGTACCAAAAAGTTACGAGGAAAACAGGAACAACGTCAAAAAAAAAAAACCTTCCAAGATCCGCCTTTGCAGGTAATGACTCCTGTGGGGTATTTCCCCCTCGCCGAACAACAACCACCAACGCCTGCTCCAAAAAAACGGACCCCCCCAGGGCGGTTTTGGTCATCACTCCCCGTCCCACCTTGGGGTGTCAGGTTGTACGAAGTTCAAGATCTTCACCGCATTTCGAGTCTGGGGAGACTCTCTTGGATTGGTCACCACCCCTGTCCCCATGTGTGGCCACCATGAGAAAGGCCCTGTGAAGTGGGCACTAAGAGAAAGACGGGTAGAATAAGAGAAACCATGTCAATAGCCGGTTATTCTTTTCTCCATCAAAAAACTTTGCCCCTCAACCCATTCCGGCGCCTCCCATACTTACCCCCAGCGCATACTAACCAAAGGCTTGGATCCGACACACCAATTCCATCAAAAAAAAAGAAAAAAAACAGAACGTAAAAAGATATCCACTGAAGCGCACTACTGGGGGGACTCTCTTCCCATTACACGGGGGAGAGCCGCAGTACGCGGGAAAGGGCAGGACCTAACAATTGGGCGAATCGAGTGACGAATTTCAACCGGGGGGGGGTAAAGCAGGGAGGGAGAAAACATTTCCCCATCAAGTAGAACGAAACCCTCAAGAGCGAAAAGACGGGTGAGTCCAAGTGGTTATCCTCGGGGAATAACACTTCACAATACTCAAGGACGCTCCAAGAAAAAGTGCGAAACCCGTTGGGAAACGGACACTCATAATCAAAGACGGCAAAGGTCAGAAAGGGTGAAGCCGAAGCAGGTGATGAAGAAGAGCGGGAAAAAAGAACGAGCGCCGTGGCGGAAACGACGGGTGGAAAAGGCGGGGAATCCTAAAATGAAAAGGGGGGGGTCGGGGGAATTCCAGACAGAGCCGGGAAAAGGTCGACCTCACACACAGGAGAAAGAGAGAGATAGGGCAACCCGGCAAGTACGCCGCCCCCGCGGGAAAATCTGCCACAGTGGACTTCTCCGAAAGAACGTCACAAAAAGGGGGGTGGGCCCGCAGCGGGAAACAGAGTCCGGGAAGAAATCCGAAAAGCAAGGGGGGGGGAAAAAACTCTTGGACACGGGAAGGTTTGCAAAAAGCCGAAGGAACTAAAAAGGGGAAAGGAAACCGGTGCGGTCGCAAATTGAACGAAGGCGGGGGGTCAGGTAGAGCAGGGTGCTCCGTGACAAAAGCTAGTGGAGAAAAATGACCCACACGGGCAGTGACACCGAGGTTTCGCAAGTAAGGAAGGGGGTGTGTGTGAAAGCCGGGGGGACACCATGGGTGCATAAAGGGCGTTCCCCCCGAGGGGGTGACTTCCGCGGGGGCCCAAAGGGGGGAGCAAAAAGCCATCAACGAGCCAATCAAGGAACCACGGGGGACAAACCCCGGTACTGCGTCTTCGAAAAAAAAAAGAGGGGGGAAAGAACCCCCCTCAAAAGGGTGTTCTAAAAAAACGTAGAATAAAGTTTGGGTCGAAATCCACTGTCTTGGAACACGAGGAGTGTTTAGGGGGGGAAGACCCGGAAGTTTGATTGGGGGAGAGGGGAAGTGCAAGGTGACGTCTTCTAAAAGGGGGGGACGAACGGGAAAACCGGCGGCTGGCTGAAAGTGAAAACGGCTTTTCGGGAAGGGGAGGAGGGAAAAAAAGAGGGGACTGGCTATCTTGGGAAAAACGGATCACAGGGGGCTGCGAAAGGGTTACGAGAGGGGGGGTTGCAGGTAAAAAAAAACGCGGAAAAAAAAAAAAAAAAAGGGAAGGGGACTGGGGGCGGATTCACCGCCAGGGGGGGGGGAACGTGAGAAAAATCAAACCAATCCGACGGCCGTTTGCCTGGACGCGAAAAAGGGAGAAAAGACAGGAAAAAAAAATCAATGTCAACAGGGGCCGGACAAGGTTGAACAGGGCGGAAACCGCCGTAACTAGGAGGTTTTCCGCAAAAGGGGGGGGGGCTCTGCGGGAGACCGAATGGGTGCCAAAAAAGGGCAAGCAAGGAAGTCTGGGAGGTTCCGGGAGCACAGGAGGGTGGGGGGCGTGCAGAAAAGGCAATAAGAAGGTGGGGGAAAACAAGAGAAAGAATTAAGGAAGGAAGCGCAATACGCCGGGGGGGAAAGGCGTTTGGAAACAAAACAATCTTTATCAGAGGGGGGAAAAGAAAAAGGGGAAAAAGGGAAAGAACGTCAGGCGTATAGTGGAGGTTAGGTGGACGCCGACCTTGGGGGGGAGAGGGGGCTCGCGGGTTCGTTGTGGCGAGAAAAAACCGGTTTTTAAAGCGGTATATAGTCTTGGGCATGAAGTCGACGAGAAAAATTGGGGAGAAACTCCGGTCAAAAGAAACGGAAGGGGGGGGGGTCGCAAACAATCTAAAAAAACTTCCAGAAATAAAAAAAAGAAAAAAGGGGGGGGGACAAGCCGGATCGCAGATCGGTAGATTAAAGGAAGTCGAAGGGGCGGCGGAAAGGAAGGGCAAAAGACTCGGGTTGCCAAAACAACTCGTTGAAATTCCGAAAAGACGAGAAAGTCTTCCAAACGGGAGGAAAGAAAAGAAGCGAATTGCAATCCAAACAGACCAACGGAAAAAAATAACCCAAACAGATGTCAAAACCAGTTGTAGACAAGTCAAAGTAGAGACCTCTTGGGACCAGAAGTCCCAGAGGGGGGAAAAGGCCCCAGCCCCCGAAAAAGGAAACGGAAAACGCTCAGGTAAAAAAAAGCGTCGAAAAAAGGCAAGGGTGGACCGGGACGTGACACGCATCGGAGGGGGGAGAAGAAACGGGAGGCAAGCGCCACAAGGACCGACAACAACTCTGGGGGGGACCAGAAAGAAGGATGGGTGTTGAGGAGAAGATTGCAAAGGAGCCTTGGCACAAAACCTGACAAAAAAAATCGTACCGGAAGTTAAGGGAATCCCCGTACCAAAAGAGGGGCAACAACAGGGAGGGGGGTACTTGGTTTCAATGGGGGGAAATAGGGCCCATGATGCGCGAGCTTGATACAAACAAACGCGTGGTTGTACACTAAACCTGGGGAACGCGAAAAAAAGAGGGGGTCAGACGGGGGCGGGTCCGTAAAAAAAAGGGCACCGGGAACACCGCTGGACGGGATAAAAACTCCCTCTTGGGATGCAAAAAAAAAAGAAAAAAGAAAAAAAAAGGTAGTTTAAGGGGCGTGGACGGGCCTAAAAACCGAGAAAATCCAGCCCAGGTCCCTAGGTGGAACATGGGGGGGGCCCACTATGACAAAAAAACCGGGCGGGGACGCCCGGGGGGTCGCGACACCAACTAAAAAAATTGAAAAGGAATTCGAAAACTTTAGGTGTCGGAACCCCACCGGAAGCTTCAACCAGGATATTGAAGGTCTACCAAGGGGAGGGAGGGGGGGTCCGGCCGGGGGAGGACAACGTTCCAAAGTTAAAGCCAAAAAAGGGGGAGGGGGTTCGCCCAAACCGGCGAAGAAGCGGGTCAGAGGGGACAAGAAGGATGGGATCGCAAAGAAAACCCGGCAAGTCCAAACATAGCGGGGGGAAAAGCGCGCACGTGGCAGGAGGGGGATGCTGGAAGGAAAAAGGACCCCATTCAAGAAAAAACCGGCACCAAGAAGGGGACACACGTAAAAGACCCTTATCGGGGAGAAGAAGAAAACTCGAGGGGGCGGGGCTTCAAGTGGCAAAAACGGTCCTGGGGGGTCTTAAACTGAAGAAACCTGACTGTCAAAAACACACGTCGAAGGGCCAAGTGAACTTGTGGTAAGGCGGGCACCGCCGCCAAAAAAAAAAAAAAAAAGAGTAAGTGAGGCGAAGGGGGGGGGATCAGGCCCGGGCGAGAAGAAAGTAAGGACCGGGGGAGGGGGGTCCCGGGGGGAAAAAAGGGACCAAAAAAGAGGGAAACATCGCCCAAACGAGGTGTGGAGGGGGGGGAAAATCCAACTGAAAGGCCCCCTGGGTGTCGCAATAAAGACACCTCTTTAAAAGGTGTCTTACCGGGGGATCAAAAAACACAACCTGGGATAAAGGAGGAAAAGTTCAAAAAGGGAAGACGGTCATTTACGAAGGAAAAAGACCACGTGGGTTCGTGGGGGGGGGGGAAACGCCAAACCTACTTATGCATATTGAAAAAACGAATAGCTTGCCCTTTCACCTTGAAAAAACTGAAAGGGGATTACACGGTCACTCCGGGGCACGACTTGGTCAAAAATTACAATTCGGAATAGCTGGCTTTTCTCGGACCCGGTGAAGTACTCCTTGTGAATCCAAGGGGCTCGTGGGGAAGGGAAGTATTGATAAAACCCCGAGGTGGACACTCCCGGGAAACAAAACCGGAGCTTCGAGGGGAATGGGGAGGGGTAATCGCTCCTGGTTGAGTGAGCGAAATAACCTTCCTTCTGTAAAAGAGACCCTAGCTCACGGGCCAAATCCCCGGCCATCATAGAGAAGTCCTAGGTGGGGGCGGTATAGGGAAGGAAAAAAAGAGAGATGCTGGGGAAAAGGAGCGGGGAAGAAAAAGAGGATGCTCTAAGGGTTTTGGTCTGAGCAAGCGGGTTGGAAAGAAAAAAGAACTGTGGGGGGAGGGGACACGACACTTAGGTTTCCCTTGCGGGGAGAAATAAGAAAAAACAACAAGCTCGATTGAGCATAGGTGAAAAGGGTTGCTTGGGGGGGCGGGACGAGGAAATTGTAAAGTGCCGTACCTTGGAATGGGGGACGGGAGCACAGGGGTTAAAAGCTCACCAATTGGGGGAACCAAAGAAAATCATGAAGCAAGGATCCTCTCTGTGGGGGAATATAGGGAAAACCCGAAATGGGGAAAATCAAGCTTGGGAGGGGGGGGGTAGAGGACGGTGACGGCTCTCACTGGTCTCGGGGGTCCAGTCTGAAAAAGAAAACTGAAGAAGTGACGGACGGGTCGCAGTTGTGGGCAAACAGGCAAAGGTGGGGCAAATTTTCAAACGACGTCAGGGGTCCCGGAATCGAACCAGAGCGGTGCATTAGGGCCAAGGGAAAGTCCAAAAAAGGGGGGAAAACGACAGAGGTCCTCAGAGGGGGAGGCCGTTGACGTTGTACCACACGTGAAAGAGGGACAGGAAAGGGCTGCGATACCCAAAATAGTAAAAAGGAACAAAAAAACACGAAGCGCAGAAAAAAATGTCCTAACGAAACGTATACATTGAGGGGGGGGGAGAAATCTGAGCCTTTCAGGGAAAAAAAGCAGCTGGGGAAAACTCGGGGAAAGAAAATTCAGACAGTATTGGTCGAAGACGGGAAAACCTCGACCCTAGGGGAGATGGACTTGAGCAGGGAACTCAAGGAAAGAGGTTATAGAAAGGATACCAGCAAAGAAGAAAAAAAAAAAAGGGCACTGGTGGGGGGAAAAAAGCGTTGTCTTTAGGGGTGTCGTGAAAAAACACTCGCCAGACATGGTAAAAAGAAAGGGTCAAAAGTTTGCAGAGCGGCTTAACGCGGGGGGAACAGGCCGTGGCGAAAAGGGGGGGCAAAAAAGTGCGGCAAACCAAAATGTACTTGAGAGGGTCAGAGGGAAAGGAAAGCTGCACTTCTCGGAAAGGCTGGGAATAAATCTTTGAAATCCATCACTCAGAGCTCTTTGGCCCCGCTTCCACTTCGACCTAGGACACTGCACCCAGTCTGCAGAAAACAGGGGGATCAGTAAATCGCTAAAGTGTCATCCCAACGGGAGAACAAGGAAAGAAACCTCGGCCAAGGGGTTAAAAGTTATTCCCAAAATAACCCTGTCGCCCCGACCACGGAAGTTTGCAGAAAATGTTAAACTGCAAGAGCAGGCGTCACCCCCGAAGGGTGGGGGTAACAACGCAGGAACAACCCCGACGCAATAAACGGGGAGCAAAGAAAAGGAACGGAACTCTGGTCCCTTTTTGGGAAGCAAAGAAAAGAAGAGGTGAGGTCTGCCTGAAGCCAAACCGCAAAGAGTAAGTTTGAACTTTCCAAAGGGTCAACCGTCCAAAAGAAGGTGTGATAGGGGGGACAAAAGATTACGTGTAACCGAAACTCCGTGACAAGCGACCGTGTCAAAAAAAAAAAGGAAAACAAACTCCTCTGGGGGAAGCTTTGGTCAAAAAAAAGCGGGGAATTTGCCCACAAGGGGGGACCAAACCGGAAACCCCTCACGCAAAAAACCGAGTCGACAAAATTGGGACGAACAAAGTGGTCTCTTGTGAAAAGAGACGGGCCCACAAGAAAAAAAATCCTCGTTACTGGGGGGAAAATGGGGGGAGTGAGCGCCACACTCCGGGGGGGATGCCTGGGAAATCCTCGTCGGAAAGGCCGAATATAAAACACTCGAAAAAAAAACTGATCGGTTTTCTTACTGTCCATAAATGGAGCGTGGGGGAGGAAAAAACGAAAACCGGAAAGGCCGACTGGATAAAGGGGGTCGTGGCAAAAAAATCGAATTCCCCACACCCCCGCCCAATCCTCGTTGACGGACAGAGGGCAGGGGGAAGGTGGCCGGAAAGTTAAAGAGTCTCACAAAGACAAGTGGGGCCGTGACTCCGAAACGAACAGAACTAATGAGTCAACACTATGGGTCCCTCACCAAGGCTGACGTCGTAGAGTAACCCACGTGCCACCCAACAATGAGGACCTCCGTGAAAAAAAAGGGGGGATCATAAACCGGAACCCAGAACGTAAAAAGGAAACTACACTGTTTCATCAAAAATGCCGGCGGTGGTCGGAACCACCCGAAAAAAAGAAAACTTGCACAAGAGTAACATCCCTGGGACGGTGAGGAAAAAAAAGGGAATCGTATTGGCCAGGGGAAAACAGGTGGAAAGCCGAAGGGAAAGGAAAAAGGCTTGACTTCTCCCTGAAATAGAGGCCAGACATCAACAAAGGAACCGTTAGGACCCTCGAAACGGTCCATAAGTACAACAGGGGGGGGGGTCCCGTAGTGGGACTCGATCATCCAAAAGCTCTGGGGAGGGGGGCAAACAGCCTTTCGGAACCTGACAAATCAAAACCGGCCGATTCAGGGGATTTACACTAAGAAGAAAAAAGGTAACCAAATGGAAAACTTTTCAAAGAGCAAGGGGAACGTGGTTGGGTGGGGAAAAAAAAAAAAAACAGGGACTTTCCAAATAATGTGAGAGACGGAAACTACTATCGACAGGGAAAACGGGTTCGGAGACAACACGAGGGGGGGGGGGCTCTTGAGTAACATGGGGGGACCTTTGGGATCCGGAGGACAACGCGCGGAAAGGGAAGGGAGCACGGTGTTGAAAACATAAGCCTCGGAAAAAAAAAAAACCAACCAACGTCATGAGGGAAAGAAAAAGAGACGACCAACACCTACTGGGAAAGGTAACTCCTCCGGTCCGTGCCGCTTGGAAAGCTTCCTGGGAATCCAGGTCGCCGCCTGGCCAGAATGTTTCATCCTAAAGCGACGAGAACATCGGAGGGGAAAGAGCTACCAGACAATTCCAAAAGCGAAAACCCAGAAATGGGTCAAAAAAGGGAGGAGGTAAAAACTTTCCGAGAGGGGGACGTGGACGCTCTCAAATGGGAAGAGGGGGGGCAAGTTTGGATTACGGGGAAGACAAAAAAGTGCGCCCGGTTCCCGAGCACAGAAGGGCGATTCGAGGCCAACATGAAGGCCCCTGGGGGTCCAACCTCGTGTCGAACGATGGGAATGGGAATGGGGACCTACTGAGGGGGAATTGGGCCGAAAAAGTCAGGTTCCGACGTGGGCCCAACCGCCCCGCACAGGGGGGAAAGGGCAAGGGGCGGACCCAGTTCTCTATCATAGAGCCAACGTTTCATCAAACTGTGGGGGGGAAAAAAGTGCCCTGTACCGGACACAAACGATGGAAAGGGTTGGACCACGCGCCGAGGGGGCGCGGAAAGAAGATGGGTGTACTATGATTATGGAAGAAAAAGGAGGGGACCGGCTGAGACTGGGAAAAGGGAGGGGAAATCAACTCACTTGTTCGGAAAGAGACACGGAGTACGACAAAAAAAGGCCGCCTTTCGAAAGTGGACGAAAACACCAATGGGAAAAAGGGGAAAAAAAAATAAGTTCGGAAAAGAGTGCAACACGGCGTCAGGGGGGGGTACCAGGGGAAGGGGGGAGCGGTACAGTCCGAGAGAGGGGGGGGGAGGTCAGGTGTCAACCACGGAGGTCAGAGTTGGTGGAAAAAAAAACGATGAATGTCGACCAATGGGGGGGACCCCGGCAAAGGCAAAACGGGAGAGAGGGTCCCATCAGCGGTGATTACCGAAGAGGGGGGTGCCGCTGGCCATCACGCCCCCCCCATCCGAGCGGGCAAATGGGGGGGGAAGGAAAGATGATAGTGAGAAAAGTCACGAACCGGGGAAAAAGAATCAAGTCGTGGGAAGGGCCCGTTTTTTTGGAACCGGCGGCCAACCCGGAAAAAAAAGAAAAGGGGAAAAAGGGACGACGAAGAAAGGTGGGGAAAAAAAAGGGTACTCGTGAGGAAAAAGGGGAAAACCAAAATACCGAGTGGCAAAATCAGCCGGAGCGTCGTTGACTGGGCAAAAAAAGGGGGGGGGGGGGAAAGCAAAAAAGCAACTAGCCTGCGTGCGTCAACTTAAAGACGACGTACGGCTAGGAAAAATGGGGGAAGCGTGAGCGTAAGAAGGCACAGCTAAGGGGGTACGCTGGCGGGTTCAAGTCCCCGCCACGAACTCTGCGGAGGAAAGGAAACGAAGACGTAGCAAACTGGGAGCCCGTCTACGCCCCCAAAAATGGGTGCCCAGGGATTCACTTAGTGCTTAAAAAAGCTGAAGGGGTACTTCTCAGGCGAAGTTATTTCTTGGATCTGGGGGCATCCGGGTACTCCGGGGGGGGGTATCTCACATATTGGGGGTCGGGGAAAGTTCGGAGGAACGGTAACGTAAACACGGAGAGAATTCATACCAGGAAGGAATAACAGGGAGGGGAAAATTACCAAAAAAATGCCTGGCCTCCACGTTACGAAGGAGGGAGTGAACCATCCTTCACAGGACGGATTTGTCGGACTGGGTCGCTATCCAAAGGTCAGAACCCTTTAAGAAACCATCCAAAAGGGGCTTCAAGAAAACAAAGTAAAGGAATAACTTCGATGGTGCCCACACCAAAATTGGAACGTGGTAAACCTTTCAAGCCTCAAACTGCAGGACCGACAAACACAGAGGGGGAGGAGGGAAAAAAAAACGGAAATCAAGGACACAATGGTCTCTGGAAGGGGAAAAAACACGCGCACACAGGGACGCTGGGGGGGGGACTTACAAAAAAGTAAAAACGGTTTACCAGGTAGAGGAGAGCTCTAAAAAAAAAGGAAAAAATGAAGTCGCAGTGAACAAACCAATCAACCGTAAAAACTTCAAAAGAAAAAGCAGTCTTGGGGCTGGTTTGGGAGAGCACTCTACCATAACGGCGGAAGAATCCGGGGATCAAAAATCAAGAAGGTCCTTAACTTTTGTCAGGGAAAAGGAAAAAGGAAAAAAAAGAACGAAATTTCTAACTGCTGGGGGGGCGTGGAACATTGTCAAAGGAAAGCAGGGAGCAAAGAGATGAGAAAAGTCTTGAAAACCAAAAAAGGGTGCCTTGTGGGGGGGGGGAGGTAAACTGTCTTTCAAAGAAAAAAACCTTGAAAGCCAAAAACACGAAAGGGAGCTATGTCACAGTTCAGCGGGGCGGGGGGAACGCCAGTGACTCTCTGTAAGGCTTCAAAAAGAAAAGGAACTTTGGGGGGGGACGATGCAACAACCGACACAACTAGAAGTGGGATGGTCAATTCTCAGGGGGGGGCCCGGATACTAAGAAGTAAAAAAAAAGAGTCACCTTACCCTCTTTGTCGGGGGTGTGAACGACCAACTAGGGCAAGACCCAAGTAGGTGTCCCCAAATTTCGCTAAGCCGCCAACAAAAGGTAGCAATTTGGGGGCAATCACAGAGCGTAAAAAGGGACAACCCAACGCAAAAAGCCAGGAAAAATCTCGGGGGGTGACCGCGAAAAAACATGTTGGGGGGTAAAATCGGGAGAACAGGTCCACTCAGGAAAGCGGGAAACCCGGGTTTCGCAAGGGTTCAAATCGCCCAAAACACGCCGAAAGGGAAGGGAAAAGGGCAGCCGGTTCGACGAACGCGTGGTCAAAACAACTCTTCCCATCACGAAAAAAAGGAAGGTCGAGACTCCCGACCGATCGGCCTGAACGGCCTGAACGTGCGGAGAGGTAGGATTCTGATCGATATCGAAACAGAAAAGGACCGCGGGGAGCTAGAACGGGGAAAGAAGAAGGCAAGAATATATAACATGGCGCTCAAACGTTGCAAAACGGTTTAGGGGGGAGTCTGTAACCCCGACTCGAAAACCGCCCACGGGTCGAAGGGGCGTGAAAAGGAAGAAGCCCCACAAAAACACCGCCGCCTAAGGGAGAGTGATGGTGAAAGGGTGGTCAAAGGGGGGGAGGGCGCCCCATAAACGAATGGTTGCCGGGTCCCTGTTAACTACCGAGTGGGGGAAGGAAAAAAAGAGGCCAAACGGGGGGAGGGGCGTCAGGAAACAAAGACAAAACTGGGGCAAACCTGCGGCAAAGAAAAGGGGGTCGGGGGCG
>Ga0179593_1339402_pt1 | contig 14598 bp, 10 predicted proteins | sample CZODoug2_1_08_16_FD_185931 | JGI IMG/M metagenome (GOLD analysis project Ga0179593, IMG submission 185931) | Vadose zone soil fungal communities from Angelo Coast Range Reserve, California, USA - CZODoug2_1_08_16fungal (PacBio error correction) | ecosystem: Environmental > Terrestrial > Soil >...
TTAGGGAAGGTGGTGGGGGCACAGGAAATGTCCCTGTTGGTCGGCATGAGGAACTGGACCAGAAACCGAAGGCGAAGAGCACGGGAACGGGATACAAAGAATCTAATTTCTAGCCTAAGAATGCATTCGGCTTGTAATCCTTAAGGGGAAAAAAGACCAAGGGAACTAAACCGACACGCGCCGGGACCGAGTTTTTCACAGTACCGGGAAGGAACGGAGCAATTGCCAACGAACTGGGGGAGTGGAATATAAGAAAATGAAGGACTGGTGGTGGGGTTTTATGGAGGAGAAAGTCCACCCCATCTGAAAAAGATTGAGGACTATCAAATCAAGAGGGGGTTCGGAACTAAAACACATTCATGACAAGGATTCTTACTGTTCAAGGAAAAGACAAGCTTCAGGTATAGAGAGAATTGTTCAGGGTGCATATCGGAAATAATCTCGAGATAAGGTAGGCCGTTACCATAAACGCCCGTCAACGGGCCCGAGTTCGAGGGGCCAATGGTATTCAGGGTTCGCTGGTACCACAGGAGGGGCTAGGAGCCCTTCTCCTGCAAAGGGCGGGGGGGGGGGAAGGAAAGGAGTCGTTCCTGTTTCTGCTGGTCATCTGGGGAAAAAAACCCGCGATGGAATGGGGCGGGGGGCAGGGGTATCCGTCTCGAAAAGCAAAGGGGGCAAAACAGTTATGAGGGGAGTACCGGACGTTTATAAAGGGACTCACGTTACAGTCCTCTTCCATGTCAAACGGAAGCGATCTGGAAAGAAACTTACGAACAGGGGAATCGAGGACCTATTTGGAAAGGGGAGAGGAACCTAGAGTCCCGGGTTCTTTGGGGTGGGGGGTGGGGGCAAAATTTGAGTCCGAATCCGGTCTCCGAACTTAAGAAAACCGGCACGTGCTGGTTGGGGGAGAGCCATGGGACCGCGTCCGCAAAAAAAAAGTGGGGGATAATTCTACACCAGAAAAGACTTGAAAACACGAAAGGAGGTCAAAAAGTACATGCCATTAATGACGGGGGAATAGCAATTCCCGCAAGCAAGAGGAAGAATCGTCTCAACCTGCAAGCGGAGACCTGGAAATCAGAGGGGGCAATAAAAGGAACAAGGGGGGAATCTCAAAAAAAGAACATAAAAAAAAAAAGGAAAAAGCTGTCCGCGCGTAAGTGGGGGGAGGGGGCCACTGTGGGGCGGAATAGTCGCGAAGGAGGGCCCTTCTGGATCGCGAAAGAGGATCCAACAAACCCCGGAAAGACAGGGACGTTGAATGGATGACTGAACCATGCAGAAGTGGATTTTTGTTGGGGGGGAGGTAAAACTAATCGCTAGCAACCCCCTTGAGAGGGTAGGGAAAAAGTCATAGATTATGGGAGTCCAAACCAGATGAAAAGGCGTTGAGCATTCCTAGCGAAAAGGACAGGAGCGGGGAAGTCTGACCTGTTGTTTTGTCGAGCATGGAAGCCAGAATAGAAAAGACGCTCGAATACATCAGGGGATAGGAATCCGGAGTAGCGCTTGAGAAGGTCCAGGACGATATATAGTTCAGGGGGCGCGAGGAAAGACGGGGAACTCGGGAGTGCTGTGACTTGCTTTCAGTCCGGTCTGAATTCCCCGCTTTCGTGGGGGGAAGGGGAGAAGGCGGGCGACTAGACGCTTTGGTCGGCAGGGCCGACTGGAGGATCACATAAGAAAACCACTCATCACGGGCCAGATTGGGGGAGGCATTACGGACTTTAAGGAGAAAAGAGAAGCGGGGAAGGAGAGGGGATAGTCCAACTGATCGGAACAAAAAAAACCCCCGACGACGGGCTGATTCCGGTCAGGGAGCAAGTGTTCTTTGGAAAAAACTTCTCCGGGGGGGTCATGGCGCGGAATTTTAATTGCCAGGGAAGAAAGGGTACGACCGAAGGGAAGAAAGGGGAAAAATAAAAGGGGAGTCTCGACGTAGAAAAAACAAGAATAGAGGGGAAACAATCAGACTTGGAGAAGTATCATGCAAATCAACCAGCCTTTTCAGCGAATTCTCCTCTTCACGCAGCTTGGGGGGTGACGTCTCTCATATTTCGACTACAATACTCCAAAAAATCGATCTGGAAAAAGCAACCGGCGGGGGAACTACTCGAAATAGGAGTGAGGTCTCGATATTCGCCACTTAAGGACCACTCCTATTCAAGAACAGCAAGACGAGGGGAGAATGGGGCGGGGAAGCAAGCGGAGCAGTTAATTCCCGAACCAGGCGGGGCGCATGGTGGGGTAACAATAACAACCACAGGCAGAAGGAAATGACCTATATAAAGCGGGTGGAAATGGTCCGTCAGGGCCTAAAAGGAATTGGGGGGCAGAGGGGTCGGATGGAAGGGGTCCATAAACTTCTAGAAAAGCCGACATAAGGCAAAGAACGCTCGGAAACAATCGTTATTGAGTAAGCGGGTGGAGAGAAAGGCTTATGCACAAATACCAGGGCCGCGAACAACTTCTGGCAAAAAGATGGCACTAAAAAGAACCATGAGACGGAAAGACCCTCGGGACGGGTTATATCCAACTCAGAGGGGAGGTACCAACCAGGTGGGGAGGGGGGCCTCCATCCTTGTCCCTTGTGGACATAAGAAGGCAAGAAGTAATACTCCTAAACTTATGGGGAAACCCACGAGAAAAGGGGAAACAATCTGAAAATTGAGGATTGAGATCATGATGGGGCTACGGCCCAGAGTGGTTGGAAGTCGAGGGAATGAAAGGAAAACAAAGGCATTAGGTCTTGCACTGGGGGTGGAAAATGGGGAACTGGGGTGGAACTGCGCTCTGGATCGGGAAGGACACTCGCGGACTCGGCCTCGCGGAGAGTGGACGAAATTGAAGGGAAAAATTTAGAGGAGTGGACTACTGGCGGTAAATACGACCAGTACTTCTGCCGTAACCGAACTGCGAAAAAAAGACAAGCTAAAGAAAAACAGACGTCGGGTCTTATTCAGCAGGACATAGCAAGAAAAGAACAGGACCTTCGATTGGGGTCAAGAGGAAATATGAAGAGAAATAATAATAAAGAAATGTGTGGGCAGCGCTCAGGATCACTATCTTGATCCGCATAACCCGGAGGACTTGAAGAACCAACTACTATGCCAAACAATTTGAAAAATCTTGCGTGCTCATTAGTCCTTAAAGCGACAGTCAGATTACCCATGTGGTGATCAGGCTGAGCAAGCGCGAGGAACAGAATGAGACCTCCTCGTGCTACCGACAGCGGAAAAAGTCGATGCCCATGGAGCAGGGTTGCGCTTTGGGTTGTCAAGTTAGCGGGTCAGAGGAAAATAGGCCGGTAAAGACGCCGGGAGAATATGGATGGGGCAAGAAAAAAAGCTGAGAGTAAGTCGAATTCGTTTCTCGGGGGATGCTGCGATGAGCCTGAGAGGAAGACCGTAACGCGGGGAGAAGGATCAAGGAGTTTGGGCAGGACAAACGAGGGAAAGGGGGAAGGAATCATGGCCTCAACCTTTCTGTACTTGATTTGGATAGGGAAAAACGGAAGTGTCAACTTATTGCTGAGGCCAGCAAAGAACGGAGAAAGGGAAAAGTACTGTCTTAGCTGACAAGTACGAAGTTTGTGTCAAGTCCTCAGGAGAACAGGAAGAAAGAGCGAGCGACGGAAATCAAGAGAGCTATTGCAGACCAAAACAAAAGGGGAATGAAGGATGCATGAGGAGCGGTCACCAGCGGCAAATGTCAGCCGTAGTGGAGAGGACGATGCGAAGAGAGTGAGCTGGTCCGACGATATAAGGGACCAGACATTAGCGGGGCGATGACAAATATGCGCGAACCTGCAGAACCCTCATACTACGGAGGAAAAGTGGAAAATCTGGAGAGCGCTCATTGCCGCGCGGCAAAAAAAGAGAGAGGAGGGACGTCCTTGCCAGTTACCGGGCTCAGCCCATTCTTCTGATCCTCGCCAAACGTGGTATTGGGAAGAGTAAAAAAGGGGGGATAGGAAGGGAAGGGGTGAAAAAAAGGGTATCAGCAAAGAGTCAGCGAAAACAACAAAGAAACTCAGACAAGATTTCAAAACTTTCGCGGGATCACTTCCCGCTTAAGATGCGGGCTAGGAAGCAGGATCATGAAGGCGAAGAGGAAAATCAAAGGTACTAACATGCGGAGTAGAAACAAGAAAGAGATCGAGGCGGGAAAGCCTCGACGAAAAAAGGCGTATTTTTAGGTGAATGGGAAACCGCCGGACACGACGGCCCATCCCCCTTCATGGAAAAATCAAGGTTGTTTTGGGGAGGGGAAAAGGACTAGCCGTGAAAGTGAAGCAGCGAGATGCCGATAAACCTGGGCAAAGAGGAAGGGACATCGAACCAGGTAATGGTAATCAAGGAGTCGAAGTCCTAGGGACTGGCGAAAGGAAGTAGGAGGCCTTATCTGTGAAAAGACCCGGGGGTTTGCTCAACAATCAGAAAGCATAATTGTGTTTTCCATGAGAACCATCACGAAGCGCACGTGTGCAGGAAAGTCCTCCGCGGTCACGATTGCGAACCGCAACTCTGAAGGGGGGTCATTGAGGAAGACCGGCGTCTAAAAGAAAGGGGGCAGGGACGAAACCCGCAAAACTCAACTACAGTTAAAAGCGATGGGCGTTGAGCAAACCGCGGAGGCGGAAGGCGGCTAAGCTACCAGGTAAGGCAGAGTGGGAATCGAAACATCGAACAACTGACAACCAGAACAGACAAACTTTGACTAAAGGGTCTAGCACGCTGGGGGACTCATCAAGGTACGCACAATAGTTAATGGTGATGTGGGTCCCCTAAGTCCACTGCCCGGCTCACAACTAGAATATAAGGAAAGTACGCCGATGGGAGAAAAGCCATCTTGGGACAAAAAGGGGGGTGCACGAAAGAATTTGCTGTAGACGAAGAGGGGGATAATGTAGGGCACCTATTACTAAGAGGCCTAAATGGAGGACTACGGGGGGGGGGGGAACTTCAACGCTTTCATTGAAAGCGAGGGTATCTAAAAAGGAAGCGAAGGACTATGCTTGATCATAGTTAAATCCGAGATAAGCCCTACTTAAGCTGGCTAGGGATACATTAAACGGGGGAGAAGTTACTGCCTTCCCTCAATCCCCTTGTCGTGACCAGAACATGCACTACAAAACCGTGCCAACGAGGGACGGTACGAAACTTTGAAAACTTATTTGCTGAAAGTGTGCGTCCCTCTAAAACCCGGAAAGAGGAGTGACAAAAGCGCGCAGCATGCTTAAAAAAAACCCAACCGGGAAAATGGGTTGACACAACAAACAGCAGTCAAAATGTGTGAACCACCGGGAATTAAGCCCTTCCACACTTCAGCAAGGAATTGGTCAGGGAAAGGAAGGTTCCTCAAACTCACCGCAAGAGAGTGTGGGGGAGTGAGCATTTGGGAGACAGAAGGGGTTTCTGCTTCGGGCGCAGGCGTGAGCAAAGGGCGGGGCAAAAGGCTGACCAATGTGGGTCAATGGAAAAAAAACTCGGATCTGTGAGCAACCTTTTGAAAAGAACTGAGGGGGGGGGTCTTGAAAAATCAACTGGATAAGATTGGAATGGGAAGAGGGCCCATTTGAAAAAGGACATCGTTGGGGGGGTATTGCCCTGGTCTTGGTCGGCGAACATGGCCGAAATGCCAAAAGGAAACGGAGAAGGACCAAACGGGGGGACGAGAAGGGTTAACTATGCTCTTAGAGTGCGGAGTGAGAAGGATTGAAAACACACTTCAGGAAAAAAGACCACGCTAAATTTCCAATGTGGGAAAAACGGAATCCCGGAAAAAATTCCAACTGCGTGTAGAGCCTCGCATCAGGCGATGGGGTGGTTTGGCATGGGGAACCCCAGTCAAAAAACACAATTCGATGTGAGGACGAAGGAAAGATCTCGATTGGACTGACCCGCAGGAAAATTAATGGTGCAGTATTCCAGGCAGGTGAGGGACTAACGGCTTCGCGCGCGGCGACTTGCCTATCGCCGACAGCTGAGATCGGGGTAGTACCGGAAAACCCCCAAAGTTGTGAAAGGAGGAAGCGGGGGTGGAGGAGGTCCAGTTTTAGGGTTTCACCACGAGATGCCGAGTCCGTCCCACTCTTCTCGAAAAGGAAAAGGCGGGTGGGGAGGGGGACAAAAAGCAGAGTAATAGGGCTGGAGGTTCAATCTTGAACCAGATGGCCGTCGGGCAGGGGTGAGCCGGACCGAGAATCCGCAAAGTCAAGTCAAAAGGGGGCTGGAAAGAAATCCGATGAAAGGAAACCAAGGAGAGGGCACATTCCACTGACCCCGGCGCCGATCAGTGTGAAAAGAACACTTAGAGAATTCAATCAAGATTCCCAGTGGGGGGTTTGAAAAGGACAAGGAAGAAAGTACGCTCAGGTGTGGCGTGGGATAATATTCCCCCAAAAAAAAGAAGACGTCGAGCCGCCACGGGCAGGAACTAGGAGTTGAGAGAATGTATCGATCACAGAAATTCAACTTTGGAAAGTCTACCGTAACTAACGTACACTACCTATTCGGACATGAAGCAATAAGGCAAGATACTCTGGAGGAAACTCCCAAGGGGGGGACCGGAGGGTGCTTCTCAAAAAAGTCCCGACCAGAATATTCTGAGAATGTAACGAGAAAAAGAGCCGAGGGAAACGATTAGTGCTAATTGCAGGAGGACTGGAAGGATCGCACATTCGGTACACCTGGGTACCCCGGAAGGAACCTAGTAATGCGTGGGTGTCGCCGGGGACTGAAAAAATGAGAAAGGTGAAAAGTGGGTTTGCTTCCCCGCAGCTCGCGAACAACGGAGGCTAGGGGGAATAAGGAAGTAAAAACCCTGCAAACGGACAAGAAGTAAAGCAGCAGACACCCCACGTACAGGTTGAAGATTCCAGGGGGTGTTTGGTCAATCATAAAAAAAACAGAGTCGCCATGACGAAAGAATAGTCAAAGAGCTTGAATCAGGCTCATCAGGTAGAGTTTCCACATTCAGCTCTAGAGTCAGGTCAGAGCATGTTGAGAGGAAAAACGGGACGGGGCGGGCTGTCATTCAGAGTAAAAAATACATTCTGGCTGACAGGTCCAAAGCCAGGGGGGGAGGGGTTGAGTTATGAGGCGGTAAAAATGCGGGGTCAAAACGGGCGGATCTGTTACGGTTAAAAAATCTATAAAGCAAAGCACAAGTTCAAGATTGGAGGGGAGGAAAAGACTGTAGCGTAAACAAAAGCAGAGAGGGGGGTAAGGACAGTTGGGAGAACAAAGGAAAAAAGCTGTACTTCTACTCATTATTCTCAGACAAAGGGTGACTTTCCAACGGATCTCGCATGGGCGGCGGTAATTGTGGGAAAAAAAGAGAAAGTTCTTCTTGTAAGGGGACGCCTAATAAATTAAAAGGGTACCGAGTCGAGGATAAACAAGACAATAAGAAAAAGGGGGGGGGGAACTAGTACAAAAATCATACTATGACCGTCGTGGGAAATCCACCAGACGGGCAGGAGCCGGAGACTCTCTGGCAACATCCGTGTGAAGCGAGACCAAAATGGAATTACTCCAACCGAGGACAAACTTGACAAACGCCGCGGGGAGGGAAAAAAATCAGACGTCTCATATCAGTGAGGATTGCAGACGTAGGAAAACTTCCTAAAAGAAGACTACGATGCCTAAGAAGAAACGCGGCAGGGTTGGTTCATACGTGTCCACCATCCTGGACTTCCGTACTATAACAGTTACGGCGGATGGTTGGGTGATCAAAAAAAAAAACCAGGGATAGGGGGCTTCACCGCAGGGTTGGTGAAAGAAAACTTGTCTGAAAAGTGTGACCCCCACCATTAGGACATGGAGAGGGCCTTTTCAAGGAAGTGGTCCCGGGTGGGCAAACATCAGTCCTTACACAACTACATAGCAATGAGATAGAGGCTCAAGTCTGGGGGAAAAAGGATAAGCTTTAGTAGTGTCCATTATCAGAAAAAAAAAAAGCAGTCATTGACGACAAGAAAAATCCCTTAAAAATGGGACGGCGTTCCCGCACTCCCGACCCGTGATAGGTAATACCCTAGATGGGGTGTAAAACAGAGCACCGCTAGGGGGATTTGTCCAACTGGAGCAAAAAGGTGAGACAGTTGTCACAAGCATAAATAGGAATAAACAAATTCTTTTATCACCACTGAACCCAAAATCAGCGGATTATGGGGGATGAGGACTCTAATTGCGACATTCCGGCCCGAGGGAGGGGTTTTGAGCGGGAGGGAGGGAAAAACAACGGCGGAGGGGTTGGTTAGGTGTTTTGCCCAAACAAATAGTGTCAGTGGCCTGGAAGCATGCGCGGTGAGCCTTCAAAATTTCTCAGGGTCTCTTAAGGGGGCAAAGGTCAGCCATCCGTTTAAACAACTGCGAATAAGGGCCCTCGGGCAAGGGGGGAAAAAAAATGACAGGATGCAACTCTGACAAAAATGGACCCTGCGACACAGCGCAGGGTATTCCTCTACTTAACCACTCTGGCGGGGCGAGGGACAGGAACGAGAAAAAGGCCTTCGGGGATAGGCGGGTTCCAGAAGATAGTTGAAAAAAAGAGGAGCTCAAATTCATACTGGGGGTATAGCGACTTCCCAAGTAGCTGTAAAAATACTTAGAGGTAAAAAAAGGGAATGAGAGGTTCCCATCCACAAGTGTGCCCAATCTGGGGGCGGGGGTAGCAGAGTCTTGCAAGGATCGCCGAGGGAAAAAGGGGTGGGGCCAGGTCAAGGGAAGTGAAGGCATCAAAACATCCCTACTTCCTGAAGTACTAGGCGCAAAAAGCGAGTCGAACAGAAAGTTGCGGATGTGAAGTTGGGTCAAAGGGAGACGATCGAGCAAACAAAACTGATGAATTACCGCGAAGAGCAGGGAAGAAGAGTTTGGGCACGCGTGAGGGAACGTCATAAAAAATGAGGGAGGTATTTGGTGAGGCAAAGGATAGCCTCTCTCTAGGCCTTTTCTCTTTCGCTCGGAAAATGCCGAGGAGGGGGTGGGGGGAGGGGGAGGAAAAGGGAAATTTATTGGACAGCCATGTCAACAAATTGGGTCGGGGAATTTTATTATCAACAGAAAAGCCAAAGATTCGGGGGGAAAAAAGGGTGGAGAACAAATTACGGGCTCTGGATGACAGTACGAAGTTGTGAGTACTACGGCGGAAAAAAAAGCAGCAAGTTCTTACGGGGGCACGTCGACGTCTATCGCGATTTTAACCAAAACAAATGAATGAATGGGAGGAAGGGAGTGGCCTTCCTGGGTCAAGAATCGTACCATGCCAAACAAGGGGAGGGGGTCGTCGCAGAGAAGAGCGCGAGGAGGAAAAATCTGTTGACGTCCATATAGTAAAAGTAAGCAGGAGCTTTGGCGCTAGAAAAAGAGAAAAAAGCAGTCGAGACTGAGGTTTGCGAATTCATCTACTTAGCCGGGTGGGGGAAAATATTGAGAAAAGCGTCTGGTCTTGCACGCAGTCGGGAATGACTTGAGAAGGGAAAGGAGAAAAGTAGGATACCGAAAAAAAGGTGGGGAAGAGAGAGATTACGGGGACTGAGGGGGATGGAAAGTACAAGGGACATGCCCAAGAAGGCTCGCGCGGCAAGAAAGAGGCCGCTCTAAAGGAACATTGAAAACGAGCCATCCAAGAAAAGTTATCCGGGAGGTCGAAACTAATTCTCATGCCATCCAAAGCGAATGGAAGGACTACATGCTACATCTTCAAAAAGCAAAGAGCAGGAACAGGAGGGCGCATCGACGACTTATTTTGACTGTTTGAGAGTTTATGAAAACCCGACGAACCACCCACTGCACTCAACCTTCCTGAAACTGTGGTTTTTTTCGCCCTCTCTCTCGACTAGCCGTGCCAGTCAGAATATGCTCGGCCTCGGGGGGTGGGAGGGGACGATGACTGGGTTAAAAAAACAAGAGGTTAGTTCGGGGGGGGGTTGGTTCTAACCGTGTTTGGCTCAATTCTCCGGAAGGGGGGGCTGCTCCCGCCGGAGTGAATTCGGATTAACCGGGGGGTATCAAAACCATCATCAGAAGGGGGGTGCTTAAAGTTCACTCCCTCCGCCTGCTCACCATACTCAGCGGAGAATATGAAGGATACAGCCACCGGGGGAAGGAAGAACTACTGGAGCATCAGGAAAACCCAACTCGCAGTTTTACTGACCAGCCAGATCAAGCGCTGTGGGGAAACGCAGGAGTCACAGTGCTTTCGAAAGAAGGCAGTTCCTATTTTAACGCGTCATCATCCGTCAGAAGTACCCGGAAAAACGCTTGGCGGGGGGACAGGCCAAAGGGGTCCGGGCGGCTCGTCAGAAGGACGGGGGGGTGGGGATGTCAGAGGGCAGAAGCAACATGATCAAAAAGGGAGGAAAGGGGGTCGATCAAGCGAAGGGGGGTGTAACGAAAGATGGGGGGGGGCCCAACTGGGGCGACACCCAGCAGAAGGGGGAGGTATGACGTCAGATGGCGTTGGAGAAATCCTGCCAGAGCAAAAAAAGTTTAATTAAACTCCTTTCGATCAATCTTCTTGAAAACTGAATCTCATGGCTGAAAACTAATATAAGCTAGTAGTGTATGGAGGGGAAGAGGGGGAAACTACCGGAGAAGGAACAAACGTCTTTGCCTGGGAATTCTAGCTCAGTTAGCTTGGAAACATGGTACTGGGGACGTACTCGGAAGCATCGAGGAAAAGTCTGCCTTCAGCATTCAATGCCCGAGCCTTGTCAAATAAGCATTGAAGGGATTTCAAAGGAGGAAAATGAATATACTACCTGGGAGTAAAGAGGAATTGGGGTTCACTCAGCGGTCTCGGGATAAAAGAAACAACAACAACGGGTAACAACAAACATTGGGGGGGGTCACACCCAAAAAACGAAACCATCCCTAAAGACTCCTTTGGGGTTTTGAATTGAATCCGGATGGCCAACCACTCCTGGTAAAAGAAGGGAAGAAAGGAAAAAATATGGACCTCGGAAAACCCAACATCCGCTGTGTGCGGATCAGTGTGTGGATTCAGGGGAAGGGTCGTTGTTCTTGGATCCCAAGTTGGGAACTTCAAAACTTGGGCTTTACCAATTCTTTATGCCAATTGGGCAACTCCAAGCGAGGACGGGTGGCTCGTAACAAGGGGGGAAAAAGGGGACAATGAGGTATAGATGTGGGGGGGGGTCGCCGGGGGAGGGTACTCGGGTCCCCATGGGGTGACCAGGGAGGGTTTTCGCAAATGGGGGACGGTATGGGGTAGAATCCTGGGGAAAACTGACACTCAAACGTGAACCGTCACGTGGCTAATTACGGACTTGAGATCGATGCTATGGGGGGGTGGGGGAACCTCGGGGAGGGGAGCCACCACGTCACGCGGCAAACGACAAAGAATGTCATATTGGAACCGGCGGCAGCCCTGAAATTTTCCATCACTGGGAATCGAACGAGAGCGGTGGGTGGGTTGAATGAAGTAACTTAAACATAGACGCAGGGATAGGACAGGACTTTCCTCTGATGTCCCGAGCCCAAGAACCCGGGGAAAGAAAAGGTGATCGTGAGGTTCGGAAAGGAAACGTAAGGAGTCCGCAAGTGGGGGCCGACTAGGGTCCAAGCGGTCAGTCGATCGGAGATTATTAACCAGTTACTCCAAGCACGGCCGTTGGCCAAAACGGACGTGATTAACAGTTGTAGCGAGCGTCAAACACAGGCAGGTTCCAGTCTCCTCTCCGCTTAAGTGAAAAGGGGGAGGTGGGAAGTTTGTACACCGGACTAGGCTGTAATATGAAAGCTGTGGCCGTTCTGGCAGGGTGTTTGAATCCGTCTAACCCTCGTAAGGGGGAGAGTCATTTATTCGGCTGGAGGCACGGGGGGGGGGACAGCCAAATTTCAGACTGGGTTACAATTACCGAGAATGAAGCAGAAGATCAGTTTCAAGAAAAAGCGCGCCCTCACCCGAGAAAAGAATGCATCGGAGGGGACCGTGCCAGAAAATAAAAAGTGACTGCCGTCTAGGTTATTACAGAAGATACATTCGAGACGACGAAAAAAAGCCACTAGTGCGCTGGGAGAAAAAGGACATCAAAGTCTTCCATAAAGCACCCAGGGTTCTAAGACAAGCAAGGCGACTGGGAAACGTACCCCACTAACGCTGGCAGTGGACAGTGAACAACCGTCTGGGCTATTTCACGACCGGGGACGCAATAGAGGGTTCTCGAAATATCTAACCTGTCTTAACTGACATATCTAGAGAATTGGAAAAACTCTACAAGGAGGCCGGGGGAAACGATTAGGAAGGGAATAGGACTCTCGGTGACCACGGCTAGCATGTAGAAAAAAACGGGACGCCTGCAGGGTGTCGTCGGGTGATAGGGAGGAAGTAATCTTTGACCGTGCAAGTGGGTTGGGTTGCCTCACCCCGATATTCAGAAAAAAACAAAAAGGAGGATGTAATTAAAGCTCAGGTAAAGGCAAACCAAAGGTGAACGGTAAGAGAAAAAGTGGACCTAACGCTCCACCAAAGAAGGGCCGGCGGCCAATTTTTTGGGTTTAATAAGGCGAGCCAAACCCATCCGGCGCGGAATAAAATCGTTGAAGTCAGGAATGAAGGTCGACTTTGCGTTGGCCGTCTAGATAGTCGAGATAAGCGGGAAGAGACGACGGACTCTTGCGGGCGGTAATTTCCATACCTTCATTCAGGCGTGTCCCCAGGAAAGGGAGGGGGGAAGTTCAAATGGAGGGCCGAGCTGCAAGTGGCGGGACTCTTGGGCGAGGCGATCAAAAAATGCAAAAAAAAAAAAAAAAAAAAAAAAACCAAAAAAAAAAAAAAAAAAAAAACACACAAAAAAGAAAAAAAAAGCAACCCGCAGAGGGTCCAGAGGGGGGCTGAATTGTGGGTTAAATAAACTGTGCGTCGGAAAGGAAGAGGCGGGTCAGGTTCTTTGCTCGAAAAATCGGCCTGCTCTCGTGAAGCAAGTGCAACTGGACAACCCGTGGTCAGAAGGGGGGGGGAACAGAGTGTGTTCTTCCTCAGACCGCCGAATAAATGAAGGGAAAACGGGGGAGAGTGGACGAGACGGATCAGAGAAAGCAAGAAGGAAAGATGAACATATTAAAATCTCCGTTAAAATCACCATCCATGGTAGAAATATTTCATTTAAAGCAACGGGAAGTTTGGTAAAGAGAGAAAAAGGGTAGGTCCTACATAAGCCCAATACCAAAGCGTCCAAAGGCCTGCGTGGAGGTCAAGGGGACGACTCGATCTAGAGATGCGACGGCAGAACGTTAGGCACCTCTGAACGAATCAGCGGTGGTACAAAGTAACAGAACTCCGTACGGTCCAGGAGGTTTGTCGCCCAGCCAAGGTCAAATAAAAAATCTTGAAGAGTCAAAGGACCTTCGGGGAAGGGGATCTAGCAACAACATAGAGGGGAAGAGAGGAACGTCGAAAGTGATTTGGGGACAATGAGCAGGCATGGCCAGCAAAAAAGTTACATTGCACCTGGGAGTGGAAAACAGCGAGGGGGGATTGCATCGCCTGACATCAAAAACCACCTCCATAGCATAAGACGACATCGAACAGAGCGGGAAGGCTAAAAACGGGCCGGGGGGTGTCACGGTAAATGATAGAAGACCAAGGGAATTGAAACAAAAATTCCAAGGAGGCGCTCATCCCAATCAACAGCCAAAGTTCTCTTATAACAAAACAGTGAAGGAGACTTTGGAAAAGAGTCACCGCTTATGGGGAAAAAAAATGGGGAAAACCGTTGAGAAAAAAACCGAAACAGTGGTGCAAAAGCGGAGGAAGAAGAACGCACTTCTTGTGCTCCCTTTCCCCAAAGCGATAGGAGTTTCGGAATTAGAACGAAGGGTGGGGTCTACCAAAGGGTGGAAAAGTTGGGGGGTTCATCTTCGGTTAAGGAAAAAAAAGGAGGATTCTTGGTGGAGTGGGTTGGGGTGTGGGGGGTTTGTTGGTGGAACCAACATGGGGCCCTGGGTTGACTTTTCAAGGCCTCGGTAATTACAGAAGAATTCTCGGAGCCTGTATATGGGGGGTGGACTCCATTTGGGGTTCAAAAGTGGCAACTTGCTAAGGGCCACTCGAAGGGAAATACTTTCCGAAAAATGATTAAAAAAAATGACAAGTACGGGAACCTGTAAAACTGGCACCTCCTGGGACTACGACGGCAGACTAAAAAAAGACCAAAGACGTAGGGGAGGATTAAGGGCAGGACGGATCAGCCACACATGCCTCGATACTTCAGGTAAAAGGGATATAGTTTCAACATACAGGGCGAAAAGTAGGAAAGGCCCAGTGGTCGCGAGCAGTCGTCACGAGGTTGGGTGAAACATGGGCGTCCCCCCAACTACCGCGGAATGGAAGAAAACAACTTCTTCGGGAATTTGGGCCAGCCAACAATGTGGGAACACGAGGAGGAGCAGAGGGCCAGTCCTGCTCTGCCATGAGTAAGGGGTGGAGAATGGCGCGCCGGGAGGATCAAACCACCCTACGGGTGAGGGACCGCGAGAAAAAGCTAGGAAAGGTTCCCTAAAGGTGCAGATGTGCGTTCAGGTTCTCGGATGAGAAACCAAATATGACAGTAACTTATCGCAC
>Ga0179593_1450372_pt1 | contig 14598 bp, 16 predicted proteins | sample CZODoug2_1_08_16_FD_185931 | JGI IMG/M metagenome (GOLD analysis project Ga0179593, IMG submission 185931) | Vadose zone soil fungal communities from Angelo Coast Range Reserve, California, USA - CZODoug2_1_08_16fungal (PacBio error correction) | ecosystem: Environmental > Terrestrial > Soil >...
GGGGGATCCAAAGCTGGACGTCAGTTAAAAAAAAAAGTTAGGCTGTGGGGTATTGAGGGGAAAATCGAGTGGTTCTGGGGGACGGTGGTTGGGACGCAGGTCAAGGTGACGGGGGGAAGGGTCGAATGGTCCAAGAAAAATCGCAACTGTTGTGAGACACGGGGGTTCTAAAACCGAAAGGAATGGAAGGAGCAGAGGTTAAACAGGAAAGACCTGGACAGCGGCACTTGAGGGGAAAGAAGAAGGGGAACAAACTAAAGTCAGGGGGAAAAATCCTAAACAAAAGCAGGCTGCCCGCAAGATTTGTCAGAAGACGGGGGGAGTCGCGGAAAAAACAATCAAGTTGGGTGTTCATGGTTGCAGAAAAAAGTTACACCCGGGGGGCTACCGGGAAGTGAAAGTGTGCAGGGGTGAGGGAATAAAGAGGAACGGCAAGAAATGTAAGTAGGTCAAAGGACGGATGCAAAAGTAAAAGAGTGGGGGGAATACGGGGTTCAAGAACAACAAGGTTCTTAGAAGGAGGGGGAAACACACGCAAAAAGGGAGTGTCTCCACTGGTGACAGAAAACTGAAAAAACATTTGCAGAAGGAGAAGCCTTGAAGGAGTGTACGTCAGAACTGGCGAAAGGAGAACGGCAAAGGGGAAGGGTCCGTTCAAAAGTCCGGGGGGGAACAATACTCTCCTGACGAAGAATGGGGGGGGGAACGAAAATGTAATCAACCCGAGGGGGGGGACGTCCAATAGAAAAAAGTACCAATAGGGTTTCCTGGGCAATTCGGAAAAATGGCCATAAAGAGACCATGGTTTTGGGGGGGGTCAATCAAATCCTAAGCGACTTGGGTCATAACAATGCCGTATCTCATAAAAAGAAGGAAAACCAGGTTCGGGGGGAAATTTGATGAAAAGAAAAAGGGCCGTACTGGGGTCGTCACTGTTCTTTGTTGGGTCTTGGAGGAGGCTGGGGGAGAAAGAGTGGGGTCACCATCATACTCACCCTGAAAAAAAGGAAACCAGGATGTTTTGAAGAAAGAGCAAACAGCCCTTTGGGGGGGCAAAAACAAAGTGTTTGGTTACGGAAGGGCAAAGAGCGGTGAGGGGGGGGGGGATCACTCAAAAGATGGGGAGGTTGGCAAGGCGCAAAAGGGGAAAAATGGCGGGCTCAAAACCGGCTAAAAAAACCCAAATTGGTGTAAATGATGGTGGAGAAATGGAAACAATCAAAAAACAGGGAGAAAGGAAAGCAGGGGGATATCAAATCGGAAAAAGGGGGGGGGTCCGTTGCGTAATTCCCAAACAAAAAAGGTAATACGGAAATTGTTGTGGAAAAATGTAAGAAAACTGTAGGGGGGGGGAAGGGGCCGAATGACTTTATCAAAAAAAAAGGAGGGGAACTTTGGAAATCGGACTAAACACCAAAGAGATCAATACGGAGGAGTTATGAAAATCAAGTAAAATAGTGAACCGCAAGGGGCCACCGCGTGCACACATTGGAAAGTTGGAAAGGTGATTTTGGTACAAATTGAGGGAAAGGGAGCGGGTCAAGCACGAGGGCTGCCATCTTGGGGATAAGCAAAGGTTGGCGCTTAAAAAGGTTAAAAGAACACGGAAGAAAAAAGGTTGTTTGGGGAAAGGGGGGAAGAAAAAGGCTGCTCATCAGAGGAGGTGACTTCGTGGGAGATTTAAAAAAAAAAGGAAGGAAAATAGGAAGTGGATGAATCGCGTTGGGGGAGCTCCCACAAGAAAAAAAAAAAAAAAAGAATCTAACAGGGAGGGAAAGGGGGAAAAACCGAGCTCGACCGGGAGTGGAGAGGCCTTGGGTCAAAGAGTTAAAATGGGGAAAAAGAGAGTGGTTAACCAAACCCCTGGGGGAATAAGTCTAGGTGGGCAGGAGCTGGCCAAAAAGCTTAATACTGCGACAAAACCTGCCCTTTTGAATTCAAAGCAGGATTTGGACCCAAAGACCTTAAGAGGGGAAAAAATGGGGGGGGGATTGGCAATACCAGTCACGCTGTGGGGTGGTTTTTATTTTTCAAGGCACAAAACGTGCAATTCCTGGTCACCAGTTGAAAGGTTTGGGGGAGTTTAGTTCCGTTTCAGGACGTGGGAAACAGAATAAACGGAAAGTTATGATCTTTGCTGTGAAAAGAGGAAGGGAGGATGATGTTTGAAAAAAAAAAGAGTTGGAGAGATGCGCACCCACCATGGGAGCTGCCTTCCGAGCAGGGGAGAAAACTGTAAAAAGGTTGGGAAGGGTGTGATCAGGGAGGTGTTTTCCTTACTGTGGGGTGTTTATGGTTTTGGCTGAGTCGAAAAAATAAAATGTTGGGGAGCCTGCGCGAATGAATGTGATCGCAAGAGCAAGGTAGGAGGAAAGAAAGGAAAAATCAATGGTGAGAGTGAAAGAAGATTTTGCACGGAATTTCGGGGGGTTGGGGCAGAAATCGCCGCCACGGCCGCTGGATTGAAGAGCAGGGGGCCGGCTATACTTTGCCTGTGGGGGGTGATCAGGGGGGGGGGAGGGAAAGAGAGGAATTTTGAAAAAGAGATAAAACGTTGCAGAAACGAAAACTCCCGCACCTCTGTTCAAGAAAGGACGGTGGGAGGCGTCGAAATAAGGGGCACCAGGAGGTTGGATGAAGGGAAGAGGAATGCACCTGCACCTTTGAAGACAAAAAGCCCCCCGCCGGAATCAGGGAGAGAAGGTTTACTGAATGTCAACGGGAAATTGCTTACTTAAACACTTACAGAGTGCCGGAATTTTGTGAAACAGGACAAATAATCACAGGTGGGAAAAGCAATGGCGTGTGGGGATGCCAGATCTCTTTTGCGGTCCGAAAAGGAGAACTAAGGTACAGGGAATTCGGTAGAGGACAAGGGGCAAAAAGTGGAAACGATGCTGTCTTTCCAATCCTGTCCAGAACCACTATGGCGGTATCTTGGGGAATGGAGTTTTTGGTCGCCATTGTGAGGACTAATAAGTGGGGAAAACTCAATAAGGGACATTTCGCGTTAGGGGGGGACCCGGAAACATCACAGGAAAAAAGAGAAAGGAAGTTCCCAGTGGGTGTGGTCAGAAGGGGAAGTTTTCAGGTGCAAAACGAATAAAAAAGACAAAATTAACAAAATCAGTACTGAAAAAGGAAGGAGGTAGCAAGGAAAACTAAGGGGTTCGGGGGGACAATTATGTGTGCTTGGGGGGGGAGGTCTTTAATCGTTAGACGATTTCAAGGGGGGGTTTGGAACCCAAAAATAACTCGTCAACACTTCCAAGCTGTAACCTTTGGTTGCACGCATGGGTCCCTCCGCAGTTTCTTATCACAACCACCACGCCCGCGCTGAAGTGGGGGGAGGCTACGATGTCTAAGACACGGTACTGGCCGAAATAATTTCCCGCAAAAAGGTGGGCGCGAATCTCACCTCAGTGAATCGAAGCTTAGACTCACGGACTTGTAAACCATAGAAGCTCAAACACCAAAAAAGGGATTATGAAAAGAGAGAGTATGCGACGAGTCAACTTTGCTGGAAAAAGGAAAAGTGATATTTCTCAGCCCCCAATGAGGCAGAATTCCGGGTCGAAAATAACTTTAGCCGAATAAGGAAAGGAAACACAATAAGCAGAGAGGGGGAGACAAGCCATGCCTCTGGAAAGTCCGCCCCCGGGGGGGCAGGACTCATGAAGGACATGCACGTCCAAATATAAGATACGAGAGGGTACCTCAATAAAAAATTGTGCAGGAACATCTTACTGTTGGGGTTCCAAAATTTGCCCCTCAGTATGGTGTTGTCAGTAAAAAGGAAGTGGGGGAAATTGGTTCGGGGATTGGTTCGTACTAACTGAAAAAACTGAAACCCCGCCGACAACTGAGAAAAGGGGGGTTTTTCTCTTGTCTGGTGGTGCATCCGGGAACCACAGAAACCTCCGCGGAAAAGAATTGAGGGATCTCCTTAAGGGGTCCTGAAAAAGGGGGGTTTAGTAAACATCCCATCACCAAAGAATAAAAAAAAGCAAAGGGTTGATCCCGATGGCCAAAACCAGGGGATTACAACCGCAACGAATCGAAAAAATCCGTGAAATCGCAGAAAGCAAACGGAAAAGAACACAGACCCAGCTGCAATCAAGGAAATGATCCTTCTGCGCAACAAAAAAAATCCAGGCAAAGAAGATCATCTGTACCCAGGGGAAAAAAAAAAAAAAAGATGGATAATCAGGACCCGAGACTGATTGCACCGTGCGGGGGGGGTGTGTTTTGCGCCAACACTTCCAAGTAAAAGGTGAAAAAACAAACTCATGCAGACCTTCGGTTCGCAGGGCAAAGAAGAAACTAGCAGAGGGCGTGGAGCAGATTGAAAAAAACTCTCATAAATAAATCACTGGACAGAAAACATGATCAAAACAGCACGAAAAACAGCCAAGCTCAATTTCCCAGCTAAAAGCATAAAAGAATTCGGGGCTATTAGTGCCAAAAATACGCTTTAAACTCCAACAAAGTTTGGGATTTCTGAGGAGAAGCAAACCAGAGAAACACTATTAATCCTGCCTTCCTCGAAAAGGGAGAAATCAACAGATGCAAAAACCAAAAAAGAACCCCAAAAGAAGAAAAAGCTGTGGGGTGAACAAAAACGGGCCAGATCAGAGAGCGATGGGAAGAAATTGGCTCGAAGGAACAGAGATCCGCCATCGGGCATCAAACACAAAGGCGCAAACCGTAAGTAAAAAAAACAATTGAAAAACAAAGGAAAAATCAAGATAACGCCATTCAGTTCGCAGGGGAAATAAAAGGTGCAAACGTAAGGACGTAGGTTTTGCGGAAAAAAAACACCACACCAAAAAGGACAACGCCGCAATTACAAAACGGGGCACCGATCCCGGGAAGGGGACATCTGCTGGGAAAGCCATCCACCAAACGGCGCAAAGGGAAGTAATGCCAGCTCCAAAACCCAAAAATACAGTAACTCAAAGAGGAAAACTAAAAAAAGATGCCCACAACCGCCGCACTCCTCACTTCGGCGATAGTGGCATAATCTCCAATTTGGGTTCGACTGTGGATTTTTTTTCAAAAGGTGGCCCCCCCAACAAGCACCATACGAGAAGGAAACGTAACCCGAAGAAAGCGATGGAGGAGCATGAACCCCTCCTCAAAACAAGGAATTTTCTCGGGATGCGCCATCCACTGGGTTCAAGCAAACTACAGTACGCCAACAAGAAGGAAAAAATGGTCCATCCGCCTAAGTGAAAGCCTTTACCAAGACACTAAAAATTCCAATTTGACCCGCTTACACACGTGCCGGAAAATATACGATGAAGTAATTCAAACCGAAGAAAATAGACGCTTTAAGCCCTTGAGGGGTATAATAAAAATTCCGATAGACACAAAAGAAGGTGTGAATCAATTTGGAAAAAGGAAAAAATTTTAAGGTACACCAACCGTGGGACGTAAAGGGGGGAAAAACGGACCATGCTTTGTCAGAAAAGGTGGGCTAGGCCCATCAGTAGTATATCAAGAACATGTTGGAAGGGGGAGAAAGAAAACCACACCATCCCGCCTAGCACAGGCCAAAATCACTTTGCGTTTTACTTGTTTGTGAAGACGCACAGGTTCAACGACGAGCACCACTCGCCAGCGGAAGATCCAAGTCAAAAGCGGTGGGTTCAATCACCCGGAAGGCAAGAAGGCGGGCAAAAGAACTCTGTGAAAGTGCGCCAAAATAGGAAGAGATTCAGGGGCTAAAAGACAAGTAGATAATCAGCCTAACGGAAGAAGCCGGCAAAGTTTTACAAAAAAAAAAAAAATACCTCAAATCGTCCGAACAGTGGGGGACGGAGGAAAAAAAAAAAGGCAAATAAAGGCTTGGGGCGCGGCCAAAGGGGAAAAGGAGGGAATAAGAGGGATTCCTGGGAAAGACAAAACCTCCGGCCCCCATGCCCACCGAGGAATTTGGGAAGTGTGGCGCTCCAGGGTTGTCGGAAAGGACACATCGTCGAGGATTGTCGGGGGTTCAATAAGGGAACAATGGAACGAAAAACCACCTACGCAGGGGGGGTCCACGCGACAAGAAAGCGAAAAAGGGAAGAAAATTTTCGTGCTTGCAAACCGCAAAAAGGGGAAGCTCAAAATGGAACCTTGAGCGGGTCTATAAAGAACGGGAAGAAATGAAGGTAAGAGGGAAAATAGAAGGGGGGAAAAAAAGGGACTTCGCTGAATGGGGAGACTGAAGTTTAAGTTTTCAAAAGAGTTCAGCCCGGGCAGTGGAAGAGGGGTGGGGGAAGAGGTATCAAACGCCAATGGTACTAGAGAAGAACGCAAAAAAAAAAAGGAACCTTTTGGCAAAAGGTTTTTTGCACAAACCAAAAAAAATGGATGTGGGTTGGGGATACTCCAGACAACGCCAAACGATAGTAGGGGCTAAAACAGGTTTGAAGATAGAGCGCGCGGCAATCAAGATCAAGAGGAAAGAAAGGAGGAGGGAGGACGCGGTTAGGAGGGAAAAGCAAGAATGGTAAGGCGAAGCAAGAAGGAGAAGGCGGAGTAGGCAGAGGGGGGGGAACAAGGGGATAGAAGAAAAATGGGGAGGGGAAGATGATGAAAATAGAGGAAAGAGCGAGAATCGGGGTAGAAGGGAGTCAGCCTCGCGACTCCAGTAGCGTAAGGAGGCAGTGACTACGTGTGACTCACGAGTCCCAGAGGGCAAATTGCCCTGAAAGGTAAAGTACATACCTTGCCGCCAACTGAAAGTCAGGAAAACGAAAAAACGGAGGGAAGTTACCTAAATTCCAGAAGCAATGGAAAATTCACCTGGTAAAAGCAACAACGTCTCCGACTCTAATAGTGGGGGTCCCACCTCTCAAGCAACGAACAGTAACCCGTTGTCGCGAAAAGACCTAACATATAAAGCAATTGGCACTGGGAAAAAGAAAGGACCAGAAAAACTCGAAAAGGCACCGCCCCAGGAAAAGGGAAGGGGCTGGAGAAGAGAAAAAATAGATCCTCCACGAAAAAAAAACGGATTATGTATTAAAAGAGCGAAGAGGACTCTGACCAGAGCAAATAAACACCTGGGAAGTCGGACAGAACGGGGAACCTTTAGAAAAGAAAAAACTAAGGAGGGGGGAGTATCATAAGGTATTTTTGGTGCGGTTTGTGACAGAGAGCACGGGGACCCTTTGAACGCTCCAGCTGTTCGGCGTGGTCGCGCAAAAGTGGGTGTGAGGGGGGGCACCGGGCTTGAGTGAACCAATAAAACAAGGGGGATAGGAAGAAATTCGACTTGGGCATCTTGTTCAAAAAAAAGGAAGGTGATCTCCTCAGATGGATAGCAGTTTCTTTCACTACCCCCCACTGGGACGGCGGAGGATGGGGGGGAGGAGAAAGAGAAAAAAAGGTCTTCCGAGAGGAAGGTGCCATACTGCCATCCTGCCGAATACTCTGGAGATGTCCGGGGTGGGTCTAGGAAAAAAAACAAGAAAAGGTAAACAAACTACGCAGGTGGGGTCTCCTGCCGTGGCCTGAGAACGGGGATATAGCGACTGAACAGCTGGGGGAACGGGGGCGTGGGGGGGGGACGTCCTCAGGTGTCGCTGGTCCTGGGCCACGGCAGGGGAACCGCACGCCAGTCGTTAAAAAAGGCGACAGGTGTGTGGTGGTGATAACAAAAAAATCAAAAAAAAAAAAACGGTCAGCGGGGCAGGGGGGAGCTGACCGCGGGGACGGGGGGGTCATGTAAAATACAACCGAGGTACTGTGTTCATTCAACGACTTTGAAACGCAAACACAACGTTTGAACCTTTCTTAACCTTTTCGGCAATCTCCCATGCCCGAAAGACAAATCATAGGCAGGATGGGGGACAAAAATGCAGTTTGGAAGAATCCAACAGACGATACCAGTCAAAACTTGGAAGGCAAAAAACGGCAAGGGAAAGTTGAGAAGCGGGGCGCGAAATAAAGGAGGAGAATGGAAACGTGAGGATAAGCGCTCCCCCCCTGAGAAAAATGAAAAACAGGGGGGGGGACGCACGAGAATTTCGCAAGTACCGGTACGGACCCCTTCTTTGTAAGACACAGGTCCGCTCCAGGGGGGGTGGAGGTTCCGAATGAACGGGGGTCTTTGCGGGGGTTGCCATCCAAGGGAAGTCACCCTAAAGTTGGCGTCACGGGCCCTGCAAAAAAAACGGGGGCATGGGGTAAGGGAAACCGAAAGGGGGAAGGTGAAAACAAAGACTCTCGAGAAAAGTGTTTGTGGGTCAAAGGGGGTAAAGAACCGGGGGGAATCCCAAAAACAACATTCCTAGGGGGGAAGGGGGGGGGTCCAAAAAGGCACCGAAAGGGACATCCCGGCAAAAAACCAGAACAACTTGAAAAACCAAGAGAAAGAATTTTGCACACGCGAACACAACCGGGAAGACTCATGATAGAAAACATGGGGGGCAGACGGGAAGCCCATCAAGGCGGGGGGGAAAGGAGTCGTGGATTCGTAGCTTGTTCGGCGCTGGCCATCGAAAGGGAAACTACGCTTTTGTCCGCTTGTGTTTGGGACCCCCAACAGATCGAAAAAGAATTGGGCAACAAAAAGTTTGGGTCGTGGAAAAGGAGGGGTGGGGTCCTTTTTGAGATCAAGAAGAGTGTGCGAGAACCTGCCGGGAAAAAAACTCACGGAACGCCAAAATCAAAAAAAAACTTTTAGAGACAAGAAGCAATTACCTTGTGCCCTAGTGGGTGGGGGTTCTATGAAAAAAAAAAAAGGATACAACATGAAGCTTTTAAAAGCAAATCTGGACAAAACTAAAAGACTGTCGTTTTGAAACGTAAGTCCAAAAGGAGGGATACTTAAAAGGGATTTGTAGTTGGTAAAAGAAAAAAAGTAAAAAACACAACCTGCAATGGTAGTTTTATTGGGGTAAGGAGATGGAAGGTGGTTCTTCTCTCAAGGACAAACGTCCGGGAAGGAGGTTTGAAGGAAAGGGCTCGTTCGTCGGGAAACAGGAAGAGTTCTAGGGAACAAGAACGGGGAACCAGGGGGGGAAACTTGGGGCAGTTGGAAAGACTTACGAGGAACGGCGGTCAGGGGATGGAGCGCAGCGTGGGGGGAATTAGCCAAGGGCGAGGGGGGGGGTACTCTTTTGGGAGAGAATCTGAGAAAAGGGGTGGGGACGCAAGGATACCTCACTCCACGTCTTTCGTTACGGAAGGTTTGACCGATACATAGTGGGGGAAAGGGAGCGCGTTGCGAGACCCAAAGGAAAAAAGAAACGCGAACAAAAATTGGGGGGATGTGGTGCAACCGGCAACGCGCCCAACGGGAGTGGAACAAGGCTGGCCCAGGGACGGAGTTCACTTTGCGGTGGTCCCAAAGGGGGGCACCCCACTCAAAAAAGCGGGTGCGGAGCTGGCTCGTGGGGTGGGGGGGGGGGGGGGGGGCTTCTGGGGGTTGGGGGGTTGTTTTTGCGTTTGTCGGACACTGAGCATCCGGTGACAGGTGACTACCACACTCTTTCTGGCAGAAAACCGTTATTATGTGGCCGGAGTGGGGGGGGGAATTGCGTCACTGGGAAGATCGGGTTGGGCCTGGGGGTTTTCAAAACAACCTGAGAATGAAAAGGTTGCAAAAAAGGGGGGGCCAAAAAAGGTCTGAGGGGCCTTTATTTGAAAAAGGCGAAGAAATCAAGCAGAGGGGGGAATCTCTTGTACCGGGTTGCCAGGCCTGATCTGTACCGGGGTTGGGGGGGGGGCCAAATTAAAAAGGTGAAGGAGGGCGCCCCTTGAAGGGAATTCTATCCATGAGGAGATGTCAGGGGTATCGGACAAGAAAGGGGTAAAAAGAAGTCCTTTTCAGGAACATCCAGTTTGGGGGGGGTATGGGGGTTCCTGTAGTCAACATCTGTTGATCCTGGAAAAAAACGCCGAAAAGGGTCAATGTTAGGCAATAGAGAGGAAAAAAAAAAGGGGGGAAATAACTTGGTTTAATCTTATAGGGGAAAGAATCGCAGAATCTCATAGAAAAAGAGAAATGAACTCGCGTTAGGACTGCAGAAGGTGCACAGGTTGGTTGAGACCCAGGGGGCTGAACGCAGGGGGGACTTTTTTGGGTATGTTTCCGGAGAAACTCCGAAAGACCCTCTAAGAAGGCGAGGTTATTGGGGAATGGGAAAACTAAGGACGAAAAAAGTCATGGGTGAAGGGGGGAAATTACAGACGTGAAAAGGAAAGGAACCTTAACAACAATCACACAGAACGGAGGAGAGTCGCTGGCAGGGTTTCCAGAGAGAAAGAAAGCCTATGCTCTAAAAAAATGTGGACGCTTGACGGTATTGGGGGTAAGGCAAAAGCTAACTGGGCGTAAAAAGGAAATGGACACAGAAGGGGAATTTTTCCGGCAAGGAATGGACCGATTTAACCGTGGCCTGGACGGTCCCGGTGGAGAGGGGGAGGGTGGGGGGGGGTAAAAAGAAAGAGACCGTGCCACAAAAAAAATCGTGCCGACAACATTAGGGGGAAAAGAGTGGGTTATTGTAGGGTGACAGAAGAAAGAGTTTGGGGGAGGAGGAAGGATATTCCTCAAATAGACATGGCGAAGGCTGGGGGACAACAAGACAAAAAAAGGAAAAAGGGAGACGGTGGGGGGTCATGAAAACTTTTTTCAAGGGGAGGTAAACCAAGGGAAAACGGACAAGGTACCAAAATCAGTCCAAGGGAAAAACTAAGACTACAAAAAAACAAAAGTAACAAATAATATGGGGTAGAAACAATGTTGGGAGGAAGACTAACTCAGTAGCCGATTAGGTTGACCGACCAGAAAAGCGGCAAAAGCTCCGGAAGGGGAGGCGAGACCTATTGAATAGGCAATTGAAGGGGAGGAAAAAAAACCGGGGCCGGCATCCATGAGTGGTGGCATCTAATGGGGAGGGGGAAGACGTCTTGGCAACGAAAAAGAAATTCCCAATCGGGTTGGGGCCGAAGGGAAAATTCACAAGAGGGGAAGCGTACAATTCAAGAAAATAAGAAAGGAGGGGAATAAAAAACAAGTGAGAAGCAGAAAACAGCGTACACAAAAGAAAGAATCAAGTCAAGGTAAAAGAAGAAATCTTCCCGACGAGGTAAGCAAGATCTGCGGCTCAAGAGCAACAAATAGGCGGAGATAGGGGGGGGGAAAGAAAGGAAGGGACAAACAACGGATGAGAGACAACCTCAAAGAGAAAGTCACGTAGATAAGTGGGGTCCCTCTTTTCACTGGGAACCACCGTCCAAACTGATGATATCGGCCTCCCCAAAACTCTTCGTCCGTTAAATGCTGTTCTTTCTCCCCAAGAATAACAACCACACGCAGTCTAAAAGAAAATAACTATCTCCCCACTCAAAAGAACGGAAAAAATGCTTTGGGATTACAGCCATTCCTATGTGCAAATCAAACATAATCAAAAAAGTGTTCTAAAAAAGACTGTTGACGCCGACGTAAAACTGGGAAAAAAAAAGGGAAGAAGAGGAAAGAGTGCTCAAGGAAACTAAAATTGGGTCTAAAAAAAAAAAGGCACCACAGGGGGTTAACTAGGGAAGGAGAAGTGTTAAAAAGTTTTGTCAGGGGGGAAGGATTGGGGTAATGGGTTTCTTTGGATGGTGGTGGAAATCCGCACTAAAAAAAATGAACAAGGAAGGGGGGGAAAAACGGAAAAACTTTGGAGGGTAGAAACAGGGGGGGAAATTGGTTTCACGGGTCAAAAACGCGCCTTTCAATAATGAGGAAGGGAATCCTGGGTTAGGACGCCCACAGCGGAAACTCAAAATAACAAGAGCAAGAAAACAGATGACCTAATGAAAACGCCTAATGGGTTACAACACGCAAAAAATGATACCACGACCGACGGCACGGAAAATCGCCAAAAATATCCAGAAGTGAAAAAAGGGCAAAAAAAAAGAAAAGAGGCACCGTCCAAAGTCGATAAAAGGGAGAAGAAAATAACCGAAGAAAGAACAAATGTGTTCGGTAAGACAACAGGGGCGGAGGGAGTGAAGAGGCGGAAAGAAGGACAGACTGAATGGGGGGGCCACTGGGGATGTTGTAATTGGGAAGGGGGGATGAAGAAATGTAACTTGAAACAAAGGAAAATTAATGCGAACTGGCACGTTGGCGCCGGGATACAACGGACTACCAGACAGGATGACCCCTGGAGGCGTAAGGGTCGAAAACTAGACATAGTAAATTCCTCTGGCCCGATCTCCCTGATTATAACACCAAATTCCAATAAATCAATCCCCGCTCATAAAAATCTACAGCTGCCGCTGCGGCTTGAACAAGGGAAGGCAATCGCTTCGCCGCTGTCACCAGTGAGTTTAAAAAAATTAGCGGCTGGACAGCGGATTGCCGGGAAAAACCCGCAAGAAGAGAAAAGGGGGGGTCAACAGAAGTGGGAAAGAGACAAACAGAAACAAAAAAAGAAAAAAAGCCGACTTGAGAACAAGGCCCGATAATCGACAAGACTCAAACCGCCTTTAAAACAGAAGGGCATCCACAGAGGACCGCTTCACAACTCATTCAAAACCGGGGAAGCATAGAAGCGGAAACGAAAAAACAAAACATCAATAGGGGGGAAAGCTGAGGGGGAGCCTGCAAGAAAAAACGTGCAAAAGGTCAGTAAGGTGGTCCGGGTGAAAAAAAGCCCACCCTCTACGGCCAACCCCCAATCCATACCACAAAAGTTAACGTACAAGGGTAGTCAAGCCCCATAGCCTGGAAAAATCCAACGGACTCACTGCAGAGACACCAGCACTACGCACCAAATAACGCGATAAAGAAAAGAAACGAAAAAAGGAAAGATTAGCCCCACCCCCCTCAGTAAAACCACCTAGTACTTCCCGTGCAAATAAAAAAAAAAAAAAAAGAAAAAAACGGGAAAAGCTTGAAACAAAGACAGAGCGAGTGACAAACTCAAAACAAGACACAATTTTTAAAAATATAGGAAAAAAAAAAAATGAAAATATAATGTCATGCGTGTTAAGTCTCCAGAAGCTTTGGGCGTCCGCCAAAAGCGAATGCGATCAACATAGAAATATTAATAGTAAAAATAAAGAAGACCGAAAAGGGGAGAATGATCACCCCCTTCAAAAAAGGACTTGGGGGGCCTGGTGGGGGGAATAAAAAAAAAGGTCCACGTAAACTGAGAAATCCAAAGCTTATCAAAATTCCCGCAGCTATGGAATTACCAGAACGAAAAAGGTTAAAATTCCAGAGTTAACAATGTCCTTTAAAAAAAAAGATATACTAGTTAATTCAAAGAAGACGAGAAGCAAGATTGCACCGCTTAAATAAATAAAAATAAGAAATTAACTATCATCACAAAAACCAGGGGTGGTTAAAACATTGCAACTACAATGTAAAGCATAACGAAAAAACGGGGGGGAATAAAGGGAAAACCCGTACCAGAAACCTTTGGCAATTTGCTCTACACATGGAGGAATTTTAGTCAAGGCAGCACAAAAAAAAAACATATCCAAAAATAAGGACCTCATTTGCGGGTGGGGAAGGGGTGGAGCGCAATTGGGACCACATGCACACACTCTCCATCGAGAACCAGTCCAAAAGCATCCTAAAAAAGGACCCAAAAGTGGGGAAAGCAAACCGAACTTGTATGAGTCGTGCAAAGCATGAAGAAGGTCAACATTGGGGCTAATCGGAATCGCTTACCCGCAACTCACGCCGAAATACGCCATTTTACGTAACCCACGGGAAGTATGGTGGAACTCCCGCTTCTAACCGGGGTGGTGAATCGCGGAGGGATATTCGCATCAGCTGTTCCGCCAAAGGAGCAAAAAGGGGGGGAGGACGTGAAGTGCACGTTTGAGGGACAAAAGCGAACCATCCACCGGGTGAATGGGGAGTGGGGGGAGAGAAAAAAGGAACGATCCCGTAAACACAAGGAGGGGGAGGAAAAAAAAAATGGTTACAAAACTCAGCAGGGGAAAAAAAACAAAAAAACTCAGAAGTTGGTGTTGCCAACCCGCAAGATAATATGAAATCTCAAATGCCAAAGTGGCAAAACTCGGAGGAAAAAAAAAAAGAAAAGAACAAAAAAAAGGAAAGACGCAAAAGGAAAAAACCTTCTCAGAACCAATACCAAGACTGTTAACAATACGAACGGTAGATTGACAAACTTCAGGAAAAGAATTTTTATCCTGAAAGGGCACTGTCCGGAAACGGTCACAAAAGTCCACTTGAACGATGGTGCAAATTTTCTAAACCGAAGGGGACCTCCTCGGGTTCGCAACGGGAAAACCTTTGGGGAAGACCCATTGAATCCAACAGTGTGGGTTGGGGGGGGAGCTCACCAGAAAAAACGCATCAAGAAGAAGCGGAGAAAAGGATGCCCGGAGGGGATCAAGGGAAATCTCTCCGCAGCCTCCCGTTAAACGGAGGACGAAAAGAAAAGGCGAAGCCAGGAGGAGATACCGGAGACACTCGCCCACAAGCGAGAGGGGAAAAATGAGTGCCGCAACAATCACATGAGGGAAAAAACCGAAAAATCGAGCCACTTGGTAAGGTTGAAGAAGAAGGGGAACACTAGAAAAGGGGCCCCCGGGGACCAAGGGCGAAGTTCCCAACTGGGGAGAAGA
>Ga0179593_1554840_pt1 | contig 14598 bp, 12 predicted proteins | sample CZODoug2_1_08_16_FD_185931 | JGI IMG/M metagenome (GOLD analysis project Ga0179593, IMG submission 185931) | Vadose zone soil fungal communities from Angelo Coast Range Reserve, California, USA - CZODoug2_1_08_16fungal (PacBio error correction) | ecosystem: Environmental > Terrestrial > Soil >...
ACAGAACTCTGGGAAAACGAAAAGATCAAAACATTTGACAACCGGGCACTCGACAGCCCCGTCAACAAGAAAGGAAAAAAAACCAAAACCGGATTACATCTTGCTGTGTACCGGTCTTGCGGAAAACGGAGGAGAGAAAGAAACAGGTAGCCATACGGCTGTTTGGGGGGGAGTCGAAACCTGAGGCGCTGCTTGACGGCGACGGCAGCGTGTGGCGCGACGGAACAGCCGGCATGAAAAGGAGAGAGCAAAAAAGGAAAAGGGCAAGGGCGAGCCTACCTCGCGCCAGCGGAAGCCAGACGAAGACCAAGAATAAGATACTACTGTGGGGAAAAAAGGGCGGCAGGGAGGAGGTAAAAGGAGAGCAAGGCGCAAGACCTGGAAATAACCTAGAAAAAGAGAAAAAACTTCGAACAAACGACCCTAGAGGGTCATCCACAAGGGTCGTAACTCAACGCGGCGGAAGGGCACAGAGCAAATACAAGATCTACGCCGATCTTCAAGGACAGAAGCAAACCAGCGAGAGGGAATAAAACAGGCGGCCAGTGAGAGTAAAGAAGTGGACGCGGCCATTTCGAGAAGGGATCAAGGGGCGGGTCGAAACTGCCGAGGGTTACTGAAAAAGCTTTTGACGAGCGTTGACCAGCCGCGCCCTTATCTGATCATGATCGGAGGGGCAGTGGGGGGTAAAAGAAGGGGCAGAGGGATTGAAACGCAGCCATCAGGGCCGACTGTAGCCTGAAACAAGTGGGTGAAAGACAAAATGCCGCTGCAGCTCGAGTGATAATTTCAAACAAAAAGGCGTAACAGCTCTGAATCGGTACCTGCACGCTGGACAGGAAAAGTCAAAAGGCTACGAGAAAAAAGCGAGGACAGTCTGCGCAGAAGGGATCCCGCCGACCACGCAAGCATATAGAAGAAAAAAGGCTAGAGAAGAGGACGGTTGACAAACCGGCGCTCGCGCGGGCGAACGACCCACATAGCACCATTGCCGGGGAAGGAAAAGCCGGTGATGCCATGTAGGGGGACGCGAAAAAGAACTCGCCGCACGAAGCGCATGCACCGGGTTGGATGCCCACTGGTGACACGACCGCAAGGGGGAGGAAGGTCAGAAGGAAAGGGGCCGCCTTCTTTGCGAATGAGAAACCGCGGCCGTCAGACGCGATGGCTTTCATCGCAGGAACATGCAGGACTTGTGATCCTGAAATTCAGAGACCCATGGGGCTCTGATGCCACTGTAGGGCTCGCAGGACCTCCGGTCACCCGAAAAAAAAAAGAATGGGCAAGCGGCGAGCCTACCGAACCAAAATACCTATCTAATGCCGCGGCGGCCCCAAAAAGGGGTGCAAAAAAGAAAAGGATAGTAATCGACGCAACCTCTCGCGGGTTCCACCGAGAAAAAAACGCGGTGCCAAAACAGATCTTTTTGTGGCAACCTTGAGGGGTGATGCCGTGCCGCATCACAGAAGGACCACTGGCCCGGTCGCACCTCTGTTAGTGGCTGCAAAGGCTGTCACCGAGGCCCGGCTGACATATGGTGAGAGCGTCGAGGGGGGGAAAAAGAAAGAACCGGGAGAGTAATTGTCCGGAACGCCCTCCTGGGCAGAACGTAGGGTTAGAACCAGGATGTGCGCTGCTCGAAGAGCCCTGAATTTTAAGAGGGAAGGGGATGAAAGAGGCTGAAGAAAGAGAATGGCAGGCTAAGCGCACAATTTTCCACAGGAAAAACTCGGTGGGAGCGGATATATATCAGGGGGTAAGACGGGGGGACGAGCACCCCTCGTTAATATCGAGCAACGCGAAGAAACAAAAGAGGAAAAGAGAGAATCACCGCGGTCTAGCGAGAGGTCACCCCGCGGCCGTAACTCGGCGAAGTTAAGTCAAAATGAATGAGCTATATTCCGCAAAAATCGAAAGCTCAGCAAAAAGGCGTGGGCGTGAAAGTGGCTGCCACTTCAAGCTCTGGCGGAAGCTGACGGAAGGGGTTTTCCTCAAAAATAGGCGATGACAGACGTAAGGGGGTGGCGTGCCAGGGCAAACCAAAAAAAGGGAGAATGGTCTCGAATACCAAGAAGAGAAATCGAACGGCCCGGGGACAAGCCGGCTGCCAAACGCGGTGGGGCAAAGCGAGAGGCGAACTATCTGCACGGGCGTCGAACGCCAAAGAAGTTGTCACAAAGAGAGGTAAGAGGTATTATTACGCCGGGAAGAGCGCTGTGCGTTCGAACTCGAGGGAACGTTGAAAAGTCGAGGCAATGCGTCCTGAGGTGAATCCAATCAAGGATGGAGAGCATAGAGAGGGGAGGTAGGTGACCCTTATTAAACCGAGGAGGGCATACAGTGGACGCAAGGAGAAAAGGGGGAAGAATTTCCAGGATCGTATCGCCCCCGCAGGTCCTGCATGAAAGAATGGAACGAAAATGAGGGCTCTCATGAGAGAGTGCGGCGCCTATTTCAAAATCGTGGACCAAAAATGTCTGACAGAAAACTCGGTGTGATAGAATCGGCCTCGACGTAGGTGCGTAAAAGACGCAAGCAGCCTCCATCCGCCGACGCCCAACCGGAGGACAGGGAAAAGGCTAAGAGGGGTCGCGCTATGGCTGGTCCGGCTCGCGAGAAAAAAAAAAAGCAAAAAAACTAGAGAAAGGAGGGACGGGAGGCAGCATTGTCGTCGAGCAATTTCGTGCGCCGCCGTTGAAAGTCGCGCAGTAGGCAGTCGAGAAAAAATGCCGAAAACCGTTCAGACCTGAACTAGCTGTGGGAAAAAAAGAAACGGCAGGAAAAAACCGAAGAAGAACTTGCACAACGGATGAGAACGTCGACGACCAGCTCCTGTGCACCGGAGGCGCAATGACTAAATGCCGGCCGTCAACGACGCACACCAATGCCCAGGGATGATAGCGGAAAGAGGAAATACAAGCATCGCGAGTCAAGATTCGGCTATAACTGACTGGTAATCGCAAAGGAGAGGAGGAACGCCAGAAGCAGTAAAACGGAATGGTCCGCAATTAGGCACTAAAGAATCACTGGATCTGCTGGAAGGAAAATGGAGATCGTCCTGAAGAGGTCGTAGTATAGTAGAAAGGCTGTAGGTTTCCTGCAGGGAGCCAAACGGAACTTGAAAAAACCGATCGGGGCGTGTCGCCGGGGCACGGAAGAGAGCGATGAAGTTCGCCGAAGGTTAAAAGAGGAAACAAGACGCCCCAGCCGCGCCTGCTCCGGCGTCGACGTCGCCAGAATGAAGGAGGAGGAACCAATCCGGAGGAAAGGGGGGGGGAGTTCTCGCCTTGTCCTGCCGTACGGCGGTGAAGGGCTGGGTTAAGGAGACGGACTGTCCTTCTGTCTTCAACGATCAGAGGGGAAGAAGGAAGAGAAGAATATTCGCGCCACTTGGTACTGTTGACTACAAACTGAAAGGGAAAAGAAAATTCGACATCATGATCGACTTGTGCGCAAATCTGGAAAAAGTGTCCGAATGAAGAATGGGGGAAAGGGGGGACTCCAGAAAAATGGGGAAAGGGACTGAGATTACTGCAACAACACAAGGAGAGATAAAACTGACATCGCACAAGCAACCCTGCGGCAACTAAAAAAAAAAAAAAAAAAAAAAACATTTGGAAAACCCCAAAAAAAGTAAAAGGAGCAGCCGGACCCAGCCGGGCCATCCTTGACGGACAGGTGCGGAAAAAAAAGAGAAAAAAAAAAAAAAAAGAAAAAAAAAAAAAAAAAAAAAGAAAAAAGAAAAAAAAAAAAAAAAAAAAAAGAAAGCAAAGGAAGAAAAAGAAAAGAAAAAAAGGAAAGAAAAAAGAAAAAAGAAAAGGAAAAAAAAAAAAAAAAAAAAAAGAAAAAAAAGAAAAAAAAAAAAAAGAAGAAAAAAAAAAGTCAGCTATGAGGAAAGGAGACTGATGCAGTCAACACAGCATAAGAGGAGACAGGAGCACAGGCTTCAGAAGCGGGAGACGGCAGCGGGTTGGACGGGAGCCGTCAAATGCAAAAAAGGAGGGAGCCCGTACCGAACCCTGTCGATGCAATAACGCGAGGCTTACCAAAGAAGACGAAATAAAAGGAAAGGAGCATACCACGGACGGCAAAAAGACCGGGAAAAGGGGCACGGGGGCTTGTCCCGAGCGACCTGGAGAACAAGGGAAAAAAGCTGAAGTCTGCCCTCGAAGGACAACGCCCAGATCGTTGAGGTCAGGAAAAACAGCGGGTGAGGAGGAGAAAGGCAGGCAAAGAAAGCCTTCGATCAAACCGAGGCTTCAAGGACCAGCAACAGGACGATATCAGTGAGGATTAGAAGGGGGGCGCGGCCATTTCCGTGTACGATCTACGGGCGGGTCAAGGCGATGTACAAGAAAGCAGTTGGACGAGCCAAATGGACCAGGAAGCATCCTAAGGATCAGATAGTCGGCGTGGGGGGCGGCGCCGAGAGCGGGCATCGATGACCCGCACCGCGTCGATCCGGTGGCACCCGAAATGGGACGGGAAAAAAAGAAAAAGGGGAAGGAGAGGGGAGAGAGTAGGAAGGTAGAGACGTTTCTGAAATAGTGGTCCAACAGCTCGGATCGGTAGGCAACCCGGAAGATCAAGAAAGGACGTATCTCGCCAAGCGTCCTCCGCGAACAGGCGGCGGCGTTTTATCCCGAAAACAGGAGGGGACTCAGAGAAATCTGAGGGTTGTTACACCGTAAAATGTCCGAAAATAGACCAAACTGGCCGCATGCCATGGACAAGTATAGTAGGACTTGCGGAAGACTTCCTGTAGCGAAAGGCGAGAAGACGCCGGCAACTTCGGGAGTCCCGAAACTGGGCCACCACAAAGGGGGGGGGGCCGAAAGGCGCAAATTTCATGGATGGGTAGGTCAGCATAAAATAGGAAGGGGACATGAAGGGCGATGAGAGCCCGCGGAGCGCTCTTTCAATGCCTCACGAGGCTAAAGAAAGAGGTAGGAATTCGAAAGAAGGAGAGACCCCTGGAAGTGCGTGAGCACTGGGATGCAGCCGCGGGCCAAAGAACAAAAAAAAAAAGGCAAAGATTCAGGCGAGGCCTACCGAAACGGGCAGGAGGCCGAAAGAACTATTGTTAAAGGGCCGCGTACGCGAAGAAAGGCGAACGAACAGAGAGGAATAGATATCACGAGGGGCAACAAGGCGTTTTGGTGACAGTGTGGCGCTTGCGAGGACAAAGGAACAAAAGAGAATGAGCGAAGATGGGGGGACTGAAGAACCGCGGTCTGCTGGCCATCCGATGCGAAACGAAAAAGCTAGGTGTTTGAAGGTCTGCAGAGGTGAGGTAACACGAATCTCCTGCGGACCTAACTGAACCACAAACTCTTCGCTCGAGGCGGTGGAGTAACAAGCATGAAAAAGGAAACTCGACTCGCTCGGCCCTGAATTCACTCAGTCCCTTTGAGTAGTGACAGCAAACGAACAAAAAAGCTAGCCGGTCTGGCGACCAGAACCGAAAATACTAGGGGTGGCCTGTTAGATAACGGTCTACTAAAAGGCCCACCCGAGATGCGAAGGCAACGACTGAGGCATCGTCAGGAGGGAGAGGACAGATCCACACCAAACTTGTAGGGGAAAAAAGGGCAACCAAGGCCCCCCCACAGGGGAGGTAGCCCTGGCTGGCCGGTATCGAAACCGTCGATCAACGGGCTGATCTATAGCCCAGCGGAAAAAAGTTCGGAGGGGGGCGCAAAGAGAGGGAGGGGGAGGGGAATGGTGCCCTACTTCACGGGCAAACGAGGAAAAAAGAAGGCAAGGGCGGGTTCCTCAAACCTTCGCCGAAGAATCAGTGTGGTAAAAGCATCGGATAACCACAAATAGGAAGGCAAAAGTCGGGTAAAACATCTAAGACAGGGCGCCGTGGACATCTCGGCATGTGCAGAAAACCCGGTGAACCAGGAGAGAACCTGAGGGAAGAGGGCGGAGCGCCCAACCAAGTTTGTACATGCAGGCTGGGATAGAACAGGACGCGGCGGTTTGCGACGAAGACTTCGGGAACAAGAGGGTATGCGCATTCGAGTAATCCCTCGCTGCCGGAGTCTCGGAAAAGGGGGGGGAAGAGGGGAGAAAGGGAGGGATGGGAAGATTCCTTCATCGAGATCATTGGACGCACTTCCATGTGGGGTAAATGAAGAGAATTACATCGCCCGCATGTGAGAAGGAAAAGAAGATCTTCTTAGGCTAGGAACCAAAGGAGAGGGAGAAATGCGGGGCGACCTACAACGCCTCACGTTAAAAAAGAGTAACGGGAAGCAGACAGGAAAAAACACTACTTAATGCGGCCGGCGGAGCACAGGCGGTAACCTAAAGCCGAAAAGCGAAGAAAAGACGTCTGTACCCAGAAACTTATCTCTGGGAGCTTCCGCTCGCGACCCGCTCGGACCTGACCAGCAAAAAGGATGAATGGAGGACTAGGAAACATGGGGCAGAGCAGGACATGGTACGCGGATAGTGAGAAGGCAAAGGGTCAAAGTCCTTGCGAGATCGTGTCTGACGGAGAATGCCCCGGAAATAGGACAGAGAAAAGAGCTGGTGGGGGAACCAACAGGCAGACAGGATCGAACGCGTTATCACGACTGAAAGATGATGGGGCAACAATCGGTCCACGTTCGACGACAAAGTTTAAAGAGGACGGAGTCGGTCAGCGATGCCTCGATCAGAGGGAACGAAAAAACCGGACAAGACATTGCTCGGAGGAATGGGAAAAAAAGGATGGATCGTCAAAGCTGGCATATTAACTGGTAACCTTGACTTGTCCACCTCAACGTGGATAAGAACCGCCCGAGACGTAAAAAAACGGGGGCACCAGGAAAAGGAATACTCAAATGAACGATCGACTGGGGCGTAATTACTATCATGCAGGGAGCTCGTGAGAACGAGTAGATCTTTATACGGCTAGGGGACCTGACAAGGCCTAAAGGAGATGGAGGTGCAGGCATACACGGGTTGTTCAACTTGAGGTAGATGATGTTTCTGAAGGAATCAGTAGCCGACATGATAGTGTCTAGCTAATCAGACACAGCAAAATTGGTGACACGTCGTGAAATCTGCAGAAGAGAGGTGTTGGAATTCCCTCGTCAGCTCGCGGGATGTAGGAAAAGACAGCCTGGAAGTAGGGAGGCAAGTGGCGACCTTTCCTTTACGTCTAAAAGATGACAGGTCCGCCGCTAACTCTTCCCGGCTTCATATTCAAGACAAAAAACTTGGTACCTGTTGAGCGAGAAGTCCCGTTCACCGTCAGAAGACTGGAGGTGAAATAAGTGGAAACCATCACGGCCGGGCCGTTGGGCGAAGCTGGTTCAAAAGCAGAAGGGAAGTGACAGTGGGGGTCAAGAAGTAATGTTGCAATGGTAGGAGAGGGTCATCTTGCGAGGCATCAGAAAAACTTGGAAGGGGGAGGATAATTACCGGGCGCTTACATCAGCCCAAATGCAACCGAAACCCAAAATGAGGGAAAACCAAGGGAAAATAGGGGCCTCACACGCCTAGGAGTAAAAGGGAGTCTGGTAAGGGTCTTGCAAACATCAGGCAGAATCTGGCTGAGTCGTGGCACAAGGGAACCAAGGAGCGAGACTTCTCCGAGTCTTGGGCGCGAAAACGGGTTAACAAGAACGACCAATTACATGGCCGGCATGATAGACGGAACCGCCTACCATGAAACTATCACTACCTGCAAGGAGCCGGGGGGAGTGGAGCAAAAGACTACATAACAGCGCTCGAGAGTAAAAAAAACGGAAAAGAAGAGTCGCGTCTGGTGCTGGGCCTCCCATTCGTTCAAGACAGCCCTGGAAGGTCCAAGAAAAAATCTCGCTCTGCCCAACGAAAAGAGGACAAGGCGTCCCAAAACATCAAAAAGGGACGCCCGTAAGGCACCGCCAAGTAAAAAGAAAAACCCCCCCCCCCCCCCAACCAAACAGTCAAAAAATATCTACTCCGAATAAACAAGAAGACTATCACACCTGAAGAGTAAAAGAAAAAATAGGCATGAGCGTTAGTGCCTAATTGGTCGAGAAGCCGTGGGGAACAGATCGGCGGGGGCAAAGCGAGGACGGACAAAAGGACCGGACTACCGCCCGCCGTTTTGAAGAGATGAGAGGGGGACCATGAAAGGAAATACACAACAGATCGAGGAAATTTTGTAGAGCTACGCTCGCGAAATTTCTTAAGAAACAGAAACCGTTCAAGGAGATACCCGAGGGTTCGCGACACGCTCAAGAGATTGGTGGAAGACGAAGAAGGAAGTACTCGAGTTTCTGCAGAGGAGCACTGTCGACGCTGGACCCCGGCAGAATAAAGGGAGGAGGGAAAGGACGAGGGAGGGGACCGGGGGGGGGACAAAAGTGAGCCCGACCGAAAAGCGGGGGAGAGAAAAACGAGATAGCGCGGTTGATCTCCGACCGGGAGAAAGGAAAGAGAATTACGGAAAGAGGGAGAGAACGCTTTCAACTTCCAGGTGACCAAGGGAATTGGTCAGGGTGAGGATTATTGCCCCCTGTAGTAGCGTAAAAGGACCATGCACGTGGGGGTGGAAGAATTAAAAGACGGAGGCGCAAGGAGATTAAGGTCAAGCGCCGGTCCCAATCTCCAAGCGAAGAAAAAGCCGCGCTCGTTTGCTCATTTTCTTTCACTTAGCAGGACAAGGGGGGAGATGGAACGGAAAGGAAAGGGAAGGGGGAGGTGAACACATGATGCCGGTCGATCCAAAAAGAAGACAATTTCAAGAGATCCGGCGGCCTACCGGACCAAAGAGAGGAAACTCGAGTTAGAAAGAGGTCAAGCATGGGTCCCCGTCCGCCAGTAAAGAGGGGGATCCAACCGCGCTTCACCGTCGAGACACTCAGGCGGCAGGGGGGAAAAAAAGGAGGGGGGCGCTTCAGACGGAGGCCGAAAGAGAGCTGAAGGACGGAAGGGAGAGGGGGGGGTGCCTGGCACCAGCCTAATGCTGTCCGACCCTGCGGAAACGGAAAAAAGAGGGACCGGAGATCTAACAAGGGACATCGATGATGCCTGGCCACACTCCGAGAGGGCTCAGCTGCGAGGAGAATGAAAGAGGGATCGAGCAAGAGGGGATCGTCCTTAAGTCAGAAGAAAAAAAGCCGCGATTGTGCCGACTGCGCCACATGCTAAATCATAGGTATTATAAAACGTTGATCGACGAAAAAAACAAAACCCTTCCACAGGTCGGTATGGACGACCGAAGAAAAGAAGGGAAGAAAAAACCAACGGAGGAGGATGAAAAAGTAAAACGCTTCCGAGGCTAGCAGCCAGAGAGTCGGAAGAAAAAGGGCTTTTCTAGGGGCACTTGAAGCACCCGAGATTCGAACATTGGAATAGCGAGAGACTGCCCTACTTAAAAGCCTGAGAACTGGCAGGGGAAGGTCTAGCAGGGAAAAAAGGTGAAGAACGAAAAGCGCAAGACGCTGGTGAGTCCAGGCCATCACGATGCGCAAAGAAAAAAAAGGGAAAATGAAGAGAAAAAAGCAACATCTAGAAGTCAACAATTCTGTCCGCCAACTCCGGGGACCGCTCGGCTGGAAAGCAGACCCGAGGAAAATCGGAGGGAGGGAGCTGAGGCAGGAAGGCGTCGCATTTAAAAAAGAACAGTTGTCACCAACAAAAAACAGTCGTGAAAAGTAAGCCCGCGTTGGCGTCCGAGTCTCTCGTTACGGCGAAATGGTAAACAGAAAAGCCGAAGGAGGAGGTGTAAAAAAAAGCGGACAGGGATGTGACTCGCAGGCATCTCTCAAAACAAGGTTCCTGGAGGCCTGCTCAGCAGGCTGGACGGGAGAGGTGGCAAGAGAATACAGCCCGCATAAATGAGAAGAGAAAAGGAACTCGCCCGCGTGCTCACAATTCGCCACGATGCGGGCGCTAGTGCCAGAAAACTACAACAGCAACTCACTGGAAAACAGTCAAATGCTCGAGTAATCAAACAAGACTGCAGTGCGTCTTCGAAACGAGCTCAAAAGACTCCTCAAGCAAATAAAAAGCCCGGCATCACGTCGGTTCATGGCAGATGCGCAATTGGCCCAGAGGGCTATGTTATGGGAAAACAGAAGGGCAAGGGAAAGAGATCAAACTAACCGGAACTCTCCGCCGAGCAAGATCGGCTCAAAAAAAAAAGGGAAAACGAAGGGAGACTGAACGTGCCCTTGGCGAGATACGTCGTCGCCGAAAAGGTGCATTTGTAAAAGACCGAAGGTGACCACACAACTAAAAAAAAAAAAGGCGAGAAAAGGTCACAGAGCTGCCTGCATGAAAAATAGATGGCAAGACACCATCTCCGGGCACCGGCAATAAGGACGGACTGTCGGTAGGAAGAGAGCTCTACTCAAACACATTAAACGGATCAATAACCGAAGCCTGGTAAAAAAGAAACCCCAAAAATCAGAACTCAAGCTGGCGGGGAGTAACTTGTACTGAAGAAACGCTCGCCTGAGGGGAAACCAATAGATGTAAAACGGAAACGAGGAGACGAATAAGAGAGGAGGGAGGAGATATCGCTTCGGTGCTTCTCGTCCTTGCAAGGGGAAGGTATAATTGAGGGCTTCGGGGGGAATGGGCCGTCCGCGAAAAAAGACAAAAAAAAGGTGGGAGGACAGGAAAAAAGAACACCGATAGGGGGTTGTAAGGGAAAGGGGCAAGGAGGACGTTCGCCGAGGTTGGGGTCCAGAGAAGGCAACAAACACTCCGCGCAATTGCTCCAACGTCGAAGTAGGCAGAGGTGAGGCGGCCGTCCGGTCAGAAAACGCAAAAAGTTAATTAGGCGGGGTGATCTCGGCGCAGCCGTTCAAGACGCCGGAAGGTTCGGGACCTACCCACGGACGGTAAGAAGCAAAAGGGAAATCCCTCTTCGGCCAAGCCAAAGCCGTCTGGTAAATGAATGAGAAGCCTGGCAAAAGAGAAACTCAGAAAACACTGGTCACCAGCAGAGGTGGTTACAAGCTGGGAAACGCCCGGCTGTACGATTGCCGGGTGCAGGGGGGGGGGAACGGGGGCCCTGGGTTGGCACATAAATCGAATCGTTTAGAGTGTCATCGTACAGGTAATCTAGAACCACAAACGGAGAGGAGTAAAGAGAGAGGAGGTGAAAAAAGAAAGCCAGATGCAAACCCGGCAAACCATTTGAAAAAAAAGCACGAAAAGCCCATCCGAAACAAAAAAAGTTCGGCGTGCATGGAGGGGGTTTGGAAAAAAAAGTGTCCGTGTCAGACCGCAGCGTCTTCTTCGTAAAAAAAAAGCGAACGGAGTTGTCGGCTGAAGATATCTGAGTCCGAGTCCGGAGGAAAAATGCAGGGGGGGAAAAAAAAAAAGGGACATGGCCAGTCATACCGCAAGATATCAAAAAGAAACGGGCGAAAAACTCCTCGACGGAACCGCGGAAGAAAAACTACAAGGGAGACGCAAAGGCTACTCAGGAGGTAAGCTGGGCGCGTTAAGGGAAAACAAAGGCCCGGCGAACCGGATCATCGCACCAAGCTCCCCGAAAGAAAATATGAAGATGGGGGGTGCTCACTTTCGTCAAACGCAGGCTGGTTAGGCGCGAGAAACAAGGAATCAAAATCTACTGAAATATTCAGTACGATCAGCACTGAGCGATCTTAATCGACGCCCAGCCTGGGGGGGAAGGTGGGAGCAGAGAGGGGAACGTTGTAACTCTCAGATTCGAAGCGAGGCAGGATTAGGGGAGGTACCAAAAAAAGAAATTGACGAGTCCTTGACCAGCCGCGCCAGGCTCGGCCGGAAAAGAATTGTTTTCAAAAAAAGACGTCTAATGATAGATGCAGAGGGGAAAGCAGAAGAAGAGGAGAAAAAAGGTGTGCCCGTCGACCGCGCTCATCGGGGGGGGGTTCACAGAGGGAAGCAAGACGGTCTGGAGAAGATGCAAGTTTCGGGGAAAACATCGTCATCGGGAAGCAAATGAAGATTAGAGAACGTATCTCGCCAAGGGCGGCCGCGACAGGCGGCGAGAGGTGAGCCCAGGACAGCGCGAGGGAAGGAGAGAAAGCGGGTTGAGGAGGACTGAGGCAGCTTAGGCCGCCGTACCAGCACAAAAAAAGAATCGGAAAAGAAAGAATAGAACTTGTCGTCGAGCTTGCGGATGAGCCCGGAGTTAGCAGAAAAATAAAAGCGTCAAAGGGGGAAAAGAGGGGGGGCACGATTCTAGCACATTAGAAAAAAAGCGAAGGCACATGACGTCCCCCGAGTGAAATACAAAGTTGGCAAAAAAGGACAAATCAAGGGGAAAGTCTCGATGACTGGCACTTGTAGCTATGCAGGCCCGACCCTGAATTGGTGATGCACTGGGTCCGGAAGGAAAAAAAAGGGTCACGAAAAAAAAAGGACAAGGATGAGGCGAACCTCACCGGCAGAGGATTCCCTCGGGGGAGAACAGACTTCCCGAACGAGGGACCGTAAAAAGGCAAGGGTATTGAGAAAACGCCAAAGAGAGATGGAAGAAAAGTGAGAATCACCGGTTGCAACAAAAATGAGCAAGTAGGGGAACGCCGCAATACTCTCAGAATGGGAAAAGGACGGTACGCGGTCGGGGGCAGAGCCAATTATTTCCCAAACGCACCCGGCGTCAGAATCAACAGAAAGATATGACGCTCGTATGGCCCACCCAAGGCCTCAGGACATAAAGGAGAACCCTCCAGAAAAAAGGGAAAAGACGAAAACGACGACCCTGACCAGTTCGGGCCTTTCTGAAGGATGAACATAAAGAAAAAGAAACCGAAAAGACCCATGGTCTAAGGGTCGGTTTGGTGCCGCGGAGATAGATCAAAGGTGGGGGGAGAAAAAAGGGAAACACCAAAACTGCGGTATAAAACTTCCGGCCCGCGTCACAAAAAGAGAAAAAAACAACAACGGGTAGAGAAAAGGCCCGCGCTATCGTCTGCGCGGCCGGTGCGCGGATACGAGGACTGATCGAGAGAAGAGGTGTCAAAAGGGGTCAGCATCTTCTGAAAGGGAGCAGGGGGGCTGGGGACGATGTGAGAAGAGAAGTAAAAAAGAAGAGGAAAAGACTAGGAAAGAAGAACAGCGTGTTTCCTCACGACCCACGATACGTATCGGCCGTTTGAGGTGAAAATCCGGAAAAGACGGGCAGCAGAAGAAAAGCACATCTGCGGTACGCAAGGACGCATCGCTTGCCAGCAGACCAAAACCATAGAGGATCTGCGGCCTGGACGGAGCGAACCAACCTCCAGGTTGCCAACTCTCTGGGGGGAAACGATTGAGGGGTTGACTAGGAAAGGGAATAGAAAACCAAATAGGTATTCCTGCGACATCGGGGGGTGATCTCTCGCCGTGCAGTAAAAGGAAATTGGGAAATAGGCCGAGGCCGATCCCATTGCCTCAAGAAAATCGGGAAGCCAGGAGCAAAGGACATCGAAGTAAGGCAGGTGAAAGACGAAAAGAAGGACGGCAAAGGCGTCTACAAACACCAACGAAGTGCGCGCTATTCACCTCGGGACCGAAAAATGCTTACCTACGAAAAAGCTAAAGAAAGGCTCGAGATCAAAACCAAAGGGAGGGGATCGTCGCCCGGCGAGCTACCGGGCCGAAAAAAAGGTAGAGAAAACATAAAAGGAGGGAGAACAGGCAGATGCGCCATGTGCTCTATGCGCGCGAAAAGGACCCAGCAAGAAAAAGCGAATCACCCTCTCCTGAAATCGGAGAGGTGGTTCGGCCGGGCGGGCTCATTTCTGGTTCGACGGAGGAAGACGTCGTAAACGCAAGAGGTTCCTGGGTCGGGCAAAAAGATGAACACTAGAAAGGTTCCGACCGTCAACGCAGAACGAAAAATGATGGGGGGAAAAGCGTCGAAAACGAGACGCCTTTGGAAACCGTCGACAGTGCTTTGGAAAATAGGCCCGGCGGTCGCACAACAACAACCACGTGACCAGATCAAAAAGAGGAAGGGGGACACTTTCAAAGTCGGGCTCGTCACAATCTGCGGCTATAACGGGAGGGGAAAAGAAGGTAAGGTAATCCAGAAGCTTCGACCCCCGAATATCGAAACGGAGGGGGTGAACCAGAAGATAGAAAAAAATCAAACTAATATCTTCGGGCCGATTAAGAGGCGGAAAAAGAGAAGGGAGATCTTGTAAAGTCGGGGCCTGACAGGCAAGGACCAGAGGAAAGACAAGTTATACCGAAAACATCCGAGAAGGGAGAGCGGAAAGCGGGGAGTAATCGTTTCGAGACGAGGTTGGACAAGGCTCCTCGGAGCCGCCAAAGCGCGCTTTGGGGGCGACGAGAGGGGAAGGTGGAAGCGTTCTCGCGTGTAGTAGCGTGGCAAAGAAATGACGCGTGTCAGCCGCGTTAGTGCTAACCTGGTCTTATGGGAAAACCTAGGGAAAATCCTGTTCATAAGGGAATGGGGGCGTTCGTCCAACGCTATGGAAAGAGAAGACGCAGAGCTCGCATTCGCCGCCAACCGGGAAATGAAACCAAAAGGGTAAAAACAAAAAGCCTGGGTGCAAGACCCGAAAAGCAAAAAAAAGGGGGGGTGCGCAAGCGGGGAGCCGGGTGGGACGGAAGGGGGGGTTCAAATGGGGGTGCGCGGTTTGCAGGGGGGGATGCAAG
>Ga0179593_1651066_pt1 | contig 14598 bp, 19 predicted proteins | sample CZODoug2_1_08_16_FD_185931 | JGI IMG/M metagenome (GOLD analysis project Ga0179593, IMG submission 185931) | Vadose zone soil fungal communities from Angelo Coast Range Reserve, California, USA - CZODoug2_1_08_16fungal (PacBio error correction) | ecosystem: Environmental > Terrestrial > Soil >...
CAAAACAGGGGTTACTTGGGGTGGTGCAGCGAGAGAGGCGTAAATCCTTTTGAGAGTCCAGTCAAGAAGAGGGAGGAGGGGAATGGAAAAAGGATAAGGCAGAGAGGAGAAGGGAAGGGGAGAGGAGAAAGGAGAAGAATAGGAGTGGGGAGGAGAGGATGGAAGAGTCAGGGGAAGGAGGAAGATGGAGGTGAGGAGCGGTGAAAGAGAAGGAGAGGGCGTGGGGGTGGGGGGCAAGAAGGAAGGGGGGGGGGAAGGAGAACGGGGGGAATGGGCAGAGAGATGGGCAGGAGTAAGGCATGGGAGGAGCGAGGAGGGAGGCAAGGAGGGGGGGGTGGAAAGGAGGAGGAACAAGGGAGGCGCGTGAAAGAAATGGGAGAGACTGGTGTGGGGGAGGTAGGAGGAAAAGGGGGGCGGGGAGAGGTAGGGGGTTGGGAAGGGGGGATGGGGAGAGGGGAGGGGGAACGAGGGACTGAGATTGAAGGGAGAGGGGGAGGAGGGGGGTGGGGGGGGGAGGTGCACAAGGAGAAGAGGGGAGTGATAGGAAGGAGGGGAGGAGGGCGAGAGGGGAATATAGAGATCAGCCGGGTAGGGGGGGGGTACAGAGAGAAGAAGGTAAAAGAAGAAGCAGTGAGAGGAGGACGCGAATAGGGACGAAGGGGAGTGAAGAGAGAGGTAAGAAGGGGGGGGGAGCAAAGAGAAGGGGGGGAGAGGTAGAAAAAAGGATTACTTTAGTGGCCAAAGGGAGAGTGAGGAGGATGGAAAGAGGGAAAGAGAGGGGGGGAGAAGAAGGTGGGGTGGAAGAGGGTGAACGAGAGGGGGGTGGGGGAGTAGGAAGAGCACGATTGGGGAAAAGGAGAGGGGGACGAGGAAAATACAGAGGAAGAGAGAAAGGAAAAAAGGGGAAGTGTGAAGCGGTCGGAGGGAGAGGGGGATAGTGGAGAGGGAGGGAACGGACTGGGAGTGGAAGGAAAGGAGAATTGGTGAGTAGGGAGGTGGGTAGGGTGGAAGTTGGAAAACAAGGGGTGAGCGCGGAGGGGTGCATTAGCCGTGAGATCAAGAGGGAGAGAGAGGGAAAGGAGGCGGTGGTAAGGAGGGAATAAGGGAAAAAGGAGGGAGACAGGGGTGGGTCGCGGTTAAATACTAAGCCGGCTTGTGGGTCCTTTAAGGGGGGGGAGGAATCACTAATCTACCGAATTGATGGAAGAAATTGAAGGGGGGGGGGGGAAAAAGTGCAGGTGATTCATGGCTCCATTATTGGGAGGTGGGAAGGGGGGGGGGTGGGGGCTTGGACGGGCAGGGGGGTCGGTGGTTTGAGGGGTTTGAAGGCTCCGTTCAGCACGGGGGACTGTCGGGGGAGACGTAGAGACCTGCCTTCGCAAGAGTTGGGAAGACTTAAGAGGGAAACGGCGAAAGTGCCCGGCAGGTTCTCGGTAGAGAGGGTGAACTGAAGGCGTGCCCTTCATTGGGGGGGGGGTTATGTGGCGACTGGGGGAGTTGAAGAGAGGGGACCCCCTTATCGACGAGGGAAACATGCTCAGGAATAGGGTGCACCAAGGGCAGTGGGGGGGGCAGCTAGACTGAAAAAAAAGTGAAGCAATGCCGCTGAGGCTGCACAGTTGGCGAGAAAAGGAAAAAGGACCAAGTGAAAGAGAAGCATTAAGCATGAAAATCAGTTAAAAGTTGATAAGAGTGAGGCTGTAACGGAGACCTAATTTTGACATCATGCATTAAGAGAAAAAAGGAGGGTCATGCTCGGTGAATTTTAATAAAGTGGGAATTACCGCGGCTGTCTGACGGGGGGGGGAAAAGGCTGACGGCAAATTAATAGCAAAAGGGGAGGGACGAAAGATGCTCCATGGCTGCGATGGGGGGAACACCGAGTCGCCTGTGAAACAAGGGACGGCTGGAAAAAAGGGGGGGGGGTTATGACGCCGTGGTGACGCTCCAAGATTTGGGGGTTGAAAAGTTTGAAGTCATCAAAGGATAAGATGATGCCGCACGCGAAATAAACGGGCGCGTGTGGTTTACCGGACGCGGGGGGTCAGAAATCACGCAAGGGGGAAAAGTTGGTGGAGGGAATCGCTGGAGCGACGAAAGGCAGTATTTGGGCTATTTGGGAAAAATCGCTGGCAGGGGGGACGGAAGTATCGAACTGGGGGGCACCGGCTTTGTCTCATTAAGAACAGTGCAAGTGGAAAGGGGGGGGAGGGGGAATTCAGCGTCAAGGGATCTGATTCGGGCTCTCAGGTCCTGGGAGGGATCGAAGGACTCTTCGAACACAGGAGAAGAGGGGGTGGATAAAAAAACCGGACCGCAATTTAGGGGGTCTACTTTGAAGATGCTGGCTAATCTTTTCTGTTGCGCTGTTCCAGAGGGGGAGGGAAAGGGAGGAAACGCGCTGGGGGGGAGGAAAGAGGGGGAGTCGGAAAGTTTGTTTGTGTTTGGTGCGGTAGAAAAGCGAGGCTTGTATTGATGGTTTCTTAACCGAACGCAGAGACTGTGGAGTCAAAAAACTTCAATGGGGTTGACGGGGGGAACCGGGGACCGGAAACCAGAGTTGCATTGAAAGAAAGGGGGAGACAAAAAAGAACATCGACCAGCAAGGGATAGACTCTAAGGGGGCAGGGGGGGCTTGCAGTGCAACGGAGGGAGACAGGGTAGAAAAAAAAGGAGGGGGAGAAAGGAAATAGGTCCTACCTCAAGTCTCTTCGGGAGTGCGCCCAGTGCGTTTCAGGCAAGGAGAGGGGAACTTGGCTGAGAGGGGAAAAAAAGGTCCAAGAAAAAAGCCAAGTCATATCCAGAATTTGCGAATCGGAGAGAGAGGCAACCCAAAAGAGCGGAAACTAGATAGATGGACGCAATCAGACGGCTAGGTCAAGAAAGAAAAAGGAGGGGAATCGCATTAACACATCAAGGTGAAAGAGTGAAAATACGCAGGGGAGCGGGAATCAGTGAAGGGGAAGGGGCCCAAACATCTGCCACCTAAAGTCGGTCCAGGGGGAAGGGGCTGAGACCGTTTCAACTATACCACGCAGGCCAAAAAACAGAGAAATGAGTGTTGAGGGGGGGGAAATAATTATCCGTGGCAGGGGGGGCCAGGAAAGATGGCTAAAAGCCAGTTGATCACGAAGCCTGCGGACCCAAAGATCGCGGGAAACAAAAAAAGAAAATCGAGATGAACTCAAAGAAAAACACGTAAAACAATAACGACGATACTACAAGAAAAAGGAAGAGAATCTATCCTGAAAAAGAAGGAAGAAACCTTCCCCAGAGCAGCGACTACGGCAGAAGCAAGCTGGAGAATAACCAATGTGCGGCCGGAGACACCAATAATCCTGTGTAAAAAAAGAGGAAAAAGAAAAAAAAAAAAAAACGGGATCCCCACAAGAGCAGAAGTACCGAAGGGGAAAACCATGCCAGTTCAGGCTACAGACTGAAAAAACTAAAGTAGTCAAGCACCTGAAAGATCGCCGGCCGCAAAGAGAAAAGAAAAACGGAAGGACTTTGATCCACAAGAGGGAGCGCAGTCTCAAAAAGGGAAAGGGCGTGTTGTCCTTACTCTCGAAGGGAAGGGGGAAACCCCACGCCGCGGCTTACTCGGACGGCATCATAGAGTCCCTTAAGAAAAAAAGTTAGCGGAAAACAAGGCAACATGCTTAAAAACAGAACCCGGCGTGGCAAAAGACTGGAGGAAGCAGAATTTTCTCAAGGGAAAATTTTGGTAGGAGCGCCGCTGGAGCCAGTGCGGCAGGGTACCGTATCAATTGAGGCCAGAACCAGAAAGGGTCCAACACTTCATCAGCTCATTACGGTATGGAAGATTCATGATTGCTGGGGGGGGAGATAAACTCATGCTACGGGGGATTATCAACCTTCCCGCTCCAAGAAAATTGAAGAGGAGGACAAGGTCCATGCATTAAAGGCCTGCGAAACGCGATAGGCGCCTCAGCGGCAAAAAAAAATCCCAGAACAAGTTTGCGGAGAGGATCGAGGTGGGGTACACATCCTCCATGGTTGGCAAAAGAGGGAAGAGAGCTTGTGGGATCGCTAAGGTGGCGGAAAAGCGGAATCCTCAACTCATAAACATGACGCAAAAACAACCGAGCAAAGCCTTCAGTTTAAAAAAAGCGAGGAACACGGAAATTGACGAGGTCATCCGACGGACGAAGCTTCCCCGCTAACCGAGGGAGCGGGCTAAAGGACTGAGATATTGCCGTTGGATGTTCAGGGAAAGGAGTGGGTTAGGCTCCCAAAAATCACACCAAGAGGACAACAAAAAAAAAAAAAATCCCACCAAACCCAAGAAAAAGCAAACTTACTAAAACCAGGCAAAGAAACAAAAACTTAAATTGGAGGTTCCAAAAATGGGAGAATTAAAGTGAAAAAAGAGGCAGGACAAAACCGGAAATTCGGAGGTAATAAACCTCGACAAAAAAAAGGGACGAGCCGAACTTCGCAGGGGAAAAAAGGGGAAACACATTACCCACCTGGAGCTCTTCAACAAGGGGAAAAGAGAGAGATTCCCAGGGGGTACTGGGGGGGGACTTCAGAGAAGATGAGTTCCCGGACGAGGCTCCGGGGCGAGGGTGCCTTTCGAGAAGAAAAAAGGCCGGCTTTTGGGATTTAGGTCAGAAAAGGGAGTTAAACTAAATTCGGTTGTTGGGAAATTTTTCGGGGAAATGAGGGGAGACCATGGGTTTGGTGAGGGAAGGGTGTGGGGGGATTGAAAAAATGTCGATTGTAAGGTTTTTGGGAGGAGCGAGGTCGAAAAGCAAGGACATATTCGTCGCTGCGCACTTCGTCAGAAGGGGGCAAGTCTCGGCGGTTGTTACTGAACACGCCTGAAGGCGCTTCCCGTTCACAAAAGCTACGTGTGGGAAAAAAGGAAGGATGCCCGGTCCGTGTTGGTTGGGAGGTAGGTGATCTGATGATCGGCGCAAGAGGGCCCCCCTCGAGAGAACAAGAAAAATGGGGCAAAACCCAAATTTAGTGTGGGCCACCTCGAAGAAAAAAGATTTGAAGAGGAGGAAGGAGAAGGCGCGGGCACGATTTGGGGGAGGAAAAACTGACTGGCCAAGACTAGACTCATGGGCAAGCCTTCAGCAGTGAGGGGAGGGAACAGCGGTAGCGCCTAAACAAAATCAATGTGACATCATGCATAAGACCAGGGATCTAAGCAAGACTCGTGGATTTTAAAAGGTTATGAATCTCTCTGTCCGGGACAAGGCTTATAGAAAAATTCCACGCGAGCAAGGGAGACGCGGACGCAGATGCTCCCAATCTGGAAAAGAGTCGGAAGGAAGAAAAAATTCTGAAGACGAGTGCCAGAAAAAAGCAGGGGACGGGCAAAAAGGCAGGTTCGTGAAGGGGCAGGCTCATACTTCTGGATGACCTCGGGGACGCGCGTCGTGTGGTGAACGGGGGGGGGGGGGGGGGGGGGGGGGAAGACGGTATATCTTCAGCAAGCCAACTGGTGTTGGAAGAGGCGCCGGAGGGGGGGGAGGTGACCTTCAGCGGGGTCGATGCAGGATAAAGAGGCGCCTGGGGGGGGGGGGTTTGGAAGAAGAGAAGGGTTCCAGCTTCACGAGAAAAATGGAAGCCATTTTTGAATTTCGGGGCAGTGGCAGTCTGAGTCATTGGGTCTCCGTGTTACTGGGGAGTTTCGTATCTGAACGCAGTAGGACCAAGGGTGGGGTGAGAAGGGAAGAAGTGAGGGGGATCCGGGGGTAGATGCTAATCTTGTTTTCCTGCTTGGGTGGGATCGGGGAAAAGAAGACACTAGGGAAGGATGAGACTTCTTGTTTTCCACGGTTGTTGGGGGGGTGCGGTTCAAGCCTCTCTCTAGAGGGGAGGGGAGGGGAGGTTGAGAGAAACAAAAGATCTGTAGTAGTGGTCGGATAAACAATGTCCTTATGACAAGATATTTCAAATTGCAATAACGGCGGAACGAGTCTTAAATCGGGATTCTTATGGACTCTGAATTGGCGCGGTGATGCCTGGGTACAAATCGTTAAAACGGCGCAAGGACATGGTAGGAGACGGTTTAGGGGGAAGAAATTATGTGAACTAACCAATGAAAAGACTGCGCCAAGAGTCCAGTTCACGTTCAGACTTGGGGCAATTGCTGGGAATTATGCAAAGAAGAGTGCAAAAAAGGAGAACCCGAGAGGTGCGAGCAAGAAATCAAAAAACACCGGAGGAGGAGGAAAAGATTTCCGATCAGAAACTCGCAGGCCTATTGGGGGGATTGTTTGCAGGGCAAAGGTAGGGTATCTAAGCAAAGGAAAACGAACGTGGAAAAATGACCGAACAGAGCAGGCGCGAGGATATAACTGAGGGTTCATCTGCCAAAACGCGACTTTACCATCCTTGACCGAGGACAGAAAAAAAAAGGAAAAAAAGGACCGGTCCCTAAGCCAGGGAAATCGTGAGGCATATCAATTCCAAAGTGGCTAAGGTTGATAACAACAAACGAGCCTGGCGAACTCCCATAATCGCGGGTAGAAAAGAAAACAACAACAAAGAGAGAGGTCTCAAAAAGGCACAACCATTAAACGTTGAACAAAAAAAAGGGAATAACCGATCGTCAGAAACCGCATGACGAAAGCACCGTCCAAGAACCCGATAGCAGACCACGGCAGCGACCCCTGGATTTCCGGAGACCCAATTCTAAAAAAGGGTCGCCGAAAAGTTCAGATATCGACTACCAAGTCCCCCTCAGAAAGACTGAAAGGAAAAGCCGAACCTGAACACTGCAAAACCGGGCCCATTTCGGCCCGGGGCGACAAAAAATCACCACAGGAACGCGGAAAAGTCAAAAAAGCAAAACCCTGCCAGCGCTGCAGGGAGGTGCCAGAAAAAAAGAAAACCGCCTGACGTGTCAGGCCCGCGAGGGAAGCCGCAAAGGACAAAGGCAAGTTAGAATGTCGTCATCAGTTCGGTGTCACAAAAAAAAACGCCGCGGCTGCTCGCGTGACTGGGAAAGAAGTCCTTCTGGCCTGAAAAAGGTATCGGGAAAGGAGCTTGCGCTGAACCCCGCTGCATGGGGGAGAAGAATCGGCCTTCAGCAGCCCTTTGGACTCAACTATGGTTTAGAAGCGCCCGATGGGGAAGGCATCTGCCTAGGCAAAAAAAAAAAAGATGCAGGCGCGAATCAGCGCCGGAAGGGTAAAAGGGAAGAACCAACGGAAGGGAGAAAAACAACGACATGATTAACACATTGTGATAAGCAGGCAAGGCAAAGGGCTGGGTGTATAAAAACCAGATCTGGGGGTCAAACATTGAGGGTAGGCAGGCCGCGAAAGTCTCGTCACTTTTGCAGGGAAGCAATCGTGGCGTCTAGAGACAGAATCTTTTGGCAAAGCGTGACGGTCTAGTACGAGGGCAAAAGCTAATTTTGGGGCCAAGCGAAAAGGTGGGAACCTTTCATCAGGCTAGGACCATGAGCAAGTCTAGCCCTAAGATGATCAAGAATGACCAACAAACAACCGAAGGCAGAAAGGGGGTGAAACAAGAATCGGGGAAAACTGAGGGCCAACATTGGAAATGCCGGGTAAACGCCGCGAAGCATAACCCGCTCCAGAAAAGGGAAGGCGAAGGGGGAAATCCCGAAGCGACTGATATTCCTCGAACGAACCAACAAAACCTCAAAATTACATGTCAACCCCCACCCAATAACCATCACAAACACGAAAAAAAAACTAAAAGGACCACACCCAAACTGAAAAAATGGGCCCAAGTCGGGGGAATTAATTAGGGTAAGCCGCAGGCGATTTAACCAGAAGAGACCCTAACAAGTCCGGACTCATCATCTTATAGGATTGAAAAAGTAACCCTGAATCAATCACAACAACAGGGGAGAGGGAACCAGTACTTTTGTGGGGTTGAAGATGCGAACGAGAAATGAGTCAGGGGACTTGAGCGAGACGGGCCTTACTGTTAAAGACGAAGGACAAGCTAGCCAGTTGCCTATCTACTGATTCTACTCTGAGGGAAACAAAAATTGGTGGAGGGGGGGGGGTTTCGTGCAGGTGATGAGGGGGGGCGCCCTTTGGGGGGGGGGGAAGGGGTTGGGGGTGGGGGAGGGGGAATCTAAGGGAGGGGTTTTGAGGGGGGAAGAAACACGGCAGAGGCGCATTCTTCTTGAGCCGGCTGGCGTCCTTCGGAGAATAAAACGAGGAGTTTAAGTCACGCATGAAGGCGTCCTTCAGGGAAAGATGGGGGGAAACCTGAAGGAGGGGCCCTTCAAGGGGGTGGGGGGGTTGTTCAGGGTGGGAACGAAAGAAGGATCGCGAAGGTGCGAGGGCCCACCTTAAAAAGGAACCGTCGCAGAAAAAAGGGGTGCACCAAGGGATAGGGAACCTCCGAGACTAGAAGAAACGGATTTGATCAAAGAGAGGAACTGCGGGGGACCAAGATGGGCTGGAGGGGGAGAACTTCCGGCCAAGGAAAAGAAGCGCATGGCTGACGGGAAAGATTGTTCTCCCATGGATGAGGAAAAAATAATTGCATGAGGAATACACAAAAGTCTTGAGATAGGGGAAGGGGGAAAGTTACTGACCGCTTCTGAGGACTGGGGGAAAGGGGGCTGCTGGCGCTGCCATTCTCGAAGAGTGGGGACGAGAGGCGAAAAAATTATCCAACCAATGCTAAGTAAAACAAAGGGACCTGCTGTGGGTGGCCACCCACGCAGAGCGGGGTGGAACTAAAAAGGTGGAGGGGACGAAAAATAAAGGGGGTCATGCGAAAAGGGAATAGGAGGATAAAGAGAGTAAAAAGACGGAGGTTTTAACCTTACGAGAGCGGGAAGGCACGCCACTGGCAAGGGATTTTGGGCGCGCTTTAGAGTGACGAAAGAAAAGGCTGTATTGGACGAGGGGGGGGAATAAAGGGGGGGGAAGCTCCGAGGGTGTGGAAGGGGGGTGTTGAGAAAAGTTTGAGACTTTAAGGAACCATGGGTGGCAGTGTTCGGGAGGAGCTTAATGAAGGAGGAGGTCAGGGATGGGGCACTCACTGTTGGGTGGTCATAGAGAAGACCTCAAAAAAAAAAGAAAAAACATTGGGGGCCGGTACTCAATCCAGGTGGTATTACGCTACTGGGAAAGGGGTCAGAAAGAGAGGTTTCAACTGGCGGAGGGAGTTGAAGGGGGTAACGGAGGGAGGCAGGTGAGTGAGCCTCTCGTGTATGTAAAGTGGGGGGGGGGGGTGTGTCGGGTGAAGAGACTCTCGAGGAGTGCGTTTCTTTTTACAAGAGACCTAGATCTGGGAAGCCATCCAGGGGGAGATCACCGGGCCTTAGCCGGTCTGGAAGGGGAATAAGAAAATTAACGAGGCTCGAACAAGCAAGGGAGGAGGGGAAATTAAGAGCTTTTTTGGGAACCGGTCATCGTGAACGGCGCAGGACAGGGGGACAGTTTCGGGAGACGAAGCAATGAAGTCATCGCGAATAGGAAAGATTTCAGGGAAATGAAGGAGGTGGGGCACGTGCTTTGCGAAGGAGCCCTACCTTGCCGGAGAGGCAAACGCCACGTAGAAAGTGGCGAAGGGCAAACAAACCGGGAGTAGAAAAAGAGAGGAAAAATGCAACTCTCGGACTTGCTGGGGGAGGCGGGGAAAAGAGGGGGGAAAGAGGAATGCCAAAGCAAGTGCAAAAGGGAGAAAGGAACATACGCATGGCCATCGACCTGAGATCGTCAGGGGGGGGGTTCCCGAGGCTGCACGAACTCCGACTATTACCTAGTCCAGGGCGTGCAAAGGGAACGCGCCAAACCAGCGACAATTCACAGTCCATAACCCTTTGAGGGGAGAGGGAAGAATAGGGAATGAATGCAGGGCAATAAAATAGGGAACAGGGGGAGAAAACAGCCGAGAAGCACCATGCTGAGGGAGAAAGAAAGAAAAAAGGAAAGAAAAAACGAGAGAGATGTAGACCTTAACGCAAAAACGGGGAACAAGAAGAAAAGCCTATCACTCAAAACGCAGGGACAGAGATCCTGACAAGCAGTCCAGAACCCGTAACAAAAAAGGGATACCAAGATTAGCAAAGAAGAAAACGGAGTCTGGTAAGAAACCAAGGAACGGAGACAAAAACTGTGGTCCCAGAGTTAGATAAATCGCGAAAGAAAAGAGAACTGCAGGCAGAGGGGATCCTAAAAGGGGAAAAAAGGAGCCAGGGATTCCATTGCGACAAACGACACCAGGGGGAAAAGTACAGTCCCTCAAAAGAACGCCTTAGAAAAACGCAGCGGGGGGAATACCGGAAAGGGAAGAAAAAAAAAGCAGTAGCCGCAACTCAACCAATGCCATCTTGAAGGAAAGAGACCACGGTAAGTTTCACACCACGAAGGCCCGCGTCAAAGAAGAGACGAGACATAATTCTGCTGCCCTGGGGTAGGCGTTACAAAAAAAGGAGGGGGCAGGCCACCCAAGGCCTGCAGGGAAAGAGAAGGGGTCAAACCTTTGTCTCAAGAATAGTGGTAAGCGAAGATGGAGCATAGGAGGAGGGCAAAAAGGGTAGAGGGCAGCGACCAAAGAGACTTCAAAAGAGAAAAGAAACGGTAATTAACAGGTTTTGAAAGAGAAGGTAGAAAGAACATTGTGATATTATAGGCCTGATGTGACAGTTTAGCCAGCTTCCACCCGATCGGTATCAAAGGGGGCTGAAGGAAAAATAAGTCTCGTCACTTGGCCGGAATAACTCAGGGAAAAGGGAGGAGAAGCAAAAAAATCATCTTGGGGGGGGGGGAAGTTAGTTTAGAGAGGTCTCGGATGGCAAAAGAAGTTGGGGGCCCAATCGCGAGTTGGGTCATAGAGCTAGGGGGGGGAAAATCAAGATCGCAACACGAGACAAAGGGACACAGCAGTCAGGGTGCCAAAGTAGCGATACCGAAGGCACGCACAGGGCCGTATAAACCGAGGCGAAGAAAAAAAAGCACTGAAGGAGTCGAAGGCTGCAGCAACGGGAGAATAGGAAGATGGTTCGACCGGAGCTCCCAAACCAAAAAAAAAAAAGGAAATGTCCACCCCCAACTCCTAAAAATCCCATCACAACATGTGTCGCAAATGAATACAGCCCACGGAAAAAAAGAAATCCCCAAAAAAAGGTTAGTGCCATCATCGAAGAGGGAGATAGAAAAAAAAGGAACACGGGCCTGCGGGGGAAAAGGCGAGCAAGAGACGATATCCGCAAAACATCAGATTTCGAGACTTTGCAAGAAAAAACGGGACGCAAACAACCACCACGAGAATGAAGAGGAGAGATTCAGGGGGTGGGCAAAGCTTCGAAGAAAGAGATGATTAAAGAGCTCGTCTCTTCCTTTCGAGGTGAAAGGAAGGAAGGCCCGAGGACGGGGAAAGCTTTTTGTCAGAAGAAAAAAAGAATTCAACTGACCGGGGGAAACTAAATTGTTGGGTGGGGGGGTATTTTCCGTAGAGGGAAAATTGGGGGGTGATGGGAGTTTGGGGTTGGTTCGGGTAAAAGGGGCGGGGTTGTTTGCGGTTTTGGAGCAGGAACGGCAATCGAAGGCGCTTCGGCTAAAAGGAAGGGGCCGGTTAAACAAGCTCGCAGGTTGTAACGGCGCACCAACGGAAGGGGCAAGAGCTTTTGGCACCCTGAAGGGTGCAAGGGGGGGGGGGGGTTTCCAGGTGTATGGGCGGAGTGAGGATTGGGGGCGCGATGGGAAAAAAGGAAGATGAACCGCGGAGGGAAAGGGGGACAGGATTTGCAAGCGAGACTAGAGAAAGGGGGAAAAAGAGGAGCGAGCGAAGCAAAGGGGGACCACGAACGGTAAGAAAAGAGGAGGAAGGGACCTTCATCAGGTTGAACGGTGGTACAAAAGGAGTCAATAAAGAAACTCAAGACCTCAAGATAGGAAATCACAAGGAAGTAGAAGAAAAAGACGGTGAATTTGAATACCTGTTAATGCCCCGAAAGGGACTTGGGAAAACAGCTTATGGCTCGACCATCCGGCATGGACGACCGGACGCAGCTGCAACAGCGGCGCGCTGGATGACCATAGATCGAAAAACTGGAGACAAAGGGGATGAGTGATGTCAAACAAAATGCGGGGACGCGCCAAGCGAGGGTTTAGGAAGGGGGCAGCAGAAGACGTCTATATGGCCAGTACCGGAGGAGGGAAAGGGGGGGGGTGTGAAAAACGGACGCGGGTAGATCTTCAACAAGAAGGACATTTGTGGATTGGCTTACTAAGAAAAGGGAGCGTGAAGAAAGATATTTGGTCATTGGTAGAAAGCCTAAGGTGGACAGGGGGAATAAGACTGCTGGGTGAGAAGGATTTGGGGGGGGCGGGGAAAAAGGGAAAAAAAAGGGCAAAGTGTGGGAACTTGGTCTGCAAAAAGGAAGAAACTGATGACTTATTGGAGATCCGGGGGAAGGGGGGGGGACTGAAGCCTGGGAACTCATTGGGAAGAAAAGAGGTTCTTGGAAACAGTACTTGCGGTCTGGACTGGGAGGAAAATAGGTGTTCCGGGGGCTGGAGGGGGGGGAACAGTTTTAAGCGAGGGCACGATAGTGAGGAGTCCGTCTTGTTTTGGACAACAAGGGGGTTTTGTGGGGGAATGCAGAGAGGAAAGAACTGGGGAGGGCTTGGAAAGAGTTGTCTTTAGGACCCTATGCTTGGGACCGGACAAGGATTGATTTTCGGATCAAACATGGCCGGGAAAAAAAGAATCATGGAAGCATAACGCGGTGGGCGGGAAAAACTAGAAGAAGGGGCTGGGGACGAGGGTCGAGGGGGTGGGGCCAGTCCGTGGGACATGTACAACGGCGGAGGGAAAATGTAAGGAAAAAAAAAAACGAAGGGTGGGGGAAACTATGAAAAGGAGCTCATCGGAAGAAAGGAAGGGAAAAAGGTCCGGAGTTTTTGGACACTTTGCTTGGCTGTAAGAACCAAAGGGAAGAGGGATATAGGAAAAAAGAGGAAGGAAAGACCAGGAGAGTTCAGATCTCTCTCAACACGGAAAAATATAGATTTTAAGCGCAAACTCTAGGGCGGGGGGGAGGGAAAACACGCACGGCAAAGGTATTATCAAGGAAAGGAAAGGAAAAAGCAACGTGAAAATGACGCAGTGAGAAGGAAGATATCGAGGGCGAGGAAAAGAGGGGGAATACTGAAAAGTTCGGACGAATCTATGCCCGGAAACGATAAAGAAAACAACCATTCCAGGGAAGTCCCGGGAGGGGAGGGGGGAAAAAAGCAATACGTGATGAAAAAGCTAAGGGGGCCAAGGTTGAGCACCGCAGAAACTCCCAGATCTCGAGAAGAAAAACAGACAAAGGAGATAAAAAAAAACCAAAACAAACGTGGAAAAACAAGACGAAGCGAACAGAAAAAAAAAGAGGACCGCCGACAGAGGCCCAGACAAAGCCGCAAGCCCAGGGAAACGATAAAAACCACGCAACGTTAAACCCTCATTGTTCGTAAGACCCAATGAAATCAGGTGGGAGAAGCGGGAAAAGAAAAACGGAGAGCCCAGAAGGTCAACGGCAAGAAAAGGGGCGAACACGTCAAAACAGGGAGAAATTTAAAGGGAAAGAACAACGAACGACAATCAAAACCCCCAAATCGTCAACAAACCCTGCAAAAGGGTCAATAGCTGTCTCCGGGATCGAACAAAGGCGAAGGGCGGGGCAGACTCCGCATCGCGCCGCAACTTCCACCAGCCATGGAGGAGAAAAAGGAAGGAGAGACGAAACGGTTGAAAACCCAAGACGCGCCGAGGCTTACTCGTGGCATCAGGGGGAAAAAATTTGGGGGCCTGCACCCGAAGGGACGAACAAAGGGAGGCGCGCTGGGCGGCGTGGAAGCATCCATTTGAGAGAAGAGAAAATCGGGGGGTATAAAGCCGCGCCGATGGCTCAAGATGAGAAGGGTGGCACCCAAAAAACTATGCTCTGAAACGGCAATAAGGAAAAAACCAGTAAAGGTATTAAAAGAAGGGAAAGGAAAGAGAAACAATTGTGATGGAATCATGCCGAGGGAAAATTAGGGGGACGCCCGTCCTCCCATTCTGGGGAAAAAGGGGCAATTTCGACGTCCACTTGTGGGAGAGGAAAACGAGCGGCGCCTAAGCGGCTTTTGATCAAAGGGGGAAGGGCTCTTCTCGGGTTGCCCCCAAGGGGGGCCCACGGACGGACGTTTCATCGAGCGGGGGGGGCCATCGCGAAGAGATCACACATAAACATGGACCAACCACAAAAGAAAAAAGACCTTCAGGGGGTGCCAAAAAGAGTATCGAGTAAAACGGGGCATGCTTGGGGGAAGAAACCGAAAAAGAAGGAGCGAAGGAGCAATAGGGAACGGGCTTGTTCTACGTAGCCCAAAAAAAAGAAAAAAAAAAATTGGACATGTAAAGCCCCACAACCCCAAAAAATCAAACAGGGAAAAAAAAGAGTCGTAAAGGAAAAGAAACGAAAAATCCACAAATGTAGGTGACCTCAATTCGTAGAGAAAGGGAAAAAGGGGCCCGGAAAAAATCTGAGGTGAAAAAAAAAAAAAAAAAAAAAACGGCATACGGACTCAGGAAACTCCTGACTCTTTCTAACTGCAAAAAAAAGTCAACAGGGGGGGAGAAGAG
>Ga0179593_1699086_pt1 | contig 14598 bp, 13 predicted proteins | sample CZODoug2_1_08_16_FD_185931 | JGI IMG/M metagenome (GOLD analysis project Ga0179593, IMG submission 185931) | Vadose zone soil fungal communities from Angelo Coast Range Reserve, California, USA - CZODoug2_1_08_16fungal (PacBio error correction) | ecosystem: Environmental > Terrestrial > Soil >...
CTTGAATCAGCCGGGAGATTCCATACTCAAGCTTTGCCGTCTAAGAAACATAGCAGCATGGAGGCTCACTCAGAGTAAATACTCCTATTAAGGACGCCTTACTTATTTGGGGACGGAAAACGGGCGCGTAAAATTTCTGAAAAAGAGTCGTTGCTTCGGGGCCATCGAGTCGACCTCCCAGCGCGCGCAGAATTCCATCCGAAAAGCCGACCACCGGGGAGGCCGAAGGAAAAGCTGGGGACGGGTCGAGACCGCAAAGGGTCTATAAACACGACTTGAAGGGTATTGTCTGCGCTATCTGAGGCGACGCGCGTAAAAATACTCCCCTGAGATGAGGGCAAGTTCGGATTTCTGGGGAGATCCCGGTACTGGGGTAAATGGAACTGCGCCCACTGCAAGGCCATCGTCCGTCAGGGTGCTGATCAAGAAAAAAAACCAAGTCCGAAGGCCCTCTCAGATCAGGAACGTGGCGATCAATGAGCAAGACAGAACACAGGACGGACATCGTCTTATCGTGGTGTGACGCGATCAGAATAACAAAACAACCTCGATGAACCAATGTGATCGCTCAAGAATATGGAGGGGAAAGGCCTCCTGCTGAAAGGTCCCCGCGAGAGCGTGAAAGCGATTTGGTCATGTAAGTCCCCGTGCAGGGAAAGAAAGTGTTTCCATGAGGGGGGAAAGACGTCCCACGTCTGGAGGAAAAGTTTTTCGTTCGAAAAGTCGACGTAACGCTGCTGGGAAGGTAGGGGGCGTCCCAGAAGGTACTCGACGGCAATGATGATCGGGGAGGAAAGTGACGCGTAGTAAAGAGCGGATTGGGACGCGGCGTTCAGTTAGGGGGATGATCCCAACGCAGGACGTCGTTGCCAATCGCCAACGCCTGAGGGGCAGATCAGTCACCGCTGCGGAGGCGGGGATGGGCTGCGGGAGAGCCGCGAAGGGTTCGACTGGGGGTCGGCGAACAGCGGCTGCAAAGTGAGAAACCGATCACCAGAACCGCCTCGAGGAAGGGAGGAAAGGGTGAATGAATCTTCTCGGAAACCTGGTCGATTAACGAAGGGTTGTAAATCAAAGCTTAAGAGAAGAGCGGTTAGGTCAAGGGAACGAAACTTAACTACGGTTCTTAGAATTCGATTGCCGAAATCCCCCTTATAAAGCATACGTCTTACATGAGAGTCAGCTTGTGGCGTAATGGGGCGTCGTAGTTTCGCGGGAGCGCTTTGGGAACCGAAACGTATCATACGTATGCATGCGGCGACGTGGTAGTAAAACCGCGGAAATCGAGGGAGGAAATTGGGGAATTCTGGGAGTGCCCTTGGTTACCAGGCACAGAAAAGCGTACGGTAAAATTCTCAGTGGCAAGAAGTAATTCGGTGGTCTGTTCATAAACGGACGAAGACATAAATTAGAACAACTTCCCAAAAGATTGCAGCAACCATACATATGAAGACACGTCCCTGAACATTGGTACTGGGAGGAGCATGTCTCCGGCTGCCGGCAGCGGGGGGTTTTACTTCAGGGGTTGAGTACCCAGTCGAAAGCTCGGAACTGGAGCTCTTTTTTACGGAAAAGCTATTTTGGGAGGAAGGGGGCAGCAGGTTACAATCCCCGAGCTCGATCAACCACTGGAGGTGGGCACGAAGCGACAGATCGAGGATGGCTGACGTTGAAGGTCACCACATTTAATTTTTCTTGAAAAAAATATAGAGCTAAACAGAGGAATATGAATTGTCCGAACTATTTTTCCAGGTACGTGCCAATAAGCCCGAGGGGTCTCATTGCTGGTAAGCACGTCGGCTCTAAATAGCGCTATGTGACTGAAGGAGGCATCTAAGGAGAATCTTCTTCTGAAGTCCGAATGACGGTGAAACTCGCTCGTTGTTCTTATCCGAACCAGACTTCCTTTACATGGAGCATGGAAAGAAAGGGACCAAAACAAAAAAGCGATACAAAAAAAAACCAAAAAAAAGCGCTTGAAGGGATGCGGTCAAACCATGAAACTCTGTTTCAATCCGAGATAAGTGAGTATTCTTATAAAAAGACAACAAACCCTGGAAAGAGAGCAGATGCAAGCAAAAAATAGAGAAAACGGAATTGGGCAGAGGGACTATGTTTTGGAAGGAGACGGGAGCCAGCTGGGGATCGCTTTTTCGGGGGTGGGTTGCCGGTTCAGCGTAAAGCAGCCTTATGAATTACTGGTCTTATAACAAGAAATTAAATGGGCAAATGTCCTGTACGTAAAGAATCCTCGACGTCTATGGCTCTCTGGAAGAAATAGCTGACGCGCCTAGCTTGCTAAACGCAATTAGAGTGAGGGAGACTTACTTGATCTTACCCACGCGCAAGGGGGACTTAAATGATGACGGATATAGTCCAGAAACGGCGAAAGGTTTTGGTGACAGGAACGGCGCGGAATCTTCTGCGCGGACAACCAGTAGGTTATAGAGCGAAAATTGAGGGGGGGAACCTTCAAAAAGGAAAATTGAGGGACCAAGAAGTCACACAGCGAGAGTGCGCGCTTAAGGGGACCGAAGACGAAAATACCGAGGAAGGGGGGAAGGAACCTAATTACAGGCTCAATTTTTCAAAAAAAGGTACTTTGATCATATTAATGTATGGGGGGGGGGTGAAGATCTAACGGAGCGGACGTTGGCGGGACTTTGTATTCGTCGTTTTATGGAAAAAAAAGCAGCCACGAGTTTACACCGCTAGGGAGGGCCGTCGTAGAAAATCTCACCTGACGAACAGGGCACGGCAACGCAATGTAAAATTTCAGACTCGGAATTAGAGAAATAACACAGGAACGGCCTGCCGGGCGCGCTGGCCGTTGAGGAACCCCATGGGGGGGGGGGGGGGGGGGGGAAAGTGTAGGTGTGGGGGGGGAAAAAAAAAAAAAAAAAAACTAGTCTAGTCAGTAAGCACGCTCTATTTAAAGGAAAACTCTCCGAACTTGGAGGACTCATACGATCAACTTCTCGTGGGAGGGGACTGAACGGGAAAGCCTCTCTGTGTTCGAAAAAGCCGCTTTTGGAACATACCTATCAAAGCTCTCGGTGCAATTCTGAGGGTGACGTCAGGGGCTTAAAGTAATCTCCTAATCAACCATGCTGGTATCAGCGGCGTCGGGTGCTCGAGCCCTTGCACTGCTTCTCCTCACACAAAAAACAGTCTCAAAGCAGCGTCTGGGATTCGCAGCCGGCGGGCAGCGTGCGCAGAATAGGGGGTCGAGGGTCAACGAAAGAGTGGCTCTTGGAAAAATTAGAAAGAAGCTGGGTGGAAATCGAGTTGCAAAACTCGGGATCGGAGAGAATACGCGTTCAGTAGTCAAGGTCAAAAACTCCGGCGAGTAAAATGATGGGGGGGACTACGTCTATCAGGTAAGGCGGGGAGGAAGTAGACTAACTCGTGGGGGAAAACATAAAAAAAAAACGGATGGAACATGGACTCGCCTACAAGGGACTTCCCATGAAAAAACTCGCGCTTTCACTAGATTTGGGAGACCCCCTCTCATCAGAGCAATCACTCAGTCGAATGGACAGACCTCAAGGTTTTTCATAAGTGTGTGACGTCGAGACACAAATTTAAGGTCAACATAGGTTCCTTTGTCGGAAGGGGGTTCACGTCAATTCTTCCGAAAGTCCGAGTGGGGGACTATAGGCCCTGACGAAAGTACTGTGAAAGCCGAGGCCTGCGACCTGGCTGCGCAGGAAAAGATAGGCCAAAATGAGGTATCCCCTCAAAAGAACGGAGCAGTAAAGAGAAGGGATCTATCTTGAACCTCTGGGAGATAGGAGGGAGATTCGCAGATTACTTCTTTTAGGGATCAACGCATCGAGAACATGGGGAGTTTACTCGAACGTGGGGGGGGGACAATACTGCTGTCCGAAAGGTTCGGATGGTTTTTCCTATGGGAAATGAGGGGGACCCAGGCTAGGGCGAAGTGGGCCCGAAAACTATGCAGTCGGTGATTAATGAAGATAAAGTTCCGCGAAGAGGAAGTGCGCACCAGGGGAGAGACGAATCGGTGAAAAGCGATCTCGATGAAAACGGAACATGAGGACTCAGGGGCAAACGTGCGCGGGAGTTCCGAGTCTGAAACCGTGGCCGGGATCGAAGAAGGAAGCTGCGTTTCGGTGAAAGGGACTCTCTCAAGGAAGGAGAGAAAGAAAAAGAGAAGGAAGAAGGGGGGAACAATACAAGGGGAATCAGTCCACTTCGCGACTGCAGACTCGACCTCAAGGGAGTGAAGTCTAAACCTGGAGAACAAGATCAACGGAAAACTCGAGAGAGAAGAGTTAGGGCAGGCACTGACGAAAGAGGGAACTTCCGGGCTTACTTTTCTGGCAATCACCGAGCTTAATAGTGGAGGGCTTGGGGGGACAGTAGCTAAAACTCCCAGCGCGGGGGAGGGCAATCCGATAAGACACCTGGGAGTCGCCATCTATGTGTAACCGTTCGAGCAACGCCAGCGAATGCTTTTATACAAGACCACCACTTCCAGCGAGAAGACTCGCTAAGAATTCTTCCCCAGATATCTCTTCATGATGTTCTGCGAAAAAGGAGTGACGTGGGCTAGAAACTGTTTCCAGTGAGAAGCTTGTCTCCCACGGGGAAGTCATATCCGTCCTCGGCCAACGGAAACACACATAAACGATCGCAACATCCTGCAAAAACTTTCAATTTAGTGAAACCGGCCATACACATTCGAATCTGTATGGTAGTGCAGGGTGGGAGCCTTAACACGTCCTCGATTACCAGATCGGACCTGCTCCATCAGAGCGCTGCGTTGTCGCCTCCTGCTTAGGGGGGTCCCAAAAAAGCACTTTGGACGACGAATGGGGTCATGCGTCCTGTGTAACTTCCGGGGGACTTGAGTCCACGATTTGGAAAGACAGGGTCGACGTAACGAGAGAAGTAGGGGTCTAGGAGAAGCTTGTAAAAGCCATAGTTCACTCCGAGGAAAAGTGAAATGGGAACCGCGATTGAAAAGTGGACGATTGATGAGGGTGCCACTCGGCGTGAGCATTTGGGGAAGACACGCTTACATGATTGGGGCACACCAAACTCGAAGAAAGAATACAGATGCCCTATAGACGTTTCTAAGAGGGATGCGGCTGACTGTGGGGAAAAAGGGCTAATAAAAAAAAGCGCTTCGTCATTGGGAGAACCGGGGAACTAAAACAGATCTCCTTGAGGTGTTTTGACGAGGAACATCCGTCCTTCATAAACACTGAGCTCAACGTCAAGGTAAGGCGTCTCAGTCAGGGTCCCAATCTGGGAGGAGAAATTCACTAAGGCTTTAGGGAAGGTAAGGTAACATGCTGAACGAACCACGGTAGGAAAAGCCGTCTGAAAGGAATTAGGGGCGTTGGTCCTTATAGAAGTCTTTGCGCGGGAAAGCGCTCTTCCTTAAGCCTCAAAGAGACTCGAATTGTAGCTTCATCGGGAGGGGGGGGCGAGGGCTGGGTTAAAGAGTATTAAGAATTGCGTTTGCGTGAAATGTTTTGTAAACTTAGGGGATTCCTCGGGAACTGGCTCTTTAGCTGCGGAGAGTTGCTGAGGTTCGGGGTCATAAAAAAAACGGATCATACAGGGTCACATCCAGCCTCCCTGAGGTGAAAATCATAAAGCAAACGACAAAAAAGACAGCGTCCCTTAAAATTGCGTTACGGAGCCCGGGCAGCGGCGGTATTTTAAAAATCGGGGGAATCCCAGTCTAACGGCCGGATAGCGCTGTGGACGCGCCAAGGGTGATGAAGTACGTTTTCGTCATGGTTACAAAAAACGCTACATCAACCAGCATGTTTTGGACGCGCAGCAGAAGCGATCAGTCGGAGCAACCAAACACCAGTTAGCGTGTGCGTTAATATATCTGGAACGAGGATAAAGTGTGGAATGACGATGGGGTGTCCGGGTGAAGTCTCATCAACCCACAGGGGGTGGACTCATTTTGGGGAGCACAACTTGAGCTCTTCACAACTATCCGCGGTCGCTATGAAAACATCTACTAGAAATAATCTTCGGATCCTTCCGGAGTTGGGAAAGTGGGTCCAAATTGGTTCACAGAGTATCTCATCTAAGGAGAAATATGACAAGACGAACAAAACATCATAAATCACAAGCCCTTTAGCGAAAAACCATATGCCAAGTTCCAGAAGCCCCGTTAGGGAGGTCATATTCTGATAGAACAACAAAAGAAGGAGTAGGGGATATTCATAGCACAAAAGGAGGTAATCTGGCGAATTGAAACAATATTGAAACGCTCTCCATTTCATCTGGTTTTTGTATAGGGCTTGTGGTCATATTGCGAAGCGACTTCATAGCTGGTTGCGTAAATGAGTTCCACAGGAAGGGGCCTTCTGGAAAGTCTGTCACTAGAGCGGGATTCTTATAAAGAGACTATCAGAACATATAGGGTAGGAGCCTACTGGGGGACTTAAACACAATTAAAGAGTGACGGGAGAATGACTTCGTCCAACTCGGAGTGTGGACCTAAAGTTACCGACGAAGTAATTCCCAAACGTCTAACCGTTTGGGGGTGAGCGAATCTCGATCTGCTTAGAAGTGCCACCAGGCGCGGGGGTACGCTCAGGGACGCTGTAACCCTGAGGGACAAAATTGAGCAGAAACATATCGCAAACAAGACCTTCACATGTGGCGAGAATAGCAACACCGACTAAACCCGGAGGAGGCCGAGAAAAAAACCAAAAAACGAAAAGAAAAAAACCCCAAAAAAAAAAATTGTGCGACCGCCCCACCCCAACTAAAAAAAGAAATCAAGCATTACTCCATTTTCTCATGGAAGGTTTCCATATTCGTATGGCTTCGTTATTTCAAAGGACGTTTTGGGGGAAGTTCGGGGAGTTTTTTATAATAACTGGGGAAGGCAACTCTCGCACGACCGCTATGCCGTCTTCGCTGTCCTCTCCTGGGAAAAACAGGGCACGCAAGGAACATTTCATCCTCGACCGGAGTACAGAGCGACGAGGGCTGAACGGAATCGTGGCGGCTTCACGCTTCACGCGCGACAGAACGGCGAGTCCAGGGCAAAGAGCATCCGTCTAAGGGCGACTTCGAACGCAATTGGGCTTGCGTGCCATGTCTCCTTGACGACAAGCCCGTAAGTGAAGTTAGAGGACTGCTTTAAAAAATACACTGAAAGGAGGGCCTAGGGTTGAATAAGATAACGGGTGATGGAAAATGCTTATGCGTTCCTTAGTGTCCAACCCTGCGCAAAAAATAGCGGCGGTGTTAGGACTCGTCGCATTGCCGAGGGGGGGAGGATGAGAAGAAAAGAACTCCCAGGGACTTCTCAATCCGGATCGGGAGATGGGGGGGGAAGAAGTGACGGATTTCTATTTGGCTCAGGAGGGCTTTCGGGATAACAATTTGAAGACGATGGCAGAGGTTGCCCCTCACAAAAAGGCTCGGTCTGAAAGACTAACGGTCACGTATTCAGGTTAGGGAGTAGGCTAGTAAACGATGTTTACTGGGGAAGAAAAAACGGCAGCCGGAAGTAGGAGACAGTAATTCTGAATGGAAAGAAGCATGGAATTTAGGGAGGGGGGAGGGCCAACTGAAATTAAAAAACCCAACAGCGGAGGTCACGAGCTTTCGGACCCGCGCAGCAGGGAGCCCGCGCAGGCTATATTGGGAGAGCTCCTCCAGTGGACAGGGGGGGAGGAGGTCGGGTATGGCAAAATTCACGATCAAGAAAGATGCTACATTTCCTGGGAATTGGGCTTAAATCAAAAAAGTTAGGAGAGCACTGGCATTGGCAAGTCAAAATGCTAGGTCTGGGAAGAAAAAAGAGGCCGAGATGCCGGCGGGGGGGCGCCTGCGCTACACATGGCACCAGTACCTGGGAAAGCAAGAAGAAGTTAGGAGAATGCAAGGGGGGGGAGAGCCTTGGAAGAGGTAAAGCGATAGCTATATTCAGAAGAGATGAGGAGGGCCGTTTAAAGGGCATCTAGGAGTGGCTCGAACTGAGCAATGTGGCCGAAGAAAATTGGAGGATGGTCCATGAAGTCGGGCCCCCCCGGGGAAGTAAAGAGTCCGCGAAAAAGCAGCCCACGAATTAAGGGGTGATAGTCCTCGAATAGGGGACGTTCCACCGTCAAGGGCCGGAAGCCGCCTCGGGCGGTCACAGAGTGCGCCCAAAAAAGCGAGGTTGTCGTCCTAAAAAGCGAAATTAAAAAAGGAAGCGGCCGTTGCCGGGAATTGATAAGTCAACCTGCGGTAATCTCTCTCACAAAGGGGGGGGGGGGGGGGGGGGGGGGGGGAGGAGTAAAAAAAGAGAACGAAGGGATCAAAAAGCTGCCTTATCCAAAGGCCACGGCATGTCGAACTCGAAAGACGGCGTCTTTGCCACCGGCGCCCACGAGCAGCATTTTGGGGAAACAATCATAGAGAGACAAGGAGGGGATTCAGGGCGGAAGGGGTGAGGGGTCGGAACGATTAAAGGGAACGTATCTTCTATGTACCGACTTGGCCGATCGACGGATCGAGCTCCCAGACGGGGGCGGAAATACGTCCATGAGCAGCCCACCTTTTGGCAGCAGAGGCGTATCAACAACTCCCTGAGCCCGGCCCCGATTCATCAGGGGGTAGTGCATAATGAAAAGCGACGCGCGTAGAGCTCCCGCTGCATTAAGATGCAGCCGAGGTGTTCGGAAGGGGAGGGTGCCATGTGGCGACTAGCGCTGGCCACTGAAAAAAAAGCTCGCGGCCTAGGGGGATCCACATTCCAAGAAACTGGGCCTCTCCGAAAGCCGGAATTTGAGAGAAGGGATACGGCAGACTACCTTGTTCGACTGTCGGAAATAGTGAACTGGTGTGAGGGGAGAGTAACAGACACCATAAAACTGGGGAGCGCTTACATCTCCTGAAGGACGGGTACGGTCTCCTCTTCTGCGTGTGTCCAGACAAGGTTGAACGCGCTCTGGCAGTATTGGAAATTGAAAAGTCTAGTGTTTCCAGGAGTTTACTGGTCCCCGCTCAGAAGAGGGACAGGTAGAAGGATCAGTCGACCTCGCGGCTCGCCCTGAATCCAATCATACTTGTAAGAGAATCTTAATCAATACGTTAACGCGGGAATACCGAGAGGGCTTAAACGAGGACACAAGGGAATTTTATGCCCGAGCCACGGGCTTCTGCCCACGAGAAACCCCAGACCATGAAAGGCACCTCTTTAGGGGGACTGGTCCATACATGCGGCTTTATAGCAAGGGTGTTTCGGAAAAAGAGCGTGATGTTGTAAACGATCAAAAGCAACCGGGGAAGAATCCTTCGAGTGACTGAATTGCTTCTCCTTCAGAAGGGCATCTAAGAAGGATTGAAAAATCTTCTCATAAACGGTGTTGGAAATCAGCTCTCTGTGAACTAGCGGCAGGGGGGAAGGCGACATGGCCGATAAAAAAGGAGCGCATCCAGAAAATCAATGCGGAGATCGCGTTGTCTCAAGAGGATCTTCGGGCCTGGCGTTAAGCGAAGATCTTAAAAAAGGAGCCAACCTGAAACTATGCCGTCGCAGGTCATGCAGTCGGCTAGGGCCGGTACGCTGAAGCGAGGATTAAATTTTGGGAAAGTGCGTTGCGTGACACTTTTTTTAAAAAGGAGAAAAGATGACAAGGGGGTAAGAGGCACTCGTGCATTGCAATACTGCGGTTCTGGGTCATAAAACCGGGTCATAAATCAAATTCAAATGCACTCCGTCCGCAGTATGGAGGGAAAATTACAGTAATAAGCACGTCCCTGCTCAAAGTGGGGGTAATGGAGGTATCTGCTCTGAAAGAATTCAGCTTGTTATGGGGAGAACTGGGGGGGGGGGGTCCCATGATCGATAAAAAAGGGGCTCTTTTTAGCAGCTAATTCTTATTAATGGGGCCTGAAGAAAAGGGGTAAATCTAACTATCTCTAAAATCTCCTGGGGGGTCAAGTCTAAAAGGGTCTAACCGTGAATGTAGCAACACAAAGGGCGACTTTTGAGATATAAAATCCGGGCAGAATAGGAATAAAATTTGGGAAGTTGGACGAGGGGGCTCAGCCGCTCATCTCATTTCCTGGAACGTCGTTGACGTCACCAACCGGGGAGAAAGGGCTGCCGAGATCTTAGACAATCATATTCTGGGCAGAATGGACATGGAAAGGGGACCCCTCAGCGGGGATGTAGACGACCATAGAATTGGGAGAGCCATTCGAAGGACCTAACACGCCAAGGAAAAACTCATCCAGGAGAGCGGCAAAAAAATAGGCCACGCGAAGAAGAGCCTCCTTTCGAGAACTGCTATCTATAAGTAGCGAAACAACAAGCAACGAAGGTGGTAAATAGCATATCCTCAAAAGGTGAACGGATGAGGGAAGCTGGCAGTTTTTACTCGGGAACAAAACATGGGAATTCCTCTTTCGGGGGGGGAGAGAGGGGGAGGGGTTCCTCACTGACTCAAAAAGACTCTGGAGGAGAAAACGCTGAAGGGGCCCTTCGCAATTAAACGCGCAAGCATGCCTCTGATTAGATGCTCTCTGAAAACATCCCAATAAAGTAGTGTTGTAAGCGCCTTCGTGATACATGAGGGCGGCTTAGGATTGATCTAAATAGGGGGAAAGGGCCAAAAAAAAGGTATCCGAGATTGAAACATTATATAAAAAAAAGCACATTTTGGGGGGTGACATGCAAGTAGCGCCGATCTGCTAGTGCCAGGACCGCTGGTTGATTGATGCAGTTCGGGGGGGTACCCTCCCTGACAAGGATCATCAACATATGGAGCGTCAAGACTGGGGGCGCGCGTTAGAAGACCTCCAACGCTGCCCGCTGCCGCGAAGAAGGAAAGAAGAAGGAAGGAACATGGAGCAGGGGACGTTTGGGACTTTAAATTTCGAACTTCGGGTATCAGGGGATGCTGGACAGATCGGCTTGACCCGAACCGAAACAACTCTAGTGAAAAAAAAAGAACGCTAAAGAGGCAAGGGACTGCGGCACACACCTATCCGGTAAGTAAAAAACCGGGGGCACGAAACGAAAAGGACCCATTCATAAGAACATTTAGATAAAGACCATCTCAAACAACTAATCGCTAGCGATATCGGTGAAAACTTCTAAAGGAATAAGCACTCAAGGGAAAAGGGGGGTCCGGAAACCGATCCGCTAACGACGCAGAATGAAGATTCCGTAGGATCTAAGAGCCTTCTGGAAGCGAAAGTGGAAGTTCAGAGAGATTGCATGGACCTTAGCTTCGCCGCGGTGTCAACGACGGAGTAATTCGATGCCCAGGGGGGACTTAGGAAACTATTAGTCTCACCAAAGCAGGAGCTCGAGAGTGTCGTTCGAGGGTCCGCAGGGGGGGCCGCGATGGTGGCCAACCAACAACATACAAAGCCGCCTCTGCGTGTAGTCGAAACCTGGAAGGTTGCTCTGGAGGTTGGGGCGGGGGGGGGGGGCAAACTCGTCGCGGGAAGAGGATCTCAAGGGAAGAACGCTGGTAATCGAGTTTCCAAGGACTCGAAATAAACAAAAACGAAAGGAGGACCGTGGGATAATGGGCAAATGAAAGAAGGAGTCAAAAGGTGGGGGAAAAAAGTAGGCAAGGGCCGAGCGGGTGGTAAAAAGATAAGGGTAGAGAAAAAAAAAGTGGAGGAAATAGCTAGGGGCGGAAGTGAAGCGATGCGAAAGAAAAGGAAGAAGGGGGAGGTCGTGGGGCCCAGGGGATAAAAAGACGGGGAAGGAAGTAGAGAACCGAGCGTTCCTTTTAGGATCAGATTGGGACATCTGGGGCGGTGACCCCTGGAGAATTGACACCGAATATTCTACGAGAGGGCAGAAAGATTACCGGAGGCCAGGCAGTTCGACAACTTCACTTGAAACATATACCAAAGAGTTGGAACGCGCTTTGTAGTGGACCCCCTAGGAGAGGCTACCCGTCAAAAGGAGGGTACTGTCTCTCTTCCAAGGGGTCATCGAAGGTATCGGGGGACTCGCGCACACCTTGAGAGAATCAACGTTCCTGTGTCTGGGGGGGAGAGGCCTCAATAGCCAACGACTGTTTGACAAAAGGGGGCAAAATTAGGGCTATGCAATCCCTTCGGCCCGATGCCGGCGGCGCGTTTGGGTTTGTTTGGGTGTGTTGTTTGGTTTTTAGAAGAGGAACACACAAAGTACTGATCTCCGATAAGAACTACACTTCATTGTAGCTATGGACCGCTCTTCTCCAGTAAGGCACTACCGATCGTTTCCGTGTGGAAAGAAATCGTAGGGGTTTTTCTTACGGACAGAAAGTGGAGAAAAAGGGGGTCGAATGGGGAAGGAAGATGAATTAAAAGGGAGCGCTGGTAGTAGCAACAGACAGGGGAGATCCAAACAATAATTAGGAGGGTTATTAAAAAAAATTTCCTCTAATCGAAGGGACGTCGAAGGGTCCTACGGGGGGCGGAAAGGAGGAGAGCAGAGTGCGCAGAGGACATGCTGCTCGTGGCAAAAGAGCCTGCAAAGCTCCAAAAGGGGCGAGTCTTTCAGAGGGCTTTCGGTAATTCCATTCACGGTGAAAAAAAGAAGAAAGGGTCAGAAACAACAACAACTTAGGAGGAAAGGGAGATACCTCGGGAAATAAAGCAGCTGCCTTAGCCAAAGAGAGCCACGCTTAACAGAAAGGAAACGAAAGGCGGGCCGGCTGCACCTGCAAGCGTTAATTTCCTGGCGCACTCTAAACTCAGAAGTCTTCCGCCAGTAAGGAGAACGCCGTATAACAGAACGAACTTTAAAATTCATCACCTACTGCGGGGTTATTCTTGTTATCGAAACCGAACCTAAAAAAACGAGGGGAAAGCCACCTACTAACCACAATTTTCTGACAGCTTTACTGTCCGTGGACACTCGCTGTCAAGGAGGTGAGTACAAGAAAACGGGGAAAAAAATGTCAATCGAGTGTTAAGTTAAATAGAGCTACTCGCGGGAAAAAAATGCTAATGCAATTAGGGGGGCGCCGTTCGGGTGAGGGGGGGCTAAATGGTTTCCAGGTAGCTCTTCTCAAAAAAGGCAGCCAGCGGCAGATCCTAAGGGAAGATGGAACCACATGAATAGTAACTGGCCCTAGGCACATCAGGGCTCATCAAGGGATCTCCCCCGTACAACATTACTTCATAAATAGAAAGGGAGGAAAAGGTTTGGGACAAAGTAACCGCCTCTAGTGACAAAATTTATGGAGCACAAGTAAAGATATCTTGAACTCGCTAAAAAAAAGTCAACTACGTGAAGGGAGCGCGCGTTTTTCATGGTAATGGCACGTGCAGTAGAGTGTTTCCATTGAAGTTTGGAGTCCTTCAGAAATGGGAAGAAGTCGATATCAGGTCGACGTAACGATACGACTTATTTGCAGAAATCGGCTTGGGCTGTATGAAGGGCTAGATTAATCCCGTGGAATCCGTGAACGCGGATGGGGGGCAGACCAGAGGAGGGAGATCAAGAGGAACACAAGCGGAAATGTGATGATAACCCAGAGAGGGACGCTTGGAAAACCCTCGAACACAAAGGAAAGGATAGAAAGATTCCAGTCTGAAACATCCTATACTCTGGGGGGAAAGAAGTGGTTTTTGAGGCGTAACAGGCGTCAATTTGAAGGCAAAACAGAAACTAATCTATCTACTAAAAGTTTGGGTTCATGAAACATCTGAGAAAGGGCGTAAACGCAAGAAGTCACGAAGGGAGCCACAATCATAGATGATTTTTCCATCAGAAGGAAAATCGACTTAAAAAGTTCGTAAGAGCGGACGGAAAGCAACAGGATCAAGAAGTATTTCTGGTGAATGAAGCGAAAAAAGCTTTGTGCAGCGCCGTGGGACGAGTGAAGCGCGAGCAATGGGAAGAAAAGATATAAAGGGAGGGAGCATTCATTCTGAGTCGTTGTAAGACCCGTGAAAGGCGAAGGGGGGGTAAGGGCTTGCGGCATGGTTTTGGGAAAGTAGAGGGGATTACAGAGTACTACAGACCGTTAGCTGGGAAAGGGTGAAGATAGTGTGCGGGTCGGGTTAGAAAACGCCTATACCTGGAAAGCAACACTCCGATTGCAAGACGTGAAAAGACATCGAATGAAAAAAGGAACGTCCAAGGAGAATTGTGTGGATTATCCGAAAGCTAGTAAGGAGTCTTTTTAGGGGAAGTCAGTTTTGTAGGTCTAAATCTCACTATGATTATGTGTACCCGCTATGGTGGGGTGAAGGGTAGTCACAATTTCAGGGGGGTTTTTTCCAAGAGGAGAAAAACGCTCATTTGGACGGGGAAAGTAGTATCTCTAAGTTTCCGCAAGCAACGCGACTTGGGGGAGGGGGTGGGCGTAGATATTAAATGGTAAGGCCTATTTTGAGAGGAAGCCCTCACTATTGACATGGGGGAAAGTAGTCTCTTCACCAACTAACGTGGGGCTGTCGCAATTACTAAGGGAAGAAGAGAAGTTACTAAGCGGGGCATTGAGTTTTCCTAAGCTAGATTCTCAAAAAAAGGGACTTGCGCTCGCTGAAAAGTATTATACCAGGACGAGGACCCAAGGTAGAACAAGATGATCAAATCAAAAAAGGGGAAACTCTGGCCCAAAGGAGATTTGGAGATAG
>Ga0179593_1794167_pt1 | contig 14598 bp, 23 predicted proteins | sample CZODoug2_1_08_16_FD_185931 | JGI IMG/M metagenome (GOLD analysis project Ga0179593, IMG submission 185931) | Vadose zone soil fungal communities from Angelo Coast Range Reserve, California, USA - CZODoug2_1_08_16fungal (PacBio error correction) | ecosystem: Environmental > Terrestrial > Soil >...
AGCCGAGAAAAAGAAAGGAGGGAGAAAAGAAACTATATTTCGGCGCTGCATGTCCGTTTTTCTTCGGTTATCAAGCTCCGGAGGAGGGAAGGGAATTCATAAAAGAGGCGATCGCTGACGTCAAATCCACCGACCTGGGCCCGAGCAAGGAGGGGAAAAAAAAAGAAAAAAGGAGAAGAAAAAACCCCAGGGGGGGGAGAGAAAGAAGGTCCTGCTAATTTTCTGCCTTCATATTTCTGTGAAGCGCGAGAAGAAAAGGGGAAGGGAGAAGAGAGAGCGCGGGAGGTGAGGGGGGGAGGAAAAAGATCAGTTTGGCTCTACGAAATCCTTTCCGACACGGCGCGTGGACCTCAAAGAAAAAAGGGGGGAGAAAGGAGAGGAGGAGAGACGTCTGGCAAAAAAAGAGGAGGAAAAGACTATCCACTCGTCCGCATCTTTTTCGGATCATCTTTTGTCAAAGGAAGAAAAAAAAAGGAGGAAGAAGGAAAGGGTGGGGGAAGGGGGAGGGAGAAAGAGGAGAGTGGCGGCTATCGCCATTGTTTCGCGGTCCCACGCGTGGCCCACTAGATTGCACGGAAAAAAGAGGAAAAGAAAGGAGAAAAGGAAGAAGGAAAAAGGGAGGAAGTTTCAGGGAGAGGGAAAAGAGGGGAAGGAAAGAGGGAGATGAGCTTTTTAGGCTTTTGGCGGTAATGCGTCCCTTTCGGCCGAACATGCACGACGCGGGAAATAGAGGGAGAGAGGAAAGAGAAAGAAGGAAAGGGGGAATTTCAAAAAGGGGTGAGAGGGGGGGGGAAAGGGAAAAAAGGCCTTTTAATCCTTCTGTGCCGGGCGGCTCAAGAGAAAAGGGAAGAAAAAGGGGGGGAGGAAGGGGGTTCTAAGGAGGGAAGGAAGAAAAAAAGGGCTTCTTTCCTGTCGACCACCGCGACGCGGACGATAAGGGAAGGGAAAAGGGGGAAGGGGGAGGGAAGGAGGACGTTCCGAAGGAAAGGGGGGGGGGGGGGGGGGAGAGGCTTGGATAACACCGGAAACGCCGGCTGCTCTACGCATGCTGCGAACGAGAAGGAAAAGGGGAAGGGAGAAAATGGAAAAGAAAGGGGAGGGGGGAAAATCTTCGGTGGAATGAAAACGTTCCTCCGTGCATGCGACCCACTCGAAAGAGGGGGAAGAAGAAGGGGGAGAAAGGGAAAATAAAGAAAGGGGAAGGGAAGGGGGACCTGCCATCCAGTCCTTGTCCTCTGTCATCTCAAGGGAAGACGTGGAGGAAGGAGAGGAAAAAATGGAAGGCTGGGGGGGAGTAAAGGTGAATCTATAACAACTCATTCTCTTCCTGTCCATGGGAGGAAGGGGAAAGAAAGAGGAGCTTAAGGGGAGAGAAGGGGGCTAATTTAAGTCCTTTCCGCCACCAAAGGGGGGAAGAAGGAGAAGGGTCTTAGAAAGGGAGATGGCTAACTCTACACATATCTAAGTCCCGAATAGTGGAATCAAAAGGGAAGAGGAGGGGAAAAACCCTCGGCATCTTCATAGGCGGGGCGTCTAGAAACAAGGAGAGAAGGGAAGTCCCAGGGGGGGAAGGAAAGAAAGAAAAATTCTTCCTCCTCTTCTTCCGGGAGGGGGAAAAAAAAAAAGGGAAAGCTCGGAAAAAAAGGAGAGAGACTCAACAACACAACGGAGGATTATTACAATGATAGATCTATCTTCCAAGTGAAAAGAAGGGGAGAGGGGGGGGGGAAGGGGACCACCGGAAAGATGGGAGAGTCAGTCCTCTCTCATTCTCTGGCATTTCTGAAAAGGGGGAAGAAAAAAAGAGGAGTCGGGGGGGGGGGAAAGGAGGAAGTTTCAATCTCAACATTCTTCCGCCGCATAATAAAAAAAAAGAGGGGAAGGGAGTAAAGAGGAGAAAAAAAGAAGAACCGTATGAGATTCATCTGGAGAGTCCTGAAAGAAAGAAAAAAAAAAGAAAAATAAAAGGGAAAGCTTACAAATACACCTTTTATTCCTTAAAAGAGAAAAAAAGGGAACGGGGAGAGAAGACCGGAAAAGAGGGAAAAAAAAAGTGAAGCCTCTCCTCTTCTTCCCTGCCCTCATTCAATCTGGAAAAAAAGGAGGGAAAAGGATAAGAGGAAAAGGGGGGGAGGACATCTTGAAAGAAGGAAAGGACGCTATTGTTACTTTTCCCATTACCGCCGAAGGGGGAAAAAAGAGAGAAAGGGAGAGAATATGGGGGGAGGGGAAAAAAAGAAGAGGTAAGACCGTGAATTGGTTACCCAGGAAAAAAAGAAGAAAAAAGGGCCTGAAAAAGGGAGGGGGAAGGGGGGGGGTCTCCAAGCCGATCACCAATCGAATTTCATTGGTGCGTCTGCACCCGTAGGGGAGGGAGGGGAGGGGGGAAAAAAAAGGGGGGGGGAAGGGAAGATGCGGAAAGGGAAAAGAAGAATGGTGGCGCATTCTACGGCAAGAAAGGAAAAGAAGCTTCGTACGGCGATAATCGAGGGAAGGGGGAAAGAAAAGGAAGTCGAAAAAAAAAGGAAGATGGGGGGAAGGAGAAAGGGGGAGGACCTTTACTTGTCCTGGCTGGTTCTATTGCTCTGTGCGGCTTTATAAGAAGAAAAGGAGAGAGGAGGGGAGAGGCAAAAAAAAAAAGAAGAAAGAAGGGGAGGGGGGGGAAGGCAGATACGTTTCCACGCCGCAGGCGCCTCCCTTCACTCCATGCCGCCCGGCGGCTTTCGCTCGAAGAGGGAAGGGGAGGGGGGGGGTGGAGAGGGGGGACTGAAGGGAAAGGGAGAGGGAAGAAACGATACCTAAGCCATCCTCAAGAACATTCTGGGCCCGCCGAGCTGAACTAAAAAAAAAAGAAGGAGTATAAAAACCCAGGGAAAAAAAAGGGGAGAAGGGGAGAGAGGCGGCGAAAAGATCGATCCGAAAAATATTTTCGGACGAATTGGATCGGTAGGGAGGGAAGGGAGGAAAAAAGGGTCATGAAAAGAAGGGGAAGGTTTCGTCTGGGTAGGTCCAGTCTGTGTCGGCAAGGAGGTGAGGGAGGAAAAGGGGGGAGAGAGAGAATAAGGAAAAGGGAAGAGAAGGACGCTATCTCTCTCTTTCAAGAAATATGCCGGCAGCAAAGGAGAAGAAAAAAAGGGGAAAAGGAATAAGAGAAAAGGAGAGAGGGGGGAGGACGGGCCCATGTCGGTGTATTTGACGTCCTCGATCGCCGGCGGGGGAGGGGAAGGGGGAGGGAGGAAAAATCAGGAAAGAAAAGGGAAGAAAAGGATGCGCGTCCTCCATATATTTCTTTAACTCTATGCATCTGCTGCGAGAAGGGGAGGAAAAAAAAAAGAGGAAAGAACGTCGACCGAGGGGAAAAAAGGAAAGGAGACGGATCATCACTCGTAATCGTCTCGCTGTCTCTTCATTCTGCCGACTGGTGTGGTTGCGAATGCTGTAGAGATGGGGGAAAAAAAAGGGGGGAGAGAGGGAAGGGGGAGGGATCGCCAGGGGGAAAAAGGAGAGAAAGAGGAGAGGGAGCCCACCGAAATTTCTAATCCATTCAATATCTATTTAAGCCGCCGGTCGTCATGGCGGGAAGGAGGGGAAAAAGACGGGGGGGAAAGGGGACACTCGAAACAAGAGGGGGGAAAAGGCGGCCCGTGCTGGTCCGACATCACTCCTCTGTAGCCGTCGCGGCGATCCGCTAGGAAAAGGGAAAAGAAAAAAGGAAGTAAAGGGAAAAAAGAGGAAGGGAGGGGAGCGATATTTACCATGCCGTTGTATCCGGTCAGGTCCGCGATTCCGGAGAAAGAAAAGGAGAAGAAGAGGGAGGGGGGGGGGAATTTCCCAGGAACAGAAAAAAGGAGGGCGTTTCCTTCTACCACCTCTTTACTTTCGACGATCATGAAACGCGGAGGAAGGGGGGGAGAAAAAGAGAAAAAAGTCCCTTCATATTGTTTTTCATCTTCTTGGAGACACCGGAAACGAGGGGGAGGAAAAAAAAAAGGGCAAAGGACTTAGCGAGGGGGGGAGGGGGGGGGAACAGGCCACGAGTCTTAATCTTCGGTGGAGGGGGAAAAACGAGGAAAAAGGGGAAGAATCCAGTGAAAAGTGGAAAAGAGAGGGTAAATGGCCTTCACACTATCCGTCACTTTCCTTGCTTGTCAAGGAAAGACAGGAAGGGGGGGAAGAGGGGGCTAAAAAGAAAGAAGGAAAGGAGAAGCTTCAACGCGTGCATCGAGAACAACGCATTCTCGTCGTTTCACAGGGAGAGAAAAAAAAAGAAGGATAAGGAGACGGAAAGGAATTTTCTCCACTGTGGAAGTGGGGGGAAAGGGGGGGTCGGAAAAGGAAAGGGGGGTGTCTCTTTCATTCTCCTCCATATGCCTCTCTATACTGGGAGAGGGAAGGAAAAGGGGGAGAAAAGGGAGGAACGAAAAGGGAGAAGAGGGAGAAGGAAGGGAGATTGAACTTCGCGGTCACACCCCTCTGCATCTGTCATATGCGGCTTTCGAGAAAAAGGAAAGAAAGAAAAAGGGACGAGGAGAAAGGAGGGCCTGCATCTTCCTTCTCGGAAATTCCCGAGGGGGGGAAAGGGAAAAAGGGGAAAGGGGGAGAAGATCAGAGGAAAAAGGAAAGAAGAGAGCGCCCGCGTTCGTTTTTCCCGGGGTCCCACCAGAGGGGAAGGAAAAAAAGGGGGAGGAAAGGCTCGAAGAAAAGAGGGGATAAGAAAGGGGGGGCGGCGTGTTCTCGACGCCTCTATTACGATTCCGCTGGTGGAAAAGAGGGGAAGAGAAAGGGAAGGAGGAGATGGAAGTGGGAAGGAGAGGGGGAGCCTGAAAGAGCAAACCTTTAAAGGAAAGGAGAAAAAGTCTAGACCATCAACCGTATAACTCTTACAAAGAAAAAAGGGGGGGGAAAGTCCAGAAAAAAGGGAAGGGGATGTTGCTTCCGTTTATCTACCTTGACCGACGATAATGCGTGTGAGAGGGAAGGGAGTAGTCCTCCAGAGGGGGAGGGGAAGAGGAGGGAAGGGCAATCCACGTCTTCCCTTGATATTACAGGGGTGGGGAAAAAAACAGGAAAAGAGGGGTGAGGGAAAGGGGAGGAAAAGAGGGGAAAGGGGGAGGATGCATATTTCGAGTGGGTCGCATGCCCGGCGGCGTGGAAAGGGAAAAAAAAGGGGAAGAGAGGGGGGAGAGAGAAAAGAAAGGAATCGGCGCGCGCCGCATGGCGTCTATTCCGCCGGCTTTTCCGGTGTTCGACAGGAAAAAAAAAGAAGAAAGAGATGGAGAAAAGAGGGGGACTACTACTGAAAAAAAAGGGAGGAGAAATTCCCTTTTTTCGACTTCCCGCGAATGGGGGAGGAAGGGAGGAGAAAAAAGGGGAAAAGGAAAGGAGGGAGGGGGAAAGGGATCCCTTCACCTTACCTTCTACAACTTCATTTCAATCTCTATACCATCGGCGAGAGGGGAAAGGAGAGGAGGGGAGGGGGCCTGCAGAAAGAGAGGGGAGAAGGGAGAAGGCTAATCGTCGTTGGCTTTTCTTCCCTCACTTTCCTCATTACCTGCCACCCTCCTCAAAAGCTCAAGACGAAAGAGGAAAGGAAAGAAAAAAAAAAAGAAAAAGGGAACAGAACGCCCTGCTGGGAAAGAGGGGGGGAAAAGGGAGGAGGGGGGGGAGAGATTGTCATACGTATTTTCTCGCCAATTCCTATTGGCACCGCGTGGGACGCGGAAAAGGGAGGAAGGAAGAGGAAAAAGAAAAGGAAGGAAAGGGCAGCAGCGAGAACTATTACCTATTTGCTGATCCGGCGCAGAAGGAAGGGAAAGAAAGGAAAGAGGTAAGAAAAGACGACATCTTCAATGACTGCGAGCACAGCGGGAAAGAGAGGGAAGGGGAAAAGACGTTGGGAAAAAAGGAGGGGGAGAGAGCAAGATTTCCAATGCCCCTCATGCGAATCGCGGACGTCAAAGAAAGGGGAAGAGAGAGAGAGACATAAAAAGGAAGAAGGAAGACAACAACACGAGGAGGATGAAAGAATAGATAATTCTTGCTGTCATGTGCTGCCGGCAGAGGGGAGGGGGGGAAGAAAGGAGGGGGACTTAAAAAAAAGAAAGGGAGGGGGGGAGGAGAAAAAGGTCTGCACTCAGATCAGGGTGCTCTACTAATCCTTGCCGACACGGCTCTTGGAAAGAAAAAAAGGGGGAAAAGAGAAACTCTGCAAAAAAGGGAAGGAGGGGGGAAGACCTCGCGCCTAAGATCAATTCTTCTCCATTCTTTTTCGGAGAAGAGGGGAAAAGAGGAAGAAAGGGGAGGGGGAGAGGGGAGGAAAATACATTGGAGAAAAGGGAGGAGAGAGAGTATCGTGGCGCTATCGCCATTTGTTTCGCGTCCCACGCGCTGCCCACTAAAGGGAAGGGGGAAAAGAAAGGAACGAGGGGGAGGCGAAAGAAGAAGGGGGAGAAAAGAGGGGGAAGAAGGCAGCGCACGGACCTCGTCTATTAGCTTTTGAAAAAGGGCAGGGGAAGGAACAAGAGAGAGGGGAAGAAAGGGTCATAGTAAAGAAAAAAAAAGAAAGGGGAAAGGGAAGCCACTGATCTTCAAAGCGCAGATGTCACCTCTATGATCCGCTCTCGATGGTCTCAGAGGAAAAGGAGGGGGGGGAGAAAAAGAAAATTCAGAAGAGAGGGAAAAGGGTACCCCTCGGTGCGTTTCTTTCCGTCGCATGAAAAAAAGAAGGAGGGAACAGACAATAGGAATCTTTAAAAAAAGAGGGGAGAAGACACCGCTGCCGTACTCCCTGCCCTTCATATTGTTGATCGGCATGGGGGGGGGGGAAAGGAAAGAGGGGTAAAGAAAGCCGGGAAAAAAGGAGGGAGAGAGACCTCTACCTTTTCTTCATACCCAGCTTGGCTCGGGTACCAATTCCAAAGGGAGGAGGGAAGAAAGGATTCAAGGGGGAAAAAAAGGGGGGAGGAGGTCGCAGATCGGCATTTGCTTGCTGCCCCGCGCGGGCGGGGAAAGTAAAAGGTAGGGAAAAGGGGAAGGGTCTATCTAGGGAAAAGAAGGGAAGGAGGGGAAGGCATGACGGAGGAGAGGCCTCAATTCTTCAACGCGTCATCAGAAAAAGGAAGAAAAGGGAAGAGACTGCCAAGGAGAAGGGGGAAGCCACGTGATTTGTAAGGTTCTCCGCGTGTGGATGGTAGAATCAAAAAGTCACGGTTTGCTCTTTCCAGGCTCTCCAGATTCTCTCCGATAAGGGGGAAGGGAAAGAGGAAGAAAAGACAGAAAGGAAGAAGGAGGAAGAAATGTTATAATTGGAACTTCCTCTTTCAGAACAAAGAGAAGGGAGGAGAGACAGGGCGATCCAATTCCCTAGAATTCTCTCTGGCCGGAAGAAAGGGAGGGAGAATCTAAAAGAAAGGGAAAAACCCGACACTCTTTCTCTCCTCTTATTTGGAAATGGGGGGAAAAGGAAAAGAATCTTCCAAGGAAAAAAGGGGAGGTTTTCCCTTTTTCCACCCTCTTTAATTTCGAGCAAGGAAAGGGAAAAGGGAGAGAAAGGAGCGGCATCGATCTCATCAAGTATGCCGGCGTTTTCTAGCCGAGGAAGAAGAAAGAAAAGAAAGGAAGGAAAGGGAGGAATCGGGAGGGAAGAAAAGGAAGGGAAAGACGCGCGTTCTAACAATGCCTACTATCACCGTATCGGAGAGGAAGGAGGGGGAGGGCTAAGAAGAAAGGCGAGACCACCACACCTCGAACTCTTAGCAAGATACCCGTGGAAGGGGAAGGAGAGGGGGAGCGGATGCAGCGTTGAAGAATTGAGCCTCTCCTCCGTCATTCCCCGTGCCCGCAGGAAAAAGAGAAAAAAAGAAAAGAGGGAACTGGGAAGAAAAGGAAAACGTCCCATGACCTCTCTTTTCCGCTATGCAAAGGGACAAGAGAGGAGAAAAAGGGGGGGGGGGGAGAGGCCTCGGCAGAGAGAAGGGGGGGGGGGGGGGCACGCGCCACCGCTGGGTCTACTACAAGGTCGCTGTCGCTCTCACCAGGGCCATAGGAGGGGAAGAAGGGGAGAAAAAAAGAGGAACCATCGGGAGAAGAAAGGAGGAGAAAGGGAAAAAGGGATGACGCTGCTGCGAGGGGCGGCATTTATTTCTACGTCGCGGTGGTCGACGGCCACGCGGCAATGGGGGGGGGAGGGGGGGGAAAGGAAAAGGGAAGGCTTGAAAAGAAGAAGAAAGGGGGAGACACCGGACCGGGGGGGGGGGGGGGTGGGACCGGCTACACCGGCATTTTCACTCTCTAGACCATCGTCGAGCGAATCATCGAGTGCAATAGGACTGAAGGAAAGGGGGGAAAGAGGGAAAAGACTTTAGGGGAGGAAAAAAAAAAGAGGAAGCCACCCTCCTCAAAATCTCATCTACTATTTGCCTTCTCTCCCTCCGTGTCGGCGGGAGAGGGGAAAAAAAGGGGAGGAAAAAAAAAGAGGGGGGGACTAAGGAGGAAAGGGAAAGACGTATTTCTCCATTCCTAGTTTTTGCACCTCTTTGTGACTCTGAACCCTGCGATAGCCGTAAAACGGAAGAAGATAAGAGAGAAGAGAAAGAAGGCTACCGGGAAGGAAGAAGGAGGAATCCTGCTCTATTCTTTCTAACCTATCTCTCCTAAAATAGGTCGTACTAAATGGGAATAGGAAAGAAAAAAGAAAGGAAGAATCCTCATCTGACATCGTCAATTACTGCGAGCAGCAGAGAGGAGGGGAGGAGAAAAAGGTGAGAGGAGGGGAGGAAAAGGGAGGAGAGAGCAACACCCTTATCTGGTGCGACCTTCAGGAAAAGGAGGGGAAAAAGGAGAGGGGAAAAAAGGAGAGGCAGGAGGACGGCATCAATTCCCTATACCTTATCTCTCTAAAAAGAGGAGAAGGGTGTGGAAAAAGGAAGGTAAAAGGGAGGTGTATTTTACGTCCGCGCTCCTCCTGCGTTGCATTGGAAAGTGGGGGGGGAGGAGAGAAAAAGAGGGGGATAACGAAAAGACCCGCCGAAACCTTACATTCTCTCCTCCATATATTTCTGGAAGAGAGAAGAGGAAAAGACAAAAAAGGGAAAGAGGGTGGAAGGATTCGGCCTGCTTCGTCACTACCTCGTCTACCTAAACTATTCCAATTCGGAAGAATAGGGGAAGGGGGAAAAAAAAGAGGGGGAAGTCTCGAGGAGGGAAAGAGGGAGAAAGAAATGTTTCTTTGAGGATGGCTCTAGCTTATCGTGGTCGCTCTCGCAAGGGGGGGGGGGGAAAAGGGAAGAGGGAAAAGAGAGAGTCTCGAGAAAAGAAGGGGGGGGGGAAACGGATCTGGCACGCTCGACACGAGGGCAGCGCACGGCCCTCGCGATGACTTTTGATGCGGGTGTCGGGAAAGGAGGAAAGGGAGGGGGGGAAAGAGAAGAAGAGAAGGAGGTCAAGAAAAAAGGGAAGAGGGGCAAAGCGCAGATTCACCTCTATGATCCGCTCGCCGATGGTCGCAGAAGGGGGAAAAACAAAAGAAATCGGCCAAAAAAGGGAAAGGGGGGGGGAAGAAAAGGTCCCTCGGTGCCGGTCTTGCCGTCGCTGCGCCACCATGGAGAGGGGGGCAAAAGAAAAAACGAGCAGCGTAAAAAAAAAAAAGAAAAGAGAGGGCCCGACGCCCATTCCCTTCAGATTTGTTATCGCTTGGAGAACACCGGAAAAAGGAAGGGGGAAAAAAAGAAGAGGAAAGGAGGAAAAAGAGGTGGCGCGGTACCAATTCCACGAGTCTGCATCTTCTGTGGAAGTAAAACTTCCGCCGGGCAGAAAAGAAAAGGAAGGGGGGGGGAGAGGAAGGGCAGAGAAAGAAGAAAAGGACGTCATGGCCGGGCTTGTCCGCGGCCATCCATGCCTTGTCCGCTGTATAGAAAGGGGAAAAAAAGGAAAGGAAGACGTCAAAAAAGGAGGAGGAAAAGCGTGCATCGAGAACAACTCATTCTCGTCGGTAACAGGAAGGAAAAAAAGAGGAGGGAAGCAAGGAAAAGGGGGGAGCTCGGTGTGGATGGTCTCTCCTTTGGCGAAGGTGGAGAGGAGGGGAAAATTTCAAAGGAAAAAGGGAGAGGGTAGAACGCGCGATGGCTTAACTCCTAAGCAGATCGAGTAGAAGAAAAGGAAAAGGAATGGGAGGGGGAAGAAGGGCGGTCGATAACCGCCGCATCCTTGATTAGATCGATGCCGAGGGAAAAAGGGGAAAGGGAAAAAAGATTGGGGAGGAAAGCTTCCGGCTCGAATTCCCTATTTGGAAACAAAAAGCGGAGGGGAGGGAGAGAAAAAACACCCAACAACGAGTATGGATTCCCCTATATATATATTTCCAGGACGAGGAAAAAGGGAGGAAGGGTTTAGGAGGAAGGTTCTGCGTCAGGCCGCTCTCATTCTCGGGCTGGCTAGACACAGGGAAGTAAAAAGGGGGGGGAAGAGGCTCCGAAAAGAAAGAAAAGAGGGGAGCCGCATGAATCGGAATATTCGGTCGACTTCGATCTGTCCGGCGTGAGGAAGGAAAAAAAAGGGGGAAGTGCGGCAAGCCTTCCACTTCGCCAAAGGCGAGGACAAAAGCAAAAGAAGGAGAGAGCGAAAAAAAGGAAAAAAGGAGTGCGTTGTTCTCGTATGGCACGCGTTGAAGAATGGAGAAGAGAAGAAGGAGGAAAGGAGGAAGCAAAAGGAAAAAAAAAAAAACGGAGCTAGTGTGACTTTCCCATGACCGCGCGTGGAAGGAGAAAAGGGAGGAAGTTGGGGGGGGAAAAGGGAAAGAGGGGGATTGTTACCTCTCTCCACGCTGGGTATAAAAGAAAAGGGAGGAGGGAAAGGGAGGAGGGAGGAAGAAAAACCGAGGGAAAAGGGGGAGAAGGGGGGGAGACGCGTGCTGCTAACGGCGTACTACTACTTCACCTATTATCTCCCTTCCACATTTTGATGAAGATGATAGAGGGGGAGGGAAAAAAAAAAAAAGGAAGGTGTCGGAAAAGGAAACCTATTTTACATTCAGACAAAGGAAAGAGAAGCTCAGGAGAAAAGGGGAAGAGAGAGAAACCATCGGCGATCGGATCATCTTTTTCCTCTTCTCTTTTTCCTGATCAGTGGCCGACCTTACGGTGAGAGAGGGGGAGGGGGGGGGGAAGAGAAGGGAAGAGGCTCGAGAAAAAGAAAAAGGGGAAGAGGTCCGTGCGCTCCCTCCTGTCGATCTTTCAGATCACGTTTCCACGCGACAAGCGCCCGAGAAGAAGAAGGGAAGGAGGGAGGGAAAGAGGAGGAAGAGGTAGAGAAAAGAAAGAAAAAGATACGCTAGAGCCATCCTCAAGAAACATTTCTGGGATCTCCTCGATGCTGACCAGCCGCACCGAGGAAGAACAAAAAGGAAAAGGGGGGGGGGAGGGCAAAAAGGAGGAACGAGTCTTGACGATCAGGCCGAATCCTTCATCTACAAATAGGGGGGAAAGGGAGGGGAGAAAAGGACTTTTAAAAGAAGGGGAGAGAGGCACCCTTAGTTGTGCAGACCTCATTCGCCTCTCTTCAATAGAGAAAGATTTTAAGAAAAATGAAAAAAAGCCTCGAGGAAAGAAGGGCGCGGCGAATTTGCTGCCGGCATATTTCTTGAATCGCGCGATCTCGTCCTTGATCGGGGAAAAGGAGGGGGGGAGGGAAGGGAAAAAGGGAAAAGGACTCCTGAGAAAGAAGAGGGGACTCCCGGCCGAACCTGACATTCTCTCCGCCATATAGGAGGAAGAGGGGGAAATGGGAAAGGAGGTCCTGCGAGAGGAGGGGGAGAGGGAGTCTTTTTCCTCCCTCCTCTCGCCCGTATCAGCAACTCGGTAATAGGGAGAGAGAAAAAGAAGGGAAGGGGAGAGGGAAATCGGGAAGAGGGGGGGAGAGGAGGGAAAAAGTGTTCCGCTTCCCCACGCGGTCCACTATTACATTTCTATAAAATACGCTGCAATCTCTCACGGAGCGATTGAGGGAGAAAAAGAAAAGAAGAAGAAAGAGGGGGGGAACTTTTTCGGCAGTAAAAAAAAAGGGGAAGGAGGGGGGGGGAGGTAATGCGTCCGTTCGGGCCGAACTCATCTACTCTTTAGCCGTCGCGGCGATCCGCCGCGGAATAGGGAAAGAAAGAAGAAAGGAAAAAGAAAGGATACGAGTTGACCATGCCGTATCCTGTCCTTTTCCTGTCTATCAGGAGAAAAGGAGAAAAAGAGTAAGGGGTCTGAGAAAAGAAGAGAAACCATGCGGCGTGGCCTTCTACCACCTCTACTTCGTACGATACTGCCGACAAGAGAAGGAGAGAGAAAGTCTCATCAAAAGGAAAAAGAACACCTTAACTCCTTCTTCCTCTAACTCCAAATGCAGCAGACGAGAAAAACACACAAAAAAAGAAATTTTCTAGACGCCAGCGGTGGCGCGTTACCAATTCCCACGAGAGGAATATGGGGGGGGGGGGAGAAGGTCCGAAAGAAAGAGAAAGAAATATTGCATCCGCCGGGATCGATTTCGCAGATCTGCATTGACTAAGCAGAAAAAGAAAAAAAAGGGGAGGGGGGGAAGAAAAGGAAAAGAGAAGGAAAAGAGTGGATGCCCGCGCGCGTACAATTCCACCATTCTGGCAGTGGACGGAGGAAGGGGGGAAAGAAAAAAAAAAAGGGAAAATGAGAAAAAAAAACCGCCGGCCAGCCCGGCGGATGAGGGGGGGGAAGGGAAGGATCGGTGGGATGGTCTCCGGACTGGAAAAAGAAACGAGAGGGAAGGAAAAGAAAGAGGAACGGTGGATCGTCTTCCTTTTATAACTCGCGATGGATGAAGGAAAAGAAAAGAAAAAAAGGGGGAAGGATTGAACTTTCTGCGGGGTGAGGAGGAAAAAAGGGGGAAGAGAAGTGATACTATCTCTGCCTTGACCATGGTCGGCCAGGAAAAAAAAGGACCGAGAAAAAGAAAAAAGAAGGGCGCGCGCTTATTTTCCTTGGCAGAATAATCTCTCAAAAGGAAGGGGAAAAAACAGAGAGGGGAGAGGGGGGTGTCCGGGGTCCACATCTTGAATTTTCGAGCCGGCGAGGAGGGGGCAGAAGGGGGGAAAAAAAGGCTCAGGGGGAGGCGGTTCTCGACGCCGCCTATGACGATAGCCCGGGTGTGAAAAGGAAAGAGAAAAAGGCATGAAAAGGGGGAAGGGTCACGCCATCGCGCGTTCTACAATGCAGAGAGAAAGAAAAGGAGAGCAAAAGGGGAAAAGGGAAACTTCGCCAAAGGCTATACCTCCCACACCGAGAACTAGTAAAGAGAAAAAAGAGAAGCAGGGAAAAAAAAAAGGGAAAAGGGGGGATCGATGCACGCGTTGAAGAATTTATCCTCTCCTCCGTCATCCCGGCCAAGAATAAAAAAGGGAAAGGAAAGAAAAGACCAAGGGAAAAGGAGGAGGGGGGACGGTCCCATGACGCTCTTCGTGCAGCTAGCAAGAAAGGAAAGGGGAAAATGGAAAAGAAGTGGATTGGTACCCGCGCCACCGCTGGGTCTACGACAAGGTCGCGGCACAAGGGAGTAAGGGAGGGAATTGCGGAAAGAGAAAGGGAAAAAAAAAGCGTGCTGCGAACCGGCGGCGACTACTTCCCTCTTACGCTCCGCTTCCACATGTGGATGCATGAGAGGAAAAGGGAAAAAAAGGGTGGGGAAAAGAAAAGGAAGTCCATGCCAAAGCGGAGGAAAGGAGAGAGGGGGAACTAAACTGAAAGAGAAAAGAAAAAAAAAAAAGGGGGGATATCTCGATCCCATCGCTAGCTGATCATCGCGTGCTCTCGCTTGGAAGATAAGGGGGGGAAAGGAAAAAAAAGAGGTGGATTTGGGAGGAAGAAAAGGGGAAAAAAGGCAAGAATTACCGCCACCGCCTCAAAAGCTCATCACGAGTCCGTGCGCTGCCCTCCTTTTCGAGCTGCAGATCACGTTCACGCAGGGGACAAAGGCGAAAAAGATTTTGAGGGGGAGGAAAGGGGGGGAAAGCGGAACCTGCGATAGCCTCCACGATACGCTATATCCATCCTCACTAAACATTTCGGGAGCCCGCAGAGGAGGAAAAAAAGTTCTGCAAAAGAAGAGAAAGATGTCGGACAATTGGATCTTCTTTCGCCGAGGAGGGAAGAAGGAAAAAAAAGAAAAAAGAGTCCCGACAAGAAAAAAGAGAAGGAAAGGAGTGCGTCGAGCACCTTTCTTTTGCATACCTTCATAGCGCAAGAGGAGGGGAAAAACTGACGAAGAGGGAAGGCCGGCAGCAAATTCCTCCTGACCTTAAATAAAGAGGAAAGGGAAGAGAGGGAAGGGAGAGCGCGATCTCGTCCTTTATCGGGCCCATGTCGGTGTGGGAAAAGGAGAGGGCAAAAGAGAAAAAAGGGGGAAAAAAAAGTGGACTCCCCGCCCGAACCGACCTGCTCGCCGTCATATAGGTCCTGGAAACAGAGGAGCGGAGGCGAGAAAGAAAAAAGGGGGGACACGAAAGGAGGGAAAAAAAAGAAAAAAGGGATCAGCAACTCGGTAATCGTCTCTCTTCTCTTCAGTCTTCCGACATGTGGTGGTGAGAGGGGG
>Ga0179593_1292921_pt1 | contig 14597 bp, 14 predicted proteins | sample CZODoug2_1_08_16_FD_185931 | JGI IMG/M metagenome (GOLD analysis project Ga0179593, IMG submission 185931) | Vadose zone soil fungal communities from Angelo Coast Range Reserve, California, USA - CZODoug2_1_08_16fungal (PacBio error correction) | ecosystem: Environmental > Terrestrial > Soil >...
CAGTCAGTGGCAATCGGTGGAGGGCAAAAAGAGGAGGAGACGCAGGAAAGGATCTGGAGGCGATCATGTCTTCATCCAGATCAGCTACTCCGCCACTACTGGCGCTGGCCTAGACCTCAGGAAAGAGTGGCAATTGCGACTACCTGGTGGGGGTAGAGGAGGGAAAGGGGAAACCTCTCAGCGCCGGCACTGAAAAAACTCGGCAAGAGGAAGGGGGCTGTTGCTATCCCTTCATCTCGGACTGCCTCGTGTTGCGGCAATCATGGAGGGGGGGAAGGGGGGGGGAGGGGATGAAGTCTGAGAGTGCACATTCGCTCCTCGGTGAAACCCTCACTACGAAAACGCCATTCCTAAGATGTCTCTCTACTGGTTGTCGGAAGGAGTAGGGAGGTGGGATCTGGGGGGACATCCATGGGTCGCTAGCAAAGACGAGATTGGTCCAAGTTCGCCTTCTTCTTATCCGTCAACTAGGGCCTGGACTGTGACGAGGGAAAGGACTGAAATAAAAGCCGGCGACCTTTCCTTGAAAACTGTGCCTAACCTTGGGTGGGGGTGAAACGGTCGAGAGTCGCTCAGTCAGGATAGCAGATCTGACGTAAAAAAGGGTAGAGAGGACTGCAGAAATCCGGCTTCAGTTCACTTAACACAACCTAACCGACTGCAAATATTCGTGGGAGGCCAAGAAATGGGGGGGGCATTTCTTGGAGACTGGATGCAGAAAAGAATAGAGAAATCAGAGGTGATCTGGAAGAATGTAAAGCCTAAGGAAAAGGTCGCATCACGGTGTACGGCACGCGTATCATGGAAATGTTAGGTGTAGAAAAAGGGGTCGAAACCCAGGGCACAAGGAGAATCCAGGCAGCCTCTCATCATTGGGCGGGGGACCCTCGTACTCTATGGGTGAACTAAGGAGTCCGACGGACCTTCTGTTGAGAGGAGTCAGTTGTCAAAACAAACCCGGTTCACACTTGCCGACCCTTCATCCAACCGTACGGTGTAATTACCAGGAAAAAACGCTTAGGACGGGGAGAGGAAACTTCGGGATAAGCACATGTTCTGTGATCGAAAAAAACCAAAGGGACCGGAAAAATGGAGGAATGTGAGGAGAGAAAATGAACTTCACAGGACCCCGGCGCCAGTCACTTACCATCGTGCAAGATATAAATGTCGAATGTGGGTTGGAGAAGGGGAGTGGGTGGCCAAGTAACATAGGGATCGGAAAAGGCAGGGGTGGCCAGAAGAAGGACCAGAACGGCCTTGTGGGGTGTATCGGGACTAATGACGGGCCAGGGTCGGGGGGAAAAAAAATGGAAGTAGGCCAAGAGAAGAGGTTTTCGGTATTAAAAGGAAAGGGAGACCAGGCCGTAAAAGGAAGGTCCAAACACGAAGGAGTTCAAGGAAAGAAAAAATTTAAGCAACTAAAGGAAAGAACCGAAGAGACGGGGGAGGAAGTCTATCCTGTTTAGAATGGGCGACAATGTGAACAAGCTGCAAAAGCCGAAGTGAGGGTACGGGAGAAGGGGGGTACTTGTTTCTCCATCGATATCCACTACGCATAATATACCGGTGTGGGGGGGGGGGGGGGGGGGTGGGGGGGGGGGTGTGCTGAACTCACGGATAAGCTCATCCATACGGGGAGGGGAAAGTCCCCGGGAACAGAACGCTTAAAGACGCAGGTCAGGTCTGACTGATAAGCCTGGGAGGCAGGACGTACAAATGGAGATGGAAAGAAGACTACTTGGCTAAGACGTAGGGAATGGAACTAGACGCCGGTAAGTCTGGGCGTCAACGATAGAAATAGACTATTAAGGTGTTCTGTAACTCGTACGGGACGCTTTTCAGGTGGGATTGCTACCTTTGCCGGATTGACTCGGGACAATGGCTACCGGCCGCCCCGGGAGGCGAATTTAATCAACACCGGCAACTTCGTGGGGTCGCAACTCAAGTGCCGAACGCCCTAGGGCTCGAGTCCAAACCATCAGCAAGACTCGGTGCTAACGGGATAGCTTCCTGGGAGAGCAAAATCACATCACCAGATGTCGGAAAAGTCCTTAGCACACCGATTGAATTGCAGCTGAAGGACAAAGTCTCTCAGACGTGAAGATACGGACACCAACCTAATTCCGACGAGTCCAATAAAAATTGGGCAACAAGTAAATCTAGGTTGAAGGGCGCGGATGGCTCTCACCCTTAGAAACGATACTGCTTTCAAGGAGGGGGCAATGTACTTAAGACCATCAAGATAAACGGAAATGTCCGGACTCACGAATAGCAAGTTCTCCGTGAGGTGAATTCAAACGTTCCGACGAGTAAGGAAGCACCCCTCGTAAATGGGACGGGGACAAGGAGTGACAGGGCCTCTTAGAGATGTGTGGGGTGGGACGAAGGACTGCATCATCGCTGGGCATCTAGTACTCACGGATGAAGGATGTTCGCGCCAAGAGGTAAAACCGTACGCGAAACCAGGTAGGTCAGTTCCCGATCGTCTGACATCGATAAAGGGGAGGCCCTGACATGTCACGCTCAGAACTTCGCAATTCGCACAGCGTGGACTGAGCAAGATGGGTCTTGGTTTCGGTTCTCATCTGTCCTCATCTGATCTGAATTAAAGAAAACTCGACGAATGTAAAGTGGCAAGCCACGTGTCTGGGGTTGAACCAGTTCTTGCCCACGAAAAGTTCTACGAGAGGGAACAAAGAGACTTGCGGAAGAACGGCAGTGTATCGGGCAGATCAGAGCATCAATCCATCTCAATGAAAAACAAAAAATATTACTTATAATAGGATCTGAGCTCATCGCTCGGCAGGGACAATCGAATCGTAGAATGGACTGGTAGGGAGAGAGACTTGGAGTGGAGGGAAAAGGCACTACTGAATTTGGACCAAGATCGTCCACTTGGCGAGGTTGGTCCTTCTAACAAGGATAGAGGTCTAAGGGGAGAAAAGTTCAGAATAGGGACCTTCATATCTCGGGAAAAAAAGTAAAATGTTAAGCGGAAAGGGGAGGAGAGGGAACGGCGAAAAATCAGAGAAGGGGAAGTACTACTTCTCACGGAAGTTACTTTCCTACAAGATAGTTTCTGGGATAGAAGGTGAGACCCATCGCATATAATCCTTCGTGGACTGCTCCGGAAGACGGAACCGATCCAGTCGTCGTTCGCAGCGGGCAATTTCACTGGAGGGGGAAGTAAAAGAGGTTGATCTACGGAAGTAAGGAAAAGTACACCGGAGACGCATGAACGCTGGCTCACGGTCGGTAGGGGAAGGGGTTAGTCCCACCAGGAAAGAAGAAGTTGGAAGAGGAAAAAATTTCATGGCGGATGAAAGCGCGGTAAAAGAGAGGATGGGGGTCCGGAAAAAAAAGCTCCGGGCAGTCAAGCAAAGATCTGACTCAGAGTACGTTATACGGAAGAAGTTCAATGAGGGAAGGAGGTTAGAAGAAAGGGGGCATCCGTTCTGAACATCTCGGCCTCAGCGTATATCAGAGAAGCCTCTCTGGCGTGTTTCTATCAGAAATTCTTTATGAGCTACCTCAAAAGAAAAAGGGGAAATGATCACCTTCCGATGTGCATTCAAAGCAAGTCACAGTATAAGAGGACTCACCGTTGGCCGGCAACAAGCCAGTCGTGTAAAGTTGAAGGGGATAATCGTAAATGAAGAAAAAGGGGCATCATAACTGGCGATTTTTGTTTTGGGGGGGAGCCGAAATTGCCGGACACTGACGCAACGAAAAGGCTGGGTCGCATTCTTGCAGTAGGAGGGAAATTCCCGGTAGGGAATGAAAAAGAAAAGCCTAGATCGCGGGGGATCGACATACGGTCCTAGTGCACAAGGTGGCCTCAAAAAGCGCTTGATGGCTTGCCCCTGTCCCAAGAAACCTTTCAGAAAGTAGATTTGCTCGACAGGACTACCAAAAATTGGGCTGTGGGGGTCGGGCTGATTCCACCTTCTAACTTAAAATGGATGTGACCCGAGGTGGAAGTTTTTCGAGGTGAGGAACAATTCTCTACTGCAAAAAAAGCCCCTGCAGAGCTCAAAAAAAGTAAGGTCAAGTGGTCGGGGCTCGTAGGCCGATACTTAAATACAGGAGGAGAAGAAAATACTCTTTCCGGGGAGAAGTGAAAGGTAATACGCAAAAAACCCGGTCGGACGGTTACTGCCCCTTCCTTTCTCAAAAGTGTTTTTTTTTTGCGGAAAAAAAAAAGAAAAGAAAAAAGAGAACAAAAGAGACGGATAGAAAAATTCCTCGGTTACCACCCGTCCTGTGGTAAACAAAACATGCAAGTTGGTCCTCTCGCCGACCAATCCTAAAGGACGCAAGCATTTCTATTCAAGGGGGGGAATAAGTGGCGAAGGGGGAGAAAAGGGCATGTGATCCGACGATGACACAAGCATGGAAAAAAGTTTTAAACTCACTCTCCGCAGACATCTGACAAGACCTTTCACAAATCTCATCTCTCCGTCGGGGTGAAGAGGAAAAGGGGGAAGGGGCAACCTAAGGGGGGGGGGAAGGGGATGTTCGCCACGGAAAGTGGTGGGGGGGGGCGAAGGGCGCCAAAACTAACATGCCTCGGACGCCGTCACTGGAAGAAGGAAAAAAACACCTTTCAGGAAATTAGAACTTTCTAAGGGGGACTAACCGTCTCACAGCCCGCGCGTAAGTCCCTTATAGAATGATGGAAGAAGGGTGAGACAAAAGAAGCCAGAGAGGGGAGCATAGCTCATGCAGCCGCCTCTCCGGCAAATGAAACCACTGCTTGTTCCTGACGAGGCATCATCCTTTTTCGCAGGGCGAATCAGGTCTTAAGGGGAGAGAGGGCTTCTCAAACGATTAATGTTCTGCATGGGACTCACGCTAAACACCGAAGCACTGGGTCAAACTCTTCACAGCAGGGGTGGGTTTATTCCCGTGACAATGGAAGGGACCTTAGATATGAAAATGGGGGGTATGACCCGAAATCATTGACCATTTTAAGTGGGAAGCGCACTCAAAGAATCCTGTACGACAACAGCGGGGGCTTCCTCAGGGGAGTGCACAGGGGTTCTTCCCCTCCAGAATGCGAGTAAATTTGAGAAGGCGGGAAAACTGGCGTTTTTTCGGGAGGCAAATTTACCTGGAGGCATTCCACGAAACTGCTCATTCAGACTCAAGAAAAGTGGGAAAACAAGAAGCCCGCAAAAAACTCATCGAAGGTCGGGGTACGTAGGAGGGAAGGCACAGTGCTGACAGTTCCGGCGCCGGCTGCGTCGGAAAAAAAAAAAAAGGCACACCAAAACCACTTGCACCTCCCTAACAGATCGCAGGCTTATACCAAAGAGAGTGCAGGTTCTATTGAGAGGTCTCGCAGCAAAGTCATCGTGAGTCCTCTCAGGAAGACCGAGGTAAGGGCCGGCCAGTGGCGCGGACCCCGATCGTGACATCACCCGCGCTGGGAAAAAAAGGAGGAGATTAATGGCAGAAGGGGGTAGGCCGGTTAGGATCGGCCAGCTGAGACAAAGGCCTGCCCGTACTGAGGAAAAAAGGGCAAGCCTGAAAATCTAATCGACGACAGAGAAAGAACCTAACGTCTGAAAAGGAGTTCATGGGGGGTGAAGTCATTGGCTCAATGCAAAAAAAGAAAGGGGCACGGCTGGAACGCCAGCAAGACCGGCCGCGGGGGTGTCCCCTCTTGTGCAAACTCGCAAACAGGCTTCCAATGTTCTGCGCGTTCTGGAAAGGACTGAATACGAGAGCGTGGAGAAATATGAGAGAAACGCGTCACCGGTTCTTTCAGCCAGCAACGAAGCACGTCCAGTGCATCGTGGCATGCTCGCCGTGGGATCGCCGAGGGCTGAGGAGGGTTTTACAAAAAAGGTGCAACTGACATGGGGGGACTGGCACGGACTGCGGCCAGCTGCTAGCTTTCTTCAGGGGGTCATCATTGAAAAATGTCCTCAAACGGCATGAGACTGCAGATCAGCGCGAGAAACCATCTCGTCCAACACTGCCTTGCATCCTAGTTCTAGAAGATCGCGCAAGGTCGTTGAGCGGCCTGGATTAAGGGAGGTCGAGCAACGGCGGGGGGAAGGTTCGAGAAGGACAAATGCCCCTTCCGTTACACGCTGCCGCCCAAAAAGATTCAGCTCCTGATACACAAAGATACAGAGGGACACAGCGAACATGCTATTGCTTCGTTTGGGTGAATCGGGGATGCAAGATTTTCGAAGCACTCAACAGACGCGCTTTGGGAGGGCGTTCTTTAAATCAGAAGAAAAACGACTTTGAACCGAACGTCAGGATGCTTCCAGGGAAAGGCTGTCGGAAGCTGGTGGGAAGGGTTATCAAAGGGGAAACCCGGTAACGATCGGCCGAGGAAGGTTCTCACAGATGGGCGTGTGCCACACGAAGAATCGGTTGAGATCGTGAAACCGAGAGCAGGGAGGGGTAACGCTCGGGAAAAAAACCAACCGGGCAGGGATCCTTACACCCGACGGGTCATCCTCGTCCGTCAAGACACTGATCGACGGAGAATTTGACTATCTCGCGAGGGTTCTGTTTTCGGGAGACGAACCACCGGATCTCTTGTTCTCAATCATGCGGGACATAGATCTGCCTAAAAACACAACGGACGTCGTCAAGTGAGGACCAGTTGCAAAAACAGGTCAGACTTACTTTGGTCTTGGAAAGACGGGTCAATCGCTAGACCTGCAACTTTCACCGATCAGAGGGGGTGGGTAAAAGAGAAAAAGTGGGGGGAACTGCTCGGGAGCTTACTGAGGAGTTGAGGAGAGGAAGTTTCTTGGAAAAAAAAACATTTCTGGGGGGGGGATGGGAGAAAAGAGTCAAATCGTGCCCGATGAGTTACTAGACCGTATTTGAACATCCAGATGTACCTCTCCGAAAATACCTTCTCAACTCAATACGGGGGCGTGTCTCTCAGGGGGGGGGATACGCAGAACTCTCACCACATAACCTGAAAAGCAAATCTCTGCTGCTCAATTTCTGCACTACTTTCTTACTTGTGTATTAAAGAAACCGATCTGAGTAGGGACTTCTACAAACTCGGCATAGAGGAATGACTGATGGGGGGGGGGGCTTACGAACAGAGCATCTAGAAACTGGAGGCTGTCACAAAAAAAAGACAGCCATATGGCTGAGATAATCTGGGAAGCTTCTAAACGCAAAATCTCCTACTTGTAAAGCGTGAATCTCCAATGCTCGACGGCTCACCCTTCTTCTTGACTCTAACGAAAATTCTGCAAAGTAGGGGCTTGCAAGGGAGGGTCAACTAGGCATCGGAGAAACCTGGCCTTTAAGCCTTACGGGACAATGGCCTTGGACGGTCGTAACCGGGGTCCAGGGAGCGCTGATCTTCACCGGCACACCCAATCGGGAGGTAGGCAAGTAGAGGCTCGTTGTATCTGATTCACCCGATGGCAACAAGCTTTGAACAAATAAAAAACAGAAAATACGCCTCTGTAAGCCCACACCGCGAAAAAGGCGCTTCGACCCTGAAATGGAGAAAGTTCACAAAAATCACATACTTCGTATTACCCGCTTACTGCGCAACTATTTGCCTATTCAGCGCTAGACGAATGGGATCGAGTTAAAAAATTTAGACCGCAAATTCTAAAAATGGGTGGCCACATCAAAGAGGGGAGGAGAGTTTAACTGAGAAGTCCCGAAAAAAAAAAAACCCAACACGACATACTGTAACTAGTCAGTCGCAAGGATGTAAAGGAAAATTGGTGAAGCCTACCGCGGGGCCATAAGGAGCGGCTCAGGGGTAAGGAGATCGAAGGGGGCGTCCTTTCGGTGGTCCTTAGGTCCTAATAGAAAGGAGAAAGAGAAAGGGCCTATTTACGTTACGCACGATATAGTTTCGATGGGGCAAGAGTCTCCTTAGAAAGCTTCTACTCCGGAATAAAAATAACAAGAAAATGGTTGGGGTATTCCGTAACGTGACGAAAACTCTCCGGCGTGAAACCGAAAGGAACGTTCCTAAGGAAGATGAATTCGAAAAACCTTTGCTGAGTCACCTAAGGAAAGGCAGCGGAACGCTAGAGGGCATTCTATGGCATAAGGGGGGTGGAGTCAATCCCCACCCCCCCCCCAAACCACCCCCCCCCCCCCACAAAAAAACCCCAACACCCCCAACGAGGAATGCAGAGTCTAAATCAAAGGATAATCAAACACTGCATGACAAGAAAGGGGGGAAAGTCAAGAGTTGTCGCGGGAAAGGCGTTCATAAAAAAGGCTAGCCATATACTTTCATTCTACTCTTCATACTATTAAGGCCGCGACGCATTCACATGGAGGCAATACACACAAAGAGGATTGGGTAGAAAATAATTCTTATCTCGAAAGAGCTTCTAATCGACGTCTCCTCGTAGATGGGACACCCAAAACACAACCACAATGGGAACGTCTACCGTATCTCTCAAACTTGGTGTCAATATCCAGAGGGGTACGAAAAAGAAAAAGGCGTCAGCGGTGGATGCCTACCTGAGTAAAGGGGGTCCGAGAGCCCGGATTCCTGTATAGGCTCATTAGGGAGCACGTGGGTCATGTATGAGACAGGGGGAGGGGAGGTCAAGGTAGGAACGCGACTGTAAAAATTGAAAGACCACAGCCGTAGGGAAGTGCCGCATTCAACAAGACCGGCTCTGAGGCGTGCACAGCAAGCTAGAAGGCGGAAGGAAAAAAAAAGAAGCGGACCGCGTCTCATAAACAAAGGCAAGCCCGCACCAAAACCAACCACCAAACTTGGGGCCACTACAGAAGGCGGTTGGTATATGATATAGCAGGAGGTCTGGGGGACCCGCGGAACTTCGGAGGCGTACTGGTGGCAGGGGGGTTACTTGCAAAAAACAGACGCGGCCAACCAATAGTTATCCTACATCTTGTCCTGGCTCCTGCGGAGCCAGTTCGGTGAGGGGACCGAAAGGTCTCGCATCAGAGAAACCAGAAAGTCACACTCGTGGGAAATGGGGGGGGGGGGTGTTCAGAGGATCCGAAGGAATTAATATCGTTTGACATCGGGGAGTCACGGCGAGCGACGGTGGGAGTCACGCAAAAAGGCCTGTTTTCGTGAAGTCTAGGGAGATAATCTTGGGCAGTGTGGGGGGGTGTTCGAAAGAGCAACCCCTTTCCAGGGGAAGAGAAAGCGGTTACAGGAGGGTTGAAAATAACCTCAGAGCTTCTACGGTGGTGAACCCGTACCTCAATCACGGGAAACTGCGAGGCATCAGTACTAAGGGCAAAGGGGCAGAGCGTTAGACTGCATTCTCTCGCGGAGTCAAAAGAAACGACTTAGGCCGTAGTCGCCGTATTAATCACTCTCGGACTTGAAAGGCCAGCGCAGGAATGCCCTCTTTTAAGACAGAGATAAGAGCTGGTGAATGGCCGCATCAAGAAGTGGAGGGGAGGGGAGGTAATCTGGCGTCAGTCACGGCAAAAAGGTAGTGTAAGGGGGGGAACAGCATCGCTAGGAGTGGCCGTCCGGCAAATTTGACCGTGTGTCAGCGGGAAAGAGAGCGGTTTGGGTGGGAAAGGGGGGGGAAGGAACAGGCGGCGGACGCAAGGTTGAGCAAACAGCGGTCGCCGGTACGGGGCTGTCACTGGGGGTATGGTTCATAAGACGCTTAAGGACGGACGGGTCGACACTTACAAAACGACGCCCGGTCGGGGCGGGGGCACCCTTCAATACAGAACCCGGCCTGTCCATGAGGGTCAAAGAGGTGAAACAACGGTCGGGCGATCTGCTACACAATCATGGGAAGAAAGAGGGGGCCAGTTATGAAAGGGGGAGCCGAAAACTAAAACACAAGCCGAAATTTCAACGGGCAAAGGTTGAATAACGGGGGAGAACTGTTGCGTTTAAGAAGCTTGTCTGGCCGAAGCGATGATCAAAAAACGCCGGCAAGGGTTGGAGGGGTCGCACGCTCACAGACCAGCCCTTCCCAGCACTTAATCCGTCGCCTCTACTGAGAAGACTGGAAAAATAGAAGGAAAGACTGGAAAAAAAGGGTGTGGAGAGGTGAAAAGAGAAACCAAGGAATACACCGCAAACAACCCCCCAACACCTCCACCAAAACACAAAAAAAAAAAAACACGCCAACACACAACCAACACCTCAACTGGGCTACGCATAAAGAATTCTGCAATGAGAAAGAAACTTCAGGGAACGTCCATTAGCAGAACTACGGGTTCAGAAAAATACAGTTCGGTCACTGAGAAACAACCTTCTTCTCAAGAAAGGGACTCCCGGAACCGTCGATGGGGTGATATCGATGTTCCGTGGCGAAATTTTAACTGTGAAGGCAAAATGCTCCGTACTAAAAGGGGGATCTCGGAATTATAAAGTCATTCACTCGCCATCAGAAAGGGGGGGGGGGTGGGGCGGGGACGCAGCGGAACGGCTTGAAGGTGAAGAGCAAGACGGGGGTGAAATGTGTAAGGGGGTGACATTGCGAGAGAGACAGAAGAATTCTGAGACTCACTGTTAAAAAACACAGGCAGTCCTCGTCGATGTGATCCATTGAGCGTGACAAACTGCTGACGAACCATCGAACCATCAGGGGGGAAGTTATGAGGGGGGGGGAGGGTGGTGGGGGTGTGTGGGGGGGGGGGGGGGGTGTGGGGGGGGGGGGGGGAAGGCTTATACAGGATGGGGGGGGGAGGGATCAGAAATGGACCTTTCCTTGATGCTCTACATTTAGCATTTAGTTCAATAGAAAGTAGGAGAAGACACAACACACCAAAAAAAAAACCCGCCCCAACCCCCCCCCGGGGGACCAAGAAAAAGGCTCTATCAGCCATGTTCACCGGTTTCTCCACTCATAAAGGGAGGAAGAACTTTGACTGGAAAATGAGAGGGGTCTATTCTTTTCTTATGAGAAAAGAGGAAAGAGTGAGTATAAGCGGAGAACTGGGCTCTCAGTGCTATGCCGCCCAAACAGGTCCGTTCACATAAATTCACAAAGAGATGAATTACTAGAAAAAGACAGGAATATGTCTAGATGCATTCCTCTGACCAAAGGCAGCATACTAAAAAAAGGCCAATGTGCCCCTCCGGAGACCACGGGTCGGCAATAAAAACGCGCGTTTATAAGGGCGCTTAATAAACAGGACAAGTGGAGAGGGACTCGGTCCGAAGATGTGGGGGGGGGGATTAAATTTTTGAAGGTAGGTGATTTGGGGGTTGTTTGTTGGTCTCGCAGTGCCAGGCAGACAAGATTTCAAAAACAAACAAACCCCCCACATAAACCAAACCCCAAAAAAAAAAAAAACAAAAAAACAAAACAAAACAAAAAACACCCCCCACACCAAACACAGCCCCCCCACCAAAACCCAAACACCCACCCCCCCCCCCCAAAAAAAACCCCAACCAAAAAAAAAACACGACACACACCCCCCCCCAAAACAAAAAAACAAAAAACCCCCCAAAGAAAAACAGGCCCCCCCCCTCTTGGCCGAAGGGCGGGAAGAAATCACCAGATGAATCATCTCAAACAACAAAAACTAGAATTAGAGAGAGAGACTCTTCGGTAATTTCTCACCTGCAGTTTCAGGACCCGCCAAGATGTATTGAGGTCCTATAAGTTGATCGGGGGAGGGAAGAGGATTAAGGTTGAAAGGAAAAACGCTAAAGAGCGGCAAGATCTAAAAGACTCTGGATCTGTTTCCGTATTATCAATTTTAAGAGAGGGGTGAAGTGATTGTATCATGTTCATCATGGAAAGAATGCAGAGACGACCGGGGGCCGCGCTTGAGCGGCCGGCATCACAACGAGATGGTTTTAGTAAAGAAAGGAGGGTCTGCTGGGTCTGTAATGGGCCGAAGGAATTTGCTTCGAAGTACTTCATACATCGCTCCGGACGCAACTGTAACTAGAACGCACCCGACCGCGGCAGCACCTAGGGTCTCGACGCTTTGGAGAGCCCGTGTCTGTAAGTGGGGTGAATCAAAACTCCATTGTGACTCGAGGAAGGAGTTATCGCCGCCTACGGCTGGCGTGCGTTTATAGGGGGATAAACGGCAAATGCTCGATTGATATTACGGAGGTCAGGGGAAGGACATAAAATCAAAGCCTGTCAACGCCTTTGCGGTCACCAAGACGAGGCTAATCCTCGACAAACTTCGGTGAGTCGCGGAGGAAATCGGAGTGTATTCACGGCCTTAGTCGGCTACATAAGGACCACCAGGAACCCAGATGACTGAGTGCCCCGACGTCAGATGCTGCGTCACTAAAGGGGGACGTAGCGCAGTTTGGGGGGATGGTGAATACGGGAAGAAGTTGGGGAAAGGACCCTCTCGGGTTGTTCGTTCCGGCGTCACACAGCCAGACGTACATGGCCTCATATTAATCCCGTGACTATCAGGCGGAGAGGGATTGTATCGGGGGACCAGGGGGTGAAGACTTCGATCCTCTGACCTTGCTCATAGCGTTTGGTTGTGGAAAGCGGGACGGCGATACGAATGCGACAGAAAGAAAGAGGAAAAGAAAAAGAAGGGAGGAAAGAAAGGGAACGAAAGAGGAAGGGGAGAAGAGGGGGGAGGAAAGGAAGAGGAAAAGAAAAGGTGTATGGGGGGGAAGAGGGTGAAAGTGGGGGAAGAAGTAAGTGGGAAGAGAGGGGAGGAGGGGCTGGAGGGGGGGGAGTGGCGGAGCTGCGGGGGCGATACGGAAGGGGGAAATAAAGAGGGAGGGTACAGAGGGGATGAGAGGGAAGAGGGGGCAGGAGGAGGGGGGGGGTGACGAAAAAGGGGGGCCCCATCCCAAAACATTTAAACTCCGTTGGCCACCTACGGGTTCAAGACAGGAAATTAAACCTAAAACTAACTCACGGGCACGGACTGCTTCTCTGAAGGGGGTTGAGACTGGGCAGGGTCTCTGGCATATTTTAACGGGAGCTGTACTCAAGAAAAACCCTGCGAAAGAATGATAATCGCGGAATAGAAGCCTTCTTCATACGAGTGAGAGAACTCCAATACGAATTAGAAGTATCAAATGAGGAGTATGCTTTTTGAAGGGGAGAGGGGAGGAGGCTTCGAGGGGGAAATCTCTAAGTGCACTCGTAAATGCCTTGATTTTGTAGATAATCAGGAGGACAAGGTTGGGGTGAACAATGGGGCGAGGTAGCAAATGGGAGAGGGACGGAGCAGGCCTGTCTCTAAAGGGGGTTGGAGGGAAGGGAAAGGGGGGGGGGGTGTGGGGGGGGGGGGAAGCCGTCGACACGAATTGAAAAAAGGCGCCGCAGCGTATTTCAGGAAACGCTAAGAGGAGGGATGGAAACGGTAGAGAGCAGATTTTGAAGGACCCAGATACTACCGCTACAATGTCGAGGAGGGACTTCAATTGTTTAATAAAAGAAAGATCCAAAAACTCACTCGGAGCTATTTTTTCGTCTAGAAGCGACTGTGGCACCAGTATGTGGGGGGGAACTTTATCCAACTCGGCCAGAACTTCGAAGCCAATGAAGATACCGGGAGACGGATACATCGTCAGGTCATGGCTGTAAAACGGCCGACAGTCTTAACGCAGAGAGGAAGACTAGGGTAGATCGTTGAGCGTCATCAGTCGACGGGGCGTTTCTACTAATGGGAAAACGAACTGCCCGTGCTGGATAGCAAAGGAGGACGGACGAAAGGAGGGGCAGGAAATAACGAAATGGTCATCTTCTCTATAAGGAAGTGGAAGGAAGGAATACGCATGGGGTTGTACTGGGAACCTCGTTTTGTCCAGCTACCTACGCTCGAGGTAGCCGAATTGATGTATCACGGGATTGTGTTCACTTGCATGGGGGACAAGTCCCTATAAATAGATGAAAACAAAAAAAGGAAAGCTAGAAAGATGCCTCTCGGCGGGTCTACTTCACCTCTTTCTTCGTTCATCATTGATGTAATGACCCCTTCAGAACTTCTCAGCGATGGCAGCTTCCGAGCATGTAAAATAGACCTACTGAGAAAGGGAGACCAGAAGGGAACCTGATGCCCGAGTATGGTGTTCCCAGGACTTATGACATCGTCCTGGGAGGCCGATGAGTGAAAGGAGCAGGAGCTGACTCGATTTTGAGGCCGTTGAGTCTTCAAGCAAGAAAATACTAGGAAACGAAGGGTCATCGATCGTCCGATAACGGTGCCTGCACTTCTCGACATTAGGAGTAAAAGACTCCCGCGGAATGGGAACTTGAACTCTAGAATGCCTCTTGCCGCAGGACTCTTAAGGAAAGGAAAGGAAAGAGGAAAGACCGGGCAGTCTTACTCAACCAGGTGGCAGAGGTATTTGACTGCCACGCAAAGTCGATAAGTACCAGGAGTATACCTTTTCACTGTCAAGCCCTTCTTACTTAAAGGAGAAGGGGAAAAGAAGTAGGGAAAGGTTGACTTTGTCGCACTCTCCATTCAATCTTACGTTCCTTGAGCGCAAGGGACCAATACTATGCTTAGGCAAGAAAGGGGAATATGGAGAGGCCGGAGGAAACAGCCTGGACCTGTCCTATAAAAATGCTTGAGTCTACGCCTGGACTCAGAGGTCTAGGTTAATAAGGAAGGAGAGGAAAGACAGGAGTAATGACGTCAAAGTCGGATTACTCTATCCGAGGCGCTAGAGAAAGACG
>Ga0179593_1297499_pt1 | contig 14597 bp, 23 predicted proteins | sample CZODoug2_1_08_16_FD_185931 | JGI IMG/M metagenome (GOLD analysis project Ga0179593, IMG submission 185931) | Vadose zone soil fungal communities from Angelo Coast Range Reserve, California, USA - CZODoug2_1_08_16fungal (PacBio error correction) | ecosystem: Environmental > Terrestrial > Soil >...
GAGGTAAGGGCCGCTGGGGGAATTTCGCAAGCCCGACTAAAAAGCGCAATCCGCCCAGGGCGCGGTGATTAGGAGGAGGTACAATGCAAGGACAAAGAAGCCTTGTTCGAGCAACAGCCGTGAAAGCAAGAAAAAAAAAAAAAGGAGTGCACACCCCGACGAGTAAAAGAAACAGAAAGGGGAGTTGGGGAGACCGATTAACGTGCAGGGGGTGGACGGGATGAAAAAAACGGGCAGACGGGGAAAAAACCCAAAACAACTGCAGAGGAGGAAAAAAAAAAAAAAAAAGCCAAACACCGGGCCAACCAAATCACTTCACGGAAGTGGGAACGGTGTCTCGAGGGGGCGGAGGCTCCCGGGGGGAAATTTGGGGGGGACAAAAAGAAGGACTGAAAAGCATACAGGGGTCAATGGGCTCGTGCATCGTGTGGAAAAAACCTTTTCGGAAAAAGCGGGGGCCTTCGGCAAAAAAAAAATTGGTGAAAAACGAAAAAAAAACAAATTCTCGATGAACCAGGAAAATCAATAAGAATAAAGAAAGGGGCAAAAAGAGACCAAGGGTGCAAACCTCATGGGGGGGAAAAAGTGAGGCGAAACAAAGAAGACGACGGAGCAAAGGGGCCAAAAAAAGTTTGAAAGTAAGCGGGCCAAAAGAAGTTAAAAACGGCGCAGAGACGTCCAAGAGGGAAGCGAGGCGGACTATTAAGAGACGTCCAAGGCAATTGGGGGGGAAAGGAGAAAAAATGGGTTGTTGAAATAATAACGGAAAAGGGGGGAAAAAGGGCATTTTGGCAGGACGGGGCCATGACACCCTTTTGCGTTAAAAACGACACGGCAGTTTCGCCAAAGAAAATGGCCTCCATGCCGTGTAAAGAAAAGGCCGGGAAAGAAGGGTGAAAGGAAAAAGGCAGGCGGTTTTTGAAGGGACCATGTATGTGCACAGGGAGCAGAACAGGAGGCCCCCTATAGTAAAAAAAAAAGGTTCAAAACGCGGGCTTCAATAAAAAAAAAGAGTCAAGGGGGGGGCGCAGTAGAAAACGGATAACTTGGGGAGGGGTGGAAAAAAAACGCGACCCGTGCTTGGGTAACTACGACAACTACCTTTAAGCAAAACTCCAAAGTCCAACGGCACGACAGAAATCCAAAGTGAAATTTTTCAGGAAGGTGAGCAAAAAAAATACTTTTTGTTTGCGAATACATAAGAATCCGCAAAAGAGGGAAACAACCGGTTGGGTATAAACATGAACAAAAGCAAGCAACGACGAGAACATTTCGAAAGGAAAGGGAATTTCGGAGACTAAAGGGTGACGGGAACAGGAGGAAAACGCGCCTGGTGAAAATTGAGTTTGGAAATGAGCCCCCCGCCGAACATTTAAAAAAAAAAACAACAAAAGAACCGGGTAAAAAACGGCCACATGTACGACTGGCAAGAAGGGGCCGTACAGAAAAACACACTGGTGTTAATCTGGAACTGGGGGGGGAAGATTTGGTTAGAAGAGGAAAAAGCGGGGAGGTGGGAGTAAAGGAAAACAAAAACCCGTTTTCCTGGAGGAAGGGGGCACCGAAAGATTAAAAAGGCAACGAGTCCACATTTGGGGTTTTTTTTTGGTTTCCGGGAATTGACACAAGGGAAGAGTGGGGGGCCCCGAACCGAAAATGCTGGGAAAAGGGGGAAATTGATGGGAGCATAATGGGACGCCCTATTAAAACCAGGAAATAAAACACACTAAAAAGCCCCCACAAAAAAATAGCTACCCGGAGACCAAATAAACTTGGAGCAGGGGAAAAAAAAGGAGTGGGAAAGGGAAAACATAGGTAGAAAAAATTGGGGGTAAAAATCGAATCTTGGGGCCGCAATCTCAGAAGGAAACAAGACCGGGCCGGACGGGGGAAAAAGGAAAACTGTGGAGGGCGACGAAGCCGTTCCAAAAAAACGGGAAACCACGGAAAGTTTCAGAGTCAGCAAATGGTGGTGGGCAAAAAAAAAACGGGGGTTCCACGCCGAAGCGGGTACTGAACACGATAGCCAGGCAACAACAAACCGCCTGTTGCAGGCAAAAGTTACCGGTTGAGAAAATAAAAGTTGGGGGGGTTCTGCAGGCAAATGAAGTGACAACGTACCAAAAACACCCAGACCAAAACAAGGGGAAAAAGACGGGTGAAAGCAAGGGTAAAAATGAAATCTATGGGGGTGAGACAAAAACAAAATCACACAAAATAAAAAGAGAAATCAGTTCATCGCAATCAAAAAAAAAAAAAAAAAAGAGGAGGAAAGGAAAATACCAAAAAAGGCAGGAGGCGAATGCGAAGACGATTTTGCGGCGCCAGTGTTCGGAGGGTGGAACTGAGAAAAAATTTTTGCAGTGGTGTAGGGAGCTGTGTGAAACTAAAAAAAAAGGGGGGACATGGAAAGGAAAGGGACACACACCGCGAGTCTCACTCAGGATGGACTTCTGACCAAAAAAAAAAAAAAAACAGAAAAATGTGAACAGGGGAAGAAAACCCGGAGTGGTCCCCACAAAAACTGGGTTGATCACCATCTACACAGAAATCAAGAACAGCAAAGAACTAAAAAAAACTAAAAACTTCAAAAAATCCGGGGGGAAAAAAAAGCGTGCGGAAAAAAGTCATCTTCATTGGGAAAAGAGGGAAGGGGGAAAGCCCAAACCAGCAAGAAACATTCTTTTATAGAATTAAATGGACTAACAGAGAACTCACAGGCACAGTTTTGGTAACCGGCTATCAAAAAACGATGGTGGTAACAGGTGGGTAGGGGGATCCAATCCGACAACCAAGCCCCAGGGAACAAGACGTTCCAAAGCGAAAGGAAAGGGAGATGATAACCTGGAGGGGGCAAAAAGGGACCAGTGCGAACCGGACACAGAAAAATAACTGAACGGTGTCACTGAAAAAAAAAAAAAAAAACAAACTTGGTGCGAAAAAGGAAAAAAGGGAACCATTAAACCAAAAAAAAAAAAAATGTCGGGGTAGGGCAAAGATTGGGCACAGGAGCGGGCCCTGGGGAAAAAAAAGGAAGGCAACCGAGGTGTTATGAGAAAACGGATCAGCAAAAAAAAGAAAAAAAATCAGGTTGAACCAAGAAAACTAATATTAATATTCTGTTTCTGAAAAAAAAATGAGGCAGCGGATAGGAAAACACCTTTCGTATACGGGAAGAATCTAGGAGAAGGACTCGAAGTAAATTAAAGGGGACTGAACCGTGGGTATTGTGAGCACATAAAACAGGCCATCGTGACGAAAAAAAACCGAAATAATTTCAGAAAAAAACGCGGAAAAAAGAGAAAAAGATTTGCACAAAAAAAAGAGAGCGGATCAACACGGGGTGTACTCAACAAAAAAAAAACGGCTAAAATGGAGGAGGGGTGTTCGCAAAAAAACAGTAACGCGAGCCCCAAAAAATCACCTTTGAAAAAAAATGAAAATAAAGCACAACGAAAGGAAAGACCAGAAAAAAAAAAATAAGAATGTAAAAAAAAAAATGTGGGGGGGCAAAAAACAACGTTTGAAGGTAGGGGGGAAAAAGAGAGGCATGCCACTCGGGCCCAACCATCCCTACTACTTTTGGGATCAAAAAAGCAAGTGACCAAGAAAAAATTGTCACGAGGGTCAGAGACTGCACGCTCACACGCGCAAAATAATGAGGGCTGTGGGGGAAAAATTTCAGGGGGGTGGTGGGTACAGGAGCAAAAAAGCGCAGGAAAAAAAAAAAGAAAATAACACCACACACTAGGCGGGGTAGAATATAAACCGGCCAGGCAAACAAAAAAAAGAAAACTGGCCTTTCAACCATCGTATCCTAAAAAAAAACCCCAATGAAAAAAACAAAAGGCAAATGGCAGAGAAAAAGGTAAATCCAATCCCTTAAAAGGGGCGAGAGAAAAGACGGCACGTTTTTCTGGGACAAGGCAGGCGGGGGCAAAACCGGGGGGCACTTCCACAATGGAAAAAAAAAAACCGACATTGAAACGCTTGGGGACGCGACCAGGTTGAAGGCGAAAATGGGGCAAACGGGGGGGCCCGTCCAAAAACTGAGAAACAACATCTTGGGGGAGGGAAGAAGCAGGGAAGAACGGCTCAGAAAGAGTTGGATGACAACGTCGTTACGGGGGGCGGGGGAAAACAACTGGTAGTGGAAAAAAACGTGTGATTGTTCAAGTTGGGGGGGAGCAAAAGGAGGTTCAAAAAACGGCAAGCGTGAAGGAGGAAGATTCAGGTGGGGGAAGGAGACGGTTTTCAGGGATGTTCGATCATAGTCAAAAAAGAAAAAATAAGATAAGAACCCCCCACAACCGGGGAGAGAAGAAAGGAGCGATGAAAAGAAAGAAAAACCGGGAACGGTATGACAGCAACGGGAGAAGGACAATCATGCAACAGGCCGGGGAAAAGTGCGCAGGGAAAAAAAGCACAAGGGCCACAACGGCAAAGGTGTTTTGAAGAACCGCCGGAACGACGGGGACAGTGAACCTAAAAGAGGTTCACGCTAAACGAGCCTCCGCCTTTGAGAAGAACAACGAACCAACCCCAATGGGTAGAAAGTGGGGAGCCTGGTAAGCAAGGAATCGGGTGGGTGGGGGGTGGGACTCAAAAAAACAGGGTCCTTGGGAACTTAATTTCCGAAATTGGGGGCACGAAGCTGGAGTCCAACAAAGGGGGTTTAAGGGCTGGGAATAGACCGGCTTTTGGGTCACGAGAAACTGTGGGGTGGGATGGAGGACGCCATCGAGTTGGTGGGAACGAACCAAGGGGGGGGGGGAACCGGGACAGGGTAGAGAAAAGCCATTGGGTGTAAAGTCTGGGGGGACAGACGGGGAAGAAATGGGTTGCGCAAGGGACCACAAAAAAAAAAAACACAGAAAAGTGCAAAAACAACAAATGGGGACCCAAGAGGGCCTTAAAAACGCGAATTCCCTGGAATGACCTCGACCAAGGGGGGGAGGGGTGAAACACACTCAAAAAGCCCTTAGCCAAATTGAAACGGGGGTGTGGGGGGGACCCAACGGAAGAAACAGGCTGCAAAAATGGCCGTACGACTAAAAATAAAGGGGGGGGAAAAAAAAACCTGGGCAAAACATTAGGGGGGAGGCAGTAAGTCGTTGTACTTGGGAGGGGGCCGGGGACAAGGGTTTGGGGGGACGCGTACTTAGGCAGGAAAGAAAAACCAAACGCAAAACGAGACGCCGCCAGGGGGAGAAACAAGCAGTGCAATCCGCAGGTGCCAGTGGGGAATAGGGTTACGATGTTTCAAAGGAATAAGTAAACTGGTTGGTTGGCAGGGCTGGCAAACCTCCGGGAGGCTCAAGAAGAAAAAGGGTGGGCGACGGGAAAGTGAGTACAGAAAAGAGGACCACGTGACAGAAGGAAAGACCAACTTGACATAAGCAAAAAACAAAAAAGAAATTTGTCAGACCGCAATGAGGAAGATCAAGAACAAACAAGGGGAACAAACGCGTGTTCGGAGAAATCGGGGCCGGGAAGGGGGCGAACCAAGAGTCCAAGGGGTAATCTGGAGGGAGAACGAAGGTAAGGCCAAATGGAGTTGAGAAACACATGGGGGTGTAGGGAAAAAACTGGCGTGCGCGCCACAAAGGGGGGGACAATGTTCTCCTAGACGGGCACCTTTCGGAGGGGGAACGAAAAAAAAGCTTGGTTGGAACTCGGATGGGGGAGAACCAGCACACAAACTGTACACAGCCTTCTGTAAGGGGATGCAAAAAAAATGGGACAGGTGATGGTGACTCGGGGTTCTACGGACCCAGACAAACCGAACAAAACACGTTATGGCCCGGGGGTGGGGACTGTGAAAACCTCGCCGTTCACCAAAGGAAAGGAGGAAAAACGAGCCAAAGGGGTTCAAGCCGAGGGGGACGGAAAAAGGGGGGGTTGCGAATCTGTGGGGATGGGGGGTACACACCCCAGGGTGACTGACCAAAACGCCGTTTATGAAGGGGGAAGATGGCAGAAAAACTTTTGGGGCAGGTTTAAGGGGAGGGACAATATGAGAAAGCGTGGAAAAAAACTGACGGGGGGGGGAAACACCACCAGGAAACACCATATTCTAAAAAACAGAAAAAAAAATCTGTGCATCACACTTCCTCAAAAAGATATCCCTAAAATACGGTCAAAAAAAGGGGGCGGATGGGGATGGAACGCAGACGTCCGCGATGTAAGCACAGAAGAACCCTTGTAGGCGAAAATAAACTTCGAAGAGAGGGGGGGGTTGGGAGGTGGCGAACATCGCTTCCTTGGACCATGGGAGGAAAGTGGGGTGCTCTCAATCAGGGGGGGGGGGTGTGTTGAACGTTCCCGGTCAATCGCAAAGAAGAAAAAAAATGAGCTTGCTCCAAAAAAAAAAGGGGGAAGGACAAACGGGCCGACTAAAGGTCAGAAAGGAATCTGTCGCGTGGAGCAAACAAGGGAAACTCAGCTGAAACGATCATGTCAATCGAACGGACGTCCCCTTCGAGGAAACCGAAAAAAGTCAACGGCAAAAACGTCTGTGGAAAAATGACGGGATTGACATAGGGCCAAGATTATAGGAAAAAAAGGGAGAAACAGTCAAACAGGGTCCTACTGACAAGAAGGCCAAATCAAGCACCCGCCGCCAAGGGGAGAGGGGGGGGGGGCAGAGAGGGGGGGGGGTGGGGGGAAACCGGCCGTGTGGTGAAGGAAACCCGAACTGGTTCGACACACACCAATAAGAAGCGCCAAAATTAGAAAGATTCAACGGCAGTCCAAAAGCAACATGGAGAAGAGGGGTCGAAACATTGGGGCACAAGAGCGGAGGGAAAAAACAGGCATACCAGAAACGGGTGTGAAAAAAGGAAAGCCAGCACCCAACAACAAGGCCGAAAATAGAAACGCCGCAGCTGAAACAGGTGTGCAAAGGGGCTTGAAAGAATGCAAAGAAGTGACCGTTCGCCCAGTTGCTGGGGAAGGGGTCACGAAGTCCAGGGGGGGAAAAAAAAAAGGGGTATGAAAAAGGAAAGGTTCAACGAAAGGGGGGAGTAACTTGGGCCCGGGGGAAACCCTTAAAAAGAAGACGAGAGTCAAAGAGGAAAAGGAAACAGCGGGAAGGATGTGAGTACCACCCAGAGGGGGGGGGGACCAGATATGCGATCTTAGGTTCAAGAAACAAAGGGATAACTGCCAAAAAAGTGAATGGCACGATGGGTGAGGGGGGAGGTAAAAAAAAAAGGGGGCAAGGAGCTGTAAAAACTGGGGGATAAAAGGGAAAACGGGCAAACCCGAAAAAAGATAAAGATTGAAGCGCAACGAGGGAATAGTAGCGGTTATTCGAAAAAAACCAGGGGCGAAAAGGTCACGAATCGGCAGGGTGGCAGCAAGGGGACGAGAACTGTTCCGCGACCCTGGAACCTAAGGACTACGAACCGCCATTAAATCAACCATCACCCGGATGGAGGGTAAAAGGCGGAAGTGGAGGCGCTCCGCTTAGGGAAAAACACACGGAAGGAGCTTCAAAAGGAAAGAGTTCTCCATGGCCATCAACAGAGAGTGGAAAAGAGATGATTAGAAGAAAAGGAGGAAAAAAGGGAAAAACGGACGGAAAGCGACGACTCTCTGGACAAGAGGAGGCCTGACCCTCCTCGGCAATAGAAAGGAAAAAAGGATGAAATTTGTTCACCAGGGACACAACCGCCCCTGGATGGAGTGGAAGAGGAAAAAAAGGGGGAAGAAAAAAAATGAGGGCTGACGGGTCCCATTGGGGCACAAAAAGGGATTGCATACGATTCGGAAACTGTCGGTCTCTGAGAAGATCGAAGGTACGCGGGGAAAACTGTTGTGCCTAAGCCAAAAAATCGAGGAGAAGGGTTTTCCCCCCAAACGAGGAAAAAAGGAAATTGGGGGGGGGAAAAAATCCCGGCGGGCCACTTGGCCACAATGCCGGGGGGGGGGACACACGGGAGCGAAAAAAAGGAGGGCGAAAAAAACGAAAAGAAAAAAACAGGAAGCGGGTGCAGCTGAGGGGGGGGTTTTTTTTGAAGCCGCCTGAAATTGGGTGAAGGGGATCCCGTCAGGGTACCCAGCGGGAATCCTGAAAGTCAGACCAAGAAAGGGAAAAATGGTTTTCGTTCGAAGAAAAAAAAAAGAAAACAAAGTGTGTATCGAGAGGGGGGAGCGGGACGAAAAAAGTATCCTTTGATGTAACTTGGATGGCTGGGAAGACGAAAGGCCTGCCGTGTGACATTGGGGGAGAAGCAAAAACCGCAAACTGCGGGATAGGAGTCGAGGGGGGGGGAAGGAAGCACGCCGGAAGAAGATACAGACAAAAAGAAAAACAGGGGGAGAAAGAATGTTCTAGGGTGTCACAAGGACACACCCGACTCCTCCTCGAAAAAACAAGGGTGACAGACGTGGGGGGATTGGCTTGGCTAAGAACAAAAGGAAAAAAAGAGGGACCTGGTCAGAGCTACAACTTCAAAAAAAAGAAAGAGTTTCAACCAGAGCCACAATCGATACAAGACTGTTTGGGATTGGGGGGGGGCGATCGAAAAAAAAAAAAAAAGGGGAAGAATGCAAGAGGATATTGGGTAATCCCGGCGGCAAGAAGGGGGAACCCAACTCATCAACAGGAAATTGCAGGAACCAAATGACAGACAAACTACACCTCCAACAAAAGAAGAAAGTTCAAAGGGACGTGGGGTCGAAAATTTTGGAATCACACCGGGGGGGAAAAGGAAATGGGGGGGGAAAACCAAGAAGCAACAGGAACAGGGACAAAAAATGGGCTCTCGGGGGAGAATAAACCTTTAGATAGGAGCTTCCGGCCACAAGAAAAAAAAAAGGGAACCCCGACAATCAAAAAAGCAGAAAAAGAGAGGGAGGAAAAAAAAAAGAAATCTACCGAAAAACACGAAAGAGAGGGTCAAAAGAAACCGTTGAGAAACATAATGGGGTCAGGGCCCGTTTGTCTGGGAGTTTTCGGGAGAAAAAAAAGAAAAAAAAAAAAAAAAAAACACGGATGACTGGTGAACCGATCCCATCGATAGCCGTGAAATTATTGACGGTAAAGAAAGGAAACGGTGGTCCGTCGAGTAAAAGAAAGGCCGAAGGGGGGCGAGAAAAAAGAAAGAAAGGGGGGGGGCAAGCTAAATGTGGGCAAGTCAGTATAAACTTGAAAAGAGTTTTCAGACGGAACGAACCGGGAAAAGAAAAACTATTTCAAATCGACAAACGAACGGGACCTGGGGGAGACGTACAAGCAAGCGGAGGTAAAAGCAAAAAGGCCGGTTTTCAAAAAGTTTTCCTAAAGCAAAAAGGGGGAGGGAAGGGGCGTTCGCGGAAAACAAAGCGGGAAAGGGAGCGTAAACAGGGAGCGGCTGAACCCGGAACCAACTATCTATACAGGAGCACCCAGGGGGGAACGAGCCTGTAAGACCGAGACGTGAAGCGTGGGGGGGAATCGAAATCGTAGAAAACGGGAGGGGGTGGCGAAGGGCGAAAAAACCGTTACTAAAACCTCAAGAGGAAGACGGGGAAACTAGAGCAAAGGCAGAAAAAACGAAAACGAGAGTTGTTAGAAGGGGGATAGAAATTCGTTTTGTGTTTCGAAATAAATGAGAAGAAAAAGAGGGGAAAACAAAAAAGGGGGGGGATTCACATCAGCAAAAAACAAGGGAAGGGAATGAGATCTATCAAGGGGGAAGGCAAAAAAAAATGACACCGAGGCCTGGTGACATGTATGGGGGGGAACTGCTGAACTGAGAAAAGGCAACACAGAAAAAACGGTTACAAGAAAAACTGAGAAGGTGACGACTGCAATGAATGGACGGAAAACCACTGTTTCAGAAACCAGCAGATCGGAATGGGGAAAAAAAGGGGCTGGCCTCTTCAAGGACCCCGGGCTGGAAAGTCGTGGGACAAAGCCGCTCCTCCCAAAATATTCAAAAAGACGTGGACTGAGGGAAGAAAGACCCTTGCGTAATAGAAAGGGGAAGTGCTGGGCGGGGGAGGAAAAAAAAAAAAAACGCAAAAACCTGGGGTGGGGAGAAAAAACCTAGGGTAAAAAAAAAAAAAAAGGGAAACAAGGCCCCGAACCCCAAACCAAAAGCCCCTTAGACACTGGGAACGGTCAAAAAGACAATTGGAATGGGAAGGGGGAAAAAGGAACGGGCAAATTGGGAATCAAATCCATGGTTGGGGAACCTATGGCACAGCATGAGGGGAAAGAAGAAACTCCGCTGGAATGATTGGAGGTGGGGGATGGAGGGGCCGTAACGAAAAGAAAAAAAAAAAAAAGAACCATTTCATCGGAGAAAAGTGCCAAAGGTGCCCACCCAGGAAAGAAATCTCATTAAAAACGGACAAAAGAAAGGCCAACGCCGAGGTTTTCCACAAGGGCAAAAAGAAAAGTTTAGCAAAGGAAGAAAAAGGTTGTGATAGGAAGTAAAAAGAGAACGGCCACTGAAACCACCACCCGCCAAGGAAAGGAACCTTGGGTAGGGCGAAATGGGCAAGGAAGCGATTTGGTCTGAAGTCAAAAAAGGCCCCAATCGGTGTGAAAAAAAGTCATAAAATAAGTGCAAAACGAAACCAACTGGGGAGAAGGAAAATGACGGGACAAAAATGAGACCAGCAAGACGAAGAAGTTGAGGAGGGACGGGTTTTCGGGGGGGCTGCAGGAAAAGGTGTTGACTGGGGGTGGGGCAGAGGAAGGGGGGGGAGCACAGGGGGGAGACCACGTAAAAGGGACACAAAAATTTCTTAACTTTCAGGGTTCCAGGCACAATCAAAGGGAAGGGGGCAAGGAAAAAAGACAAGGGGGAGGTGGGGCAAAGAAAATGGGGTGGGCAAACTAAAAAAAGATCACGCATCAACAAAAAAAGACCCGCCCGGTTCCAATTGAAACATGCGGTACAGCTGGGTGTGAAGAGTCAAAAAAGGGGGCACTGGCGAGGAAAAGAAAAACAAAAAAAAAACCCTAAATGGAAAGGTTCGACTAAAGGAACCGACAAACAAACAACAGCCTGACCATTGAAAAAAAAATAAGGACCGTCACGAAGCTGGTGAAAGAGGGTGGGGGAGGGTTGATCCAAAACTAGTCAGAAAGCTCTGGAAAAACCAACAAGCGGAAATTGGAAGTAAAAAGGGGAAAATTTATAAAAGGGGGAACTAACAGTGGAAAAAAACGGGAAAAACAAAAAAAAAAACAGTTTCTAAACCGCGAACAACACGGTGGGACAAGAAAAAGCCCAGGGCCTTACTACGAAGGCAGGGAGGAGCAAACCACTATTCACAAGGCAGAGGCAAATTCAAGGCACCGATTTAAAGGTTTATCGACCGGGGAGGGGGGGGGGGGACCTGCTCGAATCGGAATATTGCCGGGGTCTGGGAAAAAAAGAAGAACAACGTATTTAAAGGAAAAAACGGAGGAGAGGTACGGGCTATCAACTGAGGGAGACGTGAAAGGGAAAAGACCGAGTATTTTGAAAACGAACGCAACAAGCTTCAAAAAAAACCACGGGAAATACGGAGGAGAACGCGGGGGAACAATAATAAAAAAAAAAAAAAAAAAAAAAACGGAATGGCCCATATAAGGCTGGTTAAAAAAAATAAGGGGCAAAATACCTCAACAGTGACGTAAAAAGACCCCTCCGGAGAGGGCGCACGGAAATAACACCCGAAAAAAAGAACCCAGGGAAATAATACAGAAAAAGAAAAAGACACAAACGCAGGAACTTTACGGGGGGGGAAAAGACCCCCAATAAGGGAAGGACAAACAAAGGGGGGGGGTTGTCACCAAAAACAAACGGTGGTAGAGTACACGAAATGGCAGGGGGAGGGGCTCGAAGGGTAAGGGACAAAAAACACCCAAGAACTGGTGGTCAAGCGATACCGCCAAATGGGTCAGGGAGAAAAAAAGAGGTCCAAGCAGGCAAAGGCTTCGCGACCCGAGGAAGGAAACTGTGGCAATGGGCAAATAGAATGGTGGGGGAAACATGCACGCAAAAAAATCACAGTAAAAAAGAAGGTACAAGAGGTACCCCGAGAACTCACGTAAAATTCTAACAAAAGGGGAACAAAACAAATCACCGAAGTTCAAAAAAGAGAGGTTCAGAAGAATCAAAAAAGGAGTTTTGCCGAGAAAAGGAGGAGAAAAAGAAGACTTAACATGGTAAACAGGAAACTCCAGTTAAGAACTGGCAAAGGTATACAAAAGGGAAAAATGGAAAACCGACAGTGAAATAGAAGCCAAACTCCCTGACGGGAATCTGGGTGGGGGAAAACTCTACCAGGTCAACTACAAGGGAGAAAGGGGGGAAGGGCCCCTGTCGGGAAATGAAACAGAGGGATGGATCACTCCGGCGAACGAACGAGTTGGAAGCGGGAAAAGAAAGCGGGGTACGGCCGGGGTGATCCAACAACGGTTCAAGGGGGCAAGAAACCGGGACTTGAATTTTAAGACTGAAGGGAATGTCAAAAAAAGGGGCCGATGAAGGAGAAGTACAGGAGGAAAGAAACGTGTTTCAGGATGTCGATGAGTTATTAAAGCTCTAAAAAAGAAAAACACAACGTAGGAGGTGAAAAGGAAAAGAAATGGATGAAGGTCAATAGAACAAGGGAAAAACCGTTATGGAAACAAAAAAAATAATTACATCAAACTTGCAGCGGAGGGGGGGGGAAGTGCCGGGTGGAAAAAACTCCCCTGAAAAACCACTTGGTCCACAGGGGGCAGAAAAAAAAAGGTGTTTGATCAAAACGCCAGAAAAAGGACGGATTCCAGCACAAAAATCGGAAGCAGTAGGCTCCGCGCTGTTGAGAACCAGGAAAGAAAATGTAGAAAACATTGCTACACCTGTGTAGAGAAAAAGGAATAGATGGGGGTGGTGGAGGGTTCAAGGGTCGTGTAATCAGAAAAATTGTCGAACGGCAAAAATACGAGTCTACAGTTTAAACAGGAGGGATAGCCGAACATGGGGTTCTGGAAAAAAGGGGTTTGGTGATGGGTCTGGGCCATCAGGATGGTGTCGAAAAAAAAAGGTGATTGTGGCCCTGGGTACCAAGGGGGATCCGCACCGGAAGGGGGGGGGGGAGGTGAAAGTGGGGGGAAGAAACTTTAAGTGCTCTGTGTGGAAAAACGAATTAAAAAAAAAAGAGAAGAGTATGCCATGAACAAACCAGCGCCAGGCCCGCGGGCGCGACGTCCACAAAACCAGGAACGCCCTCGGAAAACTGGGGCAAAATCAGCCCGGAGGAAATGAGCCAAAGTAGCAGGGGGAAACGACGTCAGCAGACCATGTCCTACGCGTACCGGGACCAGTGGAGAAAAAACTGTTCGAAACTTGGGGGGGTTCTGTTAACCCAGAAAGTCGGGGGGGGAAAAAATTTAGTGTGACAGGATAAAAAGGTGGGGGTTCTACGGTTACTGGAAAAACCACGTGGCGAACCGAAAACCTAGTACGAAACAACGTTTGGAAGGGGGGCACAACCTCTTGGAAGTAACGAAAAGAACGAGGAACGGTTTGTAAAATTTTTTGACAAGAGGGCGAAACTTAGGTCCGGTGGTTTTTTTTGCACCGAAAAGGGGACAAAAAAAGTGCTCAATTACATGTAACGTGAAGGAGAAAGAGCAAAAGGTGTAGGACAACAACAGAAAGAGAAAAAAAAAAGAAAATAATGGGCAGGGATTCCTCTGCAGAGGGGGACAGAACACGAATTTCAAAAAAATCGGAGACCTGGGAAAGAGTTCGATAAAATAGGGGGGGGGGGACCGGGGAAAGGTGCCAGATCCTTGGAATCGTTGGGAGAGATGGACGAGGAAGGGCCCCTGGAGGGACGCCACAAAGTGGGGTGGTAAGTCAAAAAAGGAGGCCGAAATGCAAAACTGGAGAAGGAAAAATTTCCCCTCTACTGCACAGGAGGGCTGGGGGGTTGACGTGGCAAGTCACTGGGGGGGGGGGGGAAGGGAAGGGGATCACAACAACCACACCAAAAAAAGAAAACGGGTCACCCCCAAGCTTCAACATGCAGGATCAACCTGGGGAGAAGGGTGTTGAACATAACCTGGGGGTCAGGGGGAACGTCTTGAAAGGAGCAAAAAAAAAGTTAGGGCAGTGTGGCCGGGAAAAACACGCACGGTGCACCAGAGGAAAAAAAGACAAAATCCGCAAATGGGGTCAAAGAACCTTAGAGGGGAAGGGTGAAGGCTGATCTGTTTAAAAGGGGGGAACCCCTAAAGTGCTGACAAACCAAGAAAACGTGTCTTCAAACAGGAACACTTGTTCAGTCCTGGAAAAGCAGTTGTGCAACTCCCGCAAAAACCCGTGAGCCCCAAAGAAAACAGGCAACGGGCAAAGGCAAAATCAAAAAAAAGAAGGGGGGAAAAAAAAGATCTTCGTATGGGGGGCCTAAGCAGCACACGGGACAGAAGTAACTTCAGAGAATAAAAAGCACTGATGGCGATGAAAAGAAAGAAAAATCGGGGTGGCTGGGGTGGAGAACGCGACGGACTTGGACAAGCAAAACGTGAATAAAAAACTCACTGTTGGTTCGGGGGGGGGAAAGAAAAGGTGAATCGAGAAGAAAAAAGGATCAGTGACTCCACGGTAACTTTGGGG
>Ga0179593_1425124_pt1 | contig 14597 bp, 18 predicted proteins | sample CZODoug2_1_08_16_FD_185931 | JGI IMG/M metagenome (GOLD analysis project Ga0179593, IMG submission 185931) | Vadose zone soil fungal communities from Angelo Coast Range Reserve, California, USA - CZODoug2_1_08_16fungal (PacBio error correction) | ecosystem: Environmental > Terrestrial > Soil >...
GGAGGTTGACGGACAAAATCCAGAAGATTCTCCAAAAAGGAGAGGGAAAAAGGAGGCATTCTTTGTTTCGACCAAATTCAAAAACGAAGAGAAACTTTGCTAGGAAAGGGAAAAGGGGAAAGAGGGAAAGGCAGGACCGGCCTTCCAGAGAATTTACCGATTCTGAGATGGCACAAGGGAATGAGATACAGGTTAGAAAGGGAAAGAAAGGGACGATACATGCCTTGGGGGGGAAAAAAGAAGAAATCCTTCGGTAGAGGCTATTGTTGGGGGGATTGTGAACGGGAATCTGGTGCACCAGGATTTGTCGTTTAGGGGAAGGCGCATCAAAGCCTTGCGGGCTCGGCACAAGAGAGGAAGGTAAGCCATCTTGGTGTGCGCAATTGAACCATATTTGAAATATCCCGCGTTCTGGGTAAGAGAAGAATTACTGCGCTAGGGGAAAGGACTTCACTGGAGAAAGAAAAGAAGGACAAGAAAACGCCGGGCCTTCACAGTGGCTTTAAAATCCTAGACAGATCCTGGGAAAGTCCCAGAGGGGGCGAGGGGGGTGAAGGGGGAGAAAAAAAGGCCGGGGAAAACGCCAGCCCCTCTTGGCAGATCTAAAGTGACGCTATAGGGGAGGCAGAAAGAAGGGAAGGAGCAGCGCGCAGAAGTTTGTGACGGGGAGGAGGAGATGCAACCTCAATGCAAGCGTTTGTTTAAAAGGTAAATCTTAGCCTGCTCTTGAAAAGATCGCGGGGGGAGTACGGCATATGGTAGGAGAGAAAAAGAGCGAAAGAACTAGGACCAGTTGCAGTTTAATATCTAGCAAGGAAGGATGCTAAAAGAGGCAAAAAGGGACCGCCCACGAATTGTAGGGGGGAAGGACCTGACGTGGGGGGTCAATAAGGGGGGGATGGGGTCGTGCTCAGAGGTCGTGTGAAAAAAAAACAAGCCTAAAGACAACGGAAATCAAGAAAGCGAGGAAACTGGCGCAGTCGCCAGGGAAACCGGAGCGAACGAGGAGCGTTCCCCTTCCGAAAGAAAAATAAATTCTAAGGGGTGGGAACGCGATATACTAATCAGGGAAGTCTGGTGCAATAGGGGGTACCGGAGGTTTTCTCGAGGTGGAAGGGGGAGAAAGCCAGAACCGCCTTCATCCGGAAAAAAACTCAACGGTCTGGAGAAAGGGCAGACGTATCAACAACCACGGCAAGGGGGGGAGGAGCTGGGCAAAGGCTAAGGCGCAGAAAAAGAGGCATCAAATGGTAACCCTTCTCTGGAGGTTATCAGAAAGGAAGTGATGGCTCCCTTTGCGTGAGTTAATTGATCCTGGGGCTTAAACATGGGGAGAGGGGGCGAATACCTCTACTCCTTCCCGTAGACAAGAAAATGACTGGATATTTATTTACTGGTCAGAGGCGGAGAAACTATCAGGCTTTTACGTCCCGCGAGCAAGGGGAAAAAATCACAAAAAGGCTTAACGGTCCAAAAACTGTAAGTAAATAGAGTCGAAAATTGAAGTTCATCGATCTGCCCTCCAGGTGGGGGGGCCCATGTAATTCGATGTCACGCCACGCTTAAGTTCAAAAGTCTTCCCCTCAAAAAATTTCAAGGGGACAAATGCCTCGAATCTTCCTCAAGCAGATGAAAACATCAGTGTTTTATATAGTCAACCTGGGGGAAAAGTCAACTTCTCTTTTTTTACGCAGGAAAGGATAAAAAAGGGGGCAGGGGGGGGACGGGGAGTTTGAATCTGTTTCTAAGGCAGTGGGGGGGAGCCAGGGCGAAGAAGGGAGGAAGAAAGGGGGGGTAGGTATTGAAACAGTCTGGTCCAACGACATACGAAAGGATGCGAGGAAGGAAGGGGGGGGCCAATCCAGGCCACTAACTAGAAAGGGAGAACCACCACCCTTTCTTCCCTGGGGCATCAGGTCAGCCAAAGAGAGGTTGAAAGGTCCAAGAAAAGAAGGATTAAAGTAGCGCCAGGGCATTGAAAGGAGAGCGGGAGCAGGAGGGGGGGTCGATTGTGTTCGGTTGTTTGTGGTATTTTAGCACGACGCTTCGACGCTAAATCGGGAACTGGGGGGAGGGGGGAGAAAAATACGCGGTTCGACCCTGCGGTCGACGGGCCGAAAGAGCGCATCCTTTAAAGGACAACCGGGAAAGAGGAAAGGGCGCCTAAAGCACGTGGAAGGTTCGACTATCCATCTTATCCATCGAGAGAGACTCGGTCCCGGGGGGAAAAACTGTGGGTGGAAGTCCCAGTAAGAGGGGAGAGGAAACAGGATAGGCAGCTACTTACGCAAACGAGCCGGGCGAGATTTCAAACTGGTGATGGTCAGGGGGCCGAAGGCTTAGGGGAAAGGTAGTGAACTGTCTGCCGAAGGCTGGTATATTCAGGCAGGGTGGGGGAAAAACAGCAAGACCCGCATAAAAAGGCAGGGAGGGGGAAAAGCTGAAAACCGGGGTGACGAGATCCCTTCCACAACGAAAACGCTTCAATTTCCATTCACCATAAAAGGAAAGGACCCGGACGAGTAACACGAACGCGAGGGGGGAAAAGGAGTGTTCCACCGGGGGTGACGAACCTAGATCCTCGAAAAGGGGGAGATGCGGATGACGGGACCTAAAAAGACAAGGCCGGAAAAAGTTACGCAAAAGAGGGGGGTCTTAGATAAGCAGGAAAAAAGAAACTATTAAAAGAAGATACCAACAAAATGATGTCTTAAGAGAAAAAATATATGTTGGGCATACTTGAAAACTTAAGGAGTCGCCCAATGTCACAAGCTGTGGAAGAGGAGAGGAATGGCGTAACACCGCCTTCATAGAGAAGAGGGGGGGGGGGAGAATGGGGGGAGGTTCAAACAGGGGTTAATTGGCGAGTCTTCTTTTTACAGGAGATAACGGCTATTGGGAGTTTTCTTGGCGGGATTCAGGGGAACGATCGCGTGTTCAAAGGGCAGTCAAAAGGAACCGGTCCTGAATCAGCATTATGCTGGGGGGGGGCTTTAAAAACTGACAGGTGATACACCTAAAAAGAAACTAGATCATACCGGCCCTACATGACGAGGAGAGAGGGAGAAAACTGACCAAAAGAGGTGAACCGACTAATCCTGGAAAAATCTTGGGAAGGAATTTAAAGACTAAGGATTCGGAAAGAAGGGGGGGGGGGACCCCCAAAGCCCTCAATGACGGGGGATGTGTAGGAGCGCCATGGGAAAGAGGCTAAAGGGGGGAGCAAAGGGTTTCAAGGGCGTCATTTTTGGTGGAAAAGAGTCAGTGGAAGGGGGGACAAATGGACAGTGAACGCAGCTTCTGGTATCTGGACGATGAACCGGGTAAGGACAAAGGTAGTCACTACAACTAGCGACCTTAAAACTGGTCTTCCGAAGACAGAGGGAAGAAGTCGGCATGGAAACCGCACTAAGGCAAAAGACTAGAATCCGAAAGGGGAACAGGTGGTCTCTTAAACACTTGGACAGGGGGCGAAACGTAAGCTGGTTGGAGAGATCCAATTAATGGGAAAGGAAAGACAAAGGGGGGGAGAGGGGCAAAAAATTGCGTATCTGGCCGACTTTGGATGGAAAAAGGCAGGATCTCAAGAAAGAATATGTCGATGGGAGGTCTGCACCAAAAACTAGGGCTCTGCCGTTAACGAACATTACAAAATCGCGAAGATGCAGACCGTCGGTTCCAGGGCACGATAAAAGCTTCCTTAAAAACAGTGGGCAACTGCGATCATTAACAGAATAAAAAGAGAAAAAAAATCGCTCCGTCCCTCGAAAGAAAAAGGTTGGAATGAAATTAAAGAAGGTGGTAATCGCGAGGAATATCGACGGGACAAGAGTACAGGTTAAGGGAGGTGCTATTTCCAAGGTGCAGCGAGGGAATTGGAAATTGGGTCCAACGATCGAATTGACCTGCAGAAACCGGGAGGGAAGAAATCCGAGAGGGGGGAGTTGACCCTCCTAATCCCGCAGGTAATACTCCTAACGGATTGTTAATGTGGTGGGGGGAGGAAAAGGGGATCGGGCATGCTCGGTAAACAAAGGGAAGTCAAAATGAATCCAAGATTCCTATCCTTACCGGGCCAAGGGACGGATAGTACGTGGGGGGGGGGGGACAAAATGCAGGTGGGACAAAGAAGGGAAAGAATCAGGGCATTGCATATTCCGGGAAATTCTAAGAAAAAAGCAAAGATATGGCTGAAAATACCTTGGGGCACAGTTTGTGAGGGGAAGCTCCGGTACACTTCCCCAGAGATGACGCACCTTTTGGGGGGGAGGTCAGACCGTCGCCTTTCCAGAAGGACTAAAACTGAGGAAAAGGATCGAAAGATAATGAGGAAGAGTGGTACGGACTGGAACTGTGCACGCGAGGGAAATAAGCCCACCAAATCTATTCAACGCGGATTGTTCAGAAGTGGAAGATGAGAACCGGACCAAAAAAGGCGGAGGAGGGGGGGAAAGCTCGATCGGGAAGTCAAGGGGCGGAGAATCAAAATCCGACGCGTTCTGGGGGACGAAAGAAGGGCAGGACGGGCGGACAAAAGAATCTGACACTTAGCAAAACCGCAAAAAAAGGAAACCAGGAAGGAAACGACATCTCGGAAATCCAAAAGGGAACGAGCAAAATGGCAAGCGAAGATCGAAACATCAAGAAGAAGGCGGGACCTCTCGTCAGAAAATCTCTCAGAGAAGATCCGAGGCCTATGGGGGGGACGATTTTCCTGATATTCCAGCAGGAGAAGAAAAATCACGAGCGCCGGGGTAAACATCGGGAAAAAAATAGACTGGGAGCCGTGAAAGACGCACTTTGATCATAGAAAAAATAGAAGAGAAAGGAAAAGCTGGGCTGTGAAAGTGGGAGAAAATTCTCTCTCCGCGCGCCGAAGGAAAGGGAGAACAGAAGAGGATGAGAATGGGAACGATAGTACGACGCACTCAATCTTTCGGTTAAACTTTTCGTGAAAAAAGGCGCAAGGAGATCACTCGGTCGTAGAATGGAAAGAAGTCCTCCAGGATTGTTACAGCTAATAGAGGTGGGAAAAGCAAACATTCACAACGCTGATCACCTACTTTACCAGTCCACAAGTCACGACCGCTTGAATATAGACAATTTAAAAACCAGGGATGGGGGGAAGAGGGGGAAAAAAAGGGGATGGAAAATAGAAGAGAAAAAAGCATCTAAATTCGGTTAAGTGGCTGTGTCCGTATCAACCCCAATGGGAACGTCTGCGACTGGGAAAACCTACAAAGAAAGCCTATGCAGTTACTAAGAGAAAAAAACAAGGGGAACAAGACCACACACCAATTTAGAAGAAGGAGACGGTTCTTAAAAAGCGGTCAGGGGGAATTGGTACACAGGGTTTCGTGCCAAGTAAGGGGTGGGGGGTGGGGGGAGAGAGCATTCAAGGAAATGGTTCGGAATCGCATCAAGAAAGAAGGAAATGTACGAGAAAATGCTTGCGTTGCTAGGTGAAGAGAGAAAAGAAAGGTGGCTCTAAAAAGGACTTTTCTGTCTCGAATCATTGACACAAATCAATTACGGAAGGCAGGAAAGAAGGGGGGAAGGAGGAATTTAAAAGTCTGACGCTCTGCCACCGCCATCCTTTAGAAGCAAAGAGAAAAGGAGCAGGGGGGAAAAAAGCAATTGTCGGACGATAAAGCTGAACGCTCGAGGGGGGAAGGTGAGAATAAATACAGAAAACTAGGCTGCAGGATGAAAAAAATTGAAGTTCAAGAGGGTTGTTTGTCCGAGAGAAAGATGGGAGGGCCGAAATAAAAAAACGAAATCCCTCCAGACGAGGAGCTTAAAGAGAAAAGGTTTCCTAGAGTGAAGCGCGGGACACTTCGATTGCGAGGGTACACAGGAAGTGAGGCTGGGAGACAGGTTTACTGTGTGAAGACGATAGGGAACTGTCCGGAAAGGAAGATGACAGGCGCGAAGAAAAACGAACCGCTGATCGGGGGGGAGGGGGAACGGGGGAAACGGCCGGTGCATACTAGGGGAGGAAAAAATTTTCGCAGAATGGGGGGGACCCTGAAAGAAGGGACGTCTCGACTATGAAAAAAAAAGAAGCCCAAATCGATAAAACACCCGCGGACGTGAAAGTTAAAAGGGGCAAGTTAGGGGGGCTTGGATCATTCTACAGAACAAAAAACAGGAGACCATCGCGGAGAAAATTCGTAGGAAGGGGAACATCACTCAAGCAAAAAACAACAACAACAAAAAGGAAGAAGGAAAAAAAAGAGAGAAGGAAAAAGTTGAGATCGCGAAATTGTAGAACAAAAGTTCTCTAAAGGGTGCGGAGGAGAGGGCCAATGATAACCGACCAACCGGATCGGGCATTGAAGAAAAGGGAAATTCTCGCGGAGCGAAAAGGGGGGCGGGGAGAGCCGCTTTATTCTGATCCTCTACGAAACAAGGAAGAAGGAAGTTTGTCCTTCAAAAAAAAAGAGGAAAACGTTCAAGAGGCTAGATCTCAAAAATAAAAAAAGAAGGGAAGGCCCTGGCGCAAGCCCGCTTGGGTCCGGTCCAGCGATGCTTCAATACAGGAACGGCAAAGGAAGAGAGGGGGGAGGAGGACGATCGGATCTACCGTTCACATCGGAGGAAACCGAACTTACATAGAACGGCGTAGAACTTGTACCACCTCGGGCGTCCAAAAATTCGAGGTTAAGAGTCAACAGGGAGCGGGGAACCTTAAAATTGGCTCAGTAAAAAGGAAGGAGATGATTGCGAGGAGGGGAAATCTCGCTATCCTGACTAAATCCAGCCGATCTAAACAAACTTCAAAAGGAAGGGAGGAGCGCGAGTGGGGGACTCGGCGAGGGGACGAAAAAGTTGGGAGGGGATCCGTCAGGAGGAAGGTGGTATAATGGCCGGGCTCAAAGAGGGGGGAGGGGGGAAAAAACGGAAACAGGGATGAACGAAATAACACGGCCTCTGAAAAGTCATTCCGGGGGGAAGTCAGCCCAAGAAAAAGAAAACGGAAATAAGAAAAAGGGGGGGAGGGAGCCCGCCAGTGGGGCCAGAAGGGAACAAAAGGGAAAGGACAATGAGAGGGAGGGTGCAGTTTTATGCCCATAATAATATAAAAGGAGGAGGCCGGGGCTGGGAAGAAAAAAAGGAAAGAGCAACGAAACGGCCATGATTAGAGGAGTCAGGTGAATAAAAAGGAAAATAGATACCACTGACAATCTTCTTAGGGGGGGGGAAAAGGTTAAAACTAAAGGAAAAGGGGGATGGCTTGAGGGAAAGGCAATCAACGCAAAAAGGGAGAGACGGCCAAGCAAAGTAAAGCAGAGGGGGAGGGTGAGGGGGAGCAGAGATGAATTCTACCCGAAAAATGGTTCAGCCTTGGAAAACGGAGACGAGGGAGCAGGCATCCACGCGACGAATCGGGAAAAACAGGGGAAGGAGGCTGAAACAAAAAAAGAGCGTAACCTATACGTCGAGAATAAAAAACACGAAAGGGCAGACATGGGGAAGGGGAGTGGAAAAGAGCCCAGGAATGGCAAGCCCTAGAGGGCCGTGGGACAAAAGGACGGAGGCAGGGGGGAAAATTCACTAATTAGTGGAAGGTAAAAGAAGTTTACGATCGGTCCATCATGAATGACGTTGGTCCCGCTATTATGGACATCGGGAGTTAAAAAGGAGAGAATGGCTGGGGAAAAGATTGCAACGGCAGAGGGGGACGAATTGGAAAAAGGCAAGAGAAAGAGATACAAGAAGATCCTCGGCGAGAATTTGACAAAGCGCAGATGGTCGGAGGGTCTTCAATAGATAAAGGGTCGTCCGCAATGTAAAGACCAAAAAGCAATCGGTTTACTGGTAAGGGATGGTGGGCGAAAGGCAAGGGGGGGAGGTGGGGCTCAAACTCGTTGGCGGGTAAAAAGGGAATAAGAAGGTGAGTACGGGACTAACAGCAATAGACATTCGGCCGGCTCAGTAACAGGCTAGATCGCACATGCCGACGAATGAAGAGACACCGAAGGGGGTCCAGGGGGACGAAGGGGAGGGGGAACAGACGAATCTAATCTCGCGTTGGGGATGTGGGGGGTTGAAATTGGGAAAAAAAGAGGGGATCAAACGGTGTGCAGGAAACGAGCCAGTCCAATATACGCAAAGAAGAAGAGAAGGAGCCCGAAGTTTATTAAATGGAGGGGACATACCAAAAAAGGTAATTGTTGTGAAAAGGAAGAGGGGTAGCACCCACAGCTTGAAGCGAGTTTTCTACAGAAAGGACCCAGTTGGGGGGAGTTTTATCCGGAACTAAAAGGCAAAGGGGAAAAAGGGGAAGAAACTTTCATTCCGATCATGGACAACGAAGGACAAAATTGAAGGGGAAAAGGAGACGCAAACGAAACGTCCCCGAATCTTTCGGGTTAATAAAAAGGGGAAATGAAGAGGAGGTGGTAGAGGCCTATAATGGGAAGGGGCCTCCAACGCGTCCGGTTACCAAAGTAAATCGAAGGACTTTTACCCGGGGTGTAGGGCAGGAGAGGGAAGGCGACGAAAAGGTGTAGTCCGGGGCAATAGGATGGGAAATGGGGAAAAGGACGGGGGCAAGGCAAAAGAAAATTAACCAGTGACCGGCTGGGAAGAGAATTCTCACGGAAGGAAAAGAAAACACAGTTTAAGTGAAGAAACTCACAAAAAGGGGGGAGGTGCGAAACGGAACGGGCTTTGGGGGGGGTTCGCTGGGCGGGAAAGGGGAAAAAGTTAGGCAGGGGTGAATTCAGGGAAAGGTTGCGGGGATTGCAGTTGGCCTCCAGTGCAAAAGAAAGGAACTATGGGGGGGGTGAGTGAGTAAACACAGGGACCGTCGATATCCATAAGGTCCAGGGCATCATGGAAAGCTATACCAAGCCTTAGGGGGGGGGAAAGAAGTAAGACACGAAATCGACAGTCGCCAAACCTCAGGGGGAATCATGATGAAGGGAAAGGGGAGATCGCAGACATTATACCCGCGGTGATTTCGCTTAAGGATACACCGGAGCACTGTCGGGAAAAGGAAGAGGTTGGACGCGCCAAAAGCGGGTGGGGCAAACAAGGGAGCAATTTCCTTATTCCAGGTCAGGGTAGAAAAGGAAAAAAATAGAGGTCAAGGAAAGAAGGAGCGGAGCGAAAAGCTTAGCGGGTAGGAAACCCGTTCCGAACAGCATAGAAAAATGGCTACGGGGACGCAGTTTGAAAAAAAGGCAAACCTGGGCAGGCAAAAGTGAAAGAAAAAGAAAAGTTCTTATGACAGGGCGTTAATAGTCCCAGATCAGAAAGGGGAGGGGCAAAAACCGTAATCCTATGCTCTAAAGGACGAGAGAGAATGAAACTAACACACTCTAAAAGAAAGAAAACCAGGGGGGGACCATTCTGCTTCAGAAAAGGGGAAACGGTCTAAAAACTAAAAAATACGGGAGGGGGAAGGGTCCCGGGAAAAGAACAGGGCGTTTGGAAAAAAAACTCCATCTCAAAAGGAAAGACCTTTAAAAAAGGAATACCGGAAATCCGCAACCTAGAGGAAAAAAGGGAAGAGAAATCAGTCAGCACCCTACCAAAATCGAAGAAGTCCCGAAGGGAAGCGGAACAAGAAGAGGAGAAAAGGAAAGGGTACCAACGTTAAAGAAAACTTATCCGATAAGATGGGAGAGTTAAAAAATCCGCCGGAGAAAGAAGCATGACTGAACGGACGCCATAGTGTGGGGGGGAGAATCCTCATTAATCGGGAGAAAATTAAAATCCTCATCGAACAAAAAAAAAAAAGGAGCCATCGGGGACAAAATTCTCGAGAAGGAGCTCAGAAAAGAGGGCGGCAAAATTCCGCTTTGGGAGGCCTGGGGCGGGAACTCTCCGACAGAATCGAGAAGCGGAGAGAAGGGGGTCTTCAACCAAACGTTTGCGCGTAAGTCGGGTAACGATACTGAGCTGGTCCGGGAGCGAAGCAGGTTTTCAAGGGAGGGGTATGTTCATAAAAAAAGTCACCGGTCTGGAAGAAGACAAAAAAAAGATGAGGAGGAGGGGGGGGAGGGTGGGGAAAAACAAAATGCCTACGCCCGTCTCTAAGAAAAGAAGAAAAGACGAGAAAAACTCCGACTAGCCGAAGCGGGGAAGGAAAAGAGGGGGTGAAGGATGTGCTGAGCGATCGTGGCTGATCAAGGACAGGCAGAGAAATGGGGAAAGGGACAAATTATACTTTGATGGACCTGGAAAAAAAGGAGGTGGATAGTAGGGAAGGAGGCTAAATTGGGGTTTTCCGGCGAAGAAACCTTGTACCAAAGCGGAAAAAATCAGGCTAATGAGGGGGGAATGTGGGCGGCTCGCCTTTCTCCCTCCAGAGTTCGTCGAAAAGAAACTACTCAGGGTACACTGAAAGAAGGGGGAAAGGGGACCAAAGGAAATCCGCGGCATGGAAAACTGCTGAAGACCGTGTAAGGAAAGAACGATTGAACTGGGGGGGACTCGACGGTAACCGTAGGCGACTTCAGGGCGGGGGGGGGAGGAAGGACATCGCCTGCGAGCCGTCCGCAATCCCTCCATTTGTGTCTAAGAAAGGAGAAGATGTAGGGAGGGTTGTTACCCCGTCCTGAAGAGAAGAAGGTAGAATAAAAAGAATTCGGCTAAGAGAGGAGCTGGGTTATAAAAAGAAGTAACCTAGGCGCAATCATCAAGGGGGATCCGGACATTCCAAGACCACGACAAGGGTTTAAAAAACCCAAAAAGAGGGGGGGGGGTTTGGTTGTGGAAGGGGGGGGGTTTGGGGGGGGAAAAACGGGGTTTGGGGTCGAGAAAAAAGGGGAGGTCCGAAAAGAAGGAAAAAAGGAATGAACTGCCGACAGCTCAACAAAGGAGACCCAATTTGTAAGAGAAAAAAAAGAAATGTCGTGATAGGACTCGGAAAAAAAGGAAGGGAAAGGGAGGATTGGAACTTGAGCGGGCTGCATGAAAGTTGAAGAGTTCACCCAGAGGAAGAGGGGAAGGCCGTCGACAATCTGTGAATCTTAATCAAAAAAAAAGCTCAAAGAGAGAGGGATGGGCTGGGGTGGGGGTCAGAAAGGGGGAGACGCGTGGAGAGAAAGCAGGCACCAACCCAGAAAGCCGTCAGGAAGCCAAGAGAGAGGGGGGGAAAGAAACTGACAAAGAGGCTCGGCCGTCCTAGGACGAAAGAGGTCCAGTTAGAACATGCTGACGCATCACGGAAGGAGAAAGAGTCTCAAGCCGGGGGGAAAAAGAAGGAGGGGCGCACAATAAGGAGGAGCCCCTAAAAGGGGGTTGTGGGGGGGGGGGGTGGGCACCAACGAAAGGGAAGAAACAAAGTCTGGCAAGGAAGAATAAACTGCTGAAGCCTTTTGGGGGAAGAGGGGGGAGCTCAAAAGAAAAAAAGCTACACCCTAAAACATAGGGAACTATAAAAAGGGAGGGTGAGGGTCAAAAAAACGCCCCGAAACAGACAGGGGGGGGGGAAGGAGGGAAGAAAGACAGGTCGAGAAAAATGTTCGGCAACTGGGCAAGTCAAAAAGGGAGAGACGCGGGGAGTGGGAGGGGGCGCCTGCCAAGAATTGAAAACCAAGCCATCTGCCTGATGAAATTAAAAAAAAAGAAATAGACAGGATACAACGTCTTGCTCTTGGCAGGGAAAACCGAAGAGGAAACGAAATAAGGCATGGAATCAAGAGGGGTCCCTCACTGAAATTCCCTAAATATCTCAGAAGAGGGGAGAGATTGACTGATGTTGGGTCTACCGACTAGGAAAAAAGGAAACATTAATTGACAAGATAACATGCCGGTGTTCAATCGGAAGAAGGGAATGAAGACTGGAAAAAGAGATGTACCCAAAGTTCGTCCGCAATGCGAAGAAGTCGCAAAAAATTCTCCGCGACCAGGACAGCAGGACGGGGGGAACGGCAAAATACTAGGGGCACCGCTGAACCCAAGCGCAGCGTCTTGGAGGCAAACGACAAAACACAGCGCAATGGCAGGGTATCCGGAGAGAGGAAAAAGGAAAATCCGTCTCGGGGAAGGTTTTACAGATATCATCTATGTTTAAAAAATAAGCCACAAGGGAAGAAGGGAAGTCAGTAGCAACTTCTCGAGAAGATTCAAGATTTCCTATGCGAAAAAAAAGCGGGAGTCTGGAAAAAGAATGGCACTCGATAGGAAAAAAAACAGCCTCGTGTGGGGGGAATTTTAAAAACGGGGGGGGGGGGAAGGTTTGGGAAAAAAAAAATTGGGGCAGAAGAAAGTCCGGAGTGATTGCTCAACCGGGAGAAAGGAAACGTGAAAGGCTCTGAAAAGGGGGGAACTAAACACCTATACATAAAGAGGAGTCAGGCTCCACGCATGGATTTCAGATCAATGGAAGGGCACGGAGACGAACTTTGCCATGAAATCAAACAATACGGAAAAGGGGAGGAGAAACCGTTCTACGGCATGACCGTAACGTCAGGAAAAAAGGGAGGGTTGGGTGGAGGGATGGGTAAAAGTGGCCGTCGCCTCATCCAAGGGCAAAATTTCTTAAAAAAAGAATCTAAGGACACCATAAAAGATTACAAAAGAGGGGACAATGAAATTCGTGCTCGGGGAAAGTCCTCAAAACGAAAAGGGAAGTCAGGTATCCGGCAAAGAGAAAAAGGAGAAGGGAAAAAAGAGCATTTACAGATCAGAGACGCAAGAAAATATGCTTGGCTAAAGCGGAGCAAGGATTCAACATCTGTTCAAAAAAAATAAAAACTGTACGCGCCGGGGAAAGAACGGAATAAAAAATGAAGAAAAGAGGAGAGGAAAAGAAAGGTTGCTCCGTGACTCGAGGGGGAAAGAGGTAAAAACCGAGCGTAAAAAGTCGATTGGAAAAACACGTCTGTAACCCATTTCGAAGGGGGGGGTGGGGATTGGGAGGGGGTAGGAAGGGAGTGGGATGGGTTGGGGACCAAAGAAAAAAGTCCTGAAGAAGAAAAATTGTGACTCCAAAGCCCTTCGTGCCGCAAGGCCGTTCTTGTCGCAGGAAGGGGAAGGTCAGGAAGGTAGAAGAGGAAGACGGAGGGACAAAAAAATGGTCAATCACTCTGGTGAAGACCGTTACCAGAATGACGTCTAGTCCAACTGAGAGGGAAGAAATCAGCGGCAAGGATACAGGCAGGGAGGGGAAGGTAACCTTAAAGAATCGGTGGGGTGACGGTAACTCATCAACAAATCAAAATCAACAAAGATGGCGATACAAAGGCGTTTCTAATCTGGGAAGATTGCAAATCTCGCTAAAAAAAAAAAGAGGAGTTAGGAAAGATAATGTAAACGGGACCGACCGGTTGCGGGCCACAAGCGAGGGGGGATAGTAATGGGGGGTGAGTGGTCCCAGGCGGAGATGATACAGACCCGAAGAGGGGCAAAGGGGTGAAATCACTCCGAAAGGTCTCAGGGGGGGGAAATGCCGAGAAAGGGGGAGGTCACACAAAGGGGGGAGGAAGGAACGAGACCAATTCAGGAAAGGGTCATGCGTTGACGGCTCTGGGACACGGAGGTCAGTAAGATAGGACTTGCATGCTAATAAATGGACATGCCGAGCGCAGGACTTAAAGGAGAAAGGCGGCCACGAAAATCGTATTACTGGTGGCTCAAAAGGAAGAAAATGAAACCTGATCGAACGAAAATAGGAAGGGAAGAAGGGCAGGGCTCGGCAGAGAGGAAGGGAAAAGGAATACGAAGGCGACCGGATAAGCCGGGGGGGGGAAAGGTAGTTTAGGAGTTAAAAGCTGCGAACATCTCTTCTGAGGGGGAAAAGGGAAACAGGAAATGGCAAGACCTATGTGTTTCCGGGGTGGAACTCAGCAGATGGAGGGGGGACGTCGCTTGATGCCGTTCGGGGAGTAGAACAGGAAAAGGGAGTTGACTCAAAGGAACAGTGGAGAGGGGGGGAAAAGGCCTCACAGGGTTATCGTACTTAGCCGAGGAAGAACTAAGCTCTTGAAAACCGTGAATCGGAGGGAGGGGGAGGGGGTCGACTATTACCAAAAATGAAATAAACGCTAAGAAGAACAGGGGGGAAGGATCCGGGCAAATTAACATATGCCAACAACTCCTTAGAGGAAGAGGGGGTATAGGCTTGCTATCATCAAAAAGGAGAGTAACATGCAGAAAAAGAGAAGGAATGTTCAGGACCAGTTTGAGAGAACCGTTCCTAAACAAGCATAAAAAAGGAGAATCGCATCCAAGGGGGGGGGAGGAGTAACCGCCGTGAGCATAACTCCTTTGATTTGGGAAATGGAAAGGGAAGCAGCCCAAGGGGGGATTCAATTACAATCAAATCAAAAATCTTAGGACATGAGTCGATGTTTGAGGGTGGGGAAAGAAGAAGCACCCAGCGGTGCGTCGTTGTTCGCCCTCGGCAGAGGGAAAGGCCAGAAGGAACCGGACAGTGTTGGTTTTTTTGGCAAAAGGGGGGGTATCACAGGGGGAGCCCAGCTAAATATCCTCCGGAAGGGGGAGTCAATGAAACACAGAGAGGGAAAAAATCAGCCCCGAAAATTTCATGAGAAAGAAGTAAGGAAAAAAAGGGGGAATAGGAACGCACAATTGGCGTTGGACGAACTGTGAAGGCGCGGGGGAGGGGGAAGTAGTAC
>Ga0179593_1506105_pt1 | contig 14597 bp, 20 predicted proteins | sample CZODoug2_1_08_16_FD_185931 | JGI IMG/M metagenome (GOLD analysis project Ga0179593, IMG submission 185931) | Vadose zone soil fungal communities from Angelo Coast Range Reserve, California, USA - CZODoug2_1_08_16fungal (PacBio error correction) | ecosystem: Environmental > Terrestrial > Soil >...
ACAGGGGGAAGAGCAGGCAACGAAGGAGAGGGAATGAATAACAGGATGAGCAAAAAATGAAGAAGGGTCAGTTTCTTCCTAGACTTCGAGAGAATCTGCAGCACCACACAGGGGAGGGGTTCCCTATGAGGAAGGGGGCTTTGCGGAAAGATTGGACTCAGGTTGGTCACTGAGGATGCGTCGGAATTCTTGCGGTTGGAAAGACACTTCAGTATGAAAGTTTGGGAGGGAATTGCAGTCACAGGGGAGCGCCATGTAATGTGAACCTCCTTACTCAAAAAAAAACCTTCGCGTCGCAGAAAGGAGACGGCACTACAAAATCGAGTTGGGACAAACTCCCCATTGTGAAAAACGACCAACTAAGGAGGGCGGGAGCGAAAGACGTCTGACAAAAGAACTTGAAGAAGATTACTGCAGGAATTAATTTCTTCGGAGGGAAACAAGCAGGACAAGGAAAGGAGGGGGGTCATGGGAGTAATGGTCTCGTCTTGGGAGAATTGGTACCAGTCGGCGCTGTGGAAAGAGGCGCGGCGCCAGGGAATAGTAGGGAACGAAGTGTTTTGAAAACTGGCGCATAAGAAGAACGTCAACCAATCCTCGAGTGCAAAAAAGGGAACACATGGGGGACCTGTAGGGTGAAGCTGGACTATATGGAGCACCCGGACATATCGTCAAACACGAAGTGGGCCATCGGGAGAACTCTTTAGGGAAAACTCTTTAGGATGCAGTCGAGGGAACCCAAGAGGGGGGGAAAGACAGATCCGTCAGAGGGGGGGCCACCAGAAGGGGGGTGAGGGGCCGATCATCGACACCGGGTGCGGACAAATGAAGAAGCCAACTGTGCTCTTCTCAAAAATGCTCATTCACGATAGAAAGCTCATAGAGGAGCCGGTCAAACGATAGTAGGGTAGAGGTGACTAGCACGTCAGAAAGACATAAAACTTTGCAGGGGGGGGGATAGTTGGATAGCTCACCAGCGGTATCGGGAAAGCAATGCGCCATAAGAGAAGATAGAGTCAAGATCCACGGGGATCGATCACGAATAGAAATCAAGGGATCATCAGAACGTTCATCACCACGAACAGGAAAAGAGGGAAGGTCGGTTTCGGGGGGCTCTATATTCATTTTTAAAAAAGAGATTGATGCATAGGACAGGGCGGGAGGGGGAGAGAAAGAAGAAAAGGGTGAGGACGGATAACAGCGACGGGGGTCAACATGTAAGGGGGGGTAAAATTGCGTGGGGGATTCAATAGAAGATCGATGGTGAGACAAAGCATGGCCTTACGTCAAAGGGCTACGCCATAGGGGGGCAGGGTCGGTGGTGGAGGGGGACCGAAAAAGCCCGCTCGTTGCCACAGTTGTCCAAGCAAATTTACCAGGAAGACGTAACAAAGAAGTCACTCCCCATTGGATATTTGGACGCGCTGCGTAAAGGGGGAAATTAAGCCAACATGGGAAAGTTCGGAATGACTGTAATGATGAAAGAAGAACCGCTTCGACTGCAGCCGCGTATGCCGGGGGGTCTGGTCTACCTTCACAAAGAGGCAGTTGGAAACTGGTAAACTAGGCAAAACGAACCCTGATTCATTGTGACGTACCCCTGGAGAAAAATTGGGTAAGGTCACTACTCAAAAAATAACGTAATGGCACAATCCGAGCAAGAAAGACACTTCCACCCAGATCGATCAATAAGATCTATCCGAGCCTCAAGTGAAAAGAGGGGAGGCCGGAAAAGTGAATGAATGATTCTCGAACTCGATGTACTTGCCCAAAAAGAATCGGTGTCGATGGTGAACTGGGGAGCGCTCCATGAACATAAGTCCGAAAAAAAAAAGGAGGTATAAGAGAGATGTCAGAAACATTTGGTCAAAATCTCCACAGATACTTGTCTGGAACCTCAGAATAGAGGGGCGCGACGCAATGGGAAAGGTAAATTGGAAAAGGAAATGGGTCACGGACATCTGGTGCTAGAGATATTGCTCGATCTCGTGTCGTGAAGGGGAGAGGGGGAGAAAAAGTGCTCGGGGGTGCCATCGAGGATTGGGGTACCTTACCATTCAAAAGGAAAGAACGGGGAGGAAAAAAACCTCAGTGTACCTAACCCTTGGAGCCTGGGTGAAGTCGCCAGGGAAACAAGGACAATACCTGGTCTCCTTCTAGCGATGAGTAAGGATTAATCAAAAAAAGATCCACCCCTGGGGGGGGTGGGGAAATGGCAAATCATGAGCATCCTCTCCTAAAATGGTAAGAAATATAAATGGGGGGGAGTAAGCAGTTTTTGGGACTGTAAAGTGGCAGCTCGGGCACTACTTTTTTGGAAGGGGAAAAAGGGAAGGAGGTTCGGGAAAGAACACAACCAAAGGCGAAAACGGCGCCTTGTAGAACTGATGAACCGGCCAGAGTGGGGGCGCCAACTTTGGTCATTCCAGATTGAAACGTGGACATCTTTAAAAACGCGCGGGGAAGCGCGCCGAAGGGCTCAGAGAGGGAAAGAAGGGGCATGTACTAAAGGAAAGATACAATTCAGAAGCGCAACAAGAAGAAAAAGGAAAGGGCGTGAGGGAGGAGTTTATCACTGTCAGCCGCAAGGGGTTTGAATTTTGCAACGGGACACCGCAGAAGCAGGAGCTGACGTCTTTCAGAAATTAGATGGCGATAAGGGATGGTGACGCCGGGAAATCAATGCAGGGGTAGGTAATTCGCGGAAAGGGGGGTGAACAGAAAAGGAAAAAAGAAGGAGGTGAACGGCGAAATCAAAAATTGCACTATATGTGCGCTATTTCAAGGACATCAAGCAACGCCAGCGCGAAGGAGGATGAGGACTGGACCTGGATCGTGGTGAAGCAAAAGGGGGGCGATGAGACTCATGCGAAAAAAAAAGGCCAAATCTTGATTTCTAAAGGGGTGTAGGGAGAACATCGACGGCTTTGCCAAAGAGGGAAAAAAGTCATTAAAAAACATTTTCCAGCTGGGGGGCAGATCTAGGAGTATTGAGAAGTGATCGTCCCATCATTGGGGACAGAGGCAAAGAAGGGAGGGGGAACGAACACCAACAACCCCCCCTGCAGCGCAATTTCAATTCAAAAAAAAGGAAAGCCCGTAACGAAAGCACAACCTCAGCAGGGGGAAAGGGGGGGTTAAGAACAGGTAAAAAAAGATCTAATCAAAAGACCTAATCGGGGAATAAAGGGAGGGGGGGACCGGGGAGCTGATCCGAAAAAAATTTGATATAAAACATAAAGGGTCATCGAAGGGAACGACATTTGGGGGAAAAAGCGGAGATCAAAAAATCAAAAATTGAAAAATTCTTTTGTTTTTAACCTCGCGAGGGGAAAGGAGGGAAGGCGAGATAAGTCACGACGATACGGAAGGAGGTTCTTCCAGCTTGTACACACGAGCTAAAAGTTTAGGAGGTCCCGAGAACCAAGAGAGGCATTGAGGGCACGGCAAGCAAAAAAAACTAATCCTAAGAATACAAGCTCCCAAGAGGGGCCGCAAAAGCCATGATCCAGCGGTCCAAAAAAAAGGGTTTGTGATGGCAGAGGCGGTGGAGAGGTCGAGGGGGGCAAGAGAACGAAAAGGAGGGCCTGAAATGGAACACTTAAAAACTCTTTACCTGAGAGGTCAGGAATCCATAGAAAAAAAGAGGGGGAAGGAGGTAAAAAAAGAGAGGAAGATAAGGTGCCTCTACAGCGGAACGAGAAAATGGGAACGAAATTCGCCAGGACCAGAAGGGATCGGTCGGGGGATTCTTGAATAGGATACAGACGCTGGAAACCAGCGCCCAAGACAAGCTCTATGGAAAAAGAGGGGAGAGTGTAAAGGAATGCGATTCCGTCTGTCAGGGGGGGGGGGGGGGGGGGGGGGGGGGGGTGGGGGGGGGTTGTTAAAAAAAATTACTTTCATGCGACATGCCTGGAAGGTTTGTAGGAGGAGTGAAGAAACAAAAAATCAAAGTTCGCGTCCAGTGGGGGATGTAACCGCCTTACTCAAAAAGTCAGAGGTGAAAGTGTACGCCGCCGTCCTGATAAAACAACGACGAATGAGTTCCACAACAAAATGTTGAGAAAGGGAACCACGCGAGTCTCGGGAAAAGTCAACGGTTTAAAATTCTATTCAGTTAAAGAAAAAAAAAGGAAGGGCGGGGACAGTCCTGAATTTTGTTCGATCAATCTAGCCCGGACAAAGGTTGTACGACACTATGATGTCGGGGGGGACTTCCGGGGCGGTATACGGTTACAAAGGCTTCTCTGAAATGCGCGGTCTCTCCTCAGCGACGTCTAGAGGGGGTGAATGGCGCCATCAGGCTCGTCACAGCATAGAGGGAAGGCAAGGTACCATTCTTTTCCAAACCGAGCGATCCCCCAGTCAATACGTCAAGGAAGTGATGCCACGGAAAGACGAGGGACGTGAGAAAACACGAGTTCAGGCAGCGTCGTAAAGTGGGTCTGACATATAAGTAAGAGGTGGAAAAAAAGGGAGGGTGACTCAGACCGAATCATCTACAACCTCCGGAAAACGATCCAGACAGTTCTCTGACGTAACGAGGACTGGAGGCAGATTGAGAAGGACAAATCGCGACACATCGCGGGCAAAATGGAGTTCAAAAAAGGTCAGGGTCAACTTTAAAAAAGGACGGGAAGAAAACTTCATTGATAGGCGTAAAAAAAGCTTAAAGACGATGACGCACGACCAGTAAGAGTAAAAAGAATAAGAACGGGGGTCAAATGGATATAAGGAAGTCAACGACAATAAAGAATGTGCTCCAAAGTGAACTGCGGGAATTCAGGAAATTGGGAGTGTTGAAATCGGCAGTCGACGCCTAGAGGTGATGCCGAAATGCCGGAGGTTTCGAGATACCGGCGAGAAAAAAAACACGGAAACTTCCTGTCTAAGGGGGGGGGGGATGTAAAAGGGAAAAAGTGGCGTGGAGGCAAGAGATATGCGCTGGATGACAACATTGCCGGGAAAGTACATCAGGGAAAGAGGAGTGGGAGGAGGGTTGGGAAGGGAAAAACAAGCACTGGCTCTTTGCCCCTCAAAAAAGAGAGTCCGAGTGAACCTGACTAGCAGGCACAACATTAAGCAATCAAAGTGGGGGGTACGAAAGGAGGGGAAGGGCTTATCAAAGAAAAACAGGGTTCTCGGAAAACTGATAATAAAGAAGGAAAATACGCCCAGGCAAAGCAGGCGTCCGTGCCGTCGCGGCGATGAACCAGGCGAAAGGCCTGGGGGGGCTGGACGGGGTCCGAAAAAGGAGGAAGGGCGTGAACCGGCCGCAGCCTTGGGTAATAAGGGAACAGTCAAAGCCATAAACGCGTCGATGGGGACACACTCCAGCGAAATTAAGGGGAAACTCAGGGTCATATCCTCTAGACAAAGAGAGGAAAAATCAAAGCGGGCGTACCTTACGTTTTACTTTCCTTTCTTCTCTCCCGGTGTCTTCGGAAAGAAAAGGATGCAGCGTGGGAGAGGGGGGAAAAAATGGCAATCTCTCTCAAAAAAAAAAGAGGGAAAAAGAGGGAGGGCATGGGGAAGCGCTAAAATTGTTGTCACCAAGCAACAACGTTAATTTCTGGACCAGACCAGAGAGGGCGTCGGAAAAATTAGAACGTTCGGACGAAAATGGACTTCATCTGGAGAGGAGTAGAGTGGAGAGGATATGGGGAGGGATTGCTCGGCGAATGGGAGCGGTTGCAAGCGAGTTTGGCGGGTAGTGACCTTACGCAAGGGCCTGCGCAGTTGGAAGAGGAAAATCTTGGCTTTAGTTACCTGAAACGTCCTTATCCTGTTTTAATTGGCCAGAACTAAAAGGAAGAAGGAGAGGTACGCCGGGAGTTCATTATGAAGGGAAAGTCGCAACGTCCAACGGTGTGGGGAATGCATTTACGCAGAAACTGAGAGGAAGACCCTGGTGAGGGATCAGGTTTGTGACAAGAGAAGGGACCGCTCAAAAAAAAACTTTTGTCGGGGTCTTTGGAAAAGGGCGGGGGGAAAAAAAGTTCCACCAAGCAAAAAACAGTCCCACTGAGGGAGGAACGCCAAGGGGAGCCAAACCATCGATCGAGGTGCAGAAAGCGAGTTTCACAAAACCAAGTAAATCGTTAACCTCGAGAGGGGAGAAGGGGACAGGGGAAGACGGGGGGGAATCTCGAACGAAGGTGGGGGGGTTTAAATGCATACAAGCCGTAGAAATGACAGATCGGCCGACACGGAAAATTCCGTTCCAGATGGGATGGAGGCAGGTTCATCACTGAAGATCGGAGTTGGGAGGTTAAGGGGGGGAAAAATCAGAGTAACAAACGGGAGCTGATCTTATGGATGACGGATGGGCATTCTATGCTTAGCTTTAAAGAATACAGTTTCAAGAAAGGGAGAAGGGAGCGGAACCCGTAGACCCCCACCTTCAGTGCCGCAAAGCACAAAGAGGAAAGATGGTGCGCGATGGGTATTCAAACGCAGGGAAACCAAACCAACCAAACCACCTCCAAAAACACAAAACTCCGAAGGGAAGGAGCATCGACTGGCTGGACTATGGGGGGGAATAACAGTTTGGGGATCGGCTAGGGGCAAGAAAAAAAAGAAGAGTGGGTGAGACAAACTGACATTCTTCTTTAAAACTGGTGTGTGAGCGCCAGTCGAAGATTTGGCCGAACCGGTCATAACAGCGAGGGTAAAGGCCCTCGGGGCCATAAGTCCACTTGCTCTGATGGAATAAGCCATAAGCTCGGGGAAAAGCGTCCCAGAAGGGACAGGTGAAAAAGGGATGGAAACCTGCCGCAGCAAAAGTTTAAATGAAGATAGAAAGGATCTTCAAAGCCAGCCGCTGCGGGCCCAACCGGAACGGGGTAAAAGGGAGACAAGACGCCGAAAGGAAACGAACACAGGGGTAGTTAACCGTAGTCCGTGCTTGAAAAAAATTAGGAACGTTCGCAGGAATGAGGAGGAAGGGAAAGCCGTTTAACAAAAGGGGGGGCAATCGACCGGGGTCATTGAGGTCCAGGTCAAATTCTGTGGGTGTTAAAATCACGGTGGGGAAGGAGGGCCTGGGCCGGGGATTCAGACCTACTAGAGAAAGGTGCGGGTCAGGAGGTACAATCCATGGCCTCTATGGGGGGTATGTCCAAATCAAAAAATGAGTACGATCCCGGAAAAAAACAAGGCCAAGAGAACAAAAAGACAAACGCTACAATAAAAAAATGCAAAGAACGGACCCGAAAAGGTGTGGTGCTGTACATAGGGGATTGGCAGTAGAGGGAGGAATCGAAAAAAAGAACCGGCGACTGCCTTTACGACATCCTGTGGAAGGCCTCGGACTGTTTGAATCGAAAAAGACACAGTAGCCGTAGATAAAAAACAAAACGAAGTAGGAAGGATCTATGGGAAGGTGTTTCAACTCTCAGCAAGGAAGATTGGATGGAAAGAACAGGATGGCGCCGGCAGCAACGTGCCTGGGAAAGGCAGAATCGAAGGATCCGCCCTCAGGACAAAAAAGAACAGTTGAGGCCGCTGAATCGGAGTCTTCCCCTAAAGAGGGGAATGAGGGGGGGGAAAGTCAGGAATTCTTTCTGGGCTTTCTACTACCTTCCTGAGGGGGGGAAAAAGCGGAAGTGGATAACCGTGTCGGGCAGGGGGGGTACAAACGTAAAAGGAAACGGGACAGAGACGTCTTACTTATCCTCAAGACAGAATGAAATATATGTGCCAACCACCGCCAGATCGAAAAGATCAGGTAGAGAACTCTGGGAGGACACGGCGGTCAAATTGAAGAATTGAACTTCCTTAAGGGGTCAGGACTCAAGAAAAAAAAGAAGGAGACACGATGATGTAGTGGTATCGAGCTCTTGGATTAACCATTCGTGAAGGGGGTGGAAGGAGAGAGGCGTCCTCTCTCTCTCGTAGGTCAAGGGAGAATCAGAGATAAAAAACAGCCGACGCGTGAAGTAACAATTGGAAACGGATGGAAAAGCGTAAATGGCTTGAATGCATCGTCCAAACAAAAAGAGAGCACGGTCACGAAAGGGGAAGTCAACGCGGGAAGAAATCGTGATTTAAACTCTTTAGGAAAAGCCAGTCGATTGGCCGAAACAAAGTATTAAACAGATAAATTCAGGTTGAACGCGTCTTGTTAGAATAGGAAGGACGAAACACCGGTGGGAGTTACCACTCCCTGGGCAGGTCGATGCTACCGGAGAGGCTTAGAATTTCGCCGACTAGCGAAAGCAGGAGGGGGCATGGAGACGGGACGCGAATAGGTTTAAAGACAGGGTGTACCGAAATAAGTTAGAAATCCGAGAAGGGACAAACATTTCGTCAGGTCACCAGAGATCGGGAAAAATAGAAGGGGAGACCACGAACGCAGTAAGGAGAGTCGCGACAAAAAGGGGATTGATGAACAGCAAAACTGGCGTCTAGAAAAGGGTGAGCCACGCAGAAATGATCCTGCCGGGGGATGGGGGACGGGTTTTCGGAGCGCAAGGGTCCAACGAGCCGTGTTCAAAGAAACGTGAGCAAAAGAAAAAATTTCGGCCGCGTCCCCCATGCGCGTCAGGGGAGGAGGAACGGGTGAAGTTTGAAAACTGAGGCAATCTAGATCAGGGGGGAAAACTGATGGGCAGATGACAGAAGGCGCTCGGAGGGCGGGTTTTTGACTGGTCAAATGAATGTCTCAAGTTGCAAGAAAAAAAGAGACGATACCAATGAAATAAAAAAGCAGCCTACCACATGATGAAAAAACAATCTGATAGTCAAAGAAGTACGCGGTTGGGGAGGGGAAAGGTGCGCAAAACAGGAAGAACGTTGGGGCGAATGGGCCTTTAATGAGGACGCCCCCGTTAGCAGAAAAGGCTTCTCACTGAGGGGGGAGGGGAAATGAAACCCGGGAAAAAGGCCGGGGGGGTTAGGGGACGCGTTCCGCATCTGATCGGTAACCCGGCCCGGGGGAAATTAACTCGACCCTCCATAAGCTCGATGGGCAAAAAGCGCAGAGCAAGAGAAGAAAGACAGAGATCTAGCACGGGAGCCCAGCTGCCGAAGGAACGAGGGGAAAGGAAGAGTTTACTCCTGGGCTCAGAAAAAAGGAAATTTTCGGTCTTTCACACAGAAAGGCCATTTGGCAGTCTGGTGCCAACGGGGGAGACGCTCAGACAGATCATCTCCCAAAAAACAACGTATAAACTAGAATGTAGGGAGCTCTCAGGGATGGGGGAAGGCAAAAGTCTGCCAGGTCATGCCAAAAACCAGAAGGGGCGACGAAAATTGCCGAACCGTTAGGACGACTAGCGAAGCGGCCAGCGTTTTCTCGATCGCTTGGGGGGGCTCGAGTCTCTTGGACGGATTGTTCGAAAAAAATTCTGGTAAAGACCTTTATTGGAGGGGAGGGGACATAAAAAAGGAAGAGCGGGGGAACAAGGGGAAAAAGGAACGGTCTTACCAATTTACCAACCAGGGACTGACCTGGGGGAAGGTCAAAGCAAGATACCGGCCACTTGGGGAGGAATCGCCGGTGATGACATGTTTGGCAGTCCGCCACGATTCAAAGGGGGGTGTGATCAGGGAACACTTGACAGGAGCCTGCGCCTTGAAAGGATATCAGTTGATTTAATCAGTTTTGGGCAGGGGAGAGAAAGGTCAATCTGATCGGTCTCAGGCGTGCTGAAAAGTCTGTGGGAGGGCAAAACAACCGCCCTGAAATCGCGGAAAAAAATGATAAGGAAAGGGAAAGCGTGTCGACAAACCAAGATACTCATATTGTCCGACAACAAATTGGCAACCCGTTCCGAGGTAAAAAGCATCCTGGGGGGGGGGAAAAGCAAAGTTCTCGAAAAAAAAAGCGGGGGGGGGAAGTTCGGCACAAAGGTCTAGACCATGAAGAAGAGCAAGTACACGAAAATGTAAAGAGTACAAGAAGGGTCATTTATGATGAAAGGTCTACGAAGTGGGGGATTTCTCGTATCGATAACCAGGTCTCGGGATACTTCTGGAAGTCTTGAAAACTTGTCTCAATTCGATTGCAAAATACAGGGGGGGGGGAAGGAAGATCAGGAAAAGTTTTACTGTCTTTTTTCACGAAGGGGATAGCAACGTACACCGCAAAAGAGTAGGCCGGCAGACCAATTATGGCGAGAGGGGTATGGAGTGAGAAGAGAGAAAATAGGACGGAAATCGACATGGGAAGAGGGATTGGACGGCAGGTTTTTGGGGGCGAGGAGAAAAAAAAACTGTGGCCAACAACGAAAGTATATGACGGGGAACTTTTTTGAAATAAAAGCTACACGTGGCCGAACGCGTGGGACCGAGAGTTCTTAAACGCCGGGGAACGAAGGGGAACTGGACGAGGTGGGGGCTACGCAAAAGTGAAGGGACAGCATTGGCATGGAAAAAGCAGGTAGGGGATGACCTTCGTGGAGCCAATTGGACTGAAGAAGGGAGAGACGAGGGCTCAAATGGGGAATAGCGCTTACAAAACACGCAGAAGGAATTGGTTAACAAAGTCTAGTCAGGGAGAGGGAAAGACAAAACATCATCGGGCGTAAAAAGTAGGGAAAGGGGGGCGATTGAAAGCAGACCAATTAGGGGTCGCAGGACTGTCAAGAGGGCGGAAGGGGGGGACAGAGGGAGGAGCGACACAGGACTCTTAGCGTTTCAGTCCAATTAGGGTTTTGTGGGAACGATCAGTGGGGACATCCGGCGCGGATCAACCGACTAAAGGAGCTGGGGGAGGTCATCTTGTACGACACTTGCGCGAAAGGGGGTGAGTCCAGCAAGAAAAACCACGGGATAAGGACAGGTCTATAAACACGCAGGGGAAAGCGGGGACCAGGCATTTGCCGGGGAAGACTGACACATCAGACCAGAGAAAAGGCAAGGAAAAGAAAAGATGGACGCACCTTTGTGGGGGAGGGGAAGAAAGGGAGTAGTAAAGGTAGAACTAAACAAGTCGACCGAGCCCTTCAGGAATGGAGCAAAATCAAGGTGTAGTTCCTCAATTTGACCCTGCGTGCACTAGAGGAACAAACGGGGGGGGGGGAGAAAATATGAGAATAAAGGGGTGAAGATACCGCTTCAGGATCTAGGCGTGCTCACATGTCAAATGGGATAGGTAGAATTGATTGAGACCTTCTACCACGGAGAATAGCCGCACAACAAAAAAGGTGCGGGCCTCTCCGATTGGAGGGTCGACTATGGCCTGGTCAATGATGGGAAGGAAGAGGCGTTCCGGAAGAGGCCAGCGGAATACCTTGGTGGTTCTTAATTGGGCCTCACAGGGAGAGGGGCCAGGGAAGGCCCAGAATGAAACGCCATACCGTCTATAAACAAAGGAAGAGCCGAGACGGCTAAAGAAAAAAAGTCGGATAGGTGAAAAGAAAAGAATGGGACCGGACCACTCTAAGGGTCCGCGGACCCCCCAAGAACCCAAACCACCAGTTTTTTTTTTTTTTTTGGTTGGGGGGGGGGGGACCCCAAACCTTATAATTTAAGAGGAAAACAAGTACTGCGACCTTAATGATTTGAGTCGTCGGCCTTCAACAAAAACCAGGAAAGAAAGGGGCGCCACTATATCGTGTGAGTGGCTTACTTGGAGGAAGTGGGTAAACAGCATTACGCTTGGGTAACGCAGGGGCTGGAGAAGACCGATTAGGGGGTCTAGATTGGAACGGAAGCGCAGGCACGGGGCCTATCGCGGTGAAGGCACATGTCTCACGGCTTCACGTACCGAGCGTCCCGGAAAAGATTAAGCGGCCGTGGAAACGCGTGAAAAAAAGAGGTAGAAGCTTAGGAAAATCCGTCGATGTCGCAAAAAAAGTAGGACGACAGATACTGCGATGTTGAAAACCTGCGTTTGTTGCGCAATCAGCGACCCCTTTGATGGGGGAACACGATCAATGAAGTCTATTCGCCGAAGAGCATGGAAGAAAAGTGCGCCTGACAGAGACGAACCAGCGAGGGAGAGAGGGGGGGAGGACGGTAACCGAGGGGAGGAGACTGTGCAAGGGAGAACACGAGAAAAAAAAAAATTCTTTAGCGGAGGACCAAAATGGCAATCTCATTCACTCAGATAAGAGTGACCATCCAAGTGGGGGAGAGATAGCGAGAGAAACTGAAAAGTACGGAATAAGGGGGGTCAAAACTCCCGGGTCCTCAGACTTCTGAATTCGGGATTTCGTTGAGGGAGAGAGGCATGGGATCAGCCGAACGGGATACTAAATGACAAACCGGCTGAACGAGGAAAATTTCGCTAGGGGAAAAGCGACGTCGTGTCTCGATTTACCGGTGAAAAATGTGCAGAAGTCGAGATCGAGGGTTGGAAAAAAGGAAGCAGGATCAGTTAGCAAGGTCGTTTGGGAATTGGAAAGCGGCAAGTATAGTTTCCAGCACACCAAGTGAAAAGCACGAGCAGAGTTAACTGCTATGAGTCAAAAAGGGTTCAAAATCCCCATTGATATTTCAAAAGCAGGAGACGGCTGCGGTCAATGGGGTGAAAATGCAAGACAAAGGGAGATTTGGCTGACTGCCGAAAAAAGAGAAACGGAAAAACGGGGGGGCCAGACTGAAGGGGAGGGGCTACTTAAACCGCAAAAAAGCGGGGAGGTTAAAGGGGGAAACAAAGCTGCTGGCGGTACGCAAAAGGGCAAGGGAATCTCAAGCCAAGGGTCCTATGACCAAATCGCAACATAGGAACCGATAATCACCAAAGAGAGCTATCACAAGATCGGGAACCCATAAAATAGAAGTCACATCTCTCCTTACCTTAAGGGGAGGGGGAGGACAGAAACTCGATGGTTCTGAAAAAAAAATCATAGGGGCAAAAGGCCAACGAGCGCGAAGGAGAGATCTAACAACACATGAGGAGTGATAATTAGGTGGGAAGTAGAAGCCAATGGGGGGGGCACAAGAGCAAACGGTCCTTCTGCCCCTATAACCAGCAAAAGGGGTAAACAAAAGGAACTTTACGGAAACGATTGGACCTTTCAAAAATATTGCGAGTGAAGAAGACGTCTCTTGGGGCGTTATAAGAAAAAAGGCAAAGGTTCTTGGGGCCGAGAGTAGGGGAGGGATAGGGGACCGGAGAAAAGGGGAGATGGGGCAGGCAGCGGGGCTGTAAGCGTTTTGAAGGCAAAGGGACCAGCCTTGTTGAAGGTCGGCCGCGGAAGACCGACGCGGAGGTTAGAAGGTTGCTATGCTGAATGGCAAAACGGGGGATGAAAAAGGGGTTGGGGTGAGGGAAACTTGGAACACTCCTCACCGGGGTATGATGGTAATGGATCATTTTGGTGCAAGGCGAAGGAAAAAATATGGCGCGGACGCAAAAAGTGGTCTTGCGGGAAAAGGGGGAAAGTCGGTTAGGTAAGGTCCAACCACCAGGCCGTCTGTCTACAAGGAAGGGGCAAGGAAAGGTAGAAACATCATCAGCAACTAAAGGGAAACATTACGAGGTAACCGAACGCGCCTGGCGAGGATCACAGGGTCAGATCCTCAAGAAAAACTCCGGCAATTTCTTCTTCTGAAGGATCGACGACCATTCCACAAAAAAAGAAAAAAACAGAAGTTCACATGAGGGAGGTGAACGTAGAGCGAAGTTTGGAGGTAAACATCGTGTCGTAAACGGGAGAGGGGGGGAAAAATCGGTCTATGCACTGATGGAGAAATCAATTGCAACGAGAAGAGGGGTGCGAAGTGTATGACTTTGAAGGGGGTACTACTGAGAGAAAAGCCACCGCAAAAAGACGGTGATCGAAGCACAGTTATCAAAAAAACTAGGGGGGGCTCTTCAGAGCCAAGCAAAACTCAGACTTACGGTCCGAGGACTTTATCGTTGACCAGGAAAATGGGCGATTAAAAAGAGGACGCGTCAAACAAGCAAGGGGAAAAAAGAGGTTGGTATAGGGAATGACGGGGGGGGGTCCGATCCTATGGAGACTACAGGTGGGGATAGAACCCGCGAGTTTCGTCAACAGTTGCAAAACGCGAGGGAAGATATGGAAGAGCGGATACGACTCTTTAACTCTCAAAAACCCTCAAAGATTCAATCGAGAAAAAGGTGAAAGGAACATGTCGCCGTGGGAAAACTGAAAAAGAGGACAAAATCGAGGGGGGGAAAGTGAAAAAACCCCGGGAAGGATTGTTGGTGAAACCAGGGTCAAATCAAATAGCGAGTCCACGATCATAGTGGAAACGATTTAAAAGTTGTCTGGATTGAGAAGAGAAAAGTCGGACGGTCGCAGTACCCACGAAACTGGGACCATTTACAAAGGACGAAACCGGCAATTAGAGGGTTACACCAGGTAAGCGTTTTCACTCGAGGTGGGAGGTAGTCAAGCGCGGATGCAGAAACGATAAGGGAAACTCAGGCGGGGACTAAAATTAAAAACTTTTTATGACAAAGACACATCAACAAAAAATAAGGGAAGTGAACACCGGAAACCCTCAAAAAGAATGGCCGACATCTTAAACTCAGGAACCAAAAAGGGAAGCCCGCCATCAAAAAACGCCCTGGTGTGGTTCTGGGCAGAGGGCGGTACAGGTCGATGCGAGGGGAAGTCGCTACGGGAGAGCCTTTTTGTCAAATCAATATAAATGCCTGAGGAGAGAACAGG
>Ga0179593_1510191_pt1 | contig 14597 bp, 12 predicted proteins | sample CZODoug2_1_08_16_FD_185931 | JGI IMG/M metagenome (GOLD analysis project Ga0179593, IMG submission 185931) | Vadose zone soil fungal communities from Angelo Coast Range Reserve, California, USA - CZODoug2_1_08_16fungal (PacBio error correction) | ecosystem: Environmental > Terrestrial > Soil >...
GAAAACCCGGATCTTCTGGGACCTAATAGGTTTCTCGTAGAAAGAAGGGACACGGAAAAAATATCGACGCTCAAGAAGGGGGGAGGAGAGCTCAACGGCATTCTCAAGTCAGACCAGAAGGGAGCCTTAGGATAACGGGCTGGACGAACCGGCCTGTGTTGGAACGCAGAAGACCAGATGCTCACGGCGCATCTGGAGGAAAATGCAACGCGGGGCACTTTTAGAGGCGGTTCGAACAAAGTTTTTTCGGGGGCGTGGCAAGCCTACCAGCAAGGAAGAAAGATCTGTTCGGGAGCCCCATGAAAAAAAGAAGGAGAGAGGATGGGCGGTCTGCGCGGAAAAATTCGTTCACTCGAAGAATAGGAGATCCCGCGGTGAGAGCGTCAAGCAAACAAAAAAGAGGAGGCTCCGAGCGAACGGGCAGAGAAAGAAAGAGAGGTGCAAGCGCGTCTACGGACTACGGGAAAAGAACTCGGATTTCCGACCCGAACTAGACCGCTGGGACACAGGAAAAAGGGGCGGCCCGAGTTGACATTAAACTGTAAGCGGGATAGAAGGAAGGAATTTTGAGGGGAAATGTATTAAAAAGAAATAGAGGGGTTCGCAAGAAAAATAACAAGTTGCCTGAGCGGAAGGAAGAGAGCGTCGCACCGCTCTTTAAAAAAAAAGGAGGTGGGAAAGGAAAGGGGTTTCAGTCGTGAAGCATGAAAAGTTATCGAGGGCATGGGATACTACATCTTCGGAAGGGAGGAGTTAAAAGAAGTCTCCTCATGGAGGAAGGCGTTAAATAACGAGGAATTCGAGAGCGGCCCTGAGGGGATGATGACAAAAACAAGCAGTGGTATAATTAGTAGGGGGGGATGGAATGCGCTCTTCCTTTTGTAGGGAGGGGGAGGGGTGGGTGAGACACCCTTCACTTTATGGGGACAGAAAGCCCTAATTCAACATGGGAATGACGGATACGCCAGGCCTTCTCATTCCGATAGATTGAAAAAAAAGTAAGCGGGTGGAGAAAGAGCTGATCGAGTGCAAGAGTTACTTGGTTTCTGAATGACGAAAAAACTGCAAATCACTGGAGTGAAATCTACGCCCGAGAAAAAAGAGATAGGAAAGGGAGTGGCTGATCTTTCATATTAGGGACATATGGTGGAACTACCTACGACTCTGTAAGGGGGGACTACGAATCTTCGTTTTGAGAAGAAAAGAAAGAAGAGGACCAAAGAGTTTTCCTTAGGAGAAAGGGAATAAAGCCGCTGAACTTGTACTATAAGAGATGCTTTCGATACTTGGAGGAAGAAGAGGGACGCCGGAGGAAATTTTAATAACCCTTAGAAATGAGCAAAGAACGTTTTTCAGGAAAAGCGAAAAGGCGGCCATTTTTTGAAACACACGCGATGAATGCCTCAAGGGGGGGGAACCGGGGGGCTGAAGCGAGGGAAGCCGGGCAATGTTTCCTAGGTCGAGAGACGGGGAATGCGAGGGCTGTGGGGAAAGAAACGCACCGAAAGAAGGGGGGAGCAATCTTCTGGTAAAGACAAAAAATGATCACGAAACGGGGTGGGTTGGGTTGTAGGAGACAACGACTCGTTCGAAAAGAGTAGGAGGAGAAGTAAAACGAAGTGCGTAGGAGAAGGTGGACTACGATTCTGCGGGAAGAGAATTCAGCTGACGAAGTGGGGGACGAGAGAGGTTATTAGATCTCTATACAAGGAGTGGGTCCTCATAAAAGATAAAAAATGGGAATAGCGCGGTTCTCTGGGGAAAACGCAGCTATCTATCTCTACCAGAGGGGAAAGCAGGAGCTAGGGTAACGAAGATCTTATTCAAATATAGATAATGGAGCGGGTAGAAAGGAATATGGGAAGAAAAGAATCTCGTATCTTTTAAGTTCAGAAGCCGGGGATCACGAAGTTCTAAACAGGAAAGGAGAACTGAACGAGTCGGCCTTCATATGGATGTGATGGCTCATGAAGTACTCCGGGACCGGGAATGTATACTAGCCAGGAACAATGAGGCAAGCGGAAGCGGATCTAGGGTGAATGAGAGAAGAGAGCTGTCGCCTCATCAAGAAGAATTGAGGAAGCGCGGAACCAAAAAGCGGAACTCGACTAGGGCAGCGCTCAATCGAGAAGCTGTATTTATTTACGAAGGGACCTAAGATTGAGGGTTTGTAAGAAGAAAGTTTCTGATTGCAACGTCCGTGGGGTAGCGGACATGGCCTGGGAAGGTTGAGGAGAAGGGAAAGGTAAAATCTCAAAAATGTTACGGAGCAAGAGCAGCTGCTGCTCTGAAAAAAAGGGAAAGGTCGAAATCGCTCAGGACCGGGGCAAAAAAAAATAGACAACGTCTTCAACCAAGAAAGACTGGGGGGTATCTCCTGTCGCGAGAAGAGCGGCTTAAGAAAGTTAGAAAATCTGGAAACATTCTGAAAAGAAAGGACCACGCGAAGATGGAGGAAGAGCCTTTAGCGGAGGAGGGAATCGGGGCACATTTTCATATAAAAAAAAGCACGTGGAAGAAACTGACTAAAGTCCAGCGGTGGGAGACACTCTAAATAGTCCCCGCACTGCAGGCGAACGGCACCGATTATACAGGACGTCAAATGGCAACCTTGAAAAGAAGGGAGAAGTCACCATCTTCTTAAATTGGGTGATGGCTATCTTCATAAGGGGGTCTACGGAGTCTACCGAACGCGGGAAGGGAAAAATTAGGGAGGAGGATGATAAAGCCGTTCGAAATTAATCCAGACCGACGCGTCTATCAACGCCGGATAATAGGGGGTGCACGTATACTATTGACTAAGGTGTGTGCGTTAAAAACGATCTACATCCCCTGTGACACAGCTTCAAAATAACTTAAAAGGGATAAAACTGGCGTACTGCAAATTCGTGGCTATCTCGAGAGCAAAGAGAGTGGGGAGAGATCTCTCAAACAAGAAACTGGTTATTTAAGAGAGATCGCCCAAGCCTGCAAGCGCGCTGAGAACCGACGAAGGAGCGAAGCATTGTGAAAGGGGGAATAGAGAAATTCCGATAAAACCGTCCTTATCATGGGGAGGTAAGAGGAGCTTCACTCCCACCTCACTACTCGGGGCGATCAACACCCCAACTAGGGAAAAATTGACAAAGGGGAGATTCGGGGTGTCCACAGGACACGCCGCCTTATCACCAGTGGAATGAGAGCTGAAGTACATACTACTTGGACGTCATCTCTAGACCGAAGTTGGGACTGAAGTCCAACACAAATGCAGCCAGAGATCGTAGGATTTTAAATACTCCTTTGACCTGAATGAAAAAGTTGTGCCCTTAAAAATCAGGACAGCGGAAAACAAGTGTTGTGGGAGAATGACCACTCTGTAAATAAGTTTCGTGCGAACAGGGAGGTGGAGACGTTTGAGAAAACGGGTTGGCTTGATGAAACCAGGGGGTCGGGGGTTAATGGCCGATCCTATTCACAGCGTCACTAAAGATCGGAGAGACCGGGTAAGGAAACTGAAAAAGAGATCGCAGATCCATGGGAGAGGGGAGCACGAAATGAGACGACCAACTCTATTGAGGGTGAGAAAGGTGTGTACGAGGAATGAAAGACTAGGCATCCCTGAAAGCTGAAGTTCTTCGGGCAAAGTCTGCGGCGCACTCGCTCGGATCTAACGAAGCCGGAGGACGGGCATAAAGGCAAAACCAGGGAGAAGAAAATACCACTGAGGAGCAAATCAAACTAACGGGGAAAAATATGAAAAATAGTAGGAAGTCCCTAGACACTTATCTCTACGTCGAGTCGTTTCAAAACTAGGGAGCATCACTCGATCTTAGGAGAGGCGCGCCTACTGAAGTTCTGAAAAACCAGGAGGGGAGAGAGAGGACTTCTCGCATAAAAGCCTTGGGGGGGAAGCGGGGGGAGAGACGGCAGTCATCGGCGCGAAAAGGAAAGAAAGGACGGGGGTCAGCAGGAGAGGCGAAGGGCTTTGTATAAAAGGGGAGACTCAGCATCAAAAATATCAGCAGATCCGGCCGTGGAAGAACAAATTCGCTACGCTTGCAAAAAATAGCGAAAAAGTCTGCTACTAGATACGGGAGGCGGGGTCGCGGAATATAGCAGCGCATATCTAAGTGCAATGTGGGGGGGGATCGAGTCGGAGCACCATCGTCCTGGCCTCTAGACGAAGGAGAAAACACCCTCGGGGAAACGCTGACTTGGCCAGCCCGCCTCCGAAGATTCGGCGATCTCGGAGTACAGTCTCCATAGTCCTCAGGCCGAAGACTCGGGGTGCGCAAAGCCGAGAGTGGTGTCTCCACTTCTTGATGGCGAAGAAAACTCTGGAAAATAGTCGGGATCGAAAGTCCGGCACCCCGCCGGGAAAAGCATTACACTTGTCTTAATCAAAAGAAGAGAGGATACGACACGGACTAGATCATAACATCGCAAAAGGGCGGCTGGTCAAGCGGTGCAAAAATTGAAACTGCAAGCGAACTCCTTTAACACTGGAAAAGGAAGGTAGAATCAATTCAGTTTCAAAATAAACTAAGCCCTAGTCCATGATGCTCAGCTGGACGAAATCGAAAGAAAGCATAGAAACGTTCAAACTAGCTTCGAAAGTACCTGCAAAAATTGGGAGGCCCATGCTTAATCTGAGAAAAAAAACAAAGAACGTTCATGTCAAAGGGATGGGCAAGGATCGTGTCAACGCCCCCTCAGAGCAGAAAGCTCTGAAGACCTTCACTTCGGATTTCCAAGCGAAAAAAAAAACAATCAAGAACAATTGGGAGTTTCACGTAGGTGGGACCTGCCCTATTAAATGCATACAGTCGTTGCAGTCTCTTGGTCCTTAAAATCTCGAGGATGAAAGAGGAGGTACAAAAACGGCCCGAGGAAAGGTTAGAAATGGGGTCGGAAGACGGACCTTTGAGTTGTAATTTGGCATCAGTTGGTTGCAATTGAGGTAGGGATGGTCACTCGATAGGAAAAAGGAAAGGGCTAGCCAACAAAAAGCCGGACAGACTTGACGCGCGAAAGGAAAAAGAATAACGAGAGCGCAACACACCAAGGTAAGGGCCGTTCAAAGCGGCTTCGGGGTCTTTAAAGATAGGGGAAAAACGATAAAAAGTGAAAGAAGAAGGAGCGAAGTCCGCAGCGGGGGAAGACGAAAAGCACTCTTAATCAAATCCTCTCATCTTAAATCTGGAACTCCGCCCGTCCATAAAGGACGTTACCCACATGGGGATACCAAATCTTCCCAAACAGAAGGGGAAGGAAGTGGCGCGACTATTAGATGAAGGGGAAGGCTCAGGAAAGCTATTCTCCCAAAAGAAAAAACCTCGGATAACTGGGGGTGAAGGGAGAAATCAAGGGGGTACGCCGGCCCCGAAATGAAGTCCCCCTAAAAAAGGCCAGAAAAAAAAAGGGATCAATTACGACGCGGAGTCCTTTTTTTAGGGGGGAAGCTACCAGATCCTGAAAGGCCGCAAAAGGAGAGAGACGCTTGGTAATGAAGCGCCAGGGCGACATCAGTCCAGTAGACTCAGAAAGAAGGAGGAGTGTTTTCGGAAATACCGAGAAACGCGGCGACCGCTCGAAAGAGATAAAGGGACATTCCCGCGCAGAGGGGGATCGAAGTGCATCGGACGTCAACAAGGCGCAACAACATATCTTTCTTAGATGGTCGGCGGTGAATGCGAGCACGCGTTATAAGTCCAAAAAAAAAAAAGCAGCTGACAGATGGAACCGCCGCTTTTACCAGTTCAACGGTAACGAGGAGGCAAAGGGCGCGACCGGGGGGATGGAAAAACGTCCAGAGTTTCCTTGGGGAGTGGGATAAAAGGAATGCGGAAACATGGGATCTCTAAGACAAAAGTTGAAGGAGGAGATAAACCTTATTCACCAAGAAGGCGAAACGGGATCATCACTACTCAGACACCGACGTAGGGAACACCAGAAATAGGAGAAAAATTCACGATAAATAGAGATCAAAAAGTAATAAATACTACGTGACCAAAGATTCTGATAGGGGGCGTGGACAGAATAGGGGTCGATTCGAACTGAGATCGTGAGGACGCAAACTCGGAGCGTGGCAACTCAAAAAAAAGAGGCTCGCCTTCGGTCTTTTCCCAGGAAAACAGGGAAAAGGAAAACGTACGTGGGGGGTAGAACACATGACAATTTACTCTCCGGAGGCGAAAAAAAGGGAAAAAAATTGGTTAAAGGGGCTTAGCGGTAGAAGGCCAGCGTGAAACTGCCCCCGACAAATCAACAGGGAATCCTATGGGGTTCAAAAACCTATGAGGAACCGAAAACTCTTCGATCAGATAAGGCGACGAGGAAAGTCGTTCAATCATCACGCTTGAGAAAAGCAGGGGGAGGCTGATCGCACGCAACAGACAAAAAGGGGAGAAGGACTTTAAGGGCTGGCGAGAAAAAACGAATCTACCCAAGGGGAGGAGGGAAAAACGCTTCGGGTACTGTCATTAAAAACAGTGGGATGCACAACCAGAAAATACCTAGTCGAAAAATGACGACAAAGAGGCCGTCGTTGGAGGGGAAAAGACGGAAAGTTCTACGGAAAGGAGCCTAAGTTCTATGCAGTAAATAGGAAGGGTGTAAAAGAAGTAGTTGCCAGTCGGGAGGACAAACCTTCAAAAGTCATCGTCGAGCACAAGAGGCTTTACCACTTGCGGGGACATTTGAGGTGGACAAGGAAGAACAACTTAACGCGTACATGAAGGAACGCCTTAAGTAGGGACAAAAGACGTGATCTGGAGTCGAGGAGGGGGAAAAGGCTAAAACAGCAAGAAGATCTAGACAGAATATGAATGGGGGGGGAGTAGCTCGAGCACTTCTGAAGGGGACAAAGAAGCACGTTTTTGGCGGTCCGTGAAGGGAAACGCGCGTCAGGTCGGGGTCAGTGTAGGGGGTCTGGTAGACCGACACTTTGCGTCAATAGGTAAAGGGGGGAAGAGAAGTGAAAAATTGGCAAAAAATTTTACTCCAGTCTTCTACACGAAATAGTTTTAAAAAAAAATGATGAGGGTCGACAGACGAAGGGGGAAAAGAGATTTTAATCCAAGAGACTCAAGAAGTAGTGATTGTAGGGAACTGAAGGAACCTGTGCAAATTGGTAGTTTGTGAACAAGAGAATATGTAAGATGGCTATGCTGTGTTCCTAAAAAACCTAGGGGGAAAAGCACTACGGGAATCTAATCGGCCCCAAGAAAGCGGGTACATCTTCTGGTTAGGTGCTCCTACCAAGGCAGAGGGAGTCAATTAAAAAAAATAGAAATACTCGGGGCTCTTTAAAGAGAAAGGGGAGTTGGCAAGAAAGAGGATCCTCATCACGACTGATAAGAAGGGTGAACAGGCACTGAGCGAAAAAGAATGCTGTCAGTATGGCCAATCTAAAGGAAAGGGAAAAAAATATTGGTGGGTCATCTTGGACTGCCATTGGGGAAAAAACCTGAAAAGCGTGCAGCAAGTGTAGCTCGGAAGGGGGCCCTGACGTTTAATTAGGAAAAAGTCGTGGGGGATCCGGCTCGAGAAAGAACGAGCTCTGCGGAAGAAGAAGTTATCAACTCGGGGTGACGGAGATACCGCAGAAACTGAATCGATGAGCAGGGCTGCGCGAGACAGATTCCAGAACATTTTTTGGACCAAGGGGGGGGTGCGTGGGGGGGGGTGGGAAAGCTCTCTGTCGAGGGAGGAAAAGAGGGGGATCTCGCGTAGAAGGACATGGTCTAATATCATACAAGGGAGCTCAATGTTAGCGCTCCGCGATATATGGACGAGACCAAGGGGCCATCCTTAGAGGGGGAAAAAACGGAGCTATCAAGTAATTGGGAGTCCCAGAAGGTTGAGGGGACGCGGGAATGAAAATTTTCTGTGGGAGACTCGCAGGACTCGCCTTAACACAGGACACCGCTCCTCCGTCGTTTTAGTCGAGGAGAGGTAAAAAAAAATAAGAAGAAGTGGAAAGGACGACGGTGGATCGCTGACCCTTTCAAACATCGGGCTAAAACGGCACGCGCGATTGTTGGCGGAAAGTCATCTCGAGAAGGGAAAGCGGAACCACTCACCACCTTTATTGAAGAATCGCGACCCATCGTACATGCGACATGTATCACTCTCAGAGAAAATCGAAACATGGGCAGCCTACAGTGGAGTGAAGCGTGTAAAGGGGATGGGCCTTTAGGATAGATCCCCGTGAAGTAAAATCTAAGGGAGAGTACGCTTCTCTATTGGATATGGATCATCAGAAAAGGAATCTTAAACCGGATCGTATGGGAGAAACAAAGAAGTCGGTCACAAACGTCTTCAAAAAAAATGAAAAGGAAATGGCCGTTCGCGTTCTAAGAAAAAATAGTGGTGCGTTTTTTCTAAGTAAGCCGCCTGCTAACGAACGGACTTACGCTTAGGTAGCACTCGGAAAGCAAAAGTCAGGCGATCAAAGCATATCCCAAAAACATTGGGGCGAAACAAGTGGGTACATAACATTTCAAGCTGTCCGCAAGAGAAGAAACCCCTCGACTGGGGAAAAGCGACAACTCACCTGTCAATAAAGAGAGGTCATTTCAAGGGGGGGAAAAAAAACAAAAAAGAGCAAAACCTAAGAGACTAGCTCGGCGTTCTGTGAGATGGGGCAAGGAAAAAACCTTAGAGCTAGAAAGAACACCGGATATCAAGCTAACGCAAGAGAGAGGGAAAGTAGACCACTTTCACGACTAGTCAATAAAAACCTGGGAATCGGGGGGCCTGGAAGCGGGAAGGGGGGGTTCTTGAACATCTCTAGAGAAGACTCCGGCGGACTCGCGTAATCGGGGAGGAAATAAAAATAACCTTGCTATTCAGTCGTTGCTAAAAATCGCGCCCTGGTGAAAAATCAAAGAAAACAACAAAGGATAAGGAAATAAGAGAAAAAAACGAATCAGTCTCCGACGACAATAGAAGGAATCGTCTGCGAGTCCGATGATCCGCGCTGGGGGTAGAAGACGTGTTCCAGAACAAAAACCTTAAACAAACGAACGGAAAATGGGAAAAAGGTTATCACTCTTAGGGCAAAAGTGGGTCAGAAAGGAAAAGAGAACCCGCGATAAAGAGGTAGTCATCCCGTGGTATAAAAATAAAGGGGGGGACCGGAGAAAGCGACCCATCTTAAAACGGAGTGATGATGGAAGGGGGCACTCCTGGGGAGGGGTTTAGTGAAAAAGGCGAAAAGCCGCATCTGTGAGTTTATAGAGGGACGCTCAGTGGATCGTCGCGTGTCAGTAGAAGTGAACGTAGGCAGGCTGGTGGGACGACCACGTGATGGGGGGTTGTATTAAAATGGAATGAAATTACACTCCCGTACCGATGGATTGGCTCCGGCGAGACGGCAACTCGGAAGAACTGCTAGAAATCGTAGACTCGCCCGAGCCGCGTCGAATGAGCACGAAAAAAAGGACCGCGAGATTCTTTTTTAAAAATGTGGAAAAACGGAAAACGGAAAGCGATCCCTGGAAGAGGAGGCTTTCGTTTCCTGAAAAAGACGTCGAAGCAAAATGCAGGGGAAAAAGGGGGGGGTAAAACGGGCCTGCTCCTGGCAAACGAGAAATGGGGAGGAAACGGAGAAAAAAATAAACGGAAACGAAAACTCAATCGTCTGAAACAGAGGTGCTTCCGAACAGAAATCTGTGAGCTAGTCGTATCGTCTAGGGAAGGGTCAGTAGAACGGAGGCTGAAGGCTTCGCGAATGCGCGGTGACTTGAAATTCAACAATCGGGGTAGCTCCCGTCGTCTGCATAATTTCAAAGTGCGCCGTATACAGGAAAATAGGACAAACTGCGGTCAATCTCAAGCATCACAGGAGCAGAGAGTAATTTACCCGACTCTCGGAAAGCGTTGAATGAAGATATGAAAGAATCAAGATAAAAGAACAGCAGAATACCTTGCGAAGCACCTTCTCCTCTCGGGAAGAGATCTAATCTCGGTCGAAAGGGGAGAGATAAGTGACGAGGCGGAACAAATATTCAACGCGCGCGAACATCGGGATACTTCGCATTGGTAAAGAATATCTTCCCAATCTAAAGGAAATCCGCTTAGACATAACAAGATAGGGGGACTCGAATCGGGAGCATCTGCGTCGTCCCTCAGAACGAAGTGCATTCTGGAACTATCGTGAAACTTCGCAGTAACAATCAGGGATCCAATTTCCTGCGCGCCCATCGGGACGGGGCATCAAAGACGGAAGGATTGTCAAAAAGTGACGTATCCTAATCCTAACGGCGTACGAACGTGTAGAGAGGGCGCACGAAAACCAGCTCAATTCACGTCCGATAAACCTCGATCGAAAGAAGCGGAAGAGGCCTAAGGTTCAAACTTGGCGGCTGAGCGGTGCAAAAAAAGTATCCAACTTGAGGAGGGGGCCGCGAACTTTAAAAACGGGGAAAAAAATGTGGAAGCCAAGTCCGAGCCTTGAGCAGTAGGAGTAAAAATGAGAAACCTCCTACGCAAAATCGGAAGGATAGCGTTAAACGCCGATGATGGCGGTTACATCTATGTACTTAAAAAGACCTATGAATATGGGGAATGGCAGCTCAACCAAATTCTGAGAGTCCATTAGATTCCATAACAACATATTGACCGCCAAGTCTCATCTGGCAGACACGCTAAAGAAACCTTCTCGATCTTTCGAAGGGAGGGTAAGACCATCTATACATCCTACCGATTCGGTCGTTTCCGCCCTCTCAAGGGAACACAGATCGGTCTGGGTGGAAACTTGGAGTTAGAAAAGTAGGAAGAGACTCCTCCACGAGTAGCAAGAACTATTTTCTGATAACGGCATAAATACGAGTTTTGGCACTTGGTGGAAGCGGTAAAAAAAGTCAAGGTAGGAGCTAAAACGTGAAAGGCTAAAGACACAACACCGACTCACCGAGACACGAAACGCATTCAAAGAAACCTCATAACGCAAAAGATTGAGGCACGGCAGAGAAGGAAACTTGGCCTTCGCGACCGATGAGGAACGGAAAGGAAGAGGTAAGGCCTCGAAAAAGAAAGTTCTTTGAACCCGAAGACAAAAAGAATTATTCCGAAAACTACCATCCGTTCATCAATGGAAAATTGAACGGGCAAAGGGAAATAATTGGTGGGCGACGAGAAAGGAGAGGAGAAAAACTTTGCCTGCCGTCTACGTAGCAGCAGAAAACAAAAACGATATGGGGTCGGTACTGCAAATCTAAATCAGTGGTCTCCTTCTAAACTCCCGCACGCTACGGGGGGGAGCCTTTAAAGACAAGGAAATAGGAACGGGTTGTCGGAACTCCTCTTCGTTTATGAGATTCAGACGACTCTTGGCTGCAAACTAAGGGAAGGCTCACTCCGAAAGTCAGGAGGAGGAATACGGGGTGAGGGGGTGGAGGGAAGAACACAGACACCCTCTTCTAGCTCCAACCGCGAAAGTTAACGCTTTGACCCTCGCCTGTGATAGAGGAGTAGAAGCGGGAACAGAAGTGGATGAAGGAGGTAAAGGTTGGCAAGAAGCGATGTCTCCTCCCATGTAGAAAAAGGATCAAGACCGACGCTTACATGGCGTTACAGAGAGAAAGGAAATAGTGCGACACCGAAAAAGAAGTGGACCAAACAATCTCTTCTTCTTTTAGGGGAGACACAGATCTCTAATCGCATCCCTGAAGTTGAATCTCGACCACGGGAGAGAACGTAGAGGAGAACATATCACTTAAATACGCTCCAAACACGTTGGAAACGAAGAGATCATATTGTGAACGAGTAGCAAAAAACGAGGGGGGAAAGAGAGTAAGCGCTCGGAAAAAATATAGGAGAGGGGGAGGGGTTTACTACTTCTGTTGCGAAGGGAATTATTAATCGGTGTGGACCCGACGACGCGCCTACTTTCTGCCCGCCAAAGTGGAGTCTGCTTCACCAGATCTTGTCCACATTCTAACGACGTGCGAAGGGAAAACAAGGTGTCGCCAATAAAAAAGGCGCCCTCACCCCCATCTAGGAAAAGGGAAGACACTTAAGCGGGTGCCGAGGCGTCTTTTTTTGGTTGGAGAGAGCAGCGGCACTTACCAAACTTCACGCCGAATCGGGGCGGCGCTCCTATTAGGACCAGACGATCTGCTACCTTAGGGAGGAGGGGAGGTCATGGAGCGATAAAAGAAAGGGAGCGAGTTATTAAGCCGAAAACACCGGAAGAGAGCTCATGGGAAAGTTGATGGCGATCTGGACAGAAAAGTAAAAAAAAGCAGGTGAGCTCAGCGCTTCTCGGCCTCCATGAACAACTGGGGAAGGAAAAGTCCGACAAAAACTCTAACGCTAAGAAAGGGGGAAGAAGGGCCAAAAGTGACAGGAGACGCTAGGTGGACAGGATGCTTCAATGTTTCTATCAGTAAAGAAAAAATAATTCGAGCGGAAGGGAGATCGTTGCTGAGGGCGGGCTCGAGTCAAACTTCGGGGAAAACACGAAAAGGAGGGAATCAGGTTTCAGGCATGCGGAAAGTGGAAGTGTGAAGTCCCACGGTACGTGCAGAAGGCTGAACCGCGTGATCGGAGTTCGGATGTGCGGCCTTCGCTAAAGAAAAGGGAAGGTTGAGATCCAGCAGCTGCAGGGAAAAAAGGCGAGCGTGAAACGTTTGGCGGCGTACGTAGATTTAATGCGCAGGGGGCCGTTGTTCGGGGAAAGGTTTGGTGATGCCCCTCTTTAGAGGGAATAAGGTAATGAAAAAAGAGAAGGAAACATGGTGCAAACAATAGCCTGGCCTGGTGCTTCCGAAATATTATTTAAAAAGGTCTATCGGGTTGAGAATATGTAAAATGACTCAAAGTGACATAAAAGGAAGTAGTTGAAATGTAGAACTGAAACGGAAGACGGTAGGGTTGGCGGAGACCACAGAAAGTAGGGAGGGGGAAGGGGAGGGGGCGTCTTTCTTTCTGTCCTTTGAACGACAAGACGGGAACAGATACGCTAGAAGATACTACTTACTTGTTAGCTTTAGATGACCGAGTCAATGAACGAGGGGGCGCGTCGTCAAGGACGGGTACTCGGCGGGCGCGGAAGAGTTAGATTCGTTGGGCATATGGCGATATAACAATTGAGAAGGGAGAAGGATTTCGCGCGAGATAAAAAGAAAGGTCCATTTTTTGGAAAGATCGGCTGACTAAACTGTTTTCACGCTTACCTGCAACCATGGGGGCCTCTGATAAGCAAGGAAAGAGGGCTTTCCGGGACAAGGTGAATCGGACGGAAAGCGAGGACGTCGTGGCGCCAGCGAAGAGCCTCCGAGCCCGAGCTTCGTAGAACTAAAGAACGGGATCAAACCGGCTTGCTGGCGCTACCGAAGGAACGGCGATTAAAGCGCATCGATGGAAAGAAAAAGGTACGTACGGGGGCGATCCCGGAAGGCTAGATACGATCAGGAGATTGGTAGGGAGGGGGATGCACTCGATAGGATCTCTGTGGAATCTATCTCTAAAATTTAGATTCTTTATCGCAGCGAGGAAAGAGAGGTCCCGACCTCGCCAGAGGAGAACGAGTCTCAAGAGCGTTCACAGTATAGAGCGTCCTTAGATTGATTTCGGAAGAACGAGAGATTCATGTCGGTACGGGACTGAACGCCGTGTACGGGACTTCTGACCAAGGACACGCCGCCGCAGCGGCGGTTACGTAGAGGGAAGCAGGGGGTATCGGAAGAAAGGGAAAAAGAAGGAACTCTAACTGAAAAGCGGAGGGGAACAGGGAAAAGCAGCTGTGGACACGCTAAGTTTTGCCTAATAAGCGTAAAATGGCTCGACGCAGAATCTTCCACGGATGTGTGGGTACTAGCGTAAACGAAAGAAAGGGAAAATCTACCAGATAGGAGAGAACTAGGACTGAGGAAGATGGGGGGGGAGTTACAGTGTTTAAAAGGGCTGTGTTCCCGCTGAGGTGCATGGATAGTTCTGAATATATGCAAGAATATCTTAGTGGCGCGCAGATGAAGATGCTGCGTCTCTAGCAACTTCGCCTGATCGGGGGAGCGCACGGCACCCGTATCAAAAACGGAGGAACCACGCAGAGCTTGAAGGCTCCTGAAAAAGGAGAACCGCGGCTCGGTCGAGCCGTAGGGACGTTTCGGAGACTTGTTCAACTAGCCTCTCTCTGTGGCAGAAAACGAGGGAGGTCATCATGAAGACAATGGTGAAAGAAGAAAACTCTCAAGGTCTACCAACTCCTAGGAGGGCCAGGTCATATGTGGAAAGAGAAGACACCTTCCAATAGCTGGGTTGGCAGCCAGACCAAAGAGGGAAGGACTCGGAGTGGAGTGACCGTGCAAAGACATGCAAGAGCTCTTTCAACTACCGGGAAAATCTCGGGGGGCGTCCTGATTGGTGGTGGCGATCCGCGAAAGGGCTCGGAGGTAACCGAGGGGAAGAAGCTCTAATTAACAGTGACGTCCATAAAAGAAGAAATGAGACGATCACAGGGGCAAGGGGTTCCTGATCGCGTAAGGGTTGTCTTGAAAGGGGAGGGGCTAGCGCCACACTAGAAAAAGTAGGATTAGAGTATTAAAAAAGAGAACCTGTCGATGCGGTCTTCCTTCTTCTTCAACTACGAGCACGAGCAGGGGTTACAG
>Ga0179593_1330559_pt1 | contig 14596 bp, 15 predicted proteins | sample CZODoug2_1_08_16_FD_185931 | JGI IMG/M metagenome (GOLD analysis project Ga0179593, IMG submission 185931) | Vadose zone soil fungal communities from Angelo Coast Range Reserve, California, USA - CZODoug2_1_08_16fungal (PacBio error correction) | ecosystem: Environmental > Terrestrial > Soil >...
AAAAAAAAAACAGCGTGGGCTGCCAGCAGGGGCAACGCCGAGCAGGGCAGGAAGGGATCCGCCCAGGAACCGACGGGGGGAAAACCGACCTGCAGAAACGGGGCACAGGTCAGAGGGGGGAAGAAACAGAAGACCTCGGGGTAGAGGCCCGTCACTGGCCATCGGGGGTTCAAGTGAAACAGTGGGGGGGGGGGTGTCTCGGAAAATCCCCATCAAACCAGCACAGGTATCGTATAGGTGGAAACTGTTGCAATAAAAAGATGAAAGACCGAACCATGATCACCGGCAACCCTGGGTTGACAGTAAGCGAGGCCGCGGATGTGGGGTCAGTTAGGGCAAGGAAAAATAGCCGGACGGAGAAAACTCAGGTACACCGAGGCGAAAAGAGTTAAAATCCAACGTTGAAAAAAAGGAACCCTCAAAATCCACGAAAGACCTAGTGGACTTGGATTGGTGGAATTCCCTCAGGAATAAGTCGAGGGAGAACAGCGAATGTGGTTACCTCGGTAAATGCACCCATGGTCAACAACAAAAAAAAACCACACATCTTCGATATTGCTGAGATCCGAAAACGACTCCCCATCTCAAGGACCGGGAGAGGCAGAGATGGAAAAAAGGTACCGAAATGAAAAGGAAGTCCCCGGTGGAGTGAGGCAGGTAGAAAAGGGAGAGACGGAGGAGGTACCAAAAAAGTGACGGAGGATGACCGGTTCCACGACGCCAGGGCATACAGAGGGGAAGAGGAAAAAAGACACAAACCCTCGGGAGCACATCGGCGAAGAGTTGCAGGGGAAGCAGATCAGCGTAAAAAAAAAAAAGTCACGGGGCAGGTCACTGAAACAAGATCCGTAAATTAAAACGTTCATCAAAACAATGAAGGGAATGGTCGGCGGCAACAAAACCACCTTGGCCGGAGAAGGGGGTGGGAGAAAAAAGACGACTGGTTTGCTTGATAAACTAAGAAAAATAATCGAGAATAGGGAAAAAGGGGGATAGCATGGACGCGAACAGGGAACCAAATTGGGGGGCCAGTCCCAAAAAATGAGGGTGGGAGAAAAAAAGAACGAGGAAAAGCTCAAGAAACAAAACATAACTACCAGTGGGGGAAAGCTGAGGGGGAAGACACGGAAAACGAGCAGCATAAACTCGGCCAAGCAAACCAGAAAAACAGAGAGGGGGGGAATAAAAGGGGCAGGTCACACATCACGGGTGACGGTGGTCAGCCCCCTGGACGAGGAAAGCACCAGAGGAAATCCATCCTGGTGGGGGCGCACATGGGGAAGAAAAAGACTGAGGGGGAGAAGCCCGGAAGAGAGGGGAATAATGACAAACGAACAAAGAACGTGGGGCGAAGTGCTGTCAACAAGTTTGAGAAGAAAGTGTCGAAAGTCAATCGCTGGGCGAGCGGAGGGGGAGAGGTACCGAGGGGGGACCGAGAACAGGCGATCGGTAGTAACAAGAAAAGCACAACGCAACCGGCGACCTCGGACGGTGGGAACGGGTGGAGGAAGGACCCAATCAGGGAAACGTAGGGCCTGGGCAATCATCAAACAATATGAAAAGGGAGTAGAGGGAAGGAGAGAATCCCTGCCCCGAGGAAATACGGTTCAGGAAGGTGGCGGAGAAAAGAAGACCGGTGCCGTCATGTGATCGGCGTCGACCGTCCGGAAAGGGCGGCGGAAGTCTTCGGGCATGGGGGGGTCAGCTACTTTCGGAGCTCATCAGGGGACACCCCGGTTCCAAAGGGGGCTGCGACGGGCCACCAGGCCTACTCCATATTACTTGCAGAACGGGGGGGCCCGCCAGGACTCGGGAGAAGGTCAATTGGACAGTCTTTTTGGACAACGAGGGAATACACAGCCAGGAGGGGCGAAGAAATCAAAAGGCAAAAGTTGGGATCCACCACTTTACCTGGGAAAAGGTGGACACCGCTAAAAAGACCGGACAAGCACAACGCTGACATCGATACAACTACAAGATTGGCACAAATAGAAAAAATCAGGAGTGGTGGACTCCACTAAAACGAAGCCGACGGGTGTGGTTGGGGAGGGGTCGCGGGGCAAAAAGTCGGAGACTCTAACCTAGACGGAAAAGCAGAAAGACATTCAAAAAGGGAAGGGCACGGTTAATTGAAAACCACGTGGGTCACGACTTTGGTAAAGAAGGTCGCGGGAAACGTACCACAGAAGGTACACGGGGGACAAAGAACAGCGAACCGAACCGTAATGAAACCGAAAAAGCCGCCACGACGTTCACTCAGACGATTTTGCCTATCCGAGCAGGGGAGGGGGAGATTGGGAAAAAGGGTGGGCTTGGGGGGGAAACAAAAGAAGAGGAGGGGAAATCTTGCGTACCACTGTCGGGGAAGTGGTCCTCGTTCTTAAGGAGCTCGGTTCATTTTTCCCTCCTCGTCGGGAAGATGGAAGCGAAAAGAAAACTCTGGCCGCGGAAAAGGGAATAAAACTCCAACCCCGGGCGGGCGATTCATCAAAACCGGGGGTCTCGCACAGCCTCGTTGTCAAGAAAAAAAAAACAACGGGGGAAAAGTAGAAAGAGAGGATAGGTTCGACGGTGAAGAATCCTCCAACGAAGGGAAACTTGGAGTCTGGGGAAGACAAAAAGGAGTCGTCGATTTCCTGAAAACGAGGAGAGGGGGGGCAACCAACAAAAAAAAAAAAAAAAAACCGGGAGAACAGGACCCATACGGCCGACACCGGTTGTAACTCCCGCGGAACGACGCAAGTATCCACATGGGGGAAAAAAAAAAGCTCCACCAGGGAATGAACGTCGTATAGCCCCTGAGTGCAACGGAGGGCGGGCGGTGGGGGGGAGATTGGGGGGGAAACTGGAAGCCGGGCCACGTGGTCAGCGAGAACAACGGAGGGGGACAGGCAAGGGAAAAACGTGCTCCAGTACCTAAAAAGGGAGGTGGTGAGGTGGGTGGATTTAACCGACCAGGAAAAAAGGAAGGTTGGTAAACGTGGGGGTAAAAACGTTCACTGGACCAGGTGGGAGAGATTCTAAAACTGTGGTGCCCTGGACAATACCTTACACCCCCCATCACCCCGTAGGCGGGCTGCAGGAGAAAAAACAACCGGAAAAAGCGGGGTTGGTCGGGTGCAAAGCTGGGTTGTAGGGGTGCGCAGAAAATCGGGGGGGGGGGGGAGGGGTAAGAAGTCAAAAGTTTCGGGGTAGGAAAAAAAAGGGTGGCACCTTGCTTGGGTGGACCGGTCGCCTGTGGTGGGGGAGATGGACTTTGGCCGTAAAGTCATGGTTCAAACTCTGTACGCTAAAACTCTTAAGGCGAGTTAACCAAACAAACGAACCGGGAAAAAACCGGAAGCTCATAAAAACGAGGACTTGGGCAAATAACGGCGCTCACCGTCAAAAAAACCGCGAAACTCGACTACGCAGGGGGGCCTTCAATTGTGAAGGTCAAGGTGTACAATTTCGCAAAAACGTTTGGGAAAGAGAGGAAAACCCGAAAGCGGAAAAAGAAAAAAAAGGCAGACTAGAAATCAAGTGAAGCCAGAACCGTGTGGAATGAAAGGACACTAAAAGCCGCATGTACTAACAATTAAAGAGCTGATGTAGGTTACCTCAAGCAAAAAAGTCTGGCAGGGGTATAGACCTCACCTTAACTGGGTATCATCCAGAAGGAGGAAAGAGCCCCTGTAAGAGGGTTGGATTTTTTTGGCACAGATAACCTCCAAAAAATGCACATTAGGGAATTACTCAAAATACAAACGTACACAGTCCTATCAAACTAAAAGTGAAAGGTTGGGTCGGTGGAGGGCGCATTACCCATGAGGTCCATGTTGAATAGACACAAACTCTGAAAAGATGAAAAATAAAGCATAAGGAAATCACTCACGGGAGAAAAAGCGATAAATGAGAGAGAGAAAGATTTTGCAAAAAACAGAAAAAGAAGGACAAAGGTTGGGATGAGGGACGGAATATCTAAATCAGGAACGGAGATAGACCTGGGGGTGAGGAAAAAAGAACGAAAAAAGAAAGGGTTCAACTAACTCAACAATGACAGGAGAGACGGGTTGAAAAAAATGAACTACTTTAACAAGGGGGGAACCAAAGTAAAAAAAACGATTACTAACTCCAATAGGGACAAAATCTGGTATTCAAAATTCATAACCAAAAAAAGGGCGTCCTAGCTTATCGGAGTTGGGATTGACAGAAGAGGGGCCAAATGATACCGAATGTATGGTGGGGAAAATTAAGGAAAAAATGGAACGCAAGAACACCATTGGATTGACACCGGGAGGAAGGGGAAATCGGGGCAACGACTGACCATTGGAAAGAAGAAGGAGGTCGTGAGATCGTGAAGATGGGTGAAGTGGCCTCCAAACAAGAATGGCCAATCCTTACCGTCAGGTAGAACAAACAAACTGTAATCCGCCGACGGCGTTTGGAAGCCGAATGACCAGAAGGGTGAGCTGACCGACGTAAAAAACGTCTGCGCTGGAACAAATGCGGTAAGTCCCCCGGAAAATAAAAGGAAACCAGGCGAGCAGAAACCCATCTACAAGCTTACCGAGACGAAAAACTAGGCGTGGGAGGGGGAGAGGCACGAGGGCCCGGAAACCCAAGGTCGGTACCAGGTCAACATCCTCCGGTCCAACCTTCAGTCACCAATGGGACCTTAACGACGTGGAAGATGACAGCCGAACCCACTGAAAATGACTGGCCGTACGACGGGGACTTCCGTTCAGTACGTGAATCGTAAAATTAAATACTATAAAAACAGAACCTTACGAAAGTCCATGGACTTTACTAGTTTGAGAGGAAAAAGACTCACCTCGATCAGGGAGGGGACTTAACGAAGGACCCATAAGAAAAGATGAAGAGATATTGTCCGCTTGTGACTTAAACTACCGGTGGAAGTGAAAAAAGGTCACCCCCAAAAAAACCGCGTGGCAACACGAACGAAAAGTCGATGTAGGGACCAATCATTCACGAAAAGACACACTTCATGGTGACACCAGTCTGCACAAAGGGGGACCAAAAGATAGAGGGACGTGGGGCAAGAGAATAACCACCGCAGGTCAGCAAACGTGTTGAGCTGTGAAAAAGTATGAGGCGAAGCAAGACAAACAGCACAAGCCTCGGCCAGATTCGTCAACCCAAAAACAGTGGCCCTGACCCGTGTCGACATTGACAAGGGGGGGTAGGTACTCCATCGAGGCCGATGGCCATCCCGACAATCGAGTCGATCGACCCGGTGATGTGTAGGCCAGGGGGAAGGCCGAAAAACCAAACAACCGACAGCAGCTCGACACTTGGTGAACATCAAAGGGGAAAGCTGAATCAACGCCTCGAAAAGAGACCCCAAGGTGCTCCCGCCCGGGCAAAACATGAAATTCCCACATCTGCCCAGAACCACCTAGGCCGTAGCATGGAGGCTGGCTTGCGTAGCAAACGGAGTGCCATGTTAAGATACTAAGTACAGTTCAAAAAAAAAAAAGAAAAACCTCGAGAACCGGAAAGAGATTTGTTGTTGGGCAAAAGCACGTCGAAAACAATAAAACTGAATCTCGAAATCAAAGAAAAAAACAAAGGATGTAAGAAAACAGAAGGAAAAAAGAGAAAAGGCAAATTAGATAAAGGTCCCAACACCTCACGGGGTAAAAACGCCGAGCGCGCCAAAAATCAGACGAAAATTTCCTCTCTGGGGTGAGCAAGCAGCACTTCTAACTGTGAGGTGGCAGAAAGGCCGAGCGAAACTCGAAAAGGGGGCGAATCATCAAATACGTCTCTTCGAAGAAAGGGTGCGCAGCCTGGAAGGAGATGTGGTAGAAGCCAGCACAGCTGCCACCTCAAACCCCCAATCAACTGTCGAAGATAAGGGGTCGGGGGGGGAATGAGGTCAGACGCATGAGACAAAGGCCCCGCAGGCACACAAGCAGATGTTTGGAAGAAGCTGCCGCAAGGGGGGGGGGGGCCATCTGAGGGAGTCAGAGCCGGAGAAGGGGGTAATACCGATCTCACAAGGTTGACTAAGTGACTCAAGAGAAAACTAGGCGACATTGACATGCCCAAGCGGTTGAAACTTTTTTGAGGGTTTAATAGCGCCTCAAGAAAAAACCCAGGGATGCGTCGATGAAGCCCGCGAGTATCTTCCGGCCAAAACGGAGGCACCAAAAAGGCATCTTCTACGTATGAGATGGCGTTATCCTAAACAACGACTCCCGGATCGACAGGGGGATGACGGAAAAAAGGAGTAGCAGGGGGTCAGGAATTGTCGCGTGAGGTAAAAGATGGGGAACGGAGACGTCCCACATGTGGGCCAGTGTGTCAGGGGGAGCCGGAGTGACCATGGTAAAGAACCGGGTGAAGGGGGGAAAGTGGAACACTCAAAGCTGATGGCCCAGGGCTCCTTGATAGTCCGCACTGAAAGTCAATGCAGGGGGGCGCTACAAGCGGAGAAGGAGGGCCCGGGCAGCGAGGACGGATAACGTCCTTCCGGGGAGAAAAGGAAGGGGGTCGCAAAGAATCAAAAAGGTTGTCGGCAAAAAAAAAACACCCGTCGGGGACATTTCAACACCAGCAACGTGAAGGGAAAGGATTGTTGTTCAAATGCACGCAAGGCCGGTTGGCCCTGGAGGGGGATGGCCCAACCATCAGACAATCTCAGTCGAAAGGAGATCATCATGGACTAAAAAAGAGCCGGGAACAGCACCCCGTTTGTTCCATCCACATGGGGGGGAGGAAAAAGGACAGATCCAACAACAACATCGAAAAAAAGTGCCGATCGTTCATCACTGAGCAGCGAACTCTCCAGTACACCAAAAAGAGTGTGGCTACAGTAGGGAATCAGGGGGGGCGGTGGCGACAAACCACGACGGAGGTTTCAAAAAATCAAATCCCACGTCTTCGCCTACAAAGGGGGGGGGAAGTTAGGCAGAACGGAATTGGTCCTCGCAAAGGTGCTCGTCATCCCGTCGAGCTCGGACAAAGATAAGCAGCAAAACCGGTCGACGGGGTAAAAGGGGGCCCAGGGGGGAGGAGCAGGAGGTCTCGTGCGAAAGATGAGACTCAAAATGTCCGATGGGACCGGTTCAAAAGCACACTGGCATGACGTTCTCAGCAAAAAGCACACACAACGCACAAACGGAGCAAGAGGGGCTCGGGGGGTGGCCCGGGGCAAATCGAACCGGGGGAGGCCCTCAGGGGGAGACGGAACCAGCAAAAGGCCCTCATTGGCAAAGCTGGCAAGACTTACAAAAACATGGAAGAGATCCCGTCAGGGCTTCAAAACATAGTCCCGGGGGGAGGGACCGTTGGGCTTAAAAAAGCAGCCGGGGTCCGTACAGGTGGCGGGAGAGCGGTCGGGCATACCGCGACACCCGGGCCCACACGTATTCGTAGGGTCTGTGTGATCTGACGGAGGGGGTCAGCTCATCAGAGACACCCAAAACTGAAACCGGAAAAACCGGCAGGACGCCCGGTAGCACTTGCAGGGGGGAGCGGGGGGGTGTCAGCCCCAATTCCGCAAAAGGGGGCGGAGGCCGTGGTCAGGGTCGGGGGGGTGGCACCTCGAAGAGCACCTATAGGTCGAAGAAAGAACAGTTTTTACCAATCCACAAACGGGGAAAAAAAAGACAGACAAAAGGGGCCAAGGGTAACCCCGGAAAAGGAACCAAGGAGCCGGGACCCCAAAGCTGTGGGGCATCGGACGAAACTACAGCCCAAACAATAAGCTACAGGGTGACGCCCCGCGGGGGAAGCCGTGGATGGGGGGGTGCAGTCAGACAGTTCACGAGAAAAGCCCAGATAAACAAGAAGACCCGGGTATGTGCACAGGAAAGAAGCGCCCTCCAAAACTGGGACGGGGAAAAAACACGTCAACTGGTCGGAAGGGCAGGTCGCGCCCAAGATCACTCGGAAAAAGAAACCAAGGGTACACTCAGAAGGGGAAAACCAGGGCAAGGCGCCAAACGTGCCCGCGTCCAAAATAAGCCCCGCCCGCCACACCTCAAACAAAGGTGTCTGCTCCAAAAGACTGTGAGAACCGGTTTTTGGAACGCACGTGGGGGGCAGTCAGGAGGAGTAGGACCGCTCCCGGCCAGTCCAACCTGACGAGGACACGGGGAATGGACCTACGTCGTGTCGACAAAACAGACGTGGCCAGTAGGGGCGAAAGGACTCCACAGGCCGAAACGGGACTTTCCACTACGGGACCCGGCGGCCCAATCTCCTGGACGAACGATCGACTCCTCAAATACAGGAGAAAAAAGAGAGAGAGGAGCGTTAGATGCCCGCGGGACCGGAAAGTGAAGGAAGGGGCGCCGGGCAAAATGGATGTCCAACGTAAAAAACGAGGGGGGGAGCATAATACAAAAAAAGTAAAGACAGGACCCATAGACGAAAACCGACACGAACGTGGTGTGGACGCCCAGCGTTCCCGACCGTAAGGAACGTTCCACCCAAACAAGCGCAAACAGGGGGGTGAAATCGCGCCCCCTCCGGGCGGGCCCCTTGAAGAAGAATTAGTGTCTGGCTTGAGGGAGAAAACGGGTCTTGCAAGTGGCTCTGGGCTCTGCGTGTTGTCAGTCAGGGGAGCCGGGACATGGCCCTTGCTGCACAAGTCGGTTGGCGCTCACAGCCACCTTCCACAACGCCAGGGAAAAGGGGGACGGTCCAGGGGGAAACACAAAAAAGTGGTCAGGCGTTCCGGCAATCCCAGGGGGTCTGAGGGGCAGAGACCAAAATGGAATTGAGACTATCGAAAAACATCAGTCAACAACCGAAAAGAGTTACAGCAGGTAACAAACCAGAGCGGTGGGAGTGGGAAAATCGGTTGCGGTTTCGCAAAAAGCGGGGAGGCCCGGCTAACAGGGCCCGTGGCAAAACCCGGGGGACCCCTTCGTGGGTTTAACGGGCACCCACCAGGTGGTAGGCATGGAAAAAAAGGAACCTGTCGCCTCGGGGCGGGGCTCGACGAGGGCCAAACAAAGGACACCGGATTCAAAAAACCTGACTGGTACCATGACGCAGGACTTAACGGGCATGGGACGGACTGTGCCGTGCAAAGTGGGTTTTCAAGACACTTCACCAGGGGGAAACCGACCGATTCGTCCCACCAGTACCCTGCAATCAAATCATACTGTCTCCTCACAGTTCCCCTCTCCCTAACCTGCAAACACACCGTGCGTATCCTCCCACCCCTCGCACAGCCCCGGAATCTCCTGCATCCACCTCCTTAAGGGACGGTGGCACTGGGGGGCTCGCCCCCAAAAGACTTCCCTGCCCCATCTGCCACAGACGTCTGGCAGAAAGCACATACGAACGTTTGCAAGAAACCCGTCACTGTGTACTTTGTGGTGTTCCTATATCTTTGATATATTCCGACAACTAATTTACAGTTCTACTTCCATCCACCCGCTGTCGTACACCACGATTGCATTCTCGGCTTCTTCTTCCATTATCGTAACACCCCGGCTCCTTTCCCCCAACCACTGCTCGCCCAGTCGCTACAGGAATTCTGTCCTCCTAAAACATTTGGACGGTATCCGGTCTTCTGGGACCCTTTAGTTTCTTGGGAGGCTCCCGAAACTCTCTTGTGATATCTTCTGCTGTGTCTGTACCACATAATCCTCAACTATTTTAAGATTGGTTGCTTGATAACATGCAATTTCCCCTGTGTCTTTCTTCTACAAGGCTCCTCCCGGAAGCCGGGTTCGCCGCGGGTCACGTGGAGCCCCAAACATTCTCCGACACTCGGCTTTGGCTTAGATTCTTACGCCTGCTACACCCCGGACCACCCTCTTCTTTATTTGCATACCCCCCAGAATAGGGACTTAGTTAATTACACATGTCCTCACATAGAAAGGTGATGCTCCTGGGGGGTTCGCGCGTCTGAAGGTGGTTATCGACCTGTTGACGACAATTCTCTTAACAATTCATGCTTATTCGTCCGCTCCCACTGCCTAAAGACCCACTTCCTACATCTCTGTCATCGTGCCGCTACTCGCTGCCAGTTTCTGATACACTACGAACCGTACAAGATCTGTGTGAATCTATCCGCACCTCCTCTTCTCTCGGATTTCCCAGTCGTCCTCTTAATATCGTAATCTTTGACCACTTATCCACATTCGCCCCACGAGACTTGCTCTCTCGCCGTGACCAATCATACAAACATTTTCCTCCACCGCAGACTGAATACCCTACGTGGCGTCCTTCCGGCCCAAGCTCCCCTTAAACCCTTTCCTCCTACAAAGCCCCCACTTTCTGGCTCCTTGTTCGGATGCCGCCTTCTGTATCTAAGGGATCCTTTTCAGCCGGGAACCTTCGTCCACTTGGCGCTCCAACATAATCCTTCTGGCGTAGTAGAGCTTCGCCAAGCAAAGGCGACAATTTCTCTCCTCGTGCGGGCCCTCGCTTCTCAATTTAGTCCTGAGCGCAAGATCCATTCTCCTTTACTAACATTCCTCAGTGCGTGCTTCCTCCGAGGCACTTTTCATTTCCGTCGTGCTGTGCGTCGCTCCATGCCCGTGCAAATCTCCTGCACCTGCCCTAACCTCAAAACCAATCCACACCCACGAGACCATGGCACACAGGGAAGGGAACTCGGTAAAGGGAAAAAAACCCAAGGGATACCTGGAAAAGTGCAACAAGGACATGGGTCTTCAACTTGAGGCCCGAGGGGACTCTGAGGAATGGGAAGGGGCAAAGGGGACCGGGATAATGGGAGGTGGAATGAGGGACCTACCACCGCAATGTGTAGGCAAAAAAAGGATGAAAAGACAAGCACGACGGGCAGGAATGGGACTGCTTGAAGGAGAGTGGGGGTTACGCTTCGAAAGGGAACAACAGGCCTGAGATGACTAACTTAAGACAGACCCGGCCTGTTGGCAACGTAAAAACGTGAACTGGGGGGGGGACGTCACTTCAAAATAAATGAAAGTACAAAAATGGTTCCTGGCCAAACCGGAGGACGAGTACGAGAGATGAGAAGGACCAGCACAGATTCCGAAGAAACGAGGGACCCACCACATAGGATTCAACCGAGAAGAAAATGGCAACGGGCACGTTCGGGAACTCAGCCTCCAAAAGTAAAGGCCAATGGGAATACGGGCACCTGACAGACCCTGGGAAACTACAACAGGGTTGGGGGAGAGGCGAAGTCACGTCAAGCTAAAAGGGGGCGAAAAAGTGAGCCAAACAGGAGAGAAAGAAACGTACTCGCTAATACATGCAAGTGTCAACACTCAATTAGAATCCAGGAAACTGGTGACGGATCATACGAAAGAGATATCGGGAAAAAGAAGGGCAGGGGAACTAAAGACAGGGGCATGACAGTCAACCACCGCTCGGGCAAAGAATCCTAGTCAGACGGGAATCGGGAGCGTCAGAAAACAATACAGTGTTGGCAAAGGGGCTTCAAGGGGAAAAAACCAGAGGGGCGACGTGGGGAAGGAGTAAAAGTGAAGAAAGGGAAGACCTGGTCAAAACGGCCTCGGCTAGAAACTAAACCGGAATGCAGACGCAGCCAACGAGCTGCAAAATCAAGAAAAGGTGAATGATTGCTGACATGAAGAGCAGAGGTCAGGAAGACGGGTAAGTCAATTCAAAAAGAACGGGTTGAAATTGGAGAGGTGAAAGTTAATAAACGGCAAAAACCACACGCAGCTCCGGCCCCCCTTTCACCCTCGACAAACTCCCTCTAAACACCGAGGTGGAGGCTCGGAAATGATTGAACATCTGGAAACCACATGGCCAAAGGAGCAGGGGAATTTCTCAACCAAAAAAGAGGTCAAATGGTCCAAAAAAATCGAACATGCTCGGCGGACCGGACGGGGCAGATGTGTTGGACAAAGGGAATCAAATACTAGACCATTGAGGAAAAGCAATCATCAGAGCTCAACACACACCCCACACCGGAATTGGCAGATATTAGTGAATGACTTGACTTATAAGCAGCATGCCCAACCCAGAACCGCGGAAAAGCGGCAACCCGAAACGTTACGCCGAAGCAAACTCAAAAATTTGAACTCGGGGGGAGAAGGACACGGTAAAGACCTGGGCCAGGGGGGGGGAATGAGACAGGCCAAGCGCACCTCGGGGGTATCTAAATGATCAGAGACCGGTCTGGGGAAAACCCCCTTGGGACAAGCAATATAGGGTGTGTGTCGCGGAACCATCATAAAAATCCCATCCAACGAGAGACAATAGAGGCGAAGGCCTCGGGGTGGCGAGGAGAGCAGCCACCTCCACAGGACAAAAAAAAAAAGGGGGCCCTGGAGGTTAAGAAAGGGACGAAGATGTTCATCAAAAGGGGCTTATTCCGAGGAAGTGCAGGGAGAACCCGAAGCAGACAACCGAGGGGAAAAATCGAATGGGGCCACGTACAGAGCCTCAGGGCTGAACAGAGGGAACAAAAAAAGGGGAAAAAAAGGGGGAAATGAGCCGGAAACTCACATCGGCGACGTCAGGGGAGGGGAACCCGAAGCGGGGACATTCGGGGCAGAAGAAGTACAAAGACGGCACTTCAGATATGGGGGGATGAGCCGAACAAATACAGGATCTCATTTGAAACAGAGGAGCGGGTAGATTTGTCCGAGTGACAACAAAATGACTTTCGAAAGTCAAAGGGGGGGTTCCAGAGGGAAGGGAGCGCCGGATGTACAAAGGGGGGACGCCAAGGGAAACTTATTTGAAACGGGCGTACATGGCCAAGGGCCGAAAGCCTAGAATAAAACGAAGTGACTCTTGGCAGGTACGAAGGGGGGGAAATTCGGGAAGAGGGGTATCATAAAAATCTTATCTTAATGAAGGAAAAGTGGGCCGAATAAAAAGGGAAGTAGGGGGAACAAAAGGACGTGAAAGGAGGGCGGAAACCCAAAAATCAGGGACGGGAGGATTGGGGTTTCACCACGGTTTCCCTTAGAGAGACAGAAATAGAAAACGATCAAAATCAAAAACGATCAAGGGAGAATCATCTGGTACTAAAGAAACGAAGGGCAAATCCTTTGGGTGGACCCAACACATGAGGGGGGGGAGGAAAATCCGATCATAGGAAAAAAAAAGAACCACATGGCCATGAAAAAAAAGCGAGCATCTAAACATTAAAGCAAAAAAAGGCCAAGACCACTCGTTGTGCAGAGGGGCCAGTAAGTCACATCAGGGGAAGTGGGGAAGCACACCCCTGGAAGTAGGTGACATCTAAATCCAAATCAGGGGAACAGGAAAATGGTTCCGGGGGTGGACGAACAAGGGAGGTGTAAAGAAAAACTGGTAAGCGCCGACGTCGAGCTGGGAAATCCGTGAACGCCAAGCTGTGACGAACGGTGATGGGAATTTGAGTATTGCCAATGAAGCTGAGGAACTCGAGTCGATTAGTGTTGAGGGAGAAAAATTAACCAAAAGGGCCAAAGGGCGCAAAAAAACACTCCCACAAAAACAAAATCAGAACACGGCGGGGGAAGGCTCAGGTAGAGGGGAGTGGAATCCACACAAAACTTTATTCCCAAGGCTATGCCAAAAAAAAAAGAAAGACAGACATAATTAAAACCAGGAGAAAAAGAGTCAATTGGATATCGAAACCTTTCCGGCAGGGAGGACAGAGCCTTTAGACCTGCAGGAGAAAAACAGATTACCGTTTGACAAGTTTAAAAGTTGTCCGTCGGCGGCTGTGGGGGGCATCAGGCAACCAAAAGAATCTAGTAAAAGTTAGGGGGACGTGACTGTGGGGGGTAACCGAGGAATTCGTTGGCGGGAGCCTAGCCCCGGTGTTCGAGAAACCAATTTACAAAAAGCCAAAAAAGGCAACGCCGAAAAGAGGCCCGAGGAACAGGCTCGGTCGGTTGACCGCAAGACCGGCAAGGAGGGAAGCAAGTTCATCCGTGTCAAAAAAAAATCGAAGAGCAGAGCCGAAAAAAAAAAGGAATCAACGAAATGGCAAAAACCAAAGGGAACCGAAGGAAAACAAACGAAAAGGGGACCAAGTGTCTCGGAACCCAAAAAAATGGAGACGACCAAAATCCGGCGAGATCAACGAAAAAAGGATTTGACAAGCACAAAAACGGAAAACAGGCGCTTGGGGGGAAACCAGGGCATCGAACAGTTGGGTGAAGAGGTATCGGGGACGGAACAAAGCGGAAAAAAAAACTCTCAAAGAATAAACAGGGAGTCAAAAATCCGCGAACACACAAATGCCAAGGCTGGTACACGTCTTGAATAAACCCCATGGTCCCAAGGTGGAGTGTTACGGAAAAAAGGTCCTAGAAAAAAAAGATATTCCTCCTCCGGAACTCAAATTCCGAAAGGAAGTAACTTGTCCACCGGGGAAAAAAAACAGAACACCGCCGTTGAAAAGAACAGGGGGCATCTAAGAAACGAACCACGGGGAACAGTAACGGGGGGGGCACCTGGTTGGGGCAAGGCGTACGTAACAAAGTGAGGGGCGCTCGTAGTAAAAAACGGTCGGTAAAAGAAGTCGGAAAGGGGGGGGAAAGGGAAGTCGGAGGGGCTCAAAAAAAAATAGTCGTCCGTGTCTAAGAAAAGAAGCAAACTCAAAAAAAAAAGCGACCGTTCCACTCCGGGTCACCTAAGCAGGATTATAACCGGAAAACTCAAATAT
>Ga0179593_1464310_pt1 | contig 14596 bp, 14 predicted proteins | sample CZODoug2_1_08_16_FD_185931 | JGI IMG/M metagenome (GOLD analysis project Ga0179593, IMG submission 185931) | Vadose zone soil fungal communities from Angelo Coast Range Reserve, California, USA - CZODoug2_1_08_16fungal (PacBio error correction) | ecosystem: Environmental > Terrestrial > Soil >...
AGAGGTGCTCAAGGGAACCATGGCGGCGTCAGAAGAAAGTCCATGTCGGTAGGACAGAAAAGGGGGCCATTAACAAGGAAAAAGGAAAAGGGTCTATAATAGAGACGGAGGATGGTCAGCAAGTTACAATGAATTGAGGAGCTGACTGCGGAGTAAACGCGGGACATCCTCGCAACCTTCCGGACTGGAGGGAAGGCGCTACTCAGATAAAGGGTAGAGTCGACAACTAAAAGCTGGGGGAAAAGCCGACTGACTCCAAAGAAAGAACCAGAAAGTCGGGTTCACACCCCCAAACCCCGTCAAAAAGATAACATGGGGGGAAAAGGGAAAACGGGGAAAAGGGATAAAGATATGGAAGCGGGCGGCAGGAAGAAAACGAGGAGGCTTACCCTAACATTTACGAAAAAACCTATTGAGCCGACTCGCTGGGCCGCCGCCGACCGCCCGCCAGACGGAAAGGGAAGGAAAAAATAAGGACGAAAAAGATCAAATACAGACGGGCGCGCAAGGCTTAACTCATTCTTAATACTTGGGGCAATGCGAACAGAAGAAATTGGGCATAAAAAGGCAACCCACCGAACAAAACAAAAAAAAGAAAACACCATACACTAGGAAGGGAGGGGCGTCAAGCCCAGAAGCTTTCTGTAAGACTTCAAATGGGAAAGCCTCGTCTCGGAGGGCGCATGGAGGGCATAATGGACAGGAAGCGCCCGGTGACAGACCAAGGGGAACGTCTGGTCAGAAAGGGAGATGCGATGGACAAGGGGGGGGGAGATATCAAGCGGGGCTCTCACTTGTTGGAGTACTTAATCCCGAAGGAGATTGAGACCTATCCGTCCCGCACGGAAAAAAGGCAGTGGTGCGGATAAGGGAGGACTGAAAAAAAAAAGCTCTGATATCAATTATTTAAAGACAAGTCGAACGATAAAAATCGATGCTACGCGCCTTCTGTTATGCCGAAATGGGGAAAAAAATAAAGTCAGTAAAAAGAGATGAAGTGCATGGGGCTCAAACGGATGAGAAACAGAAAAGTGGTTTCTGACTGAAGAAAGGTGGCGGCTCGTAGGGCACGTAGCAATAAGGGTTGTTTTGATCTGTACAAGAGAGTTCGACGCAGATGATGAGGAAAAAAAGAGTAAAAATCCGGGCAGAGCATACTCGGACCAATGGTCGTCCCGGGAGCGCGTGTCCGCGATGAAATCTTAGCGCAAAAAAAAAAAGAAAGGGAACCGTGGGTGGGACCAAAAAAGTCCAAAAGTACAGGGCCTTCTTGCGAAGGGGTAAGCGCTTTGGGCAGAAGGAGACGGTGCGGAAATTGGAATTTTAAAGTAGAAGGACGGCTCCCAAAGCTTCAAAGGCGTGGACTTGAAAGAAGTGGGATGAGCAATTGATCGATCGGAACAGCCGGGGGGGAGGAGAAGAAAAGCAGTGCCCTAGGACGAGACGGAAAGAGATACACGAGGTCATTCCTTGTTAGACTGATTCGGCGTCGCCTCGGAGGAACTTTAGAAAAGAACAAGAAGGACACTACGGATGGAAAGGGGAAAGTTTGCGAAAATGAGGAGAATCGATTAAGAGAGAAAAGAAAAAAGGCAGAAAAAACGCAAAAGTCGAAGGAACTCCGACGCGAATCAGAGAGCAGCGAAGGTATCACGTACGTTTAAAAACACAAGAGAAATCATGGAACGGGAAATTGGGCGGCAAACAACAAAGGTGAGCCGACGCTGGCTGAAAAGATACGATTGTTAGGCACTGGAAAGATATGATGCAAACACCGGCGAATCGGGAGGACGAGGAAACTGAGAAGAAGCAAATATTGGCAAGGGATCTCAATCGAGGGACCGAGAAAGGCAGAAGAATAGTGTTTAAAAAATAAGAAAAAAGCCCGGAACAGCGACAGACTTCGCTACGTTCACTGTAATGGACTCGACTTTTTTTCTCAGGGGAACCCGAAGGGAAGCAACTCGACATAAAAACGAGCTTTCGTGCGGGTCCGTGAGAGATAGAAATAGTCAGGAAAAAAGGAAAAAGAAAGTTGGGGAGGAGGATATGGGAGTCTCGTGCAAAAAGGCAAGACAGAAGTGCTGGTGCCTTGTTCAAGAGGTGGTCGTGGTAAAAGAATATCCGACAAAGGTATGGACGAAGTCGCAAGGAAGAGAACATCTGCGCACAACCTGATCATTCGAGGGAGGGGGAATAGAAAAAAACCGTAGAAAAAGGGGATGAGGAGAAGATGACACGGATGAGGAATACGTAGAATAGGCCTGCGGCAACCATCTTGTCGTCTATACGGAGAAAGAGCGGGACGATCAGCAGGGGCAAGTTGTGTTGGGTGTGCGTAAGAAGGGGGTCGAGTTGGTCACAAGAACTGGACTCCACGCAAGGGCGAACATTGCGCCCCACACGAGAGGGAGGTTGGGGCAGACACTCCTTCCCAGACTAAAAGGAAGGGGTTTAGGGTAGTAAAAGACATTGGGGGTATCAAAAGCCCCCGCAACCCCATCGGGCAAAAAAAAAATAGGAAAAGATCGAGATGTGCTTGTGTGATAAAGCAGTGGAAAAGGTACGGCCGGACCCAGTCAAAAGGGATCTGCCCCCAACAGATAACGTGGAAGCGATCGATCCGCGGCTGGTAATTTGGAGAGTACGAAGGGGGGAAGGATACAGATCGAAAACACAACAGGGATGTAAGGAAAATTAATCACGATTCCGGAAGGGGTAAGTCATCAACGCTGAGAGGTCGAACGAACTAACGTTGGGTATCTGTCTTCGGAGAAAAACGCGCGATGTGATTGGAAGGAGGGACGGAAGGGGACAGAATAAAACAAAGCAAATCGGTTACGAGTCTGCTTTTTTGGTGAGGTACATGTTCGTTATCCACAGCGGAATAGATGGGGGAAAAGGGAAACAAACCGGCACTCGGGTCGCGTTGATTGAGCAAAATGGCGCGACAGGGCGCAAAAAGGGGGGAGGGGATAATCGAAAGAGGTACGAAGACAAGTCAAATCCACAAGCCGCCTTCGTAAAAGGTCTGGAATCGCATCAGAGGAGGGATCGAAAAAGATCCTATCAAGTGAAAAGTACAGGAGGGAACAGTGGAATTTCAAAAAAGCTTAAAAGATAAACGGACTGGTCCCGTTCAGGGTAGAACTCCGCTGCTTGATGGGCAGATTGTGGAAACCAAGGGAGAACTGATGGGACCAAAATGTAAAAAGCAAGTACAAACAACACTGGAACAAGCGCAAGCAAATTCCGGACGAATAATTGAAGCGATGCTGGGTCCCGAAGTAAAAAAACAAGTACGGTCAAAGTCGGTTTCTTCGGCTACCAGCAGACAGCTATGAAAACGCATAATCGCAGTGTGGAAACGTGTAAGCCTGAAAAACGCGAAGCAGACGAGGATAAGACAGTAAAGAAAGGGAGAAGGTGGTACCGAAGCGGGGCGCGACATATAAACACTAGCGCTTGCCGTCGGGGAAGAGGGAAGATCAAACAAGGGGACGGACCAAGGGGGGAGGATGGGGGGATCTCGAAGAACGGAAGAAACGGATCGGAGCGCCTGTGTAATCCCAACCCGCGATGGCAAGGGAGAAAAATCAATGCAGGGGGCCTCGAAACTGGGGGGATCAAAATGTGGAGGGGGGTAACATGGGATTTGCAAGTCAGCCAGGGAAATGAACTCAAATGAGGGTGATAACCGGACATCCCAGGAAAAAGGAGAGGGATCAAATCCTCCTGATGAAACGCGCCAGCGGTTCCTACCGCGGGTTCCTGGAGGAGTGTCGGCCGGGAAGTTCTTTGAGGTGAAAAATGATTCATTCAAGAACACGAGGAGAGAGGCTTTAAAAAGGAAAAAAAAAAGTAGGGAAAGGAACGGAGTTCTAACAGGCGTCTAAAGGGGAAAAGGTGGTCGACACGGAAGGGCTGTCGGCAACGATGTATCTCAGGCGCGCACCTCGGCCAAGAAGCGCGTTCTGCGGCCTCGCCAACCGGAAGTCGGATCAATATCCCAAGAAAGGACGAGTCACGAAAACGCGGTGGGGGGAAAGCACCTGCAAATCCGATAAAAAATAAAGGGGGCGGGTAAATTTAAAGGCCGCTCCGAATGATTACCCAGAGCAACTTCCGGGGGGGGGGGGGGGGGGGGGGGGGGGGGCGAGAGGAAGAATGGAACGAAAGTGCAGTTTGGGTTTCCCCGACAAAAGGGGGGGGGGGGGGGGGGGGGGGGCTGCGCGACATACTCCTGGGTAGAGCGGCCACGATAGGGAAAACGCGTGAGAATTGCCGGCTGGTGCAAGAAACTAAACATTTGGAAGAGTGATGAACGTCCGGAGGACCTCAGAAACTAATTAAGCTTTCGTCAAATGACGATCGGATGTCAATAAAACTTTTATATAAGGGCCTAAAGAAGCAACGATCACCATTGGTCCGAAGGGTCAAAAAAAACACAACAAATCTAATTGGGGGGAGGTTTGGAGGGGGTCAGAGCGTGAGGGGGGGGGGCCACAAATCGCGCGGCGTGCTTTAGTGTTTGGGGGGACAAGTCGCAAAAAAGGCAGGGACCAAAAGAGTATAGGACAGCCGGTTCAGAGTTTCTAATGGATCGCGCCGGGGGAGGAGAGGTTTCAGACCAGAAAAAAACCTCGAATTGGGGGCGGCGGACGAATACGCAATACCGACGAAAGGAAGCAACGAAGCAACTTGCGAGCCTTGGACTGGATCATCTTCGAACCCTTGGTCCAGAAACCCAGACTACAAAATCAGTAAAAGCGGGTCCGGGAGGCGAGGGACATACTAGCCTACCTTAAGTCTGCCAGAAAGGGGGAGGGCTGCCAACGAGGCATTTCTTTTAAAAGTAGACGTCTGAACGAAGCAAGGGAGAGATACAAACAAAAAGAAAGGAGACCCATTTTTGCTAAATTCTTGATGAGGCAGATGCCAGTCTTACGTGAGGGGCTAACCTGGGTCTAGAAAAAAAAAGATAGATAAAGCTGAGACAGAAGATGAATGCAGGGTCGATAGTGTCATCGGAGGGAAACCCAGTTGGAGAGGGCCAATAGGAGTTCGAAACAAGGTTCAAGGGGGGAAAAGGTGCTGATGAGACGAAGGGGATCCATATTTTGGGCTTCCGTCTCAATCTGTGCCTGAGATTTTTTGAAGGCTCAAAAAAAAGAGGTCGCGACTCTGGGGGGGTGAGCGGGGCAGGGAAAAACAGCGAAGGGGCGACACTATAGTACGACTAGCTTGGTATAGATACTGATGAGAAAAACTGGGAATTTTGCCAAGAAGGTACTGAGCCCGGCCAATCAAAAAGCCATAGAAAAAGCAGGTAAGAGAGGTGGTCAACTGAGTAGAAGGAGGCGAAGCAGCAAAATCTCCAGATAACTCAGGCGAAGTTTCTCATGACTTGACGTGTGTATGACGGACGAAGAAAGGCCGACCCTACTGGACCGGGGAGGCCTCAGCGAGCGCCATGCTGGGACGCTATTCTTCCGAAGGAGGAAAGGGGGAAGGCGCGGTTCGCCAAGGAGGCGTCAGAGAGACTGTGCAGGGCGGGAAAAACTGCCGTCTCCATTGAAGTACAACTGCAAAAATTTTCTAGAAAAGGGGAGAGGGAGGAGTGGTAGATTCTCAATACTTCAAAAAAAAGGAAACTTCTGAAAGAAAGAATTGATGAGCGAATGCAGGGACGGGAGTCGGCAGGGACTTCCGACTCCGGCACCAGTAAAAACGATTTACGAGGATACGCGTTTAACATCGGTCGACAAAAGAAGGAATGTTTAAGCAGGAAAGCGACTAAGAAAACGCAAACAAGGGAATAAAAAATCGCCAAAGATAAGAAGCAACCGCGCGTTCGCCATGAAAAGCACGAAAAGAGAAGGAAAATGGGGGGGAAGGAAAAAATCACTTTAACCTCCGCACTGGTTGGCAAGCACTGCTAACCAGACTAGGAAAGCCGGCAAGAAGGGAGCATCCGACTAGACTCCCAGTCGGGAAGAGAGGATGGGCAAGCCACGGGATTTTGAAAAAAACCTACTCACTAATATGAATCGGCCGCCATGCTGCTTCGGAACGCAAAGATTAATACTAGACTGGCGGAAGAGAGGCGAAAGGAAGACTTAAGTATCATCAGTGAACGTTAGACGCAAGGAAGAAAGAGCGTCCGATGTTAGAATATGCAGGGGAGGGACAAGGGGGTGGTGTGGAGATGATCCGCGAAAGAAGAACTGGAGTGTGTAAAGACATCGGGAGGAACAAATATCATACGGGAAAAATGGGCGAAGGTGCGGTGATGGATGGGTCGGCCATGAAGCAAAAGGAGTTTATGAGAAAAGACGAAAACGGAGATCCTAGATGCGTACGAAAGCATTCTTTTAGTCGACAAAACAGAAGCAGGAAAAGGAATGTGCATGGCATTGAACAAAACGCGAAAAAGAAAAAGCGCCGGGGAGATCGACATGAGGGAGAAAGGGTGAAATGGCTTCGGGGGGGGGGCAATCAAACTCAGGTATTGCGTCTGGTCGTCGCGAAAGGATGGAACTAAGCTCAAGCAGCGGCATAGATCCGGGCATCAAAAGTCAGAGGAAAAGGGTCGTATTAAAACCGGATAGGAAGGTAAAAGGGGATGTCAGGGGCCCTCGGGGCACGCAGGGTCGTCGGGGACAAAAACACATGCGCAAAGGCACAGTGCACGCATTTCTCTAAATCGCTGCTCAGGGCTCCAGGCGATTAGGACGGTGAGTTGAAAGTGACATGCAAATTATCGAGGTCGAGCGGAGGAACACAACAAGGACACGCGTTACTTCCGACTTTGACAGCTTGAAGCGTTCCGAAGAAACGCGCAAAAACCGTCCGGCAAAAGCGAAGCACTAGGGGGGGGGGACGTCCTTGTTGTCGAAAATAGGCGTCGGGAGCGGGGGACCGTTGAGACAAAAGGACCCTACGGGATGTGGTACATCGAGTTGGGTCGAAAGCTCGATGAGAATAGAGAAAATTAGAGCAGAGTGGAGGACTGACAAACGGGGAAAAGGAAATAAAGAACGCATGGGGCGCGGAAAGGAGCGCAAGGGGGTGACGCGACGATGTTAGCAAAGGAAAGAGAACAACAAGCTGTAATCCCTGTAAATTGGCTGCAATAAGAAAGGGGCTCAACAAAATTGATTCACCTATAGCTTCGGGGAGGAATAAATAGTGGAGGGAGGTAACTGGCATCTGCGGAGGGGAACCAACAACGATCGGAGCCAACGACCGAAAAAAGGGAACGGGACTTGGTTTGATCTGTCGCGCGGACCGAAAGACGGCAGGGAAAAGAACCGGCCTTAAACACAACTTCGAGAGATTTGGAGAGGGGGAGGAAGGGGCAGCCTTGGCGTGCTGCGAGGGAGACTTGATTGGAGCAGGCCGAAACTCCAAAAATAATCTGAAAGGCAGGTAGGCCAAAGTTGATCGATGGAGATAGGTAACGATCGAAATCTTTCGGAAAGATCTGAATGTTTTTACGCGGGTTCATTCGGGGGGATAGGGAAAAGAAGGATCGCGGTGAACACTTGTTCAGTGGGGGAAAGTGTAAAGATGCAATCGCCAGGGACGAAGAAACCGGAGTATAAATCGCCACCATCATCGTAACAGCGCAGTACGAGCGATATTGAACGGGACGAGAAGATCTTCGCTTCGTGAGAAAAAACTAAAGGACATCCTGAGAACTGGAAGAAAAGGAACAATCTTGTCAGGGAGTCAAAGGGGGACCAAAAAGGGATTGATAAAGAACGCGGCTTTGGATTGGGGGAATGATTTTGTATCAGAATAACCCAGCACGTTTTGCGGAAACGTCAGGAAAGGTCAAACCAAGGTCAAAAGCTTGGGAGCCCACTCAAACCAAGTAAAAACGTGGGAGTTAAATGGTATCAAGAAACCAAAGACTCGTACGATCGATTGGAACTTTTTTGTGTGTGTGACCCGGAAGGGGACCGTCCAATGAAATGAGGAGGTCGAAGAAGAAGATAAAGTTCCCGTAACCTGCGATCGGAAGCAGATTTGAAGGAGAGCCGGAAGATAGTGTACATCGAAGACACACACCGCGGAGGAATCACCTGCTCAAGGCTCTACGAAAAACGCGGGCACGGGCACTGGAACGTATCTGTCCGAACATGATTTGGAGGCGTACTTGAGGGGGTCCCAAGGACTAGAAAAAAAAAGAGGAAAAGAATCAGATAACGACTGCAAAAAGGTGGGTTTGGGTTTGCGAGGGGGAAAAATGTGGCGTTATGTCAAGCGAACACGGAGTGAAGCGAGGCTGACCCAAAGAATCTCGGGAGGAGGGGAATGGGGCGATGCCTCGAAGGTGGGGGCAGGCGCAAACTGCGGGTTGGACCATCGACAATGCAATCAATTCAAACACAAGCGTGACGCAGGCTGAAGAGGAGAAGGGGGAGGTTGGCCGCAAGTTAAAGATCCAGGAGTTTTACGTACAGGAGAAGAGGGGGGGAGCTTTATCCAGGATCAAAGTTTCTTCAGGGGGGAAAATATAGAAAGGCGTACTCGCTGCTTCTAGGGGGGAGCAGATTTGATCTCACTCCGGGACCTCGATAATACCGTGAGATCAGGCATCTTGACAACACGGAAAACAAGCGAAAAAAGGTCGAATGTCCGACCTGGCCCGAATGAAAAAACAGGGCCGCCGTAAAAACGATTAGTTAAGATTCGATGTGAAGACCCACCAAGCGATCAAAGCGCTATAGAGTGGAAAGGACGATGTGGAGCATGCAATGTCATGAAAAACAAGCGGGAGCCCGCGGCTGCATGACAGAGAACACTAAAAGAGGAAAAAGGTTGGTTGGAAGCCTTGGAGACGGGCGTCTTATCAATATCGTTCGTCGGTGAGAAAACACCAGAGGGAAAAGGGAGAAGTGGGTTAGTAAGGAAAGGGAACAACTCGAGCCGGTGCTTGGCAGCAAAAGTTCCAGGACCAAATCAATCGGGACCGCATCGGCCCAGAACGTTCGTCCATTTTCTTTGTCCGAATGGCCCCTTGAGAAGGAAATTGGGGAGATTTAAAAAAGGAACCGTAAGGCAAGATAAATTCGGAGCGACACTGAGAGGGAAACAAAGTTCCTTGTCGTTACCTTTGAAAATTGGGGGACGGGGCCTGAAGGTCGTTGACTGTCAAAAAGCTTTCAGGAAATCCGATGTCGTAAATCGAGTCAGTAGTGACGCAAAAGAAGAGAGGACCTCCCTCACGGTGTGGATCAACGGGGGGAGGGGGATTAACGAGTGCCTCCTAGCGAACGCCATGATCGAAGGGGATGCGAAACCACATTCGTTTATCCGCCTTCCGCGCCCAGGGCGGCACATGGAGTTAGTCAAAGTTTAGCGGGCAAACTCAAATTCCGGGAGCGTCATAACGTAGGAAGAACACGTGAAGCTGGGGTGGAAGCGCTAAGGGGAAAATTTTGAAGGGACAAGTTCAAAAAACCGTCAAGCAGAAGATGGCTGCCCGTAGACCGAAGCACAACCCCGATCGGAAGATCTGCCGGTGCCTTTGCCGAGCATTTTTGTAACCAAGGAAAAGGGGGTAAACGGCGAGACCAAAATCCTGGAGCGGCAAGGGACGAGAGGGCAGCGCAAAAAATCTGGTTAACGAGACGACCTTGTCAATATGCGTGGCCCGGGATTGGCCGAAAATCATGATAATCTTTCAGAAGATTAAACAATAAAAAAAGGTCAAAAATAAAAAAAAAAAAAAACAAAGGGGAGAAAAGAGGGGAAGAAAGACAAACCCCCCCATGCAAGCGCGCGATAACCAAGTCCGGCTGTGACGTTTTGACACGCACTGCCATAAGCAGGGGATTTCTTGGGTGGTGTTGTCAACATGTCCGAAAAGAACGTACCAGCCGAGTTGTGAAAGGAAGAGCCGTGGGGAAACGGAGAAGGGGTCGATCGGCGCGGCATTCCTGCTTCAAGCGCTGGGTCACCGCAAGCTACAGTGGGAAGCGGGAACGGGATAGGGGGATACAAGGGGGATCCAGCAACGCACCGAGCTTTATGGTTAGGGGAAGGAGGTTGGCATCTCCAGTCAAAAAGGGGAAGGTAAAGCAGTGAAACAGGGAGGACGTGCGGGCCCGAAAAGGCACGGCGGGAAAGAACAGAGTTAAAAGAGGGAGTACGGGCCAGCCAGAATTTTCAAGTTGAGAGTAGAGGGCCGGCAAAAAAGAGCAGGGGGGGGGGGAAAGCGAAGAAAAATAGACATGGCTATGAGCAATTTCCTGGAAAGCTACGAAGAAAAAGAGATTTCATAAAACTTGAAAAGCAGCAGGGAGAGCTGCCATTTGCTCGTCCGGACGTTCACTCATGGACGTTGCCTGCGATTCGGAGCAGGTCTTGCACCAGGTGAGGGTAGGGCCTACAGAGATGTGTAAGCTCAAGTTCCGGGAAATAGCTCGTGGTGCGGCTGGTACCGCACCAGAGTTGAGAAGGGGTCCAGTCTCAATTGGGGGCACTGAAGATTTTGACGGCTCACTCGAAGTCGCGTGGGGTATGGGGGAAGAGGATCGGACTGCAGGGGAAAAACAGAACCTGGTTTGGGGAGACACGATAATAAAAGGGTTAGGGGAAAGAATCGACGGGGAAAGGTGAACAGGACATCCCTCGGGAGTGCAAGGAGGAGGCAGTCACATCTCATGAGGGGAAAGTTCTGGAAGATGGCTGAAAGTCTCGACCAAGACGTCTGAAGTGGGGTCTAAACTTCCTCATTGAGTTGGATGTGTACTGGCCAGCGAGAGTAGCGGACGTTGTAACCGTGTATCAGAGGGGGAGGACGGCAGACCAGGCGCGGAGCCGAGTCCTCAGATAAACACGAGTGATATTAAAAGAGAAGAAATCGCGGCTCCGCCAGAGGTCGAGAGAAACTGTACAGCGGTCGTCAAGAATCGAGGAGCCAAGGAAAAAAAAACAACGTCAAAAGCAAGGTTGGAGAGGAAAAAGGAATTTCAGCAGAACTTCATGATGGCGAGAAGAGACCATCGATTGACTCATAATGGGGGGGGAGTTTTTTGGTTGGGTTTGGGAGGGAGAAGGAAATGCAGGTATGGCAGAGGGGGTGGCCGGGGACGGGAAAACTGGACTCGAAAAGTACTGCGGGAAAGACTTACGCTCATAAGCGTACGATCGTGTCGTCCAAATAGGAGCCGTTGACCGATGTAGGAGGTCAAAGGCAAGCTAAAAACTGTTGTAGGAAGAAAAAAATCGTCAGGGGCCAGAAGAAAAAAGAAAGGGAAGCAAACACGCGGGACGGGCATCAACAACGAGCTTAAAGGCAAAATTTGCAGAACATGAAACGTTTGATCCCTCTAAAAAACTCAAGGGAACAAGGCCGACTACAGAGGGAAAAGCAAAACGGACATTAGGAAAGGGGGGGAGAAATGAACGCTAATTAATGGCTCGACGGGCAAAGGCTTATTAACCCCAATATGAGCGCTACTGAGTAAAAAAGAGGAAAAATTGGCCACAGCAGTACGGAGAACTCAGAGGGCGTGGAGAAGACGGCTACGCGAAAATGACAGCAACGTTTCCTGGCGCCACTAAGATTTAAGGGAAGGAATAAGGAAGGGTCGCAAGGCCCGGACCTATTAAGATGTTCAGGGAGAAGGACGGAGACGTGGGGTGATGATCAAGACTTCAAGAAGCTTCTCTAATTCGTTTGGGGAACATCGAAGTCAACGATGCAACCCCGGAAAAAAAATGGGGGGGGGGGGGGGGGGGGGGTGGGGGGGTGTGGTAGGGATACCTGGTGAGGGGAAATTAAAGGAGAAAAGACAAATCCCTCGCCGATATTGAAAGAAGGAAAACGTCAAGAGAATATAAACTCGGATCTACGCCCCGTTTTTGGAAGGGGACAGGTCAAAAACAAAAGCACGACGCGAAAAAGGGCTGGCATGAGAAAAAGGATGAAAAAACAAATCGCCCGGGTTCGACCTGCGCAAGGTGGCGAAATTTGGAGGAGGCCCCTCTCTCACGGTGGTAGGGGAAAATCTGGGCTCTATCGGGAAGTGAAAGATTGGGGAACACACAAGAGGCCAAAATAAAAGGGGAAAAGGAGGGTACGCGGAGTGAACCAGCAGAGAGAGGAAAGCGAGGGAATCCGACCTCTCCAGGATTATGAAGAGGTGGTCGTCGCAAAAACAAGTCGAAGGGACAGTGCAGACCAATAGAAAAAAGCGGAGGGACCGGGGACCTGGAAAAGGCGATGAGATGCGTTGAAATTGGGGGGAAAACAAAAAAAAAAATTTTTAGAGTGGAGAGGACAGGCGGCTCCACACGCTTCAGTCAGAGGTTACTGAAGATGGCCGGAAGTGAGATTCGGAAGAAAAAACCTGCCCTATTAAGCCGGGGAAAGAAAAACGAAGTGTTCAAGAACCATGAGGGGGGTCGCTCGTGATTTACACGGAGGAACGTCGTAGACAGGAATTCAACTACGTGATTGGGACATCGTCGTTGGTAGGGAAGGAGAAAAACGGATTGGAAGTGAAAATGAAGATCAGCGAAAGGACAGAACGAAGACGAAACCTGAAGAGACGCTCGGGAACGCATGCGGAATCAGGAGGAGGAGAATTAATCGGTGACGCCTCAGGGGTGATAAGACCGGGGGAAAAAAGTAAAGCCGGTAATGGGGCTAGAAAATAAAGAAGACGCTAACAATTTGATCAAAGCTTGGATTTGTTTTGGGACAACTGGGGAAAAACAGGGCGGAGGGATGATGCCAACCCAGGCAGGAAGAGAAGACGAGCGCAGAGGAAAAGCTAACATCTCCTGACTTGGTTGATCTCTCAGAAAGAAAGGCCAAGCGAATAGTGTTGGCACAAGCCGGAAGGTACACACCTCGCTCGGTCGGGGGGGGGGAAGGGAGACGGGGCCGTGGCTGAGCGCTTGTCTTTTACGGCGACACAAGGGGCCTCGACAAGCATTGCAAAATAGCGGGGATCGGGGCGGTCGTACCGAAAAAAAGAGAGGGAATCGGCGAAAAAATCGGGAATGGTTTTCGGGATCAGTGGTCATTTAGGGGGAAGGAAGAGAACATGCCCGTTACGCTAAAAAAAAATCAGGGTCTTGTCAGAAGAGACAAAAAAAAGGGGAAGGGGTAAAGAGACCGCCCGTATTTAAGACCAAGATCTGAAAACCATCATCGTAAGCAGCGGGAGTACGCTGAAAATGGAAACCGACAGATCTGCGCTCGTTGATAAAGCTGACAGACCAGAGTAAGAGGGGAAGAGGAGATGGCACTCAAAAAACGACATGGGGTCGATCGCAGCCGGAAAGAGCAGGAAACGGGAAAGGGGAGACTTTGTGGAGTGAATATTTGCGTAATCATGGTCGGGGCCACAACGGGTTGCGCCCACGACATGCGGCCAAGGGGGGAAAAAGACGAGACCGATAAGCCGGTTGTCAAACAAGCGGGCACCAGATCTGTACAAAACGTGTTCGGAAAACAATTGAACCGAACAAAACCAAAGCAGAAACGGAAGAGAAGTTGATGTGCATTTGTGTGTAAGTAGAGAACCCGCGTCATCAATCAACTGGCGCTCCGAAAGAAACGTTCCAACGTGCGCAAATAATAAGCGACCTTTTGTTAAAGGAAGAAAAAAGCATATCGTGATCGCGGAATCTAAAAACACGGAAAGAGAGGGATGTATAACGTGACTTTTTTTCACGTAGCGAAAGTGACCGCGGATGGCACGGGCACAGGAACGTCTGGAGTCGGAAAAAAAGTTTGATTTGCGGACGAAATGGGACCTGGTATTCCCTCGGTCACAAAAGGACTGGGCACATCAAACAGATCGAAAAAGCTGCTTTGGGTGGTTGGGGGGCGCGGTGATACCAAGTTCCGAAGATCAACGAACACGGCGTGAAGATCTGGGAGATGGCTGACAAAACGGGATGTCGCGGGTGCGAAAGGGGAGGGAATTGGGGCAGTGGCGAAGATTGCGACAAATCGACAATCGGAAAAAATAAAATGAAGAACAACACCAACTGATCGTAAGGAGGGATCCGCCTGATCGACAAGAGAGGTTGCCGACCTCAAAAATTTCCGTTAGTACAGGATGGGACTCCAGGTGGAAGTCTCCGAAGCGCCGATCTTGGGGGAAAAAAAAGTGAAACGGGAATCGAAAGTACGGCTTACCGAGAGGATGGCAAAAGTGGTGGGAGTCACTCCGGCGACGCGGACATTGGGAGATCTGCAATTACACAGACCACCTGGAAGCACCAGCGCTTGGAAGGTATTGTCAATCTGGCCAACGAGAAAATGAAAGACAGCCTAAAACATCAAGCTTTCAAGTTCAAGGGTAAGGCTGTCGGCACGACAGACTAGAGCAAAGCGGCGCAGTATGAGATGTAGAGGGGCGTGGGAGACCTGCAGAAAAAACGAGCAACAAGCGACACGGCTTGCAAGGAAAGAGAAAACGAAGAGCGAGTTTGTTACGGCGCTGGTCGCGCCTTATCAACCATTCGCGCTTGAACGGACGGTCCGAAAAGGGAGAAAAAGACAGTGTTTAAAACGCTTCAGGTCGAGCTCCGGATCGTCGCCGGTAAATCACCTCCTGGC
>Ga0179593_1292498_pt1 | contig 14595 bp, 13 predicted proteins | sample CZODoug2_1_08_16_FD_185931 | JGI IMG/M metagenome (GOLD analysis project Ga0179593, IMG submission 185931) | Vadose zone soil fungal communities from Angelo Coast Range Reserve, California, USA - CZODoug2_1_08_16fungal (PacBio error correction) | ecosystem: Environmental > Terrestrial > Soil >...
GAGAGTCAGTTATGAACGTGGGGAGATTTGGGGGGGGAAGCTCCAAAGGGCTCCTGCCAGCAACGAGGAAAAAAGGGGCATCATCTGGACGTATAGAGCAGAGGGGACTTAGGGGTTTGGCAAAATCCTCGTTCATAAGGGGCAAGGAACGCAACTCATCATATAGGACATCATGAAAGGGATACACAGAAGATCAGCGAAAGGTCGACTCTGGGGGTGGATAAGGAGTGAGGAGAAGTGTGACCTCAACGAGGAAAAAACCAGAAGAGAATTAGATAAAATATCAAAGACCTTAAAAGCAGCATCTTTAACAGAAAAATGTTGGATTGCGACCAACTATTGGGCCGAACGTTCAGGGAGGAACGAGGCGACAAAAAGAAGTCAGGGAAAAGCGAGGCCTGAATATCATAGTCGACGGTGATGGAAAAGACGGAAAAATCTCTTCTTGGGCTTCATAACGTACTATTACAGAAAAAGAAATGGATCGTTTTGGGCGTATCGTAAAAAAGGTCGCTAATCCGCCAAGGAAGGGGAAGAGAGGCGAAACTCCCGGGGGACACAGGGAGAAGTGAGGAAAGATTGGGGGTAAAAAGGATGCTGGCTGGGATGTATTAGGAGAAGAGGCCACGAGGGAGCCAGGAACTATAAACTCACTTGAAGAGACGGCACCAGTGCGCGAATGAGAGTCAAGGGTGGGGCATAGGGAGAAAGAGGGAAGTCCGTATTCGCTATGAAGCGAGACCGGAGGGCCGTGGGAGGGAAGCATTGGGGCGTGCAGCAAATAACTCATTACGTCGTCCGGGAGCTCCCTCGGCGGTGGTGATCGAGCCTAGGACACAAGCCACGAAACTGCGGCTTCGGGGAGGAAAGAAGAGTAGGGGGGGGGGTTGGAGAGTCTCGTTGTGAGGCGATCAGAATCTATCAAAAAAAGAGAGGGGAAGGAGAATTAGGGAGATAGAAGAAAAAGGGAAGTGCGGGTCCTCAATACCATACGAGACATTCAGCGGCTCGGGTCAGCGAATTCATGGGGGAGTGCGGAATCAAAAACCGATAAATAACAAGACGAGAAAGGTTGTGACGAGCGAAGAAAGAGGTGCGTTGACAAAAATGGAGGGGAAACCAACATGCCCCCTTAAACGCTAGAGAAAAGCGTCGAAACGTTCCTATCATTGTCAAAGATAAGAAATGGAGACCGATGGGGGAGCCATTCTCTAAAAAAGGGGGAAGGTCAGGAACGTGAAGAAGATAAGCAAACGGGAGTACTCATCGGGGAGAGAAATAAAAATCGCCCAGATAAAGAAACGGCATTACGGATTAGGGGGGATGGTATAACCGGGGGTGACTCCCGGCGTCTCCGAAGGCCGAAAGGGTAAAAGTGTCAGGCGGGGTGCGGCGAGGCGTTTCGGAAGATACGGGACATATCCCTTACGATGGCAAGGACTGATTACGAAAGACCGCGATTTCTAACCGAGGTACCAAGGAATACGTGATCCTTTGGGTACTTTAACTTCGGAACTCGGCAAACGAACAAAGGAACGAAAAGGAGGCAAGCCGCGTAAAGGAACTTAAACTGGGGTGGACTCCAAAGATTTTGCTGTTCCTCTTGCCAGGGGGGAACGTTAGTCAAGGGACAAGCGAAGAGACATAGTGTGATTATCCATGGAGAAAGGAAATAACGCGGACACCAAAAACTTGACACCAAAAGCGAAAATCTGTGATTGCATAGTTCAATGTGAGCACTTGGTGCGTAGTCGCCGGGTGGCCCATACGACGGGAGATTTGGTCAAACGCAAACCAAGGCTCGGAAAAATCTATCTCAAGACCATAGCCTCGAAGCCCTAGAAGAGGCAACAAGGGAAGTGCGCACGCGGCTGAGCGTCAACCCGAATCCTCCGCCGACCTAGTGCCGAGTCAGGGACACAGGGAGAAACCCAATGGTCGCCCCATAAAAACATGTTTCGAGAAAGGCGGTTGGGAAGAGTAGGGCGAAATCTCGGGAAGGGGAAAGGAGGGGGAACAGACAATCGTCTAGTTGCGGCGCCTGTGGAGGGTCTCTGGGGGAAGTCGCTAAGGGGGAAAAACATCGGGGTCTTTCTGTGGGCGGGGGGGAGCGGCGTTAAAAATCTCCCAAAAGAAGCGGGGGCGGGGAGGGTCGCGAGAACGGGCGGGCGGTCGAAAACTATTAAGGATTACCCGTTTTGTGGATTTCTAAGGGCTGCGCAGAGCAAAAAGTGCGGGAGGAGTATGACATGACGTTCTGGGCGAGGGAGAAGGGGAAAATCCGAATGGCCATGGGGAAAGGCTGGATGAAGGTGTTACTAAGAGATACGAGAGCAGCTGCGAAGCGCAGCGCGCGGGCGAACTCGCCGCTCGTGGTGTGGGGGAAGACGCGAGTCAGATTTAGGAGGGGTGAGAGAGGGCCGGAACCCAAACTAGAAACTAAATGGAGGGAAGGGCTCGCTGGGAGTTCGAGGTCGTGAAATTTCAGAGGGACGAGTCTTGTCTGGTATGTTTTTCGGAAAGGGACGTTGGGCAAGATGGTGCGAGCTTTGGGGGGGAGGGCGGGGAAACGGAGGGGGAGAGAAAACTTCCCTTCGAAAATATGCGTGAATAGTTTATGGGGGGTGTGGGGGAGGTATGGGGAATCGAGCGGGATCTAGAATAGCCCCGAAGGAAGAGACAAAGGGAATGGTTAAGACAGGGAGAGAGGACGGGTAAGGCGTCTACCATGATGGAAATCCGAAAGAACCTTGGAAGTTGTGGTAGGAGGGGGCTTTTAAAGCTGGCGGAGAAGGCAGGGGAGAATTCTCTATTGGTTGTTCGCGAGGTTCAAATGAGATGGGAAGAGACACTTGAGGGGGGAGATAATTCATATAGCTTGGTGGTGAATGCACGAAAGGAGGAGGGGTAGTCTCTCGTGCGACGTCAATGCACTGGGAGAACTCAGAAATGGCAGGGGGGGGTTGAACAAGCATAGGCGAATCGAGTGAAGCGGAGTAGGAAAACGTATAGAGTTGACGCAAGTAAGCTATCAACATGCACCTATTTTCCGCGCGAGTACTGCATATTGGGACAAAGACGCGTTTTATAGCGCAGTGGTCTGCGCCGCGGAGTCGCCGCTAGATCTTCCGCTCTTGTGAGAAGAAAAGCGCCAGAGCAAGGTCGCTCAACGCGGAGATGTGCGGGCCTGGCATTGTCAAAAATTCCACAAGCTCGGCCTTTGTCTCTCAGACAAAACGTAGAAGCATGGGTATTGATCATGGGGGGTGGAGAAGAAGAAAAAGAAAGGTGCAGGGGAAGAACGGTCAGGTAGGGGAGGAAAAGGGGACCTAAAAGCCTTTTTCTGCGAATTTTATGCAATTGGGGGAGAGAATCGAAAGGGAGGAGGGAAGGGGGGCTGTGCACGACTGTCAAAGCTTGGCGGACGTAAAGAGGGGCTGCTGGTGACGGAGGCCGCACAAATAGAATTGTGAAAGGGGACCTGAGAAAGGGGCAAAGGATTAGTTTTCGATGCATGTAAAAGGGGATTTACAGCAACCAGAGTGAAAAGTGCGGCAAATGCCGAGGGTGAGCAAGCTGATAGCCCTTCGAGCCACGAAAAGAAATGCGGCATAGGTAGGAAAGGGCCTCGGGAGAGAAAGGCTGTTGGGGGGAGTCGCGACCCATTATCAAACTACTTACCGAAACGCACGACGGAAAATGCGGTTGAAAAGAAATCGAGATAAGGGAAGGAACTTGACCTGCAAGACAGGAGTATACGGGGAGCTGAAAGAGACGGAAATTTCACAGGAGGAGGCGACTTCTCTATGACAAAATGAGGCGGGGTGATGAAGTAAGGGGAGATGTTCGCAGGTAGGGGAAGAAAAAAGTAGGAGAAAAAAGAAGATCAAGAGCGAAGATAACAGGAATTCAAAAAAGGTGAAAAGGGACAAAGGAAGTGTTAGAGCCGTCGCGCAGCTTGTTAAATAAGACTAAAGGTGGCGAGGAAGAGGGGGCTCTCGTAGAGCACATGGGCTGGCGAAGGAAAGAAGGGCAGATCCCTCCTAAGTTATGTGTCTCTAAGCAGAGAAAAAAAAAGAAGGAGGGCAGCTCATAACGTGCCTAGAGCGCCATATCGATGATCTCAATTGCGAGAGAGTTGCAGAGGAAAGGGGGGTCCGTGGTGGTGTAGTGGCCTCAACGCCGGAATAACCAGAGTACTCAATGGGAACACTAACTTGGTTCTGATTCCACATGTCACCCACAGCCCCATCGAGCCTTAACATATAGGGCAAATCACAAGTGAGGGGATCCGAGAGGGCAGTGACATAAAAGCAGTACAAGGAATACGTTTCTTCACAATTATCGACGGGATCGTCACATCCCTTGCGACCCCCGGCGGAAAGAGGATAACTGAGGGGCAGGACCTGAGCCCTCACCTAATTCCAGAGCCGCACATACGCTGCCTTGAAGAAAGACTAAAGAAAGATTGAAGTGACGCGGAAAAAAAGGAGGGGGAATACGCACGCCGCCTCGTACCGCTCAACGGTCTCGGGTTGGTCAAAGAGACTTAGGGGGAGTTAAATCCACGGAGAAAAACGGATCAGTAAAGGGGGGAATGTAGTAGAGTAGGGAACGAGAAAGGGAAACTGACTCACCAGATTGGGGGACCTCGCAGAGCAAACTATGTAAGATGTTTCTATAAAGGAGTGGGGGGGGAAGTACGGAGGGTCTGATAACACAAACTACGAATACTCCAATGGGAAAAAGAGGGGGAGAAGAGCCAGCACGACGGAACAAGTCTCACATAGAGAAAAAACAATTCACAATTGCCAAATCGGGGCCATCTAGATGAGCTCCTCGCCGAACTCGATGCTCGCCAAACGTCACAGGGGGAAGTGACGACATCGGGGTCTGAATCTAATGTAGGAGGGGGACTCAGGATTACCAAATCGTTTCTTTTCTCAAGTATCAACATGATCCCACGCGGAAAACGCAACACAGAAACAAAACCGTTATACGTCTAAAAAAAAGTGGAAAAAAGAGCGGAGCACGCAGTCAAAGAACCCCAATCTACTGTCATCCGAAAGCGGCAACGCGAAAGCGCTCGGAAATCCAAGAAAAACCGTCCACAACGTCAGACCCTGCACACTTAAGAAGAGAAACTCATTGCCAATTGTAATCGCATCGAGAGGAGGGGACAAAGAAGGGGCGACGAATTCAGAACCTCCTCCGCGAAAGGGGAAAAGAGGCGAGCAGTTTAAAGAGAGATCCAAGGGTCCTATACACGGATCAGTCCCGAAAAAACATAAATGGAAATGGTCTGGATAATAAACGGCCCAAGAGTCAGGGGACAGTCCGTAGACGGGCGCGAGCACCAAAAACGGTACGCTTGAAGGGAGAGCGTAAAGTATTTGTGGGAAGACGGAAGGGAACCAGAGACGAGGGAAAAACCTACTGGGAGTTGGGCCGCGCGCAACAAAAAAGAAATCCCAAAAATCCCGGGTACACCTTAGCGAAAACAGATCCTCATACAAACAGAAGAAACGGAGAAAAGTGATGACGATAGGCTGCTAGTGGAAGTCAAGCGAGCACACAAATCGAAGGGACACTTCTTACAAGTTTCAGGCTTGACCTGGGAAGCCGGGTAGAAGACCAGCAAGGGAATTAGTCGTTGCCGTTCGTGCAGGGTTTAACGCCTCGCAAACCTAAGAGACTCTAAGGGAAGAGAGGAGGAACGCATCAAGACAAAATTAAAAAAAGAGGCGACGGAAGCTGGATTTTAGGGGGAGAAGGGTGCCTTAAACAATCAGAATTTACGGATCGAGGAAGGAAAACTCGCGTGACCCCAAAGGGGCAACATGCAGGTGCGAAAATCAGGATTTTCGAACTTACCGGATGTAAAGAAGTTGGGGGATGATCGGTACGCGAAAAAGAGAAGCGATTGAGACTAAAAAAAGATCGATTAAGGGAGGAGAAACTTGACAGATGATCATGACTGAACAAATATTGGGGGGGGGAACGAGGGTTCCGTAACGGCGTGACAGAAGGGGGAGGCGGGGGCGTGTGTTGAGTAACAGGGACGAAGGGAAAGCGCTGACAACAATGAGTGAGCGGGATTGGTAACTTCTGTTTCGAAAAACGCTTCGGCATAGAAGCTCCAGCAGCGCTACTTATATGAAGGGGGAGTAAGGAGTCCAACGAGAAAGTAGGGTTGGAGGAGAGGACACGACCAGGGGCGAAGGGAAAACACCGGGATGCAATAAAATGCGAGGAAAAGAGGGTAGGTAAATTCTTTATGTGTAAGGAGAGAACATCGGATTGAAAAGCGAGAAGGCATCCCTTACCGGGACAGGAGAAGGCGAAAAAATTTGGGGAAGGGAGACCAGGTGTTAGGCAAATATGATCGTGGAACGACGAGGGCGCCGGTTGGCTTCAGCGAGAAAGGGTTGATTGCGCCGGGTGTGGTTGTCAGAAAAGGAAGTCGAAAAATTGGTCGCGACACCAAGAGGCGTTTCGGTCATACAAGAGTAGGATTCGGCGAAGGAAGAGGGGGGATGGTATCGGGAAATAACGACTTCATAGGTAGAGGGGATCAGAAAGGCTATCACACAAAGGGGTAGGAAAGAGTTCTGATCCCTAAAACGAAGAGGGCGATATCCGATACCTCGATGAAGTTAGTCGCCTAGAAAGCATTGGTCTTTTTATTGGAAGCAAGGGGAGAAAAGGGATACACACCGCCGATTGGGTGAGGAGAAAGTTGGGGAAAAAGAAAACCTCGGGTCCTCAAAACCCTCGCGGAAGAACTCCTCAACCACGGGCTCGGAGGAAAACGGGAGAAGAGAGCTGTTGTCATGGATAAGGTTATAAAGCTGAACAGGCTCGACATTTCGGCAGATAAAAAAGTAGCGCAGGGGATATGATGAGAAAAAAGTTCTCACTGGGCTGGGGCAGTCAATAGAGAAGAAACAACAACTCGAAAGAGAAGTCTGGCATCAACGCGGTGCCCGCAAACAAGGGGCGGGGCGGAGAAAAGCTGAAGTCCTTAGGGGCAATTTAACGTTGGCGGAAGATACGACCGAAAAAGAAAAAGGGAGCGAAAGTCTGTTCTTAAAAAAACGGGGAGAATTGGGGCCGAAAAGAAGGGACGAAAAAGGAGGAAAAGTTATTGACGGCTTCAGCAGAGGAAGGTCGTTGCGCCGTCTGGAAACCGAGTAAGGGAAAGCGCTGGAAAGGAACCTCGGGGGGGGTACGCAAACAATTTTTTGCTTGTCCATACTTCTGGCCGTTAAAATCCAGGGTAATGCGATACGTGGGGTGACACTTGGAAGCAACATAAATAAAAAGAAGGAACAAACAGGGATAAAAGGAAAGAAACCTCTGACGATGGTCTGGATGGGAACTCTTTCATTATGCTCGAAGAAGGCTGAGAGCAGGGGAACCTCGAAAAAGTGCAATCACCAAGGTCATCAAGCGCTTCTCGAAAATACATCTACTTTGCAGTAAAAGGGCCGTTCAGAGGAAGTGTTGCGATTGGAAATTCAAAAAACAATGCACCGCCCCGGGCACCCAAGCCAGACTAAGGAATGCTACAGGGAAAAAGAACAACCCAATGGTCCGGGACATCAGCAAATTGTTTTTAAGGGGTTCGTTTAGAGTGAAGGAAAAGTCTGAACTTCTTTAATCTCGGGGGATGACCGGACGAAGAGAATAACGGGATGAAGGGTGACAAAGGGATGGGGAGCATAAGTGACAACATCGTGGAACTTTTGTAGGGGGATTTCGTGGTGTATCGACGAAAACTCAACCAAGGCGGATATCACAATGGGGCTCAAAGGCTTCGAAAGATTCTGGAATTACAAAAGCGCGGACCAATAACAATTTTGGCCGGTAAAAACAGCGCGCTTTGCCAAGGGGGACGGGCTGAATTTACAAATGATCTGGAGGAGATCTAAGAAGAGGCAAGGGTGATAGGAGGGGGGTAAAAGCCGGGAGGCGATATTCCTGTCATTAAGACATTGCGCAATCTGGCAATCGCTCCATGGGGAGAATTATGAACGTGGGAAAAGTTCAGCATGGAGAGAAGCACCGGGAGTAATTGAAGAGGGATAGCGTGATTGATCGATTCGAAGGGGGATTTGAGCGTCGTGGGGATTTTTTCTTCGGAGGGGGAAGGGCGTGCCGACGATCAAGTACTGGGATTGAATCTGAGGAGTTGAACAGCCGCACCTGCGAAAGTGACAGGAGTGAGAATGAGTGTTCTTAGAGCGTTATTTTTGTTAGGAAACGGGGAGGCACAGAAACAGGAGGGTAAGAAGAGCAGATAACAGAGAAAATTGCGTGTCTAAAATTCAGCTCGGCCATCACGAGGGGAAGTGTTTAGAGATTCTTTTAGCTTGGCCATCAGGAGAGCTGCGGGAGGGGAAAGTGAATGGTTCGCGAGAGTAGGGAACTGAAGAGACTGAATGCGGTGTCTTTAAACTGACGTTTGTAGGAGTGAGGGACCACTCGCACTTACTGAACAGGGGGCATGGGGAACATATGTCATGCCAGGGGGCGGGCATCAATATGGGGACGAGTCTAGCGTGAGTTTCCGAAATCGGACATGACATAGCGTGCGACGAATTCAAGGGCGGGGACTACGATTCGTCTCGGGTGAGGGAGAGGGAGGGAGGGAAGGAAAAGAAATGGGGTTGGAAAACGTTGAAACGCCAGGGTAGAAATCGCTTATTCCATGTGGGTGTAGTATAAGAGGAAAAAAATTTTGTTCTTCGGGGCCAGGGGAAATCCTTTTTGAAAGGGGAACGAAGTAAGGGGATTGGGGGTGTCAGAGAGGATTCGCGTGAGAGCACCAAGGTCAACCAGCTGGGGGGCTAGGAAGCAGGAGAAAAGGGGGAGTGAGGTGAGAAAACGGCAAACTATGGATTTCGTTAAAAAAAAAAAGGGGCCAGGGGACCAGATGGGGGGGGAGGGACAGTGGTATACAAGGGCGATTTTCGTTGGGAAATTCCGGATGGACAGGCCAATGAAAAAAAAACGGGAAAGAGCGCCCTGAAAGTGGACACTCGGACGGGCCGGACGAGAAAGTCTTAATTTAGGCGCAGCCTGAAATTGGATTAAGGAGGAAAAGGGAATCAGAAAGGCCGGGAAAAGAGGCACAGAGAGGTCAAGATGCAAAGCTTTCCCAACTATCGAGCGATGCGCTTGACGAAGTGAGCGAGGGTTAAAAGACTGCAGATAGACGGCTACAGGGGAATGACAACGATCATGGGTAATGTTAATACGGCGTAGAGGATCGAGATCAACAACAACGGAGGATGAACATAAAATCCTAACGGCTAAATTCACGTAATCAAAGGTCACCGATCAGAAGACGTTGTAAAGAAAGCAGCTGCAGCCACGTCAAGGAAGGCTCACTCATCTGGAGCTGCGAGGGAAAGCTCGAGCACGAAAGTTCTCACCCGGGGAGGGGGTCGGAATCGCTAAATCTAACGCTGGCGGTACTCGACGAAATCAACAGTTAGCGGAACGGAAAGGTCGAAGATTCAGGCCTTCGGGCTTCGAAGTTTCAGGGGTGGGGGTCGTGGAGCTAAGTGGGGCATCATTAAAAAACTCAAAGAGGCAAAAAAGCACCAACTTGGGTGAAATCCCAGGGAAAGACCCGCCCCTACGAGAAGAAAAAATCTATACAGGAAATAAAAGGAGGACCGTTGAAAAAAGCGATCGAACTTCCGCCAATCGTTGAACAAAGGATGCTCAAAAAAAAAAAAAAAAAAAAAAAAAAACAACAACGTTCCCTCCCCGGAAAAAGATTCAGGAGCCACAAAAGGAGTCCACTGTAGGGGGTTTCCACTTACCTCTAAAATAAATCGGTTTCGCTGTCGGGTGGTATACTACACTGATAAAGACAAATCGTCAATTAGAGAGGACATCTTTCCTTCATTTAATAATCTAATAAAAGGGAAAAGGCTCCTGCGGATTGATAACACTGCTAGCGGAGTTCCTCTCGTCGCCGCGAAGGGGGGCATGGCTCGAGGGAGTGAACGAGCCAGGCAAGAAACGGGGGGGGGTACTGCCTGCAATGTGTAAGGGAGTTCAAAAAAGTATAGATTGAAGGGGGGGCGAATAACTGAATAAAAGTGAGAAAACAAACAAACCTCTAATTCTACGGGGTTCCAAAAACTGGCCACACCGAAAGATGAGAGCATTCAAATTAAAGACGCGCCAAAGAAAGGATGATGCACACCTAAAAAAAGCCGATCGCTTTCCAAGATGGAGATGGAAGATCCAAAAGAAGTTTAGACGCAATCAGTCTCCTGTACTTCTGAAAGGGTACTTGAAGAAGGGTCAATGGAAGAGGGGAGAGAAAATGGTCGCCGATGCAACAGCCCGCTCCAAAAAATTAGAAATCGAAACTTTCGAATCGGTCCCGGGGAGCAGCGCCGTCCCCAAAGCAACAAAGAGAAATGATCGTCGGCAACAGCGCAAACATCAAGAAACAAGCCCGCCACTCCAAAAAGCAGAAGAGAAAGCGAGAACGCCAATTAGTGGATGAGATAATCTGCGTCAAACATAGTCGCAGTGGGGCCCATCGTAGCGAGAGGTGAGAGGATTCCGAGACAAGAGAGCATAAAATCATAATATAGGGGCCGGGGGGTGGTGTGTTGTTGGTTGTTGTGTGGGGGGTGGTGGTTGGGGGAGGGAGGCATCGAAAGGGAAAAAAGAGGAAGAAGGGAATTCCAGAACCAAAGAGCAGCGCGCCGCTTGAAACAGCAGCCCCAAAACCGAGCGGAGGGTGAGGGGAAAATATGGGAGACCCAGTGCAAAACACATCAAAAATAAACCCAAGATGAGGGCCGCGCGCAAACCGAAAGCCGCTAACAAAAAGCAATAGGTCCACTGAGAACGAAAATCAAGAAAGCGGACAAACGCCGCTATTCGCACAAGGCATGTCGTCGTAAGGCGAAAAGCTTACGTAAAGGGCAACAGGTTCAGATCTTCCATCAAATCGCACTGGGCTATACCAATTTCAAGGGACGGACCATTGGGGCTACCCTGTTGACAAGAAAAAGGGGGTCGGCCGGGTGAAATGCGTAAGGGGGGGGGGTGGTGCCTCCCACCAAACCTAAATGCACGAGGACGACAGCTGGGGAACGCGGGGACTAAATACCGTGGAACCGGAGAAGAAGGGGGGGGTGGGGGCAGGAAATCTGAACAGAAGAGACGGAAGAGAGTGAGGGAATCATCAGAATCATCAGGGATATTGGGGAGGATATACGGTAGAAACTTGAGGTCAATTGGTCCTTCTCCTTCAAGGGCGGGGGACCCATAGTTGTAAGACTAAGAACAAGATGGGGGGGTACAGGCGAAGAACGGCAACAGAAGATCTGAAATGTGTTCGAACACCGCGGGTGGTCAGTAAGCCGGCAGTGCCGGTCAGATGGACAGAAGGCTTGGCAGTGCCGAAGGTCCAATTAAGCTGACGAATAAAAGGCTGATTGAGGGGAATTTAATAGAAGGAGGATCATAAAGAACGGCCCACCCCACGGAGTGGCTAGGTGGGGGCCGGATGACAACAGATCGCTGAAAGAACATACGGTTCAAAGAGGACAAACACCGCAAAAAAGTCAAGTAACAGAATCGAAGGAAGAGGTGTCTAGGGGGTTGGTTCGAGGAATGCCGGTGAGTGAGCCAGCAGTAGGACAAGGACAGTCCCCAGGACGCGGGGGGAGAGCGAAAGGAGCCAGAAGGGGAAATGGGGAGAGGGGAGAAACAGAGGAAGCCGGCATGAGGAGAACTAGGCCGGGTTTTTTCGAGCCCTGGAGGGCTTGCCGCGATTGGGGTGAAGCAGACGCACGCGAGACGAACAAAATTTCATTCACGTTTTAGGACGTCAAGAAGGGCGAGCTTCGGGGTTACGAGGAAGCGGAAAGATATGGTATCGGGAAGAACGCTTACCGAGGGTATCACTCATCTCCAACGAGAGGGAAAGAGAGGAGATCAAAAGAAGTACAACGGAAGAAGGGGTTGGAGGACCAAAGGGAGAGAGCTGTATCCTCCCTGGTATTGGAGGCTAACCGAGGACAAACACACCGCCGTTGAGCAGAGGGAAAATTTTGCCGAAGAAGCGATCTGGAGGCAAATACGGCAAAAATAAAAAAAAAAGGGATCTAACAACAAGGGAGTAATGGAGGGGGGGAAAGAGTGCCGAACGAGTGGGACCGGAGGCACTCTCAACATTTACGCCTAGAAAGGTTTCAAAGCCTTGGGGTGCTTTATTTAGGGGATAAAAAGATTCAAGAGAGGGGCCTCTCCGATACATCAACCATAATAAATCGGATTCTTTTTGCATCGCAACGGCTCATCCGGGGCTGGAGCGACGGAAGAGTTGAAGACTTAAAGAGAAGAACGTTGGGTATAAACATCAACCAGAAACTATCAATCGCTATGGCTGGGGGAGACTTGTAAAGGACGGGACGTGGCCGCAAATTAAAGCAGTCGAAGCCGTGGAGTCAGCGCGAAGGAGGACCGTCGTAAAGAGAAAGACGCTGGAAAACAACCGCGGTTTCCTGGGGAGGAAGGGAGGCAAAAAGGACGTGAAAGGGGGCTCAAATAGGGTTTTCTGCAGTCGATGCAAGTATCCGAAGGTCATCGATCTGTGGTCTTAAGCACGAACGTCTCGCCACGAATCACGCGCCTGAACAATCTGGAAAATCGGGAACCACTCAATTTAAAGTCTCTTCAGATGATCGGATGCTGACGGAGGTAAGTCGAATGTGAAAGAGAGACTCAAAATGGGCAGGGCACCCTAGGAAAGCGCGGAGATAACCCCGAAGAGGATGGAAGGCAAGATTCCGGGATCAGAGATGCCGTCAAGGCGCTAAAGTTGGGCGAGGGGGGAGAAAAAAAAATACCGAGGAAACAAAATTAACGCAAAGCCTGCTTCGGTCGACAAAGGCGTCGCAAAAGGGTCCGCCATGAAGCCAAATTTTTGCTATAGGGGGAAAGGGAGTGAAGTGACTTTCGAAATCCATTCTGGAGGGTAAGACGCGGAAGACGAAAAAGTTGGGAGGGGCGTGCCTTAGAAAGGTGCTTAGCTAAGGGGGACAACATAGGGTGCAGGGGTTAGGGGTTCTGGGAGGAAAAAAAGCCATGGGAGAGGAGGCGGAGAAGGCAAGGAAACAATACTTCTATCACCGCGCGAAAAAAACTGGGGCTGGGGAAAACTCATACGGGGAGGAGTTGACGGGGAGGAATCGAGCACAGAGAAAACAAAGTGGTTAGGGACGCGGACGAGCGATCCTGTCGCGAGAATCTGGTAGGCAAACATCTGGGCAATCGCGACGATGGCGAAGTAAGAAATTCGGAGGAGGACTCAACAGCTGGAAATCATCCCGATAATTGGCGCGGGGCTCGCGTGATTATCGATGGCGGGGGGAATGGGAGGTTGCCCGTCCGTATGAGGGGGGAGCTCGTAAACGGGGGGACAAAGAACACGGGATAGGGAGTCTGGTTTTGCGTCACCAGAGCGTGGAAAACGCTGCTCAGCTATGAGCAGGGAATATTGATTGGTTGGAAGGGTAGGGGCGAAAAAGAATAAGTGGGGGGGAGGCCACTTCCAAGGGAAACACGGCGAAGTACGAGGAATTGCGTCTAACTTGGCATTCATCAGAAACTCGTGGGGGGGGGTAAGTATTTCTGAAGAAGGGACACAGGGATGTAAGGGAAGGGTTAGAGAATGGGATTAGAGTTACGATCCTACGTGGAGGTGGGGGCGACGGAACCATGAGGTCAGAGAGAGGGGGTGCGGAAACGAACTCTATTGTTCTTTCAAGAAGTAGGAAAAAACGGATTACTGCGGGGGGGGGGATGAATAAACAGCTCGCGTCCAATTGGGAAGAGGTACGAGGAAATCGGGAAACCACCCCCACACAGGCGCATCGCCGGGGTCACGAGACGTGTCCTCTCCGGGGAGTGAACCGGCCGCTAAAGTCTGAAGGAAAAAGGGGGAGGGCGTTGAGCCTGGGCCTGGTTTAACAGCGGTCCTATCGGAAAAAATTGATATCGTCTATGAGTTGGTAGTAAAAGAAACAGCGAAGTGCGCGAGTTGGACGTCTCGGCTTCAGCCGGAATTGAAGCGCAGTTTTTGCTGGGCGGAGTTGGGGGGAATGAATCCGGGGAGCGGGAACTTCTCAGACAGAAGCGGGTCAACCAGAGGAGAGAAGCTTTTGGCGAAAGGGCCGCACGGGAACCGAGCCAGTGAGGTCAAGGGAGTTTGGCGGGAAGTGAAATGTGGAAGTGTCAGCACCAGAGGCCGTCTAGTGTAGGGGCCTCCGGGTGATGCCGAGAAAGCCGTCGCTTCCAACCAGGGAAACTTCGCGCCAGGGAATCGCACAGGAGAATTTAGCGGCTCCTTGATTGCAGGAAGAAGAGGCCTCGTTGCTTTGGAGGAGACTTCTTGCTAACCGAAATTTGCAAGCAAATGGGGGATCGCTGCGCGACTTCATCGAAGAAAAGCTGCTCTTACGGAAATGAGAGGAAGCGAATTGGAGGTCACTGGAATCTGAGCAAAGATGAAAAAGTCTTACAGGTCGGTGACCGTGTTGGAATGCGGAT
>Ga0179593_1305772_pt1 | contig 14595 bp, 16 predicted proteins | sample CZODoug2_1_08_16_FD_185931 | JGI IMG/M metagenome (GOLD analysis project Ga0179593, IMG submission 185931) | Vadose zone soil fungal communities from Angelo Coast Range Reserve, California, USA - CZODoug2_1_08_16fungal (PacBio error correction) | ecosystem: Environmental > Terrestrial > Soil >...
CTTCTGAGAAAAATGCGCACTCCACGGTTTCTCAAGCCCGCTTTTATGAAGAGGAGTCGTCGAAGTCATTCCGATACACTCTCATAGCAAGCAGCACAACGTCGTCGCCAAGATTATCAAGCGGGCAGAGAGGGTAAGGAGAGATTGAGAGCGCGAAAGACCGAAGGAGGAGAGTTTGAAAGAATTCCCCGCAGGCCGAGAAAAGGGTTCAACCGCAACAGCCGCATCACGTCTAGCATCCGGAGGCGGAAGGGGAACAGGGGGAAAGAAGTAGCCGGACTTTCGGAGGAGGGGAGGGCCAGGAAAAAGGGGGTCAAATGATCCCTAGTTCATCTGCTGTTGGGGGGGAGGCGCGAAAAAAATCTGCGTCGACAGTAAGCGTTGGGGTATCAAGACCGGCTCAACTAGCGGTCCGAGGAAAACATCCTAACGAAAGCAAAAATATCCGAACGGGTCACATTCGTCGGAAACGACGGAAAAAGGGAGCGCGCGATGGGGGAAATTCGAACACCGCTCCTTTACTGCAGAGACACCACCTGTGCCGTCGAAGAAGGGGAAAAGCGATGCCGCGGATAAAGACCTGACAAAAATGAGTGAAAGGGCAAACTGAAGAGTCTGCGTCGTCGTCAAGACCCACAGCCGGAACAGACATACACTGCCAATGAGACGGAGAGGGCGTCGAATGTCGCGGATTTCCGGAAAACTCGGGAGAGCCAGCGGAAGGACAGCGGCTCCGCCAAGACTTAGTAGGGACTAATTCGAATCCGCCGTGGAAGAGGGGTGCAGCGTAAGGGGCACAGGTAACACCTGTCAGAGGGGGACTGGATAAGCCGAGAGAAACTTCACCGAGAAAGAGGGAACGTTGCAATGAGATACCAGTCGGCATGAGATGAAGTAAGAAGAAGAACCGGGGGAAACGGCAAGAAGGGGCCATATCATCGGACCGACGAAGTCTCAGAGAGCACCGGATAGGGTCAGACAGCCCGCCAGACGCGTAGCTCCGGAAATGGAATCCACGGGCAAAAAGAAAGTATATCAAAATAAATCGAATCTCGAGCAGTCAGAGCCGCAAGAGGGGCAGATGACGAGAGGTTACCAGGGAAGAGGGAACCCATGTCGCAGGGCAGTTGGGCCTAAGAAGACGGGGCGTTACGCAGCGGGAGCGGTCAATCTAGCCAACCACAGCCAGAACGAAACGTCGGGGATAATGACAACGGACATGACGTACAACCGACGTGGTGGAAGGCGGCGGCGCAAAGACACACGTCATGCGAGAGCGACAATTTGGAGGGGGAAGAAAATGCGCAAAAAAGGGAAGGGGCTGATGCAGACGCCCGGAAGACTTGAGACGAAGGACGGCACACCCAACCGAGGTCCTGGGACCAGTCAGGGGACGATAGATCCATCGTATAAGGCGGCACCCGCTTAAAAGAGGTAAAGAAACGGAAGGACGCGCAACCACGGGAGGGAAAGGACTAATAAACGATGCAACCATAAGTGGGAAAAGGGGCTAAACAATAAAAAGGTGATCAGTCAGGGGATAAGAGATCGGACAGAAGGGATACGTGAAGAAAGGAGCTACGTACAGAGTCGGACGCAGGGGCTATCATAAATCAAGACCTAGGGATCGCGACTGACACAGTTAAAAGGAAATCACACAGTGCACGGGCCAACCGCTTACAGGAGAAAATGGTAAGACTAGGAAAAAGGATAAAATCTTCAACCGGAGCTGCAAGGGGAAAGAGAGAGTCGCGACTAGGCAGAAAAAAGAGCACATCAGCAGCTATGGTGAGCATCAATCAGGGGAGGGAAGCCAACAATGCAACTTCGAGGAAAAAATCAAGGTCGAAAAAAAAAGGCGATGGGGGGGGGGGGGTTACGAGTCCCTAAATAGGAGATCGTGACGCGAACAAAAAACCGGTACTTCCAATCAGGGGGGGGGCGATAAGGGTGGGAGCCCTACGTTATAACAGAGAATCACGAAGATAAAGTCACAAAAGGAGCGGGACTTACGTAGGAGAAACAGCGAGAGGGGAATCCAGAACAACAAAGCATCGCGGGCCACAGGTGAAGAAAAACCGCAGAGGGAAGTTTCGATGTCGATCCTCTTAGACCTGTCCGAACACCACAAGAGCCGCACCAAAACGCTACACGAAAAGGGGGGAGACACGGCACTCCAAAATGAGGAGAGTCAGAGTGTGGTGGGGGAAGCCTGCAAAAGACTGGGCAATACGACGGACGGCGAAATAGGGTGATGCCAGGCATATTTACCGTGCAGGCGGAATGGTATCCAAAAAATCACCTGGGTGAGGGGAGAGCGGTATGGCGAAGACAAATTCCACTTTACACGGGAAGACTGTCTCGGGGAAGCAAAGAAACGGAGAGGTGAACCATAGAGATACTCAGGACTTGAGATATAGTACCCGGAGAAGGGGATCGCCATCCTCGAGACCTTCCATGTGAGTCCTTAAGCACTTCATCCTTAAACACGTATACAATCATAGCAGGGTAAAACGCAGCGACCGCGAAGCTTCTGACACAGGCAGAACTGTGCCGGCGGAAGCAAAAACCCGGCCTAAAAAAGAAAAGGGCGGTACGGAATACAGGGGCCGTTTGCATGCGGGTAGGTGTGAGAGCGGCCAGCGTGGAGCCGCACTACATTCTCTAAACAACCATAGCGACACTCAGGAATCGGCCGGGAAACGGGGGGAGGATACTGTTGAACGTGGAAATGAAGAGCAATTCCGCTGTGAGATACAATTCTAAAATCCGGGAGATGGGTCGTTCAGGAAAAAAGAGACGACGACACCTAAGTGATGGCCAAAAGAAAGGAAAAAAATCGGCTGTTCATAATGAGCGGGAGAACACCGGAGGGAAGAAGCAAGCACGCACACAAAATACGGCCCAAACAAACCGTTACAATTTGGACAGTCTCGCAGATAAAAAAGGGAGTCCACATGGAATGAAAAGCAGAAGAGAAAGGGAACACGAAACAAACCGGGCCAAAGTGGCTATGCAGAGAGAATAACAAGTAAAAAACATCGCGAGAGAATTTGTCCACTCAGACCTTAACAACATCACAAAGAAGAGAAGACGGGAGGGCTTCTGGTGGTACAAACCCGATGACTTACAACAGTCCGAAAGAGGGAAGTCTGTGAAAGTACACAGAACAAAAGAGAGCAATCGACGAAAAAGGAAGCTCGTAGAAAAACTCAAGGAATGGCCAGGAAGGCAGACGGATCCACCGACTACTATGATCATGGTGGGGTCAGGAGGGTCGAAAAGTGACAGAGTAGAACGTATAATCAGAAAATCGTAATATGCCGATTCCGAGCGTCCCCAATGAAGGGTCTAGGGCGAGAGGAGGGACCGAGGAGATAAATCAATAGCCTACATCTCAAAACTGGTCAAGGACAAGAGGGCGGGGAAAAGCAACGTCAACACCGAAGCCTACTTAGAGCGTAAGGCATCAGGACAGTCGCGCCGACATACAGAAAGCAAACAGGGGGAGGGCCAATTTTGTATGCAACGGAAAAGACAAAGGAGTAGGGTAAGGGGTCAGCCGCCGCGATAAAAAAACAGAGCAGTCTTTCAAACCGGGAAAACAACTAAGAAAACTAAGAAGATGCGGTCGCGGGTGAACGGGCAATGGATAATAATAACGCAAGAAATGGGACCAAGGCCAACGATTAGGCAATGAATTCTGAGAAAAGTTTGAGAAGAACTGACAGGGGGAAAAGATGACCGATGCTCTCGATCAGAGAAACCTAAGAAGGGGTAAGGAGAATATCCACGCGAGAGGAACGTAAAAATGAAAAAGTATCAAGAAGAGGAGAAAGAGGGGTAGCTTAGAAGTGGGCTCTAAGGGGTGGGTGGGACGGGAGTGAACGATTCCAGTAGTCTGACAAGCGGCGCAGTCAACGGCTAGATCCCGGGCCTGTCGGGAGGCGCAGGAAGGGGGACGAAGAAAGCACAACAGCACGAGAACTAGAACTTGGCAAATGAAGGAGAAGGATCAGAAAAGCCGGGGTAAAGGGGGGACGGAAGCAGAGGAAACTATTATAAGCAGCGCTTTCTAAAGGAGTCGAACAAATGTCTTGAAGATGACAAGCCCTCTAAATACATCCTCAAGGGACAAGGGAGCACAAAAAATTAGGACCAGAAAAAAAAGCCTATAAAGGAAAAGAAGACACAGGTTTGAGGGCGTCTCGGGGAAACGGGCAGCACAAGGAATAGGCCACGGCACACATACGTCCCTTACCAGAACCTCTCAAAAAGCCTACGAAAAGTAGGGGATAACGGAGCACAAAGTTTGCAGACAAGGAAACCAAAAGATATGATCAGAAAGGTCTTAACCTAGGAGAAACCTCTTATGGGTAGAAAAGGAAAAAAGGGGAAAGGGGGTCAGGGAGGGGAGAACAGGATCGAATACGGACCGTCATCTTCTCGAGACTGTCCAAGCTATCCACACGCGAAAGAATCCTCGGGTTCTAACCAGACATCGAAAAGAAGAAAAAAAGAAGGCTGTCGGGATACAAGGGTTCTGGAAAAACGCCGACCTACAGACGGCGGCGATCAAGGGCACGATCGCTAACAAAAAAAAGGTGCATTGTCGGCGAACCGGGGGGGTAACGCACGGGAGCCACTAGGAGTAAGTGGGACTCGGAAAAATCAGACAGCTGCGTGAGATCGCTCAAGACGCGCGTGACCGCAATCTAACATAGGGGAGTAATAAAGGGGCCGGAGAGAGGAGGGGAAGAGCTAGAAAACTAACTATCCTCGGAAAAAAATCGTCATCAACCGAAGTGTTCTCATCTGCCCGTGCTAGGACATAAAAGGGATAATCTCAACAACAAAAAGGGTTATGTGGAAAACAGGGAACTCAGAATACAGAGGGCAATGAGACGAATAACAAAGGTGACGCCAGTTTGGCGAAAAGTGCGTCACGTCAGCAGTAACTCGGCGCAGAAGGCCGCAGGCAAAACTCGTAGCACCTGTAAGCGAGCAGAGGAACCGAGGCTTGTCTACGCGCAGGAAACGAAAGAGGATTGAGACGCTAAAAAAATGCCCAGGGGACACACAAATTCATCGCCTACATGAAACGGAAATGCCGGATGCGGGATTGCAACTTTATCTTGACTGGGGAAGGACGAGGTGAGTCCAAAAAATGGGGAAGGGGAAATCAGAGGGAAGTTCTGTTTTGGGGAGCTCTCACTCAAACCGGGGATGAATGTGATGTTAAGTAGATCTCTGACTAGAGGAGAACCACGGAGGTAGCGCGCAAGAAGACGAAAACTAACCAGAGTCACCGTTTAAGAGGGACGGCGCAGGCCGGGACGGCACATCTTACGAGTTACCAGACTCTACAGGGAAAGTCTAGGGAGCTACAAAACCAAGAGACAATATAATGACGAAATCAAACTACCTTTGCCGTCGAGGGGCAGGGTGAGTATATCACGCAGGAGGAAGGCCTGAATCAAGGCGAAAATGACGAAAATTGCCCGATTTAACTCAACGGTCGAGGAGGGCGCGACCAGGGGGACATCAAACAGGGGTTCAGTGAGAGCTGCGAGGGAGGCAGGGAGACGGACCACAAAGAGGCAGAAGGGAAATAGCGAAAAGAAGCAGTCCATCAATCTGGGTGGAACGAGAAGACTTTCCGAAAAGGGCCCGCCGGGGCTGCTCCGACAAGAAAAGTAATGCTAGCAGATTGGGAGGGCGGTGGAGAGAGGGGTGAAACTGACACGGCCGTGAAGAAGAAGGAAGGACAGCCTAAAGCGAAGGAACTGCCAGGGTAACACGTCCGTACAGAACATCGGTCGCGTAAGGACGCTTGCTACGGCTACCTGGTCGAGAGAGAGGAGGATGAGAAGCGGATGCGAGAGGGGAGGGGGCTAGGGGAAGTAGGCGAAGTAAAAGGCGAATCGGGACTCTCATCATGGGAGGACTGCTCACCACGCTGTAGTCATATCAGGGACCGCGGTATGACTTGGGTCAAATGGATTCGCGCGTGGGAGTATAAAAGAAAGACAAGGCGGAGAGTATCTCTGGTGGGGAAACACCGAAAAACTAAATGAAGGGGATGCGGGGGAGAGGGAAGCCGAGATGGAAACGAGGTGAGAAAAACAGCTGGGGAAGAGGGCCTGTGCGCTAGAGGAGCAAGGTGGTACTCTCGGACTGCGCAAAAGCTCTGGACCTTAAAAAAACCGGAGGAGAAAGGGGTGCGTTAGGGGACGGAACGCACGGACTGACCGGCGGGCCGGAGATCCGCTGCGATAAAAACTTGCGCGCTCCGCTTACACAAAAAAGCACGGGGGCAGAAGAAGGCCCGCTAGCAAAAAGCATGGGATCAGAGTCGCGAATACGAAATGAATACTTGGTCCACGTTCTGACGACGGGACACTAGCAATGTCAATAAGAGTGGGCCTAAGGGGGAAAAATAAAAGCGGATAGAAGGAACTCAGGGGAGAGTATGGACGAGGCAGTAGTGAGTAGAGTACTCCTGAGTCACCCAGGGCGTGATCAATGCCTAGTATCTACGGGACAGGTCAAGGAGGAAATCAACAAGGCAGAGCCAAAGGAGCTTTTAAAAGACTAAGGGCTGACGCGCGAGGATATCCAATCCCACAAGGCGAAAGTCAAAGGTTGCCCTCGAGGATGCAAACTAGTGGAGTATACACACAAACTGATCATTGTGAATCATCGAGCCACCAGAGATATAGAAAAGGGTCCAGAAACCCAGGAGAAGAAAGTGGGAGAGGAGGGAGCGAAGAAATATAAGGTTCGAGGAACTGAACGGCAATTCTTTAGAAAGAGTTGTCGGATTAGCGATGCTAACGCAGGGAGTGTAGGAAGGCTACGATGATTAAAGAGAACCAAAGGGAACACAAGTGAACCTCAACACAATGAAATAACAAAAAAAACAAAGCTAAGGAATCTCATTACGGACTAACACATAGCGTTCACGTAACGGACTCCCAGGCTAGATAGCGGTAGAGTCTATCCATGAGAGCACTGATTAGGGATACGCAAGGCGGCAAACGTCTAACCAAATGGCGTAGGAAAACCTTACAGAATCTCTCTACATCGGAAGGGGGTGTGCGGCGCTGAAAAGGAGGAGAGATTCGATCGATCCCAGTCGGGCCTTAAGATAGGTTCTAGGCAGGAAAACAGGATGGACTACGAGAACCGGGAAACAGCAATGCGCGGAATTCGTAGAAATCAATAAAATCAGACCCTAGTAAAGTCGGTTAACTGAAGAAGGACAGTTCTCAAAAACAACGGGTGTATAGATCGTATAGGAGAATGCCTGCGGTCAAATGGGAGGAGTTTCTCGAGAGCCGTCTTCGAAAAATCCCAGGTCGGATACGTGTAGGGAAAATGAAGGAAGAAAATAATCGAGAATCTACTTCAGGACCAACGGAAAAGTCACGCACGCGAGGGGGGGACGTCCACACGGAAGCCGGGGGGAATGAAATCCAGCGACACCTGCTTCGAAAACAGCGTAAGGACCCTGTCGCTGTGTCACTTTTGAGATGTTGATGGGAAAGAGGTATTCGGAGAAGATCGGGGGTCAGGAAGGCGGGAGAGACCAACAACAGAGCTAAATAGAACTCAAACATCCGAGGCTGTTTCCACCCTAGAACGCGACTGAGGGTGCGTCACAAAAACGACAAGAGAGGTAACACAAGCTCGAAATAGTAGCGGCACCCTCAGAGGTGAGTCAAAGCCTGCCTCTGGAGGAGACGGACGCTACAGAGAGAGGGACCAGACCTACCAGACAGGGGAAAAGAAGGACAGGGACGTAACACTTCAGTCCCACGGGCGGTGTGACAGGATATATCACTTCTCTAGCAGGGGGGGTTCTGTTGACCGTGTCAGGTTCCCATCCTAACGGATAACCCGAAGGTCAAGGAAATGATGCTCCTTCCTCAATGTGCGAAAAAGAAGAGGAACAAATCGTAAAAGACGGGAAGAGAAGGCCCGTAAATCCAGATATAAGATGAACTCCTCTTGGTGGATATAGTGACCGTCCCTCGAAGTCTAAACTAGCCAAAAGGTAAAGCCTTTGTGGCGAAAATGGGTTAGGAAGCCAGAACCTTTCTTCTGACGATACTAGGGACACAGAAAACGCCCGCGTCCTAGACGACGAAAGAGGAGACGAAAAAAGGAAAGGATCGCAGAAGCACACGACGGAGATCGGACATTGGCATGCGTTCGAGAAAAACAAAATTCTACGTTCGTCAGTAAATGACCGACAAAAGAGGGGGGGGGTCAGAGCGCGTAAACCCCCAACCTCACCTGCCCACTTACTTTGGTACATAGGAGCGCGCCAGAGCGTCAAAACTCGGGTAAGCAATTCCGACCTTCTATCTTGTTCAGGTTCCTCGGGAAGTAAAAGGCCCACGGATCCCGATCGTAGGAATCATGAAAAGGCAGTGTGGAGCAGAAATACATGAGGAAAAATGGTCGAAAAAATCTAGCTACTCAAGGGCGAAGAAGGCGTGACACCAGCGCTAGTGTAGTGACACAACGTCCAAAATACTACGGGCATGGCCGGCGGAGTGGCTCACATTGAAGGACGCGCACAATCTAAGTGCAAAAGATCGTCGGAAAAGGAGAGCCTTAAAAGGAGCGTTTTGTCCGACCGGACTAATACGGCGCATGACACACGTGAATCTTAAACTCCAACGGCGAAAAATGAGTCATGGGGGAGAGAAAACGACGGCTAGAAGCCCGGATTATCAATGCCGCGCGAAGAAAGGGGGGGAAGGTCGGGGACAGTAGAGTGCGCTCATTGATGACAAAGACCTTAATAGTACGATAGTACGACCAAATAACTCTTTCGTCGGGGCATCCGGGAGGGCGGGAGTCGGCAGGTCAACGAGCGCCCCACTAACATCGCCTCGATGAGAAAAAAACCGGACAGCGGGACAGAAACGACGGTAAAACGGGGGCGGTAAATACTAGGCACCTAGTTAAATGGCGGCGAGTGAGGAACGAAGTCAAGACAGATGCGGGAGCTCACGCTCATCCTACCAAAATCGCAGAGGGAATGAAAAAAGGGCCAAAGTCAAAGCAGAGAGTACGGGCGCCATGGGAACGTGTGATCCCGCAGGCGGGACGTCAGCCGCTCGCATAGTAAAAAAGGAGACTCAAATATTCAGCCGATCGAAATCAACGGAAATAGACTGCGGATGTATTGGTAGAAAGTTCGCCTTTGGGGTGGGAAGAACAAGACAACGAGTAAGACAAGCACTTTCCGGTTGGAAAGCTATTAACGCTTATCCTGGAAGCTGGTCGCGGTAGAGAATCGGAAAATGTTCTATAAAGGTGATCAAAACCGAAGAGACCAGGGTTCTTGCAAGACACAAAAAATATGAACTCGTTATAAACGCAGAATTTGATGGCCGACCCAGAAGGAAAAAGACGGAGGAAGAACAAGCAAGGAAAGGGAAGCCGTCATGCCCGTCGGGCCTTGGTGACAGAGAATAGTCAAAAATGGACGCGCAAAACAATACGAGATTGAAAAGTATCTGCAAGTCATCGAAACCGCGTGACAAACCCGGGGCGCGCGGAAGGAAGTAAGGAATTGTGGGCAGCTCTCACGGAAAATGTCAAATAAAACAAAAGAAGCCGCGACCCGGAAAAAGCGGCGGTAAAAACGGGTCGTTCAGCTTGCCCTCGAAGGACGAGAAGGTTATCGGTCTCCTCAACCAACAAAACGGAGATTCTTCACCCACAGATCAGGAGAATCGCGTCATCACACACGTGAAGGACGCCCCGGGGGGCAACCGCCGCTGTTGAATGGCCTCGTGCGATTTCGAGAATCGACCTCAAGATCGCTACATGCCCCAAACGTACCGCTGGGAACGATCAGGCGGGCAACTCGGCGGGTCAAAGCGCTGAGGAAAAAGGGGGTCGTCGAAAAAATGGGCCAATATGCAGCACCGAAAGAGGGACGAAATGCACGGCATTCAGGGAGCTTGCACGGGAGGCGCAATGTCGGCGATGTATGAACCAAAAATGGTTCTTTCCAAGGGGTCAATCGTGATTTTGGGGGGGGGGAGGGAAGCAAGCATATCTCGATTGTATAGAGGACTCGGCTCGGAACCGAATGCTAAAACAAAACACCAGCGTCCCCGGGAGAAGGGGGGGAAGTCGGGAGCAGTCACGCTGCGTAGATCTCATGGGTATCTTGTAGGACGCCAAGCGCCGGTTCCAGGGCACAAACTGGGCCGGATACACTGGGAATGTCTATTTAGGGGAATTCAGCCTCCTGAAAAGAAAGTGCCTGAGGGGAGACTGAATGGCAAAGCTCCTTGACGACGAACACGTAACTAGACAATAGAGGAGGGTCGAGGACCGGTAATAAGGTTGCTATCTTGAAAATATTAAGGGGTAAGAAAAGAGCTGGTCTACATCGGTTAGTGCTAGGTAGAATATGCAAAAGCCGAAGAGGGGGACCCCGGATCTGTAAGAGAACTGGAACTCAGACGGCATCTCTAAGGAAATAATTTGTGTTGGGTTGTTTTTTTTTGGGGGGGTGGGTGGTGTGGGTGGGTTTGGGCACCACCCCCCCCATCCCGGAAGCCCCCCGCCCCCGCCACCCCCCCCCCCCCTTAAAGCAACCTAAAAGCCCCCCCGCCACCGCACCCCCCAAAAAGGCCGCCCCCAAACCACCACAACGGCGGGGGGTTTTGTTTTGGGGTGGTTTTTGTGGTGTGGGGGTTTTTTTTTTGGGGGGTTTATAGGTTGTTTTTGTGTTGTTTGGGTTGAGGGTGTTTTGTGGTTGTTGTTGGTTTTTGTGTTTTGTGTTGGGGGGATGAAGGGTGGGGGCAGTTCAGTTTTCTACGCTCGACCTTAACTTCCGGTCCCTAGTCCCGTCCTCAATGGAGGGTAGATGTCCGGAACTACTAAGGACGATAAGAATCTCTTCAATTCTCTCTCCTGATAATTATCGCACCTGGTCTACTGCTCGAAAGACCTTCGAACTTCAGTGTATATAACTCCGGGGATTAGAAGCTGAGAGCGCCAGGACGAAGATTTTTCAAGGACCAAGTTTGAGAACGCTTTGCCTCGCGCATGGAAGTCTAGGAAAAACACCTGTCCAGGAAGGTGCTACTCGCTGGGGTCGGGGGGACATTTCGCGCGTCTGTATAAGCACTATTGCGAACTGACCGCACGCCAGGATTTTCAGGGTGTAAGTGCCATCCTCTGCCGCTGCCTTGAGAGGACGAGGAGAAAGACACAAAACTCGCGAGAGGTCAACGAATTTGCCGCTTCTCTCGGAAAGAAGAGTTCAAGCCCTTCAAGTCATTACCGATCAAGGTTAAGGGGGGGGAGGGAGGACGAAACTCCAATTTGGGTTGCGCCAGGGTAAATGTCATTCAGTCAAAGATCTGGGCGATAGGAAGATACTCGTTTATCTCTCATTACCGCTTCGCAGGTCGGTATTGAAAAACATGCTTGAAGGACTATAGGATAGAAAGATTTGTGAGGAGGACGAAGATACGAAAGTGGGGGACAATTTCTCTGGATCGAAACTCAAGTCCATTCTAACGTTATAGTAGAGGGGGGTTAGAAATATACTGGTCGTACTCGTCGACGAAGTTTCTTCCTGTAGGAAACCTTGAGGAGAAGTACCACATGATGTCGGACGGCCAGTAACAAGCGGAATCAAGCTAAGGGCCTATTCGTCAAATAAGGAGGAGTTACGCGGGATTGGTAGCTCGTGGTCTTATCCGTAGGTACTTGGTCTTGTTACGTCAATGTAGTATATATACTCTGTTCTTTAAAGGAGTTGAACAACCGTTCGACTTCGGTGTTCTCCCCATGATTGTCTATCGTTACGGCAGGGCAGCATGACTCTTGGTCGGCAGAATCCCGGTGTACCCTTTGTGGTCTGAGGAGTCACCATTTTCTAGCTATCTTCAATGTACCCCTATCTAATATTCTGAAAAAGTGTAACCAAGTGGGCTGAAAGGTTTGTCTGGGAGAGGTCTTCTTAATCGTCACTTGGCGCGCCGGCCGAAGGTACCGTAACTCATTTGCATGCACAGGGGTTGAAACTTAGTGGTCGAGAGAGACGATATTCCATCAAGAATGATGCTGGATCAGACATGATCCGCAAACCGAGAGTTAAGTCTCCTTAACTACAGCAGAGAGTTCACGGTGAACGGAGAAACTCTGGCTTGTCGTGTCGATACCTCAAAAAGTGCCTAACAAAGGAAAAGGCTGAGAAAAGGAACGACGCATGATTCGAGCATGGTTGCGGCGCCTGCCGAGACCTTGCCCAAAAACTTGCAGTAACTATTTAAAGTGCAGCGGAAGGGGGCGGCCGAGGCAGCAAGGGGGTAGTAAGCTTTTGGGAAAGGGGTATACAGGGCTGCATGTCATGCTGGATCTAGCATCCACAACAACAGGGTAGTGAATAAAATATATATATACCAGGGAAGGATGCTGAAATGTAAGTCATTTTTCTCGCCTCACTCGCCCTTTGCCACGTGTGCATTAGTAGGAAACTGAAAAGGAACAGCTAACATCAGGAAGGCACCAAGGACTAGCAAGAGACAAAGCACTGGTGCAAGGGACCTACACCCCATGCTCGTCGAAAATGGAGTTGAGACGGATGGGGAAAAGAGAGGTGACTAATCGGTCGCCGTGCTCGACATGGACCGCAGAGGGCGCCGTAAAAAAAAGAAACGATCTGTTCGTCGTCCAGGAGGTCAAAATCCGAGAGGTTGCTGGATCCCAGACTAAAGCTTCGGTGGGTACTTAGACGCAGAAGATCGGGAAAACAGGGGGAAGGAGTCCAACGAGCTCAATCTCGTGACGCTAATCGAAAAGGGGCGCGCAGTCTCTCCGTAACCGTCTACCCAGCATTTCGAAGTGGAAGAACTTGGGAAATCAGGAAGGTCAATTGAAAAGAAATATGAAAAACCTCGATAGTCGGATGCTAAATCGATTCATCATACGTGTATATCGAAGCTGAGTTTAAAGATGGACGAGGGTGCCTTCCGCACGACTTAACAATGCTGAGCTGAGGTGGGTGACGGGGGGGCAAGGGCCATGTTTTCTCATGTCACTGGTTTTCTGTGTCCGAGACCCTTGGTGGCCTCTGGGCAATGCTACTCTGCCGAATATTGATCAGCCGGGCATGCTCCTAAAAAGACTAAAAGCACGAGAAGAAGTCGACTAAGATATACACTCGAGCGAAAGAGACATGTTCAGTCGTTCGAATTGCCCATTAGCGATGTGCCGACACTACGGGGAAGGAGCTAGACAGGGCAGAGTCCCCCCTGGATCTTAGCAGCTCCAGCACGATCACTAGTTCCTTGTCCCGCACGGTCGTGGCAGGGGGAAGCAAGAACCACTTATCCGAGGCTTCTCAAAACCATCATCCTTGTCTCATCGCGCAGGCCAATTGGGGGCCACTCGATCGGTAAAAGGGAGCCGAGATAACGCAAGATCTTATGCAAAAAACGCATAAAAGGAGTGGGTCCGTTTAGAATTGATGATACCGCACGAGCAGGCCACATCCAACTCGTCAAAAATCTGAGACCGCGTGGAGGCATTACGGAAAAGGGAAGGAGGAATGCCCAGAGGCAGCGCATACGACGAGCCCTTCGTAAATTGGCGATGAACCCTCTAAGCCCTTGATCTACCATGCAGCTGCTCATCTGTAAGGATGAAAATAGCCTTGGGGCGTTCATGATTGACTTAGAGGAATATCCTATTAACCGGAACCTCACGAGTTCTGCGGCAAAGAGAGTCGGTGGAAGGCAGACATATCCACCGGGGCACTCTCCCCACTCAGGCTACGTAAATTGAAGAGAGGAGGAAACAACGGGTCATGAGAAAAGTCGTCACCAATTGCGGCGGCGAGGACTAAATTCCCTACGAAGCCTGGGGAAGCAAACCGCTTCAATCCACCTAAAGAGCAAGGGGGGTGAACTGACGCGAAGAGAAATAGAGGCCACCATCTTTCAACGTGTCGCCAGCCCTATGGGGGGAGCGTTCGCCTCGACGACTAACAGTAACGTCAGAAGACCGGATCTTTCCGAAATCGCCAGCACGCGGCTGCGACGCACAGGGACGTTAGCAGGCAATATGAGCAGGTGCAGGAAAGGAAAACATCTGATACGCAAAGAAAAGGCAGGGACCTCAACATACAACCGCGTGGCAGTGAAGCGGGACTGGGAAAGTTCGCGGACGCAGGGCCTTGTGAAAGAGTCCTCTGTATCCAAAGCGAAAAGAGAAACCTAGGAAGAAAAAAAAAAACACAAAACCACGACCGTGAGAAAACCAAGGGGTACTGCCGAACCAGAAAGCCGAAGAAGATCACGTGCAAGGAAAACTCAAATGACTATCATAAGTCAAATCACTTTTCTGTCACACAGATGCGGCATACCTGCTTTGACTCGAGAAAAACTCAAACGTCCTGCCGCCCGAGAGGGAGCAGGGAGGAAGACTCTAAAGCTACCAGGAGCCTCGTGGGCACCTTACAGCGGAAGGGTCAGATCTTAATACTCACTAAGTAATCTTACCAAAGGCCGCACAAGGATGCCGAACTCTGAGGAGAGATACATAAAA
>Ga0179593_1731520_pt1 | contig 14595 bp, 13 predicted proteins | sample CZODoug2_1_08_16_FD_185931 | JGI IMG/M metagenome (GOLD analysis project Ga0179593, IMG submission 185931) | Vadose zone soil fungal communities from Angelo Coast Range Reserve, California, USA - CZODoug2_1_08_16fungal (PacBio error correction) | ecosystem: Environmental > Terrestrial > Soil >...
CCAAAAACATTGGTTTACGTGACATACGACCAAAGAGGGCGCGGGACCTGACATCGGAAGGTCTGGCGACGGATGTCGGCCTACGGAGCGGCAAGGGGACAAAAGAACCTGGGGGGGGAGCCGTATCTGGACCCCTGTGATACTAGAATTGGTCAAAAAGATTGTTTGTCTCGACATCTGCACTTACAAGAAAATAAATCACATGCTTGAAAAGGTGAAAAAAAAATCGTCGCAAAAGAGATGGCCGCGGCCCGAGGTTAGCGCCAATAACGCTCAGGTGGGCTGAAAAACAGAAACGATAAAGGTTGTTCGCTCGGGCGACGGGTGGGGGAAAGGGGGAATCTGAGAAATCAGGCTGCAACAAGGAGGAAAGGCTACGGAAGGCTTTGAGGAGGACCCGATTGAACCATCCATAGAAATCGACTGTCCATCCCCAACGTAAACATAATAATCGTCCAGGACTTATAGGAGGGCTGCGGCTATCGCCAAAATTTCATGCCGGCTAAATAGGAGGGAGCCGAGGCAACTGGAGCCGCGGGGGACCGCAAAATGCGTAAGCCTGTGAGAGGTTTTGGAGCGGGGTGGGAAGAAAAGGCTTGGAATACGGGGGGACTTGGGGGCCAAATGGTTGTTTGGGGCTGGGGACACGCGAAAAAGGGTCTAGATTAAGCAAGAGCATCAAGGGCAGGGTGCTCATCGAGATGGGTATCTGAGGAGAAAAAACGGTTTTAAAACAGATAAAAAGGGAACGTAATCGGGAGTGGCAAGCTAATATTTGTGTAAACTTTTGAATATAATCAGCGACGGGGGAGAACGTTACAACGAACTATCTGAGACGGAAGAGAAAAAGGCGCAGAGGCGCCATCTAGCGACAACAACAAGGAGGAGGAAAAAATAAGGGGGGCAAGGAGGCCGGAGATGCTCACACAAAAAGTGATCGCGAACCCACGCGGAGAGCAAGCGGGGCGTAAAAGTGGTATGAATATTCAAATCAGGGAGAAAAATGGCAACGAATGACCAGGGACGGAACTCTTGTGAAACTCGGGGCATCAAAGCGAAAAGCATCGGGGAGCAAAAGTTGGTGCTGGAAGTCGTAGAGGGCGAGCCGGTCTGAGAAACACATCAAAGACCACCTCCGCAAAAAAAGGAATGCAAGAGCGCAACCGCTCCACAAGAAAAGGCACGTATGGAGACGCTGAGGGGGGGAAGAAGACGGGAGTGGGTAGAGAGCTAAAGAAGATGTAAGAAGGCCTTAAGTATTCGGGAGAATAGCGCTTGAGGGGAAGAATACGTCCTGACATAGTGACGTGGGGGAATAGAGAAGGGGAAAAAGAGGAACTTGAAGGGGCACGCAAGCCAGCGCCGGGGGGAAGCCTGGGGTGCCACTTCTTCAAGACTGCCTGCATCGTGATTAAAGGGGGGAAACCCGAAGTTGGGGTCTTGATGGACAGCACCGAGAGGATGATTATGGGGTCAGACGGGGGAATAGCGGTTCTGCGACTCCCCATACCTAAAAGGAAAGCCTATTGAGCGAGGGAAGGGGAGAGGAGGCAGGAAGCCACAACTCTGGATGGCAACACTGATTTCTTAATTAAAGAAGAAAGCCTCATCCAAGCCTCGTGCACGGGAAAGCTCTACTAAGCATCAGGCGTCATTCCACGCAAAAGAGCTTTGGGAAGTAAAAAAGTTGGTAGCGCCGTAAATTCACAAAGAGGGTATAAACAAGGCTCAAAAGTAGAGGCAAGGGGACTAAACAAGTCCCTTAAGGGGCTTGGGAGAGCGTCCTCCAGTGGCGCCTCGCAGAATCGTCGACTCTCATCCAGAGTCAGTAAGACGAACTCCCTTTCACTGGATCAACGTGGTGGAGCGCCATCTCGGAAGAAGGGAAAAAAAAACATTGGCCTATCAGACCGTTGGAATTAAAAACTAGGACAGCGTGCCAAGAGGCCCTCAGGGAATACAATTCATGGACATTAAGAATCCGGAGGGAAGCCAAAATATGAAGGGAGATGGTGCGGATAACATATCCGAGAAAAAGAAAAAAGGTAAAGCAAATGTTTTACCGAGAGACAGGAAAGAAAATTTTTGGCAGCTAGGGTCAAGGATGGCGAGTGCCGGGGAAGAGGAAAAAACTACCAAACCCATTCGGTAAGCGGAAAGAAAGCGCCGCAAAGAAAGAAAGGGAGAAAGGCGGAAAGGAGTGGTCAAGATCTTGTTTGCAGTGCAGCGAGAGGGCCCTTAAAGAGTCCATGAATACCACAAGACCTTGTATTCTTGGAGCGGATTCCGACCACGACAGACCGTTGAGGTGGACACTGGGAAAGCAAAGGAACGTTACAAGTTGAAAGCAGGCCGTAGATTATCAAAAAGGGGGGGACACCTGTACTACGGTATCACAACTGAATGGGGATGGGGGGGGAAAGATATCCCTGACGTTAATTAAAGTTGTCGATCAACACACAAGGAGAAATGTCCTTCAAGTAAAAGCGCCTTGGCGGCTGAAACAGGTCAGGCCAGAAGCGCCGGCAAACGTCCTCATTGCTGTCAAGATAAAGCAAGGACTTGCAGAGGGACGATACGGAAAGGGGTCGGGAGCCGGCCGAGTCAAACCAAAAAAAAACCTGGTAAATATAATGAAAGCACCTTAAAATCGGAAAAAGGTGTGGGTGCGGAGCGCGAGATTCCTCCCTTACCGTAAGAGCTTCCGGGGGCGCCATCACGCAGTTTACCATCTTAGTCATTTTGTCACCCCCCGTCAGGATGGGGGGAGGAAAGGAACTTGCGCAAAATAGGGTAGACTCGCAAATAAAAATAATCTAGTGTTGGAAGGGGAAAACTTGAATCATATGTATCAAATCCAGTTGGGCCCTTCCACTGGACCAAGTGCTTTATCACTAACTTTTGTCCCTCCAAGGGGGAGACTCATGTCGCATAGAGTGGGGAGACTCCGAGATGTGCCAGGGCTTCCAAGAGCCAGTTAGTGTGAAAGGTGCACGAGGAACGGGAAGATGCCGAGGCCGCCGAACGTTGAATTCCTCGCACGATGACCTCAAAGGCTCCGGGAAATAGGGTCAAAACGTGGAAAGCAGAATTAGTCGTAACAGGGAACGGTCGGGAGATTCCGCGCCATGAGTGAGAGCACAGGGGCTTGATGAAGGGCAACAGGGGATAAACTGAGGGGATTACCACTTCAACAATTACCGACAGACTGGCAGGGAAAAAGCGAAAAACTTTAGTGGGGTATAAAATCTCCGGAATATCGTCCGAAAATTCGGATAGAAGCTGGCAGCGTCCAGAGAGAATCGAACGTCTAGTGGGGAAGAAAGCGAGCGTGGGAGACTGCTCAGAGGAGGAGCCGTCAGAACAATGATCTCACCCAACAAAAGAGGAGAAGGAAGGGTTCAGACGGCTAAACCGCCGTAAGGACGAAACGCGGACAAACTCCCTAGGGCGCTGACGCTGAAAGCGGTCGAAACGAGCGATGGGGGGAGGAGGATTCACGCCGCGAAGAAACAGGGATCGGGGGACGCGAGAAGGCTGTCGGAGGCAAGGTCACGTTGGGGGGGCCGAAAAGTTTCGCTACAACGTTGGAAAAACAGGTGCTCATCACCGCATTGGCCCGGACCCGGACGCAAAGACCGTCGTGAGGGGGGTTAAAACGGAGATTCCGGGAAAGTGTGGATAATTTGCCCGAAGTCGACAGCAAGTGCGAGGGAAGGAGAGGCCGTTCGGCTCGCAGCCTGAGGCAGGCCGACTCGAACCGTAACCGAGCTCTCAAAATCGATTCTAAAGGGGAAATCTTTACCCTTTTCAGGCACTGGGTTTTTTTATAAAGAAAGATTCTCAGACCACTGCCCCTTGCGTGAGGCGGGGATTCTGGAAAGAGTGACGGAGAAACATATTGTTACGGCGAGGTTGCCTTTTAGTCGGGGGTACTAACATAGACCTTAATCGGGTGACGGCGGGAGGGGCGCAGGTACCTGCTAAAAACAGACGGTGAAAAACCAGACGGCAGCTTGGAAAGCCAATTCGGAAGGACGTGAACAGGTCTGGATTCCTTATAGGAGGGCCAAAAGAATTTCGTCCGAAAAAAGTGAAATTCACCCTCGAAGGGGGCTAGGCGGCAGAAAGAAGGCTATCGAGGGTCCAAGCCTGCTCGGCGGGAGGGTAATTTTTGAGGCAGACCCAAATTAGAGAATGACGTACTGGGAGGAATGGCGCATTAGGCTACTTGTCAGGGACATCTTTGTTTGAGAAATCTAGGGGGAAAGCTGACGTAGGGGAAGCGTGGTCCACTCGATAGGGTTTGAGTCCCAGTCGTAATAGTTAAGGTGTATGATACTTAGTGAAGTGCCAGACGTGGCCGCGTCCGGAAGTTCAAAAAACCAAAATCTTTTGGTCGGGTGTCGGGAAAAGCAACGGAGGAATGGGGTTGTTGGGGGTAAAACTGTAAGGAAGGAGGTCCAGACGAATTTTAACCGATGACCACTCCGTCGAAAAAACGCCCTGGCGCGAAAAGTTAGGGCGACGTTGGACGAGCCTAGATGGTTTGGGCGTTGTGGTTGTCCCGAATGACGTAAAAATCACTAGTGGATAGGTCATTTGGGTGGTGGGAAACCAGCGGAGGGGAACTTTTGGCCGTGGTGTATCGGAAGTACGCACCATGCATCGAGCAGAAATAGAGTGGATGGCTTCCTCATTCTAGGAAACCCCCCGAGGTTTTTGTTTAGTCAAAAGCGGAGGACTCTCGAGATCTTCTCGGGGAAAAAAAACTTCAATGATCAAATCGGGTAAATAGGAGAGAACTCAAAGGGGTGAGGCGTTCCGAAATTTAGACAAGATACCCTAACAGAGGGTGGGACTCGGCTTTAAATAGACCTCCATCCTCTCATCTGATTCGATGTGTGAAAAAAGAGAACGCAATCCCGGGACTCCGCGTCTCCAATGGTGAACTTTTTGGCCACTGCTTGGAGAAGTTTACAGCGCCCGTAGTTCAGGTTTATCTGGGCGAAGCCCGCCAGATATGTGGACCCTATAGGGAAGGGAGATTTCGCCAAATTAGAGAGGGTGCGAAGGGAACGCGGTCGTCTACGAGTATTAGGAGGCCTTAAGGCTATTCCTCGTGGGACAAGGTGGAAGAGTTATCCTGACCAGAGCCCGAGCGCCATCGCTTCACCTGGGATAGGGGGAGCGCATCGATGTCCCTAAATTTAAGTGTGCGGCCTCGAAGCTTTTAAAAAAAAAAATGAAACTTACTACCAATGACCTAAAAGTTCTCCACACGGTGGTCTTTTGTACTCTTGAATATTCCTTTATTGCATCCCATTCGGGAAGTGACTTCCTTTGGGCTGGAACTCCTTTTACGCCTCTTTCCTCCTCATAGCTCTCATCCCAGTGACCCCACGGCTGTCCCCCGCAAAACGTCAGGAGTCTGGACGGGAGCGAATAGAATGAAAGCCTGGAATCAGGGACCGAGGCACCAAGCTGGGGGGGACCGCGGATTCCGGAAGAGACATCCCCATAACAGGGTCCATCTTGATTCGCAAGAGGGAGAGAGAGGCATCCTTTTGGAAGGAGGAGGGCAGTTGTCGGCAAAGGAAAAGGTCTCTACGACCAGGCGGCACACAAAAGGGTCAGTGACGGCGGGATGTCCGTATCGGGGGGCCGGGGTTTTTCACAAATCCAATACAAGACAGGGCAACGGTAGGTTGCGTATTTTGATAAGACGGGGTGGAATATTCAAAAATCCCAGCGGGGGAAAGAAACCCGCCGATGGCTGATCGCGGACTCATCTCAGCTCGACGAGAAATCACAACAACAACTTAGATTAGAGAGATGCAAACTAGGAGAAGCTAAAGTTTATGACGTCGACGAAGGACTGTTAACGGTTAAAGACCCGTCGCGTAATGATCAGTCTGAAAATAGCCTCAAAACTTTACAGCTCGTTGAAAACACGAGTTAGCGATCAGGCATAAAATGCGCACCTGCCTTGTCAGGACGGAACCGAGTCGGGTAGGTGGCTAGGGCCGAGACAGCCCATACCAACCGGCCCAGCTCGGTGCAAAGAGAGAATCATCGCTGCGCACCGATCAAAAAAAAGACTGGGGAAAAAAACAGTATGGCATGACATGCCTGCAGAAAGTCTAAAAGGGGCCTCGCTCTGGAGAAGAGAAGATTGGGAACAGAAAACGAGGTCTGAGAAGGAAGAATGAACAGAATACGTCCTGAAATTGGAAGGGGTCGGATAGAGCATATGAATGGCCTAGAAAAGACTGGTCCAACGGCAGTCGTTTCCCGATTGTCGCGGGGCACAGGTTTGATCCGACCACTTAGAAGACCGTCTACATACTTGGGTGGTCGTGGAATTGGAAAGCCAATCATTGTATGTGAATCTTGCCACGTCCCCAGCCGCATCTAAATCGATTCGATAAGCATACCCACTTTAAAGCTGGAAGGCGTCTCGTCCGGCAGACTGATCACCGGGGTCCGGGGGCGAAAATAATGGACAGAAGCGGTCCACGGGGATGGCTCCTCGATGGCGACATCGTGGGGGACATCAGGTCCGGAGAGCCGCTATTTTGGGAGAAAAGGAAACTGAATTTCTAAACAAAGCTGGGGCTCAAAAGCCGCAGTCCCCAGGCCAACCGCTGGGGTTATAGAAAAACGAAGTAGTACTGGGGATGTCCTGGGGGAACGGCTTCGGGAAATCAGGAGCGCCTTAGGTGCCTCTGCTTTAGTGTCCTAATCCGCGATAAGGTCGAGGTTTGGCGCCCGGGGAATAAAAAGAGCAACCTGCACTTTGGAGCATATCTCGGGAGGTCAGCTTTGCGGGAAGGAAGGCCTCGCTCGCCCGAGAGACTGCCAAAGGACGACCAAAACAAATGTAGGGGCATTCATCCAACAGCCAGGGAGAGGCAGAGGCAAGCCTCTTCCATAGCAATACAAAACACCATCTTAGGGAAAAGGTTGGGGCGAAAAGAAAGACCCACAAATGGGCAGAGTAGTGATGGAATAAGGGGAAAGAAAAAACGCACCGAAACAGGCTAATCGAACATGAGAACTACAACCGGGCAAAAGAACGATGGGCGAGGCACGGAAGTGGGGAAAAAAAAGGAGGGGGGCGACGGGAAAGAGGACAGCGTTCTCGCTCAGCAGCGGGAAGTCCCCACAACAATAGGCTAAAGTGCATTCGTTAATCCCCGGAAGACTCCAACGCCGCGGGGGGGAATGCCGGAAGGAAGGGAGCAGGTATCGGCTCATAAAGGACCCGGCCACCTGGACGGCGGAAGAAACAAAAGACCAGGAGAGTATTTGCAAAATGCATTGAAGGACGAGGAACTTTTCCAGGGATCAATGAGAGGCCTGCAAGCGAAGATGCGAAAGCAAGTCAGACATTAAGAAACTGCCTAAATGCATCATGGGGATGAAGGCAAGAGAATAAAATCATAGGGGATAACCACTGTACCCTCAAGAGATTTTAGGCAGAGCCTATCCAGTCATTAACAAAGAAGGAAGCGCCAGGTGGGAACTATCGAAGAAGGGGACGCTTCTAACTGCAGGCCGGGGACGGGTGAAGGCCTATAGGGCGGTCAGGGGAAAATTGGCCGTCCGTGGTTCTGCGAAACCGTCCCGAAAAGAGGGGAGACAAAACGAACCCCTGATGTCTATCGTCCAACGGAGGAAAAAGGGGCCATAATTCTAAACACGCACATCCATTGTGGGGTTCAAACTGGAAAGGGTACCCCGGCCCTGAAGACCAATGTGGTGGACTAACACGGTCGACTCTGTCAAAACAAGGGACCTCGACGGATGGGCTTGAAGGCGCCCGAACCTGAGTGAGCGTGCGGGGAGAGGCCGGGGGCTGTTCCTCCTATGGCGACCGCCACGCAAGCTTGCCGTCTCACTCGTCCTGCCTAAAGGGGCAAAATGAGTGCCGACAGAACTTCGGCGGACACGCAAATACCTTAGAATGGGAAAACCCCTACGGTCGGCGCGGAAACGAGGGGGCACAATTGCAAATTTCTAGGAGCAACCTTAAAGTACGGTAACAGGGGTAATAGGCGGCCCAAAGTGGACCTAAGCGCGACTCGACGCTTCTACAGAAGGAAACCCGACGGGCAAAAAGTGACGCGCCCCCTAATATCGTCGACAAAGAAGCGTCGTGCGCGCAGGGCACGAGCAGCGTCGAATCATTAAGAAAGGTGTGTCCGCTGGTGCGAGCAGGGAGCGGGCCGTCGGAAGATCTCTCAAAACAAAACGGATGAACTCCAGGGGTGCAGGACTCAGGGGCAAAAGAAAAGACGGTCGCGACAAAACGAAAAAAAAAGGAAGAATCTGCGCGCAAGCAATTGCCCGCGCGGGGGCGACACGACGAATTGTCGTAAAAGTCTCGCGAAAAGCGCGAGACCCCCTTTGTAAAGGCGATGGTCTCCTCTAGGTCGTCAATCTGAGGTCACTTTTGGTTTGCAAGAAAGGGGAACCATGACCTGGAATACACAGATCCTTCAGTGCTATGAAAACTTAGATTGGAAACTAACTCTAAGACAACGTCCTGGCGGGTCAGCTAAGTCCTGCCGTGAACGAAGTGAGTGGCCTCTCATGTAACTAAGTGTCTACATCAGGGTGCTAGGAAGGAAATAACCCGTTCGTAGGATTCTCCTGAGCATCAGCCTTAGAGGACGGGACAGAAGGGAATACGTTAGAAGCGTGAAGCAAAAATCAGTGTGTCGAGGATTTTCAACGTCGAGAAAGGGGAAGAACTGTAGGAAACCAATTTGATCGGTCAAGGGGGCATGGGTGTCAGCAGCTACCCCCAGCCAACTGATGAAGAGCCATCGTTTGATTTTGTCCGTGGGGCACCGAATGACATTATCCGGTGGCGGTAGCCCTCGGAGGGTGTTCGCGACAATCCCCCCACACCCGGCCTTGTAAACCAACGGCATTCCGTTCAAAAGATGGCAGGTTATAGGGTTGTCTCGGGAGAGCCGCCCCATCATAACTGCCGGATCCAGGTGGAAGAAAAGACCTGATGCTCGAGTCAAATGCGCCGCTATCGGACCTTGGTTCCAAGAGAACAGTGGCTTTTAGATTGGTGAGGCTTGCGAAAATTGTAATTTCGAATGGGGGAGGGTCGTGCCTGGAACTTGAGTGCATAGGACTTGAAATTACTCTTCCTTTCAGGTGAGAATCGACAAGGAAAAAAAAGCCCGAATTCAAGCGTAATCAATCCGAGGTTGAGTGCCGACCGTTTGTTGCACGGATTAGAAAGGATTGATGCAAACGCCCCATGTAAACGGGTGCGGAGTACCGGCGTTATAACTGGGGCGGTGAGGTAAATAGGGAGGCGAACGTGACATTGGTTGGGAAATGAAACTGCTGAAGGAGCGAGAAAATCCCGAAGTAAACCGGCGTAGTGACCACTCCTGCGAAAATCATCGTGAGACGAGGGGGCAGCGGGTGAATATCTTGGATTGGGTGAAGCTACGACTTCAACAATAGTGACATAGACCACAATTCTCAAGGGTCCAGTATCTTATCGGTCAAAAAAACAGGGTTAGCGGTGGAGACCTACCCAAATTAAATACCTCTAGGGGGAGAGCCGCATGGATCTGAAGGACACCAAAGGTGGTTTTGGGTGTTCACAAGATTCATCAAACATCAGGGTCGGTCACTCCAACGCAGGAATAGGTCTGATACGTAATCTGGAGGCTCAATACAAAGTGCATGTGGCTGGGGCGGGGCGAAATACGAAGCCTGGTCAATTGCTGGTAGAAAACGCCTCCGATCGAGCGCTCCGGTAGGGAGCGCGACAACAGCCCGCCTGAACTGGCTATCGACCCCAGACGTTGGTGACTTGGGGGTAACTTGGCGGGTTTAAAACGGGACGAGGTGGACGTCGACTAAACGCGTGGACCTGAAGGATGGCATCTTTCACACTTCTCAGTAGGCGGCTATAGAAGACATGGCTTACAGGGCCTGTCCTGTCCATCTTACAAGGCCAGAGGTGAGACGCTTCGAATGCAGACTGACCGCGCCACCGAGGGCATGCGTATGGGCGTCGAAGGGAATAGATGTAATGACATGGTAGGGCCCGTCCACTCCGAAAGAAATTTCTTTCCACTAAGACCCTACGTTATGTACCGTAAAAGAAAAAAGGTGGGACTTTTTACGAGCGCCCTCCTTCGAGCCCATTCGACCATTTCCGTTGGTCAAGTAACCAGTGCCGAGTGGCACAATCCGCAACAACAGTCAACAAAAAAAATCTCGGACGTATCGGACTTCGGCTGGTCACAGAAAAAATACGAGAAGGTCAGCAGCCGCGTCCTAGGAATAGCTCTGCTCAATCAAGTAACATAACGAAGCGGTCTTTTGGAGGGGCGCAGGGAGGAGGATCGTATCGATAAAATTTGGGGGGGAAGAGATGTTCGGGTTTCATGTGATGTGGAGTGGGAAGCTGAAGAGGATCGATGAAAAGAAGGCCCCTGCAATCAGGGGGCTATCTGAGGGGAATGTAGCGAAACCGGGGGTTCACAGCCATTACACGAAGCTTCACTGCGTGGTGAAATTTGCAGACGGTAGGAACTGTGAATGCAAAACCCCGGGTTCCTAAAAACCGGAGCGCTCAAATTCAGGCGATCAAAAGGCAAATCTCATCCTCTAGAACCACCCGGACTAGGAAAGCGTCTATCTGGAGAAGATGCTAATCGGGCGTATTCTGTTAAGAGGGAAACAAGGTGCGGAGAGGCCATTCAAGACAAACCCTCCGGTCTCTTCGTTGGGGAAACATTGCGTTTCACAGACCGCTCAGTAGACCCCCTTACCGCTGAGGGAACTTGAGTAAAAATCGAAGAAAGCGAGGGGTTGAGCCCACAAATGCTCCCTCTCGGGCAGATCCATCAATCGCTCAACCGTCAAGGGGGCTTGCGTTATGGCGAGTATATGAAGCCCGCTGCTACCAGTGCGCGCCGTTTCATCTCAGAGGCGGAATGCAACGATGGGGGGGGGGAGATAGAGAAGTAATACGTCCTGACGAGATTGAATGTGGGACGTGGGGACGGAGTAGATGGGTCGGAAGGGAACGGGCAGAAAAACGCAATCACCTGCAAGTTGGATCGGGGCTCAGGGATGACCTCCGTAGAAAGGAACCGCGCGAACGCATGATTGGGGAGGGTAGTGGCCAGCACGAAAGAAGGGGGTTTGTTGGAAAAAAAGGACCGCACAATGCTTTCCGGGACAGAGAAGGCGAAGAGATACAAGCAAAGGGAAAGCATGAAGGGCTTGAGCCCGGCAGGTCCGTAAAACGAACTCTTGTCTGGAAACGAAAAATATTAAAAGTCCTAAAATAGCGACAATGCTTGAGATCTCGCCTACTGATTCTACCATCGTCATCCTCTCTCCTGGGCACAACGAGAGATGTGAGGAAGACGTAATTAATAACGTAGCGCCGTGGAAGGAAGACCCCCAAGGCTCAAACAGATGGGGGATATAGCCGCAGGCGCTCTGGGCTTGGGTGTGACGAGCTATTTCCCTAAAATGAGAAGCAGAGGGGGGTTCACGCGTCTTTCGTTCTAATACTATCCCAGTCTGTAAAGTGGTTCTGCCCGTGCAGTCAATCCAGCAAGTCAGGTGGAGTTGCCGCAAAAAAAAAAAAGAAAAAAAAAAAAAAAAAAAAAAAAAAAAAAAAAAAAAAAAAAAGAAAAAAATCAAGACGGCTCACGGTTGAAGGGTTCATACAGAAGACTAGAAGGCAACAGAGAAACTGACGACCCCAACAACATTAGGGGAGTCCGTCAGGGGCCGCAGCCAACCCCTAGGTGGAGAGCATGATCACTGGTGTCGACTACGTCAACCCGAACAGCCGGAAATGGGGGGGACAGAGAAAAGACCCACATGAGAATTTGGGGGGTGTCAGCATCACTCATTATTGAGCTTTCTACGCAACCCATGATGGCAAGGGGGTCATCAAACTACAATTCTCACCAAAATGTCGCCGGATTGGGTCAAGAACGGGGTGTGCGAGAACCATTGGGCATGTGACGGTCTAAAAAGCCCGCTCAGGCAGTGCGAAAAAAAAACAAGAGCGGGGGACACGGTGGATTCATCGTCAGAACTACAAACGGGGCGAGAAATAACTGAGCCGGCAAACAGTTAATGGGCTTCAAAGGAAGTCAATCATATAAGAACCAGGACCCGGGGAATGCTTGCACAAACCCTGCGGGAGTGGGGGCCCATATGCCATTGCCTTGGGGAGAGGTTTCTCAAACCTGGGGAGAACTTCCATTCCACTCCTTGAAGGATGATATCGACCATGAAGCCTGGCATCAGAATCCGACATGGGAAAGCAACAAAAATAGAAGGGAGAAGATTCCAACGTCTCAACGATAACCAGGTGAGTGGCAGGGCAAGGTCGATTAGAAGTTTGGAATCGTGATCCAGCTGGGGGGATTCTGACTACCCAGATAATAACGCGGCCCGGGGAGGTACGGGTTGTACGGAAGAATTACTCGCTGTTCTGGTAACAAGACTACACAGAGATGGAATACAGGCAACCGCCGAACCCTGCTAAGGTCTAATTCGGAACAAGGACAGGCGAAAAAAAAGGCCAGTGAATCCGGGAAGGTTGGCGGTGCGAGAGGTTGACGAGCACGCAAGGGGGACGACAAAGGGGCGACCTTTCGCCCCAAGACTAAGCTATATCAAAAAGGCAAAGAACATGGGGTGGGAATTCGTGCTGCGTAGAGGCGCGGCAGTCTGAGAGACCGCCTAACGGGGCTGAGAAGTCGCAAGTAGTCGCAGAAGTCGGGGAAAATCCACTCAATTAGCAGCAATCTACCTGGGTATCGAAACCCCAGTCGCGCTTTCAAGGGAGCACCCACAAAAACCAAACACAAAAACCAAACCCCCACAAAAACCACAAAAGCGGGATTTCGAGGAAAAAAGGAAGCGGGACGGTCCACCGTGGGGAAGGAACGTGGTTCGCCCAAATGACAGTCAGCCGACGACGGGGCGAAAACCGCTTCAAAAAGGGAAGAAAAAACTGGGCCGGCGAGAATAGAGCCGTTCGAGGAGAAAGCAGGGCAAGCGTGCAAGCGCGAAGAGAAGAGAATGGATCTATCTAGCGTTTTGCGGGAAGTCTCTAGTCTCTGCACCGAGATCCACCTGAGAAAGAAGGAAAAGAAAGCTATGTTGGAAGATCCGCAGCGAGCCAAAAAAAAGAAAGCGCACTCTGACAAGGAATGATAGGAACCGGAACGCTTGGAAACGGTTCACGGAAAAGAGGACTTTGGAACGAGAATAGAAGGAGGGGCGCGAAAGGGAAGGCGCGGTTCGCTCTCTAGCGAAAAAAGGGGCAGCGAAGGTCACTTGGAAACAAAGGAAGTCCGACTAAGTGTAAGTCCCGCCTTAAAAAAAAGAGGCCCGACTCTGGGAACGCCGAAAGGTAGGACGGCCTCTTACTAACGTTAAAGAAGGTTAGGCACGATCGAACAAAGCGACTCAGATTAGGGGGTTCTAGCCCCGTGACGGGCTTAGCAGAAAAGTCACACTGCCGCGCCCCGAAAAAAACGGCAGTGCGCCTCGGGGAGAGACAGGTACATGATTATTTCAACGTCGTGTTGGAGAGTCGCACCTGGGGTAGGTCAACCGTCATGCAATGGGGGGGGGGGGACCGCGTCCACCAGAAACTTGAGAACATCTGGGCCTGGGGCCGGGGTATGTTCACCGAATAGAAATTATCGGGTTCCGGGAAATAAGGTTGACGGTGAAGGAAAACCGCAGGGAAACATCCCTGACAATTCATCTTTGAAAAGGTACCGTCATTCCGGGGCCGGATGATCGCAGGGGGACTTAGCCGCCAAAACGCTTCCGATCGGTAGCGATGCCTACGCTGCGCCGCGTATCGGGACCGTGTCCAAGGAAAGAGACGCTGCTTTACTTGAGAAAGAACAAGTTTCTATGCGCCGTGAGGAATGGGCGGGGAACTTTATGCAAGGCGTGGTAAAATAATTGGTTTAATCGGACAGCGGAACAACGGTAAAGGGCTGCGGGGAGGCCCTCATGTGTGTGGAAAGCAGTAATATTTCCAGGTGTGTTTGATCAGTATTGACGAGAACATTTAACGTGGGGATGGGTCCGCCACCGCCCTTCGTTGAGGAAAAAGGGTCTACAGACAAGTGGTCGTTGTGGGGGGAGGACGTGAAGGGCCAGCAATATGGATCTCGGTCCGATAATTTGTCAACCGCCTCGGGGACCCCTCAAGAAAGGACAGGCCGGCGATTGTAGTCTCAAAGACCCTGGAGGTGGGCGGGTGGGGAAGATGAGAAGTACTCTCCATAATAGTGACATATTCCAAAATTCCAATGTGGGTCCACGTACAAACTTAGAGGGAATGTGCAGGGTAGGAATATTAAGAGAATACGCACTTGATATCTATCAATAATGGTGGGGTGCCAGCATGGGCAAAATGACCCGCAGGTTGGGGGGTCCCGTCACCTGAGGCCGTCAGCGTGGTAACAAACTCACCACCGAGAAGTCAGAAGAAAGCTGGAGCGGCCAATCAAAGTGGGGGAACTGGCAGTTCCGCCACGGAACGAAAAG
>Ga0179593_1422215_pt1 | contig 14594 bp, 13 predicted proteins | sample CZODoug2_1_08_16_FD_185931 | JGI IMG/M metagenome (GOLD analysis project Ga0179593, IMG submission 185931) | Vadose zone soil fungal communities from Angelo Coast Range Reserve, California, USA - CZODoug2_1_08_16fungal (PacBio error correction) | ecosystem: Environmental > Terrestrial > Soil >...
ACAGGAGACAACGGAAAATATGATGCGACTGAACTTATGAAAGGTGGAGGGGGGACAGCCGTCTACACGGGAAGGCAGCCCGCCCTTCGCAAAGCAAAGGAGAATATAATTGCAGCAGAAAGGATGAGCGAAAAATGGGGAGGGAAGAGAACAGCAAGAATTGGCGGATAAGCATTCTTGAAGGAAAATCACAACAACAAAGGGCAAAGCCCAGCCGGTGGTGAGGGCACAAACAAGCGATGCCGTGTAAAGTGGAAAACAATCCCATTAATAAACAGAAACAGGTGTCAGCAAAGGGAGAAAAACATGAGAACAAATAAAAACAAAGGACGCTTTCAGCAAGAAGTTCGGACCGAAAACCGAATGTGGTGGAGAAAGGGTGGACCCTTTCGAAAAGCGTCACGGGGGTGAAGAAGAGACCGGTACCGGAGGTGAGAAGGTGGTAAGACAAGGGCCTATCTGAGTCCGACTCCAAGAGGCAGGGATTGCCAAAAGGGGTCCACAGAGAAAAGCGTCCAGAGGAATCAGAGCAGCGAGGTAAGGGCGTCGTCTAATTCCAAGGGATGACAAAATGGGGGAGGAGCAGATATAACAAAAACAAAACGGAGAAAGAAGAATGTGATCCGAACACGGTGTCGAAAGGGAGAGACTCGCTCTGGAAAAGCCAGCACAATGGCAGAAGTGCGGCAAGCAATCCCGGTTAAGAAGAGAGGGAGCGCACTATTCCGGTACCAAAAAGGGAATAAAAGACCGGGGGAGCAAAGAATCCGGGGTGGTACCAACAGAAAACCGAAGAAGGTCAGCAAGAGGTCGAAGTAAAAAGCTTGAGGGGAGTGGGGGAGTCAGCGGGGTATGTTTCCGATGAGAAAGGATATTCCAGGGGATATGGGGTCAAGTCACCAGGAAGAGTGGCATCAAGACCCCCAAAGGGGAATAATGGTGTGGGGGAGCTTTCAGAGGCCAGTGGCAGGGACAAAGGAAGAATCAATCAAGGAGGGGGAGAGGGGGAAAACGGAAGAGGGCAGGAGAGCAATAGATTTACCAATAGAGGCGGACGTTGCTTTCGAACGGTTTCTAAAATACACCGAAGGCTCCGAAGGGGATGTTCCCATAAAAAAACGCAAAGAAGGGATTGCCAAGTTTCAACAGGAAAGCGAAGGGGGCGTGGGTCGCGGTCTCACCTATGAAACTATTTTCGGGTCTGGGTTGGACGTAAGGAAAGGAAAAACGGGATCCTTGGATAAAGGAAGCAACGGAGGACCCTTGGGAATCCTAGGTTATAGGGGGGAGGTGTTCGAAGAAGAATCTTAAAGCAAAAACGACAAGGAAAAGTAAGGGCAAAGAAGGAGGTTTCAAGGACGGGGCAACAAAGTCGTGATCTTGGTTGAGTAAGACTGTAAAATGGATGCAACCGATCAAACGCCCAAATGTCGTTGAATAAAAGGACTACCGGGGGGGGTTGATGGTTGGGAAAGGAGAGCAGACATACTTCCTTCGAGCATGTAACTATTGACGGAACCGTCAAAAACCCTGGAAAACGACAAACGAAAAGGTGAACCTGAAATACCGTGCAGAAAATCTTTGCTGAAAGGGAAGAAGAGGAAATCAAATTGGAGTTGGGAGGGAAGAGGAACAATTTGGGGAATTCCTGCTATGAAGCTGGAAAATAAAGGTCCCGAGTCAACTTTTACTGGTTAGCAAAAGTCGTCCTAAGGTCTGTAGAAGTTGGTCTTTTCAAGCTAAAAAAAGGGAGGGGGGGTGGGTTAATCTCAGAGGGACCTCTAAGGAAGTGGCTGCAGTTCTGCAATGAATATAAGGTGCACCGCGATTTCAGAAGGAACCTGTGATGGATAAAAACACAAGGGGAACGAAGGTACAGAGAAAGTTCCACTGGGACTGTGGGTTTTAGCGATGGAATAGGGAAAAAGCAACGCACGAGTGGTCCTTCTCTCATGTGGACAGAGGAGGAGGAGGAGATGAAGAAGGCCGAGAACAAGAAAAACTACGAAAGGTTTTGGGATGGGGTGGCCAGGAAGGTCACAAGAAAAGAAATGAAGACAATCATCGATGAGGGTGCACCGGAACGAAAAAAAGAATCGCAGGAGAATCGGGGATACACAAGAAAAGTTTAAAAATGGTGGGAAAATATCTTTCTTTGTTGGCGTGATATTTAGCTCACGGTGCTCAGCAAAAAAACGGGGTCGCAAGGTGGGCATGTCCAGGAAAAAAGGTCGTCAAGGGAACGGAGAAGGAACTGGGGGAATTGGGGTTCGGTAACGGACGGTGCGGGTTACTCTGAAATGGCCAAGATACAAAGTCTTTCAACGTACAATGTTGCACCGCGGACGACTACAGGGGGAAGGGTGTTTTGGAAAAAAACCACAAAAGGGATAACGCTAAAGACTCACCAAAAAAAAAAAGGGCTTGCAACAAAAATCTCTGAGGGTGCCTGAGAAGGAATGGAAAGAACTAGAAAAGTCGAGAGAAAAACAAAAGTAGAGGATAAAGGTGGGCAGGCAGGGCCCATAACTGAGAAAGAAAGGAAGAGAAGCTAGCAACCCACAGGACTCTATGGGGCAGAGGACAGGGGCGGGACAAACACCAGGAAAAACTTGTCGGGCCAAGCAGAAGGGTGATACCGGATGTAAGGCATCGGCAGCCAAAGTGAGCAGCCAAAAAAAAAATTCAAGCCAAAAGGGAAAGACGAAAGGACGGAAGAAGAGGTGAAACGTAGAACACCATGATTGATAAAAAGAAATAGTAATCTACCCGCAACCCGCAAAAAAAAAAACGAAATCAGGAACAAAAAGAGAAACGGGAGTGTAATCCGATCGGGCATAGAAGAGAGGTCGAAGGAACGGAACTCCGCATCGATCTGAGGTATCCAGACAGGTGCTCAACGCGCAGAGTAACGTGGGGGATCGGTCGGCCATCGCACGATAGAGACTGATGCTTCGAGATCGGCACCAGAGAAAAGCGTGGACATGAGAGAGGAAAGACGGAGACAGGAAGAAAAAATCGTAGCAAAAACTCAAGCAACAACATAAAAGGTGCCGGGGGAGGAGAAAGGCCATTGTACAGAATGGAAATCGAGGAACGACGACGAAGGGCCGTGCCAAAAAACATTCGGGGAGATATCAAACGGAGAGCCACAAAAGTGAGGTCCGGAGGGAGGTGGATACAATATCAAAGTAATAAAGATATTCGGAGCACAGAAAGAAGTACCACAACGCAACAGAAGGGGAGAAGAGAGGAGAGTAAAGTTCCCAGGAAAAGAAAAGGAGGAGGGAAAGAAAGAAAAGACACGAAGAAAAAAAAGACCAGCATCACCTTAAGAGTTTTCACTGGTGAGGAATCTTCCAAATCCTAGTAAGTCCCAGAAACGGAAAAGAGTGTGGCCGCCCCAACCGAAAGTCGGGAGGGGAGATGGTCCGGGGAACCAGAACGATTCTGGCTATCCAAGTGCACCTGACAAGAGGGGGTGCCAAAAAAAAAAAAAAAAAAAAAAAAAAAATGAATGTAAGGAGGTACTAGGGGATGGCCAGTGTCGCGCATGAAAAAAAAACGCACCCATCGCTAATACCGAGGAAGGGCGGAGCCAAGGAAGCCGACCAGAGCGTGGACGCTCATGAGCAAAGAACGGGAATAAAAACAAGGAAATCGGAAAGGTCGAGACAAAAAACGGGGACATGAGTCAGAAACAAAATGCGGACAAAAGGCAGTGAGGGATTAATAAACATCGGTGCAAGACTGAAAGGATGGAGAATGAAACACGACGACAGCGATGAGAAAATGCAAAGCCGTTGATCGAATTGGGAGAAGATAAAAAAACGAACGGCGGAAAAGAAGACGGCAGGAATGGGACACAAAAAAATGCTGGCAAAGCAACAAACTTGGATGGGGTTAGCCCAGATGACTGGGTGAATTTGAGACCATCACATGACAAGTGGGTAGCAAAGGGAAAAAGAACAGTAGCAACAAGAAAGACCACAAAAGGACGCTTCGCAAAGGGTTTGAAAACTGCGAAAAATGGAGAAGGGTGACCGGTTCACGAACAAAGGCACTCTACGCGGAACGGGAGGTGAGGACTAAGGAATTCGCTAAAACGGACTTCAAAATCGGGATTCGGTTGGGGAAAACAAGCAAAGAGAAGTCGTGCAGAACCTAGGGGAATTCAACCGAAAAGCGTACTAGAGGATTTGCGTGAAAACCCGATCGATCAGATCCTCACAAAGAGTAAGAGAGAGAAGGGAATCAGGGAAGAAGAAAGAGGTGAAGTCTAAGCTGGGAATTAGACCGGGGCACCAACAGAAGAAACAGCACGAATCCGTTTAAAGCGGATCGAAACAAACTCAACTTATGTACCGGTTAGGAGAAAAACAAGGGGGAAAACCTTGAAAACCTTCAGACCTCTGTAAAAAGCAACAGATGCGAAAAGGCCCGAGCAAATGGATGGTCTGGGGTAATTTGCGGACGATGATGAAAGGGGGGTGGGCGGGGGAAAGGGCCATGGGGGGGATGGTGTGTTAAAAAAAAAAAAAAAGGCAAACCGGGCAGAAAAGAAAAGTGGCTGGGCCCAGGGGAGAGGGGGGTCTCCAGGGGGGCAGGAAGTATCTCTCATCAGGCCTTATATCATGAGGGGACAGGCAAAAACCGGAAGCATGCTTCTTGGCTAAAAAGTGGGTTTCCCCGGAATACTGGAGTGGCTAAGACGGTCCCATAAAACCATCCCGAACTCAGGGTAGGTCCGCAGTTTCTCAGTCCGCTCATAGGACGGGGGTGGGGGTCTCGAGAACACTTTCCCTTGGTTCGTCAGGGAATGGAATCGCTACAAAAGCCGCGACGGGACGAAGCCGAAAATTTCGGGGAGGGAAGAGGGGAGGGCGTGTGAAAAAATGGGGAACAGCAGACGAACGCTTCTGCTGCAAGAAAGCCTGGCAAAATTGTCAGGGTCGGAACCCGTCGTGAAGGAGGGGTTCGGAGGGTGAAGATACTGGAGGCCAAGCACCCACTGAACTCCTATGAATTGCAGGGCGCCAAATAAAATCTTTTGGCAGATGGTGTTGTTGCTGGAAGAGACCGAGGGAGAGGAACATCACGGCAAAGGAAAACCGAAGTAATGGATGCTGCTACCGCTCAGATGGCTCTTACAAAAGAAAAAGTCATGGGCTTGTACAGCGGGAACAAATTTTCAAGAAAGGGAAGCGTATGCACGGTGGACCAGATAAAAACATGGGGATAGGCATAAGGAAAATCTTGAAAGAATCGGTGGAAAGCAAGAACAATCAAACGACCAAATGGTGTGTCTCGGAGGAGATTCCTCTCAATCATTGGGACTGGAAGCGGACATCGAGGTTGAGGGGCACAAGCGAGTTCTAAGAGGGAGGGACTCCGACCGGACTTGGGAGGCAAAAGATAAGGCATGGGGAAAAGAAGTTCAGGTCTTTGGGGATCGGGCTAAAAACGATGGTATAGAGAGCGAAATGCGCACGGAGGCCTAGGCGCATGTAGGATGCAGACCGAATATCAGCAAGAAAAAATGGTCACTCAAGGTTTACGAGATGGGAAAATCAATAACCCACCATGAAAAGAAGTGACAAACGCCCGAACCAGTATCGATCGAAACCAGGGCAAACGGAAAAACGGGAAAGAAGCCTGTGAAGGGAGGAGGACCCAGAGGGGGGCGTCTGGTTTACTGATACTGGCGGATTGAATGTATATTTAAAAGTTTGGAAAGTGAAGCTAGACGCACCTTGTGCCCTTCATTGCCGAAAGAAAAATGATCACTGGGAGAGATGAACGATCGTTTGGGGCTGGTCGATGGCGGTCGGTATGATCAGGCTGAAGGAATTCCGATGGGCCTGAAAGTGGGGTCAGAAAAAAACATATGCCGGCGTAACAGATTTCGACTACAGGGGTGGAAAAGGGGGGGGTTTGGGAGGAAAGGGGTAACACACTTCATTAAAAAACCTCCGAAAAGTTTCCTAAGGGGAAAGAACAGAAACCAAGGAGGGAGAGCTAAGTCTGACGTTCTCAAAATATCTCTCAAAAAAACAAAAAAAGGAAAGAATATATATATGGGGGGCGCAGGGGGTCCTTCATGACTTAGCCTCACCTCCGATGAAGCAGGAAATCAAGCGGCGACTTTGGAAGGTCGCAAAAAACAACAGGGAAAAAACTTTCGTAATCCTTCAAACCTTTAAAAAAAGGATCATCAGGCAGCCAAGTCAATAAAAAAACATACAAAAAAGAAGAGGGGAAAGTACCGAAAAACGCAACTCGAACGTGAGGAATGAACAGGAAAAATTAAACTCGCAACCAGGCGAAAAAAAATATCGGGAAAAAAAAACTTTATCCAATGACACGAAACCAGAACCAAATATCGCAACCAAGGAACGTTGGGGAAACGCATCGTCAGAGATTCGACCGAAGGCTAAAACGAACCAAAAATCCAATGGGGGGGGGCTAAACACGTGCGGTCACGATTTCCTGTGAAGAAACGCATATCCGTAACGGAATCCGGGAGAGAATGATGCGTCTGGAGATGATTAAAAAGAGCATCATTTCAAAAACAAAAAGGCATACGTGCGCATTCCGATACTGAGACATCGAGAAAGCAACACTTACGTATTAAAAGAGGGCGTGTCAAGGGGAGTAGGGACAAAATTCAGAACGGTGCAAAAAAAACGGGGATGAAAAAGTCCCACAAAACTGCGAATCAGCGAGAACCAAAAAGAACAGGGAAGTTGTTCAAAGAGCAACTGAGGGGGAAAGAAGATCGCCGCAATACAACCAGGGCGCATAGGGAAAGGAGATTTCCATAACAAAAGAGTCAATGTTCCCCAAAAACATGGACACTGGACGGAACCGTAAAAGAAAAAATGAAAAAGGCCAAAGTTTTCCATGGGAGCATAGGAGAAGGAAAAGGTTCTTCGCTATAGGGATCCGCAATACACAAAAGAGGGGGGACAAAGCGGGACAGAACGAAAGAGAGAAAGGGGGCCAGGAACGAGCTGACCAATAAAGAGAAAGACGTGCAAAAGACAAGAGGCGTTGCCAGAACAGCAGGGCGGGGGAGCAAGTGTCGAAAAAAAGCACTCCATCCAGATAGAGCCCGAACAAACTATACCAATGTCTCCCAGAGCGCGCATGGGTAAGCAGATCTAATAAGCAAAACGACTAAAGAAAACAATGGAATGGGCCAAATACAATAACACGTCCTATTATGACCTGGAGGAAACCAGGGGATTGTAGGAAACATCCATGTGGGGAACCACTGAAGTATGTGAGAAACACGGCGCCGCAATCCCGATGATCATTGACAGAAGCGCGTTGATCGAGTGACCAGCTCTGCGCAACATCCAAGGGAAAAGGAAGAAGTGCCTGCATGGACGAACGAGAAAAAAATGATAAAAGAACCAAATGGGGATGGGGCGAAAGAATTGGAACCAATCCCAGGGGGATACAAACAGGTTCATACGAACAATTCACACAGCAAAAGACAAAATCACGAAGGGAGGACCTTGAGACACCGATGGGGTGAAGTTCAAAAGGAGGGGGCCGGTCAGAAAAGAATCCGAAAGGTATGAAGTGCCGGGAAACACGAACTCTGGTACAACTCCGGGGTTCGGATAGCGACGAAAAAGATACGGGTCGGCGGCTCCTGCGTATTGAAGGAGGAGAGAAGCGAGTAATTCCTCTGCTCGCATCCAAAGAGGTGGACCCGGCTGGGAAAGGAAAGAAAACTCCAAACGGGAGGATAAAGATATAGAAAAAAAGGTCAATCAGGATCAGCCGAGCATCTACAGAGAGACGTCGGACGACGTCGCAGTCAATATGGCGGAAGGGAGAAATTGAACAGGAAAGAGGACAGAGCGGAAGGGCATATTCCAATCAAAAGTCCTGGAAGTAGAGGATCAACTCCTGCGGTTTATACCAAAATTTCTCCAAAGAAGAAAGAAAACATCGTGACTGGAGGAAAACTCTCGATGTTGGGTCTTGGCCCTGGGGATGGTGAGAAATAGGTGATGTTGCTGAGGGGGATCTTGTCAAGAAGTACACAAACGAGTGTGTCGCAAAAGACCGCCAAACAACACCGGCTGGGCAGGTGATCTTGATTTGTGTGGGTGGGGGAAAGTAATCGTCCATAAAAGGCAAGGGGGAATCAAGTGCCGAATGCTTAAGGAAAAAAACGTCAAGCTTGTGACGAAACTATTCAGGGGGAGGGCGCAAAGGTCCAACTGAAGCCATACTCGGTGGCGTCAGGGAGGCTCCGGGTGGGGGGGGGGAATACCCGAGCAGTAGACAATAAAAGGCAAAAAAAAAAAGTTCGTGGAGGTCGTCGCCGATTTCACTAAAGGACCTGGTGTGGTCTCAGACTTAACCGAGATGGACTAACTCCGGCGCACCTGGGTCTTGTTCGGGAGTTACGATGAGGCGTTCAGCGCGCACGGAAAGAAGAACGATGGCCTGCGGGGAGAGAAATGGGAAGAGCAAGGGTAAAAGCAAAAGAGAGAGGGAAAGCGCAACATGAGGAACACGACCATCGAACCGTTAGTCGTGCAGGGCGCCAGATACTCAAGCGAGGGTGTTGGAAGTGGCGATCCGGTCTATGACGGATAAAAGTAAAGGTCATTGTAAATGCAATCACCAAAAACACTGAAAAAAGAAAAGGCAGGTGTGTGCTGCACCGCGATGAGTGGTTAAGGTATTAATCCACTTCGGGAACACTTTTTGACCTGGAGAGGAACGGGACAGGGCCAGTGAGCAAATGGTACTTGTCGTCGGAAAAAGGAATCGGTCTCATTTGCACTGGGGGTCAAGACCGAGCAGTTCGGGGGGGGTCTCGATCGGGAAGAGCCGGAGTGGTCATCCGGGGGCGTATTGAGTTGAATGACAATGAAGGTAAAATCAAATAATAAACCGACAGGGGATGACTACTCGGCCATCGAACGGCAATTTTCAGAAGGATGGAGGGTGGGGGGGAATCAAAACTAGGGTTGCGATCGAATCGAAACACTTTAAAAGGCAAGAATGTGAAAAGCCTAAGGATGAATGAAAAAGACAAGCAAAAAGTTCAGCCGCGACTGGATAGGAGTAGTTATTTCCATGAGAAAGGGAAAAAAGTAAAGAGGGACGTCTAAACCCATGGAGCGGATAACAGATGCTTGAGCAGTGGCCGGGAGGGGGGACTCATGAAGATCAAAAGATCGGTTCAAACAAGAGGTGGTGGGTCACAGGGGGGGGGGGGATTAAGGAGATGGGTTCAGGGGGGGGGGTAGGTGCGATAAGACTATGTCGGTCCAGAAAAAAACGTTGTCAAACGAAATTGATTCTGGGCACAGGGGCATTATCGTCAACGTCGAGCTTTTGGTGAAAAATTTACTTCGGGAGGATAGGTATGGCTGGTGGCTTGAGATGCCTTAGAACTTCACTGCCGGGTGAAAAAAGGAAGAAGCAAGGTCAGGGGGGTGTTGGGTGAACTGTAGAGAAACCGCGAACGTTTTCATGAACAGGCGGGGGGCTAAACCACTTACTCGGAGGTGCCGGAAGACATATTACCGTGCCAAAAACGAAAGGAAAAAAAACAATATGAGGGGAGATGTTTCTCAAATGAGAGGCACCTCAAAAGGGCGTTAGAAAGCAGAAGGTCAGGACGAGCGATGGCAGAAAGTACATACTTGGGGAAAAGTAAAAAAAACCCACCACCAGGAAATTGGCGAACTTAACAAAGTGGGAAGACCGATTGCAAGCCCTTTCAGCGCAGGAGGACGAATCCGCCAAAACAAAAAAGAGGCAAACGATAATACGCTAATGAACGAGGGTAATGAAAACAAAAAAAAGGGTCATAGCAAAAGCCAAAAAAAGGGATCCAATAAATAAAAAAAAAAAACAAGGACCTCAGAAAAACGAAGGAAGTGTGGGAATCAGAAGGGCATCTTCGATGACAAGTCAAACAATTTGCTAAAGAAATCGATATGAGGGGGGGAAGCTGAAGTTTGGCGAAAGGGCGTTTCAGGTAATGGTGATCGGATTACATCTAACCTGTGAGGACTGCAAATGGAAACGACTGTCAGAAGAGGAGGGACAGATCCACTCTCCACAGAGCAGCAGGTGGAGAAGCGGCCAGACATCGGGAAGAGCCAAAACAAAAAAAACGAAGGAAAAGGGAATATCAACGATTAAGTGTAATAATCCCCTTGGGTAGTCTGCACAAGAAAGGAAAAACCACTACAAGAATTAGAAGCTGTCAGCCAAAAGAGGGCGGAAGGAAACAAACAGAACGTGGGTCCAGGAATTTCGGGGTGGGAAGCGAGAAGAGAATCGGAAAAACATATCAGAAACAGGCCAGGGTAGCAGACTAAAACAATAGCGATCATCCGCCGGGGAAAAAACATGAAAAGTCTATCCCGTACCGTAAAGAGAGGCAAAATACCAACGTGCAGGAGGGTCAATTGGGGAAAAAAGGGTGATGAAGCTTCACAGCCACGTCGATAGAAAAAACAACATGGGGAAGACCGGAGGAAAGAAAACAAAAGATGCGGGAAGAGGGCGTACCAGGAAAGGAAAAGTGAACTGAAAGTCAAGACAGGGGCACCATCTTGCCAGGCCTTCGATCAAAGGTAAACGTCTCGTAGGCGAGAGGGGGAGAAAAACAGCCATACTCTAACTCCAAGAGGATAAAGGAGTTGAGGCGCATGGCAAGATAGGGGATCAAAACCAGAAACCAGGGTAAAAAAAAGCGACAAGACATATATGGCTGCGAAAGTGAAAATGTGGAGGAGGGAGGAACGATGAAGGAAACCACAACGTCCCGTATGGTCCGGTAAAAAAAAAGAGACAAGCCCCGCGAGGAGAGGGACTGACTGATGAGCTCCAGCCTGGACCAAAACTATAGTGGAACTAGATAGCTTGGCCGAAAGGGCCGATAACCCTCACACAAAGGGAAGGGTCAAACCCCAGCCAGAATTTGGTGATTAGAAAAACAAATTGAAAAAAGCCTGGGGTGAACCATGTCCGAATGTTGAGCATAGCGAGAGCCAGGTAAGAACAGCCTCCCAGAGGAGAAGGGACGCTGACCTTCACCCCGATGGGGGTGTCGTTCAATGAACCTGACAACGGGGACTCTACCTACGCGGAGAATAAAGTCAGCAGGCAAAAAAAAACGACTGGGGGGGCTTCAACCGGGGGCACTCAGAAGACGTCGTGCCGAAATAATTTTCATTCACCTAAAAAGCGAATTCAAAAGCTGGGGCATCTCTGAGAACCACAACAAGTATGATGAAGAAAGACTCAATCAGGGAGGAGAACGAAATTACTCAGACGCGAAAACCGCGAAAAATCTGCGGAAGTTGCACAAATCCCGAGTTGATACGAGCAAAGCTAGGCCATGCTACCAAAAGGAAAAAAGCAAAGTACCGGGGGATAAGAGCCTTTGGGTTGAAACCGGGGAAACAAGTCCAAAGGTGAGAGTAAACATCTGTTAAAGGCACCTTTCGGATGGTCTTTATGGTGAGTGTATCACATGGGAGGAGTCCAGGGTGCGGGGGGGTAGAACAAAAGGAAAAGCAGATGGGCAGAACCGAAAAAAAAGCATTTGACCCATCAGTAAAAGGTGGGGTTTTGGGTGCGTATCGTCCAGGAGTCACGCTCGGAGGACGCTGGGCTGCGAGTCAAGTTCAGAGAAAAGCGGGAGGTGAAGAGGCAATGCGCTTTCAGGGGATAGAACAGGGAACGTTCCCCTATCCAGGGACGGGCCCGGGGCCAAAGATGTTGCAACCACCGAAAAAAGGGGAAGGGGTAAACTAAAACCGAAGAGGGTGTTCAAGTCCGAAGAGGAAGGTTCCCGGGGGTGTGTAGGGGGGGCCGAGTCTGGAGACCATCGCAAGGAAAAACGGGGGCGAGGCTGGTTTCGGGACGGGGTGGACGGTTCAGCGGGGGGAAGGAAAAGCGAGAACGATCCTATTCAATAACTGCGAAACCGAAGCCTGTCAAAAACCTTGGCACACGGGCTTGATGTCCCGGGACAAGTTGTTTCAAAAACTCCCCGGGGAAAGTTTCGCCATCCGGTTTTGGGAGGGGTGTGTGCTGAAACTATACGAAAAGGAGAAAAAATGATCAAACCGCGAGTAAGTGAATGATGCTACCGGAGAAAAGAGGGGGGGTGCTGAGGGGGGTACAGCAGTTCAAAAGGCTGGTAAAGAGGGTGTCGCTATATAAAAAACTCCCGGCCCCTGGGATTCAATGGAAGTCGAATATAAAGGGTTAGTCCTAAGGGAAGATCCCGGACCATCAAAGGAGGTTGTGGGTTATATCGCCTCGTACACGGGGGGTTAAATTCATCATTATACGTGAGGAGCGAATGGTCCCAAAATGGTCTTCTTGGGATTGCTACAACAATGGGAAGGAGAAATTACAAAAAACCGAGACACGTCGAGTACACATACAAACTCACTTGAAGGGCTGTTTGGAAAAAAGAACAGAGTGTCTCGCCGAAAATTAAGGCAGTATTGGCCAGTAAGGTAGAAGTCAAGAGAGTTGGAGCGAAAAATGAGCGAAAGAAGCGGTTCCCCGAACAGGGGCAAAAGTACTTGAGGGATTGCGAATGTACTGGAATTAAAGGGATTAACAAGGCCGAGAAAAGCCAGTGATCTCTACAGACACGCTGCGTTTGCAAAACGTTCGGTACGAAGACTAGCCATCGGATTCCGATCGGTGGGGGGTCATTGGGGAAAAAAACTTCTGCGATAAATGGGTTGTTTATCTTTGAGAAGAAAAATGTGTGAGCAAAACGATCCGAAAAAAGGGGTAAACATCCTGGCCAAAGAAAAAGTTCATGTATCGTCACGGGAGGGAGGAAGAAATTCTGTTTGGCAGAATTCGCTGCGGGATAAAGAGCTCCGGCTGCGATTACTTACCGGTCTCCAATTTCCGGAGGGCTTCAAGGAAAAGGTGGAAGGGGGGGTTTTGAAAGACCCAAAAGTATGAGAAAGAAGCAAGTTCATTAGGTCCAAACACGATCTGAGGATGGGGTGCCGCGAAATTAGAAAAAAACAGGGGAGCAAAACTCTCGAAAAAAAAAAAAGAACGGGGAGGAAAAAACAGGGAGAGATCGTTTGTTTGCGCACGCACTCATGACGAGCAGGAAAATCGATAGCGTGATAATAACATGAAGGAAATAAGACGAGGAAGGCAGCGAACGTTTGCGAAAACCACCAAAAAAGGTCAAAAATCTGGTCAACAGCCGGGACATTGGCGGTGAAAAACCGGAGGTAAGGCAAGGGGGAAACTCAGCGCCAGCAAACGCTCAACTAAGCCGCCAAACGAAGGACAGCTTCGAACGTTAACATAATGGGTAAGGAAAAAAACAGGAAGAAAAGTAGACGAAAATCAATTTGGTTCTAAGCTTCACGGAAAGTCTGAGCATTACCCAAAAGACACAAAAGAGGCCCGAAGGAAAACACATAAAACACAGATTAATTGGGTGGAATCATGGCGTGCGAAGGAAGTCGACCGGGGAGAAAAAAGAGCATAGCACGGCTGGGGGTATGACTCCCAGGGTTTCTAAAAAAAAAACACGCCTTTGGTGAATAGATTACGTCCATCACCGCGGATCTCCAGGACGGGGGGGGGAGTGAATCAGATAAAAAATAATCAGGAAACGTGCAAAACAGCTACAACGGGCGCGGGAGAAAGGTCGTACATCGTAGGCAAAAAAATCACAAATAACTAGTAGGTGCGATGTAATGGAGAAATTGCGGATTAGAACAAAAGTACGAAATGTGAAATCGCGGTAACTCACAGATATAATCGTTCCAAAGAACACAAAAAGGCGAATCATAGGGGGGGGGGGAAAAAACCACTGCTGTTGGAATTGGCGGATCCAAGCAAAAAGGGATTCGATCTACAGCAATACGGGCCGTACCGGCTCAGAGGGCTACCTGGAGACAGGAATAACGCCTACATTAAATTTCGAGGGACCAGGAACAGGTACCACTATGAACGGGGTACATCACCGGCGGAGGTGCCGCATGGTGAGGTAATCTGACGCCTTAAATAGAGCTCAGAAAACCATCGCAAACAAGTAAGAACGAATAGGCGATGTCGTGTTCAAGAAGGAATGCGGAAAGCATCAAACCAAAGAATGTAAAAAAAACCAGTAAGGCGTTGCAAAAGACTTCGAAACATTTAACGTCTCGTAGAGATACAGCGCTGACCACGCCATCAAGAAGCCTAAAAAAAGAGTACCAAGCGGAGAAGAGGTCCGGACGGGACATTGGTCGCGGGAGACAAGTCCGACGAACAGAAAAACAGGAAATCGTGCCATATGTATCACACTTCCAGGGGGATCGACTCTGCACTGGCTCCTTAGCGTAGACAGGCGAAGGACCAAGGAAAAAAATTAGGGGCTTACCACGCCGCAACCAAAAAAGAATGCTTCGGCACGAAAATGAATCGATGATCAAGCAGGCAAAACCTTCAAACGAAAGAATTGGCTGAGATAAAGGAAATAAGGAACCAACAATAATGGGAATGGGAAAGCACAGAAGAGGGGGATGGGGTCCCATATGGCCTGCTTTGAGAAATTCAAGACC